>VFSW01001520.1_pt1 | contig 35368 bp, 36 predicted proteins | sample 5358111 | NCBI WGS metagenome assembly VFSW01 (sample SAMN11554181, study PRJNA540505) | mine drainage metagenome | isolation source: sediment from site ElyBrook_90M | place: USA: Ely Copper Mine, Vershire, VT | collected 2017 | reverse complement strand
GAGTCATACTCGCCCGCCCTCCCCAACTGCCGGACCCCGTCAAACTACAGCCCTTCGCCGCCTATACAAGGTTCCGGTTCCGCGACATGTTTACGCGGTTCCGGCAGCCAACTCTCACGATGACGCTTCCCGTGGATATCATAAATCGATCACTTGGCGATGTCGAGTCCCGCCTGGCGCGACGAGGGTTCGGCCACTTCCGTACGCCGGAGCCCCTCCAGGCAAGGAGCCGACCTCGATCGCCCGATTATCCACGACGCGTAGCGTCAATGCGGCGCGTTGGCCGGAGCGGGCGATTCCGCCAGAACTCCGGTGGCGGCGGCCAGCCGGATCATGTCGAGAGCGGGGAACGTCATCGTGGGCGCCGGACGCGCGAAATAATATCCCTGCATCAAAGCGACCCCGGCCTGCGACAACGCGATCATCGTGGCGGCGTCCTCCACCCCCTCGCCGATTACCTGTATGCCGAACTGTTCGGCGACCTCTACGATCTTCCCGATCGTGGCTCGATACATCGGCTGCGCGATATTGGCGACCAGCGACTTGTCCAACTTGATATATTCCGGATGCAAATCGCACATCAACTGGAGCGAGTTCGATCCCGTGCCCACATCGTCCAGCGCGAAACCGAAGTTCCGGGCGCGATAATAGTCGCAAATCTTGCGGAGATGGGCGTTGCTCGCCAGCTTGTCCGATTCCACGACCTCGAAGACGACATCGGTGGGCGCAAGGTCCGTTTTATCCATGTCGGCCATGGTCGAGCGCATACAGTGCTCGGGGTCGTAAATGGAGGATGGCATGAAGTTCACGAAGACCTTCGTGCCCGCGCGGCGCTGGCCGCCGGCCATCCGGACGCTCAAGCGGCGGGCGTAAGAGTCGAACAGATGGATGTCGCCGCGCCGCTGCGCCGCCTCGATGATCTCGGCTCCGGAAAAGAACCCGCCCGCCAGAAGGCGGATCAGGCATTCGTGCGCGAAGACGATTTCCTTTCGAACGTCGACGATCGGTTGGAAGTACGCCGTAAAGCGGTCGTTCAAAAAGGCGTCGTCGAACCACGCGGTCCCGGCGCGATGCGTCCACTGGTCGATGGTAAAGCTATTGAACAGGCCATGGACGGAGTTCCCGGAGACGCGGATGTCCCGGAGCTCGGCCTCGTTCAGATGTTGCGAGAGAAGCTGGACGATCCACGTCGCATGTTCGATTGCGGCGACAAAGTAGCCGCCGGCGAGCGGCTCGAACGGAACGCGGTGTTCCAACAGGAGATCGCGAACGATTCCCGTCAAAATCGGGGCCGCCGTCTGCAGGGTAAAAGCGGCGCCGGCGGTGCAGCGGCTCCGCGCCGAACACAACGAACAATCCGAATCGGCCATAATCCTCTTTCAAGAGGATTATCGGCCCCGCCGCCTCAGACCTTTATACGGATCAAAACATGTAGAGCGGCGTGCCGGCGGCCGCGGCCTCGCCGTCTTCCTCGGGCGCGCCGACGGGCAACTCCTGCATCTCCTTGACGGGACGGCAGAAGATGCCGGTGTCGGACAGGTAAACCTCCAGATCGGCCGGACGCGGCAGGCTGCCCTGAATCACCGCCTCGGCCAATGGGTCCTCGATATATTTCTGTAAAGCCCGGCGCAGCGGCCGCGCGCCGTAGCTGCGGTCCACCAGCGTCTTCTCCAGAATGTACTTCGCCGCATCCGCGTTGACGCGGATCTTGATCTGCTTGGCGGCCAGATTCAAGTTAATCTGCTCGACCAGAAGATCGATCACCTTCAACAGATCCTCGTCGGTGAGGGATGTGAATAGAATCACTTCGTCCAGGCGGTTGAGAAATTCGGGGTTGAACGCCCGCTTCACCTCGCCCATCACCATGTCCTCGATCTTGGGAGCGATGCCGGTGAGCGTCGGCGCCGAAAACCCGATCTGGCTCTTCTTGTCGAGGAAGCGCGCGCCGAGGTTCGACGTCATGATGATGATCGTGTTTTTGAAGTCGACGGTATTGCCGAGGCCGTCGGTCAACTGGCCGTCTTCGAAGACCTGGAGCAGGATGTTATAGACATGCGGGTGCGCCTTCTCGATTTCGTCGAGCAGGATCACCGAATACGGCGCGCGCTTGACGCGCTCGGTCAATTGGCCGCCTTCTTCGTAGCCCACATAGCCCGGAGGCGAGCCGATCAGCTTCGATACCGAGTGTTTCTCCATGAACTCCGACATGTCGAAGCGGATCAGCGACTTCTCGCTGCCGAAAAGAAACTCGGCCAGCGCGCGGGCGACTTCGGTTTTCCCTACGCCGGTGGGCCCGAGGAACAGGAACGATCCCGCCGGGCGCTTCGGCGACTTCAGCCCGGCCCGCGAGCGGCGAATGGCGCGCGAGAGCGCCGATAGCGCTTTCTCCTGGCTCACCACGCGCTTGTGCAGTTCTTCCTCGATGCGCAGCAGCTTGCTGACTTCTTCTTCCTTAATCGCCGTCATCGGTACGCCGGTCCAACGGGCGACCACGTCCTCAATATCGTCCTTGGTGACAATTCCAGTCGAAGTATCGTCCAGGTTGTATTTCTCGCGAAGCTGGCGAAGATTCTCCCGCTCCTTGCGTTCCTCGTCGGAATAAAAACGCGCCTTCTCGAATTCGTGATTCGCGATGGCGTTTTCCATCCGGTGGACGATAAACTTGATGCGCTTCTGGATGTCGGCCACCTCCGTCGGCAGCGTCGTTTGCCGCAGCTTCACGCGCGCGCCCGCCTCGTCGATCAGATCGATCGCCTTGTCGGGAAGGAAGCGGTCCGGGATGAAGCGGGTGGAGGTGAGCACGGCCGATTCGATCGCTTCGTCGGTATACGACACGGCGTGAAATTTCTCGTACCGCTCCTTGATTCCGAAAAGGATCCGCGTGGCGTCCACCTCGTTCGGCGGCGGCACCTTCACGGCCTGGAAACGGCGCTCCAGCGAACGGTCTTTTTCGATCGACTTGCGATATTCGCCCGGCGTGGTCGCGCCGATGCACTGGATCTCGCCCCGCGACAGAGCCGGCTTCAAAATGTTAGCGGCGTCGAGCGACCCTTCGGCAGAGCCCGCGCCAACCAGCGTGTGCAGCTCGTCGATAAAGATGATGGCGTTTTGATTTTCCATCAACTCTTTCATGATCGTCTTCCGCCGTTCTTCGAACTGGCCGCGATACTTGGTTCCGGCGACGATCAGCGACAGGTCGAGGGCGAGAATGCGTTTGTCGGAGAGAAACGACGGAACGTCGCCTTCGGAGATGCGCTGGGCCAATCCTTCGACGATGGCGGTTTTGCCGACGCCGGGCTCGCCGATCAAAACCGGGTTGTTCTTCGTGCGGCGGCACAGAATCTGCACGACGCGCTCCAGTTCGAAATCGCGGCCGATGAGCGGATCGAGCGAGCCGTCGATGGCGGCCTGCGTCAGGTCGCGGCTGAACTCGCTCAACAGCGAGCTTTCCTTGGGGCGGCTCGAAGACATCTTCTCCGAGGAGGAGCGCTGAATCTCCTCGCGCACCTGGGAAATGCGCAGCCCGCGCTCGTGGAGGATTTCGGCCGCGAAACATTTCTCCTCGCGCAGCAGGCCCAGCAGCAGATGCTCGGTGCCGATGTGCTTGTGGCTAAGGCGCTCGGCTTCCTCGGCGCCATAAGCGAGCACGCGTTTGCATTCGTGGCTGAGCGGAAGATCTACGGACGTGGAGACCTTCTCGCGAATCGTGGTGTGCGCCTCGATCTGTTTGCGGATCGACTCGATCGCCGCATGAGAGCGCAAAAAGCGATTGGCCAGCGCCTTATCTTCGCGGAGCAGGCCGAGAAGCAAGTGCTCCGTTTCGATATAGGGGCTGCCAAACTGGCTGGCTTCGTAGCGCGCGAAGAAGATCACGCGCCGCGCTTTTTCGGTGTAACGTTCAAACATAAGATCCGCCGTATTGATGATGAGATGCTGGCTGTTCGGATAAAGACGAACCGGGCGTCCAAGGGAGGAGGACGCCGCGGTCTAATTCGAGGACGCGGTCGCAGCGGCTGGCAAACGACAAGTTGTGAGTGACGAAAACGGAGGTGAGGGCGCGCTTGCCGTGCAGATCGAACAGGAGGGAGACGATGGTTTCGCCGGTGCGGAAGTCGAGGTTGCCGGTAGGCTCGTCGGCGAGAAGAACGCCCGGATCGCCGGCCAAGGCTCTGGCGATGGCGACGCGCTGCTGTTCGCCTCCCGAGAGCTCGCCGACGCGATGGGATGCGCGGTGTTCGAGACCAACCTCGGTAAGCCGGGCGAGGGAAACGGAAGCGGCCTCGGCGCGGCCCATGCCCCGAATGAGCAGGGGCATCATCCCGTTCTCGAGCGCGGTAAATTCGGGAAGCAGCGAATGATTCTGCCACACGAAGCCGATTTCCCGGTTCCGGAAGTCCGCCAGCCCCGCGTCGCGCAGAGAGGCCAGATTCCGGTGTTCGAAGTACAATTCGCCGGCCGAGGGAGCGTCCAGGCCCCCGAGGAGATAAAGCAAAGTGCTTTTGCCCGCGCCCGATTGTCCGATGAGGGCGAGGCGTTCGCCGCGCCGGATCTCGAAATCGACCGAGGAGAAGACTTCGACGCGCTGCCCTCCCGAGACGTAGCTCTTCGAGAGTCCGACCGCCCGGAAGACGGCGCTGGCTACGGGATCGCCCGCTTGGTGATTCACCTATAAACTAACGTAGCATGACGGGCAAAAAAGTAGCTTCTCAAAATGCGCTTACCCGCGCGGCCTAGCGGTTGAGCACCGCGGCAAGCGGCTTCTCCTCCGGCTCGGGCGCCCCGGCGAGCACCGGGTACAGCAGGCCGGCGAGGGCGGCGCCCACAAACGGCGCAGTCCAGAAAAGCCACAACTGGCCGGGCGCCCATCCGCCGGCGAAGAGCGCCGGCCCGGTGCTGCGCGCGGGATTGACCGACGTATTGGTCACGGGAATGCCGACCAGATGGATGATGGTCAGGCCCAGGCCGATGGCGATCGGCGCGAACCCCTTCGGCGCGCGGACATCCGTGGAGCCGAGGATGATCATCAGGAACATGAAAGTGAGCACCACCTCCGCCGTGAAGCAAGCGGGGAGGGAATAACCGCCTGGCGAATGCTCGGCGTAGCCGTTGGAGGCGAATCCGTTGTGGACGTCGAAGCCGGCCTTCCCGCTCGCGATGACAAACAAAACGCCGGCCGCGGCGATAGCGCCGGCTACCTGGGCGACGATGTAGGCCGGAACGCCGGAAAGCGGAAACCGTTTCGCCACCGTAAGCCCGACGGTAACCGCCGGATTCAAGTGGCATCCGGAGATATGGCCGATGGCGAACGCCATCGTCAGCACCGTAAGGCCGAAGGCGAGCGCCACGCCGAGAAAACCGATACCCAGGGATGGAAACGCCGCCGCCAGCACCGCGCTGCCGCAGCCTCCGAATACCAGCCAAAACGTCCCGAGAAACTCCGCCAAGGACTTTCGTCCAAGAGACATATTCGCAGCTCCTTTTCCGATGTACCGCTCGATCGGGGGAGCGGTCTCCCGAAGATGGTATCCCGGAGCGGGGCAACGCGCAAGCCGCAAGCGGCGCCGCTACTGCGCCCCGCGCGAAAGCAGCATCACTTTCACGGTTTGGAACATGATATACATGTCCATCGAAAACGCCAGATTCTTGATGTAGTACAGATCGTACTCGAGCTTGGTGATCGTGTCTTCGAGCGTATCGCCGTATTTGTGGTTGATTTGCGCCCAGCCGGTGATGCCCGGCTTCACACAGAAGCGCTGGCGGTAGTAGGGAATTTGTTCGCTCAGGATTTCGACGAACTCCGGACGCTCGGGCCGGGGGCCGACGATGGACATCTCGCCGCGCACGACGTTGAACAGTTGCGGCAGCTCGTCCAGGCGCAGCCGGCGAATCCACCTTCCCACCGGCGTGATCCGGGGATCGTCTTTCGTCGCCCAGACCGCTCCGGTGCGCGCCTCGGCGTCCTCGTACATCGAGCGGAATTTATAGAGCAGAAACACCGCTCCGTCCCGGCCGACGCGCCGCTGGCGGAACAGAACCGGGCCGCGGGACGTGAACCCGACAGCGAGGGCGGTCAATAACATCAGCGGCAACGCGAGAATGAAACCGGTCGCGCCGACAAGCAGGTTATACAGCGACTGAAAAGCGACCCGGTTGGCGCGCGGGCCGAGTTCGGCCGAAAAAATCAACTGCGACGGCCTCAGACTCTTGGTATGAATGCGTCCGAAGGCGTTTTCATACAATGTCTGGGCGTCCTCGATCGCCACGCCGGAAAAACGCAGGTCCAATAGATCCTGCACCGGCAGCCGTCCGCGCCGCTCGGCCATGCTCACGACAATTCGATCGGGCTTGGTCGTAGCGGCGATTTGACGAAGATCGTTTACCTCGCCGAGCAGGGTCAACCGGCCGGATGGATTGGCCTGGCTGGAAATATGATCCAGATAGCCGATCGCCTCCAGTCCCATTTCCGGACGATCGGCGATTCGTTCATAGATCTCCGCCGCCAGCGGCGACCAGCCCAGAAACATCACACGGTTGCGCCGGAGCGCCCGTAAAACCAGCACTTCGTATAAGATTCGCCACGAGGGAAGCAGAACCAGGGTCAGCGCGCTCCCCGCGATCATGGTCCATTTGGGCAGCGTGAACGCGTCCAGATGGAGGTAGGTGAGCAGCGCCTGCGCCATGAAGGCCAGGCCGAGGACCAAACAAAGTTGCTGGACGAGTAAAATCTTACTTTGAATCCGGAATTTCCAATAGAGATCGTGGAAATAAATTCCGAATATGATGCAGCCAGCGACGATCGCAATTCGCCAAACCCCATTGTCGTCAAGCAGGAAGACTTCCGGGTCCGCACCCGGCATGAGAAATACGGCCAGGAAATAGCAAAAAAATATGAGGACCGCTTCGGAAATCAGAAGCCCAATGACACTGGCCGGGATAAAGACGCGAAACAGGCGGATCATGGGGCGGAGGACTGTCCCTTTGGCGACTTTATCACACTTCAAAATACGGCCGTTTCAGGGTTAAACTTTAGGCGGGCCCCGCGAAAGAAAGACGGTTGACTTGGACCGCCAAGGAGGACATAATGGATCTGGGACCATTCCGGTCTGGGTTGGTGCGTTAATAAAATGCTGAAGCTGACGAAAAAAGCGGATTACGGGCTGATCGCGCTCAAGCATTTGACGGTTCGCGCGAAGGCGGCTTCGGACTCGGGGACGCCGGGGGCGAGCGCAAGCGCCAAGGAGATCGCGGAAACCTACGGGATTCCCCAGGCGCTGCTGTCCAAGATCCTGCAAAAACTGGCCCGCGCCGGTTTCCTGCAAAGCGAGCACGGGACCAATGGCGGCTACCGGTTGGCGCGCGATCCGGAGGAGATCACCACACTCGAGGTCATTCGCGAGATCGACGGCCCGATCATTCTGACCGCCTGCTTCACCGAGCATGGCGAATGCAGTCACACCGACCGCTGCACCGTCCGGGAACCGCTGCGCAAGGTTCATGAGGGACTCCTGCGGTTGCTTTCGAGCATCAGCATTGGAGAGATGTCGCGGGAGGACGCGAAAGTTCCGGGCCTGGAGGGTCCGCCGCCCGAAGCGAAGCTTTACGCCCTCGACGCCGGCTTGCCGAAACAAGAGAAAATTTGCTGATCGAACGATGAAATCGAAAAGGAACGGAACGACGTTATGAAGCTGCCGATTTACATGGACAACCACGCGACCACACCGATGGACCCGCGGGTGTTCGAGGCGATGAAGCCCTATTTCACCGAGATTTTCGGCAACGCCGCCAGCCGCAATCATAGCTTCGGCTGGCAGGCCGAGGAAGCGGTGGAGAAAGCTCGCAAGCAGATCGCCAGCCTGATCGGGGCCACGGCGAAGGAGATCGTCTTCACCAGCGGCGCGACGGAATCGAACAATCTCGCGCTTAAAGGCGTGGCCGAGATGTACGGGGAAAAGGGCAACCACATCATCACCGCCGCCACCGAACACAAGGCGATCCTCGACACCTGCAAGCATCTCGAAAAGAACGGCATCCGGGTGACTTACCTGCCTCTGCAGGCCAACGGTTTGATCGACCTCGACATGCTCAAGGATTCGATCACCGACAAAACGATTCTGATCAGCATCATGTACGCCAACAACGAAATCGGCGTCATCCAGCCGATGGCCGAGATCGGACGCATCGCGCACGAGCGGGGCGTGCTGTTCCACACCGACGGCGTGCAGGCGGTGGGCAAGGTTCCGGTGAACGTCATCAAGGACAACATCGACGTCATGTCGCTCACCGGGCATAAGCTCTATGGACCGAAGGGCGTGGGCGCGCTATACGTCCGCCGCAAAGGCCCGCGCGTGCAACTGGCGGCGCAGATGGACGGCGGCGGGCATGAGCGCGGAATGCGCTCCGGCACGTTGAACGTCCCGAGCATCGCCGGATTCGGCGAGGCCTGCGCGATCGCCCAGCGCGAGATGCCGGAGGAGTCCAAACGGCTTTCCTTCCTGCGCGACAAACTGCGGCGGCATTTGGAATCCGAGCTCGACGAAGTGTATATCAACGGCACGATGGAGAGCCGGCTGCCGCACAATCTGAACATCAGCTTCGCCTACGTCGAAGGCGAATCGCTGCTGATGGGCATCAACGACGTCGCCGTTTCGAGCGGCTCCGCCTGCACGTCGGCCACGCTGGAGCCAAGCTATGTGCTGAAAGCGCTGGGGGCGGGCGACGACCTCGCTCACTCCTCCATCCGCTTCGGCCTCGGCCGCTTCAACACCGAAGAGGAAGTGGATTACGTCGGCGCCAAAGTGGTCGACGTGGTAAAGAAGCTCCGCGAATTGTCCCCGCTGTACGAGATGGCCAAAGAAGGCGTGGACTTGACGAAAGTAGCTTGGACGGCGCACTAGAATAAAGGAAAAAAGGAACCAATCATGGCATATTCCGACAAAGTTCTCGATCATTACAACAACCCGCGCAACGTCGGCTCGCTCGACAAAAGCGATCCGAACGTCGGCACCGGCATGGTGGGCGCTCCCGAATGCGGCGACGTCATGAAGCTCCAGGTGAAAGTGAACCGGGAGACGGGCGTCATCGAAGAGGCCAAATTCAAGACGTTCGGCTGCGGTTCGGCCATCGCCAGCTCGTCGCTGGCCACGGAATGGCTGCACGGCAAGACGGTGGACGAGGCGCTCCAGATCAAGAACACCGAGATCGTCAACGAGCTCAGCCTGCCTCCCGTGAAGATCCATTGCTCGGTGCTGGCCGAGGACGCCATCAAGGCCGCCATCGCCGACTACAAGAAGAAAGCCGCCGCCACGCAGTCCGACGCTGTCGCCGTCAATTAACCGCCGATGATCGAAGTCACACCTAAGGCCGTGGCGAAAATCCGCGAGGCCTTCGCGCGCGAGGGCGTCGCAGGCGGTCTGCGTCTGGGCGTCCTGGGCGGCGGATGCTCCGGCCTAAGCTATCTTTTTAAGTTCGAGCCGAAGCCGCGGCCCACCGACAAGGTCTTCGACTTCGACGATGTTCAGGTTTACGTCGATCCGAAGAGCATCGTCTTCCTCGATGGCATGACCCTCGACTGGAAGGACTCGCTGATCCAATCCGGCTTCGCCTTCGACAATCCCCACGCCACCAAAAGCTGTGGCTGCGGGACCTCGTTTTCGGCGTGAGCGCGCCGCTCGATTATTTCCAATCGCTGGGGCTGGAGCGGAGCTTGGTCCTGGATGAGGCGGAGCTCCAAAAGCGGTTTTACGAGTTAAGCCGCCAATGGCACCCTGATCGGTTCGCCCGCAACAGCGAAGCCGAGCGGGATCATGCCTTGGAGAATTCCTCCCGCCTGAACGACGCCTACCGTACGCTGCGCGATCCGATCCTGCGAGCCATGTATGTATTGGAACTGGAAGGATTCGAAATCGGAGAACAGCGCTCGAAGGACGTTCCTCCGGAGTTGCTGGAAGAGGTCTTCGAATTGAACATGGCGCTGGAGGAGTTGCGAGGGGGCGACGAGAGCGCGAGGCCGCAATTGGAGACGGCGCGGAAAAATTTCGAGGCGATGCTGAACCGATCGGGAAGCCAGCTTGAGGAGCTGTTCCGCGCTTGGGATTCTTCGCGGGAAAAAGAAAAACTCCAGGAGGTTCGCGGCGTTTTGAACCGGCGCAAATACATCCGCAACCTGGTTCGGGAAGTGGAAAAGGAACTGTCCGGCGAAGCCGCTTAACTAAAAATGTCTACCTTTGAAATCGACTTCGGAAAACGCGAACGCGTCGTCGGCATCGACCTCGGCACCACCAATAGCCTGGTTGCGTTCATGGATCTCACCGGTCCGGCGATCATTCCCGGCGAGGATGGCGGCACTCTGGTGCCTAGCGTCGTTTCGTTGCGCGAGGACGGAGAAATCGTCGCCGGCAACCCGGCGAAGGACCTTCTCCTTACGCATCCGGAGCGCACAGTGTATTCGGTCAAGCGCCTGATGGGGCGAGGCCGAATCGACGTTGAGGAAGAATTGAAGTTGTTCCCCTTTCGTATCGCCGAGGGCGGCGAAGGCGTTATCCGCCTGGATCTCGCCGGCCGCCACTTCACTCCGCCGGAGATTTCCGCCTACGTTTTGCGCCAGTTGAAAAGGAATGCCGAGGCGTTTCTGGGCGAGCCGGTTGCGAAAGCCGTCGTTACCGTGCCCGCTTATTTCAACGACGCCCAGCGCCAGGCGACGAAGGACGCCGGACGCATCGCCGGGCTGGATGTGTTGCGGTTGGTGAACGAACCCACCGCCGCCGCGCTCGCCTACGGCCTGGACAAGCGCAAAGACGGCATCGTCGCCGTTTACGATTTCGGCGGCGGCACGTTCGACATCTCCATCCTCAAACTGCATGACGGCATCTTCGAGGTTCTGGCGACCAACGGCGACACGCACCTCGGCGGCGACGATATCGACAATCTCATGCTGCGCATCGCGCTCGAAGACATCCAGAGCGAATGGAGCGAGGACCTTTCGAGCGACGCCGAGGGAGTGCAGCGCCTGCGCGGCGCGGTGATCGCGGCCAAAGAAGCGCTGTCTTTCGCCCCGTCGGCGGCGATCGCGTTCGAATATCGCGGAAAGACTTACGACCGCACAATCGGCCGCGAGCTGTTCGACAAGCTGATCACCCCCATCGTCGCCCGCACTCTCGGCCCGTGCCGGGCGTGCATCCAGGACTCCGGGCTGGGAGTGGAGGCGATCGACGAAGTGGTTCTCGTCGGCGGTTCCACGCGCATTCCGCTCGTGCGCGCGGCGGTGGAGACGCTGTTCCGCGCCAAGCCGCACACCGATCTCAATCCCGACGAAGTGGTGGCGCTCGGCGCCGCCGTGCAGGCCGGCATTCTCTCCGGCGAGGTGGAAGATAAGCTGCTGCTCGACGTCACTCCCCTCTCGCTCGGGATCGAGACGATGGGCGGCGTGGTGTCGAAGCTGATTCACCGCAACTCGACCATCCCCGCGAGCGCGACCGAGAATTTCACCACCGCCGTCGATGGCCAGCGCAACGTGCTGATTCACGTGTTGCAGGGCGAACGCGAGCTGGTGAAGGACTGCCGCAGCCTGGCCCGCTTCGATCTGAAAGACATCGAACCGATGGCGGCCGGCTTCGCCCGCATCGAGGTCCGCTTCCTGATCGACGCCAACGGCATCCTGAACGTCACCGCCCGCGACAAGCGCACCGGCAAGGAAACCAGCGTCGACGTGAAGCCTTCCTACGGCCTGACGAACGAGCAAGTGGAAAAGATGATCATCGAATCGGTCGAAAACGCCGAGGAGGATTTCGCCGAACGCCAGGCGCGTGAAGCCCAGGTAGAGGCCGATAACATCCTCCGCGCGACGGAAAAGGCCAAGCGCAACGACGCCTGGTTTGAGTTGGCCGAAGCGGAGCGCGCCGCCATCGACCGCGCCGTGAACGAACTGCTGGTGGTGTACCATAGCGGCGATCATCACGCCATCCAAGCGAAGATCGAGGCGCTGAACCACGCGACACAAGCCCTGGCCGAGAAAATGATGAACACCGCCGTCGGCACCGCGCTCAAAGGTACGAAGATTTAGCGCCGGAGGTTTTTCATGCCCAAACTCGACTGGAACAACATCGACGACATCGCCCTGAGCCTGCACGAAAAGTTCCCCGATCTCGATCCCACGCACATCCGCTTCACCGACCTCCACAAGTGGATTATGGAGCTCGACGATTTCGGCGGCGAACCGTCGGCGTCCACCGAAGGCAAGCTCGAAGCCATCCAGATGGCGTGGCTCGAAGAATATCAAGATAGCTTGGAGTAACCTCCGCGCCGCGCCGCGCGCCATTTAGGGACATCCTTATGTGCAAGCTAGCTCTGCTGTGCGCACTGGCGCTGGCGGCCCGAGTCGCCGGTCCCGCCGCGACGCCCACGCCGTTGGCCATTCGAAACGCGCGAGTGATCCCCGTCGGCGGCCCCGCCATCGCGAGGGCGACCGTCGTGGTCCGCGACGGATTGATCGTGGACGTCGGGGAGAACGCGGCGATCCCGCCCGGCGCGTGGATCATCGAAGGCGACGGCCTCACCGTCTATCCAGGGCTGATCGACGCGCTCGATAATGCCGGCATCACCGACCCCAATGCCCTGCCTGCCGCGCCCGCGCCACGCCGCCCTGGAGCCGGACCTCCCGCAACCGCCGCCGCCGCGCCGCCCGCCCAAGGACCCGAAGACCGCCCCGCCACGACAAGCTGGCTGCGCGCGGCCGATCTAGTCAAGCCCTCCGATCCTCGCATCGCCGCTTTGCGCAATTTCGGTTTCACCACCGCCGTTTCTTTCCCGATGCGCGGTATCTTCGCCGGACAAGGCGCGGTGATCGAGCTTGCGGGAGAGAACGCGGGCGAGATGATCGTCTCCACTCCGGCCGGCGAATACTTGACGCTCGCCAGCGCCGGTTTCGCCAGTTATCCCGGCTCACTGATGGGCGTCATCGCCTATATCCGCCAGGTTTATCTCGACGCCGGCCACGATCGCGCCGTCGCCGCCGCCTACGCGCAAAGCCACGTCGGGATGAAGCGCCCCGCCTACGATCGCGCCCTGGAAGGCGTTCTGGAGCCTCCGCGCATTTTGCTTCCCGCGCACCGCAAAGTGGAGATGGAGCGGATGATCCGGTTCGCCGCCGAGCTTCACCAGCCCGCCGTCCTCTATGGAATGGACGAGGCTTACCGCGCCGTTCCGGAGCTGAAGACCGCCGGTGTGCCCGTGCTGGTAAGTTTGAAGTGGCCGGAGAAGCCGCGCGATTCCAATCCCAATGCTTACGAAACTTTGCGCGTCCTTGAAGTGCGCGACAAGGCTCCATCGTCGCCCGCCGCGCTCGCCAAGGCCGGAGTCCCCTTCGCGTTTTATTCCGACGGCCTGACCAACGCGGCGGAAATCAAACGCGCCGTCCGCCGCGCCCTCGACGCCGGACTTTCCCAAGACGACGCCTTGCGCGCGATGACGCTCGCCCCGGCGCAAATCTACGGCGTGTCGGATCGCTTGGGAACAATCGAAAAAGGAAAAATCGCCAACCTCCTGGTCACGAAGGGCGACCTGTTCGGCGACAAGACCGAAGTGAAATACATCATCGTCGACGGAAAGAAGTTCGAGCCGGAACCGGAGCCCGAGCCGCCGGGCGCGGGCCCTCGGCCGGCGATGCCCGAGGAGGCCACGCGATGAAGATCCCGGCCCTCCTTCTGCTCTCATGCGGCCTGCTCGCCGCGCAGGTGCCCGTCATCAAGAACGCGACGATCCTCACCGTCACCAAAGGCACGATCGAGAACGGATCGATTCTCATCCGCGACGGAAAAATCGCCGCCGTCGGCAAGACGGTGGATGCGCCCGCCGAAGCCAACGTGATCGACGCTACCGGCCAGTTCGTCATGCCCGGCATCATCGACTGCCACTCTCACATCGCCACAGAAGCCGTGAACGAAGGCAGCATCTCCGTATCTTCCATGGTGGGCATCGAGGACACTCTCAACCCCGAAGACATCTATATTTACCGCGCCCTCGCGGGCGGCGTCACCACGGCCAACATCCTGCACGGCAGCGCCAACGCCATCGGCGGAAAGACCGTCGTGATCAAAATGCGCTGGGGCAAGACGGCGGCCGAACTCCCGTTCCAAGGCGCGCTCCCCGGCATCAAGTTCGCCCTCGGAGAGAATCCCAAACGCCAGGGCTCGCCCTCCGTTTTCCGCACCACAAACCTGCGTTATCCCGCCACGCGCATGGGCGTCGACGACGTCATCCGCGAAGCCTTCAACGAAGCGAAACAATATCAGGCCGATTGGAACGAATACCGCGCCAAGGTGGCCAATGGCGAACATCCCATCCCTCCGCGCCGCGACTTGAAACTGGATCCGCTCGTCGAGGTGCTCGAAGGCAAACGCCTCGTCCACGCCCACTGCTACCGCGCCGACGAGATCCTGATGCTGCTGAAAGTGGCCGACGACTACGGCTTCAAAATCCGCACGCTGCAGCACGTCCTCGAAGGCTACAAGGTCGCCGAAGAAATCGCCGCGCACGGCACGGGCGCCTCCACCTTCAGCGACTGGTGGGCATACAAAATCGAAGCCATCGACGCCATCCCCTACAACGCCGCGATCATGGCCAAGAAAGGCGTGCTGGTCAGCCTGAACTCGGATTCGGAAGAGTTGATGCGCCATCTCAACGACGAAGCGGCCAAGACGATGAAGTACGGCGGCATGACCGAGACCGAAGCGCTCTCGATGATCACCATCAACCCCGCCAAGCAGCTTATGATCGACAACAAGACCGGCTCGATCGAAGTGGGCAAGGACGCCGATCTGGCCATCTTCGACGCCCATCCCTTGTCTAACTATGCCAAGGTGACCAAAACCATCATCGACGGCGAAGTGTACTTCGACCGCGAGAAGGATCTGGCCGCCAGGCCCGGCCTGGAGAAGGAGAAGGAAGCCCTCATCGCCAAGGAGAAAGAGCGTCTGCGGAGGGATTCGCCGAGGCCCGGCGGACGCAGGGAGCAGCAGCCACAGGAAGCCGAGGCCGCCCAATGATCGCCCGCGCCTTGTCCACTGTTTTCCTCGCCTCCGCGCTCTGGGCCGCCCAACCGCATTCCTTCGTCATCGTACACGCGACCATCCATCCGGTCTCCGGTCCGGAGATTCCGAACGGCTCGGTTTCCGTGAAGGATGGCAAGATCGAATCAGTCGGCGCCCATGCGGCCGCCCGCGGCGTCCGCGTCGTCGAAGGCAAAGGCCTGCACGTTTATCCCGGTATGATCAACTCGGCCACCCTCCTCGGCCTGAGCGAAATTTCCTCCATCCGCGAAACCAACGACACCAACGAGATCGGCGATTTCGATCCGCAGCTCACCGCCGAAGTGGCGATCAACCCGGCCAGCGAGCACATCCCCGTCACCCGCGCCAACGGCGTCACGACGGCCATCGCTCTGCCCTCCGCCGGCGGTTCGCCGGGCCTGATCACCGGCCAGGCCGCGCTCATTCACCTCGACGGTTGGACCTGGGCGGAAATGACCGTGCTCGGCGACGCCGCGATGGGCCTGCAGTTCCCTTCCCTCGACCCTCCTCGCCGCTCCTTCCTCGCCCCGCCCGGCGGCGCGGCGACTCCCTTCCGCGAAATCCAGCGCGCTTACGACGAGCGCATTCGCAAACTCACGGAATTTTTCGAAGACGCGCGCCGCTACCAGACCGCCAAGCAAGGCCGCGCCGCCGGCTTTGAAACCGATCTCAAGTTCGAGGCGATGATCCCCGTGCTCGAAAAAAAGGTCCCGCTCCTCGTGCTCGCCCCGCGCGAACAGCAGATCCGCGCCGCGCTTGAATTCGCGAAAAAAGAGAACGTGCGCATCGTGCTCGCCGGCTGCCGCGAACTGGGCAAGCTCGGTCCCGATATCAAAGCCGCCAACGTGCCCGTGATTCTCGGACCCACGCTCGAAACCCCCATCGAAGAGGACATGCCCTACGATCAGGCCTACGCCCTGCCCGCCGCCTTCTATCGCGCCGGCGTGAAGTTCGCCTTCGGCACCTTCGACGTCCAGTTCGCCCGCAACCTCCCCTACGAGGCGTCGATGGCGTCCGCCTTCGGCCTTCCCAAAGACGAAGCTTTAAAATCGGTCACTCTGAACGCCGCCGAAATCTGGGGCGTCGCCGATCGCCTGGGTTCCATCGAGCCGGGAAAATCCGCCGACCTCATCGTCACCGATGGCGATCCGCTCGAAACGCGCACCCAAGTGCTGCAAGAATACATCGCCGGCAAGCGCGTCGATCTCGACAACAAACACAAGCGGCTCTACGAAAAGTACATGCAGCGCCCCTAGCGCCCGGTACACGTCGACGGGTACCGAGCCGCGACTGTAAAGGAGCGGTAGCTATAGCCGCTCTCCCAGGTAAACTTCCATTGGTTCACCTTGTCCGGAAACGACGTAACGGATCGATCCCTTGACGTCCTCATCCTTCCACAACCAGCGCGTGCTTCCATGGCGCGCCCATCGCTTTCGCCCCGGTCGGTCAATCCCCAGGCGGTTCAGCCCGCGGCTGGCATACGACTTGAACGCATTCATGACGTTCTCGGGACGCACGTCCGCTTCCACAACCACATGAACGTGATTGGTTCTCACATGGGCAGCCCAGAGACTCCAGCCGCGGTGCAAGCAAACTTCGCGGAGAGCATCAAGTACTGCCATACGGCGGTCCCTGTCGAGGAAATAGGGAGGTTGGTCCATCTGTTGGCGCATCACCGCGACACGCTCTGGATTCGCTTCCGCCAATCGGCCCCCAGGAACCTTGTGGTTCCGGTCGACCGAGCCGGACTCGTCGCCGTGCAGGTGCGACCCATAACAGGCGAAAGGAATGAAGTACCTCATAGCAGGCGTGCCGTTACCGCTTCCTTACAGTCGCGGCTCGGTTTGGCGCATGCCTAGTTTGGCCGATGCTTCCCCGAATTTTCTACTGTGTCGCCCATCCCTCGCTCGCGAGACTCCGTGCATGAGAAGCTATAATGCACAAGATGCCCGTCTCCGCGGACACTCTCCAACTCCAACTCGATTACTCCGCCTGGGCCAGCGAGCGTTTGCTGGACGCCGCCGCCAAACTCTCGCCAGAAGAACTGAACCAGGATTTCAAGACGGCCGATAAAACCGTGCTCGACACGCTGGTCCACATCTATGCGGCGGACCGCATCTGGCTGTCGCGCGTTTTGGCTCAGCCCCGGACGGCGTTCCTCGATCCCGAGGATCGCGACCTGGCGTTGCTGCAAACGGAATGGCCGGCCTTGCATCGAGGCTGGAAGCGGTGGCTGAGCGATTTAAGCGACGAGGATGTGACGCGGCCAATCTCATTTCAAGATCTGAAAGGCCGGCCCTACGCTCAGCCCGCATGGAAGATTCTTCTCCATGTCGTGAATCACGGCACGCACCACCGGGGCCAGGTTTCGGGCTTCCTGCGCGCGATGGGGCACGCGCCCGCGCCGCTGGACTTGATGCACTACTACCTGACGCTCTAATCCACGAACCGCTATCCGAAGTAGTCCTTCACCTTATCGAGCAGGCCCTTTTCCTTCGGCTCGTTCTCCTCGGGCAGCGTCTCGCGCAATTGCTCGAACATCTTCTTTTGCTCGCGGGTGAGCCGCACCGGCACCTTCACCTCGACGTGGACGTATAAATCCCCTCGTCCGCTCGACTGCAAATGCGGCACACCCAGATTGCGCAGCCGGATGCGCGCGCCCGGCTGCGTTCCCTCGGGAATTTTCACCGTATGCAACCCATCGAACGTCAGCAACTCCACCTCGGTTCCCAGTGCCGCCTGCGCGATGTTCACCGGCACGGTGCAGGAAAGGTCGTCCTCGTTCCGTTCGAAGATCGGATGCTCCTTCACCTTAATGACGACGTATAAATCTCCCGGCGGTCCGCCATTCGGTCCGGCCTGGCCTTCGTTCTGAAGCCGCAGCCGGTTGCCGTCGGCGACGCCGGCCGGAATGCTCACCTTCAACTTCCGCGTGGTGCGAAGGAAGGCCTCGCCGCGGCACTCGGTGCAGGGACGGCGTATGATCTGCCCGCGCCCGCCGCACTGGGCGCACGTGCGCCGCACCGAAAGAAATCCCTGCTGATAGGTCACTTCCCCGCGCCCGCGGCAGATCGAGCATGTCACCAGCCCGTCCACCTTCTCCGCGCCCGTTCCCTCGCAGCGCGTGCAAGGCTCCATCCGCGGCACCTGCACGTCGGCGCTCATCCCTCGGATAGCGTCTTCCAGTCCAATCTCCAGATCGAAGCGCAAATCGTCGCCGCGCTGCACGCGAGTCCGTTTCCTGCCGCCTCCGCCCCCGAAGATATCGCCGAAGCCGAACAGGTCGCCCAGAATATCGCCGAAATCGGAGAAGGAGTTGGGGTCGAACCCGCCGCCGGAGGCGCCCTGGACGCCCTGATGCCCGAACCGGTCGTAGGCGGCGCGCTTCTGTCCGTCGCTAAGCACGGCATAGGCCTCGGCCGCTTCTTTAAACTTTTCCTCCGCCCCGTGGTCGCCCGGATTGCGGTCCGGATGGTGCTGCAGCGCGAGCTTGCGATACGCGCTCTTCAGCGTCTGCTCGCCCGCGTCCCGCCCAACGCCCAAAACCTCGTAGTAATCGCGTTTGGTCACATTCACGCTTTCTTCACCGCTACTTTCACCATCGCCGGGCGCAGCGGCCGGCCTCGGAAGTTGTACCCGCGCTGGTACTCTTCGAGGATGGAGTTCTCTTCGGCTCCCTCGCTTTCCTCTTTTTGAATGGCGTGATGCAGGTTCGGATCGAACGCCGTCCCCACGGAGGCCACCGGCTCCAAGCCCAGCTTGGTCAGATTGTCCAACAGCCGCTGGTAGATCAATCCCATCCCCTTCGCGTATTCCTTATCGGCCGTCTCCGCTTTCAACGCGCGTTCGAAGTCGTCGAGGATCGGAATCATCGCCCGCACCGCCTCGGTGCTCGCGTACTCCATCGTCTCGAAACGCTCCCGCTCGACGCGCCGCCGGAAATTGTCGAATTCGGCCTGCCGGCGCAGCAGCCTGTCGTTCAGCTCGTTCTTCTCCGCCGTCAGCCGTTCGATCTCGGCCGCCAACGCCGGGCCGCTTGCCTCGCTCTGTTCCGGCGCTTCGGCGACAGTTTTATTGTCTTCCATAAATTCCAGTCTACGATTTACTTTTGGTGAGCGCCGCTCCGCTTCAGGCGGGCAGGCTCTGAAACGCCCCGCCCATGTGCAGCACGGCGGAAATGGCCTTGGCGTAGTTCATTCGCATCGGCCCCACGACGGCGATCTTGGCCGACAATCCGCCGCCGAGGGCGATCGTCACGCCGATCAGCGACAGTTCCCGCATTCCCGGATGCACCTCGCCCAGTCCCACGCGCACCCCCACTTCGCCCGATGGCTGCTCCAGAAAGCGGTCCAGCAATTGCAAGATGCGCTTCTTCTCCTCCAGTGCCCGGAACAGGTCCCGCATCTTCTCCTGGGTAAGATGCAAATCGGCGCCCATCAGATTCCCCGCGCCTTCCATGTGAACTTCCGGCTCCGGCTCGATGTCGAGCAGTCCCTTGGCGTAAAGCACGGTCAACTTGCGCAGCACGGCGTCGTAGGCCGCACGCTCCTCGGCCAACCGCCGGCGCAGTTCCATCCTTACCCGCGACAACTGCCAGCCGCTGAAGTTGTGGTTCATGTAATTCCGGATCGAGACCAATTCGTCCTGCGGAATCGCCTCGTCCAGCGTCACCACCCGGTTGCGCACCATGCGGTCCTTGGTGACGACAACCATCAGCACGCGCCTCCCTGCCAGCGGGATCAGCTCCATTTGATCGAGCACCTGCGCCGACTCCGGAAACGCCGCCGCGATCCCCAGCCCGCGCGTCATCTCCGTGAGCATGTGCGAGGACCGCTCCACCTGCCGCTCCATCGAATCCGCGCGCGAAAGCTCGTGCCGCAGCCGCGCCAGTTCCGATTCCGCCACCCGCCCGAAATTCAAGGACGCGATATAGCTCTGAAACGCCTTTTGCGTGGGAATCCGCCCTGCGGAAGTGTGCGGCTGCGCAAGGTACCCTTCCTCGCACAAATCGGCCATGACGTTGCGGATGCTGGCCGGGCTGAGTTGATCCTGCCGTTCCCGGGACAGCGCGCGCGATGCCACCGGTTCGCCCGTCTCGATGTACGAGCGGACAATCGAGTGCAATATATCGCGGTCTCTGGAACTGAGGTACGTTCGATCGGCCATGGTGGATACAGCGCTACCTGGGCGTCTACGCGGACGATAGCCCCCTTTCTTTTCAGTGTAGTGGAAGAGTCTTCTCCGGTCAAGACCCTACCGGTTGCCTTCTGTCATAAACGTACTCCGCCCCGCGATACCTGAAAGAAAGGGGCATTGGGCGGGAATTGCGTCATCCGCGGCGGGCTTAGTGGGTCTTTTTGAGAATGTCGATACCCAAATCGACGATCTTGAACAGGAGAGGGATCGCAATAGATCCGACAATGGCGATCACAGCCGTCACGAGGGCGCCTACTGCGGCCAGCACCACCTTTGCGGAATGGACATCCTGAGCGACCGCTCGAACTTCCCTTGCAACGTCTTCGTGTTTTCGATCCTGGTCCTTTGCCTGGCTCTTCAAAGATTCCACGGCCTCAACGAGTTTCCCCGTTGAGGTCTGCATGTTCATTACAATTTCAAGAACGTATGTAAAGTCTCCGGAAGGAAGGGCGGAGTGAGAGGACGCGGTTGTAAATTCTTCCGGCGTGGTTAGCGCGGGCCTGGTTGGACGCGGCTGCTTCCCGCCAGATTCTCTATCAGGCATCGGCCTTCTCCGATAGCGCGGCCAGCCATTCCCACAAATCGGGATTTGCCCGGCCAGAGTATCCCCGGATGGAGATAATGAGATGGGCCTGAGTGTCCCTGATCCCAAGATGGGTAGACACCTGCTTTGCCGTTACCGAGTCGGCGTTAATGATCCATTTCCCATTCTCGATCTTATAGGAAACGTTGGGATACAATCTTCCTACCGTTTCGTCCACCACGGAAGCGGAATCCTTCAGCGCGATAACCGCGAACAATGCCATTAGCCACTACTATCACATATTCACGGGCGCGCTCAGCGCGGCCTTGCGGTGACGTGGTCGTGACGAAGATCGTATGCGCTTCATCGATCATGTTGCGGAGCGCCTGAAGGTTGGGCTTGCTTGACGGCATACCCAAGGGAGACAGTGAGCGGTTGCTATGGCATGATCGAGAATTTTCTCCGTAACCTACCCTGCAAGACCCTACCGGTTGCGCACAGGCCGCCTTCGGGCGATAATAGAGGTGTAATCTTAACCTGGGAGACTTTCCAATCTATGGTCCAACTCACTGAAAACGCCATCAGCAAAGTGAACGAGATCCTCAGTTCGCAAGAGCCCAAACCCTCCGGACTTCGCATCTCCGTCGTCGGCGGCGGATGCTCCGGATTCAGCTATTCCATGGCTTTCGAAAACTCGCCCGGCCTGCTCGACAAAACCTACAAGTTCGGTGGCCTGAACGTGTTCGTCGATCAAGCCAGCATGTTGTATCTCGACGGCGCCGAAGTCGATTACGTCGAAACGCTCGAAGGCGCGGGCTTCAAGTTCAACAACCCCAACGTCAAGAGCACGTGCGGCTGCGGCAGCTCCTTCAGCGCCTAAGTCTCCCGCTCTTGTCCGTCTCCTAAACGCCCGGAGCCGCTCTCCGGGCGTTTTTTGTATCTGCTTCCCTTCCATGTTGGAGCGTCTTCTCACCGAACAGGCCAACCCCGCTTCCCGCGGCATCGATTCCAAATCGACCGAAGAGATCCTGGCCATCATGAACGCCGAGGATCGCGCCGTCGCCCCCGCCGTCGCCCTGGAGATCCCCCGCATCGCGCAAGCCGTCGACGCCATCGTCGCCGCGTTCCGCCGTGGTGGCCGCCTCTTTTACATCGGCGCCGGAACCAGCGGCCGTCTCGGCGTTCTCGACGCTTCCGAATGCCCGCCCACCTTCGGAGTCCCGGCGGAAACGGTGCAAGGAATCATCGCCGGCGGGGAAGCGGCTCTCGCGCGCGCCACCGAAGCGAGCGAGGACGATCCTTCCATGGGCGAACGCGATTTGCTCCAACGCGGATTTACGGCGCGCGACATATTATGCGGCATCGCCGCCAGCGGCCGCACGCCGTACGTTCTCGGCGCCGTCGCCGCCGCCCGGCGTCTGGGCGCGATTTCGATAGGCCTCAGTTGCACGCCGGATTCGGAACTGGCGAGCGCCGTCTCGATCCCGATCACGCCCCTGCCCGGCCCGGAAATCGTGGCCGGCTCCACGCGCCTCCGCGCCGGAACGGCCACGAAACTCGTCCTCAATATGCTCACCACCGCCGCGATGATCCGCATGGGCTTCGTCTACGGCAACCTCATGGTGAATGTCCTACCGCGCAACGCCAAGCTTCTCGCGCGCGCCCGCCGCATTGTCGCAGAGGCCGCGGAAATCGATGGGGACGAAGCGGCCCGGCTGCTCGAAGCGTCGGAAGGCTCTGTGAAAACGGCGATCGTCATGGCCCGCGCGCGCCTGTCCCGCGAAGCCGCCAACGGTCTCCTCGAACGCCACGGCGGCAGCGTCTCCGCCGCGCTCGCCTCGCCGCCCGAAAGCGAATCGAACATTTATGGATAGCTTTGTCATTCAGGGAGGACGCCCGCTGGCCGGAGAAATCTCCGTCAGCGGCGCGAAAAATTCCGCGCTCCCCGCCCTCGCCGCCTCGCTCCTCACCGACGAGCCGGTAACGCTCGAACGGATCCCGCAAGTGCGCGACATCGCCACCATGCAGTCGCTGCTCGCCCACACCGGCGCCGAGGTGGCTGCCGAAGGCGGCACCGTGCGCGTCCATGCCGCGCGTCTGGACAGACCCGAAGCGCCTTATGAAGTCGTGAAGACCATGCGCGCCTCCAGCCTCGTCCTCGGCCCGCTGGTGGCCCGCACCGGTTCGGCGCGCGTCTCCATGCCCGGTGGCTGCGCCATCGGCTCGCGTCCCATCAACCTCCACGTCTCGGCGCTGGAGCAACTGGGCGCGCGCATCTCGCAGTCCCATGGCTATGTCCAAGCCGACGCGCCCGGCGGATTGCGCGGAGCCCTGGTCCACTTCGACCGCATCACCGTCACCGGTACCGAGGACGTCCTCATGGCCGCCGTCCTCGCCAGCGGCGAAACCACCATCGAGAACGCGGCCCGCGAGCCGGAGGTGGGCGATCTCGCCGCGCTGTTGACAAAAATGGGCGCGAAGATCGACGGCGCCGGAACCTCCACCATCCGCGTGCAGGGCGTCTCCAAACTCCACGGCGCCAGGCACGCCATCATCGCCGACCGCATCGAAGCCGGAACGTTTCTCATCGCCGGAGCGATAACTCGCGGCGATCTGCTGATCCGCGATTGCGTCCCCGGACATCTCTATGCTCTGATCGCGCGGATGAGACAAGCCGGGGCGGAGATCGTCGAGGAATCGCCCACGTCTTTGCGTGTCCGCTGCTTGCGTCGCCTCGAAGCCACCGACATCACCACCGAGGAATATCCCGGCTTCGCCACCGATCTTCAAGCCCAATACATGGCGATGATGACCGTCGCACAGGGCATCTCCTTCGTTGTCGAAACGATCTTTGAAAACCGGTTCATGCACGTGCAGGAGCTAGTGCGCATGGGCGCCAACATCCGCATCGAAGGCCGCCAAGCCATCGTCGGCGGCGTTCCCACGCTGACGGGAGCGCAGGTGATCGCCAGCGACCTGCGCGCCAGCGCGTCGCTCGTGCTCGCCGGCCTTGTGGCGCAAGGCGAAACCACGGTCGATCGCGTCTATCACATCGACCGCGGCTACGAGCGGATCGAGGAAAAACTCCGCAACGCCGGGGCTTCCATCGAGCGCGTCTCCTCTATGCGACAATCCGTAGGAGAATCGGCATGAGCGCCCACGCCAAACACCACAGCCCCGGTTTTCTCGCCCTGGTCAACGACGCGAAATCGCGCGTCCGCGAAATCGACGTCGAACAATACCGCGCCATGGCGATCGAGAGAGAACCGCACCTGTTAATCGACATACGCGAGGACCACGAATGGGCCGCGGGCCACGCCGCCGGCGCCATCCATCTGGGCAAAGGCATCATCGAGCGCGACATCGAAACCAGCATCCCGGAAAAGGATGCCTGCCTCGTTCTCTACTGCGGCGGCGGCGTCCGTTCCGCCCTCGCCGCCGACGCGCTGCGCGCCATGGGATACACCAACGCCATCTCCCTCGACGGCGGCTGGCGCGCCTGGCAAGCGGCCGGTCTCCCCGTCGAAAAATAGTCCTTCGGGCCCGAACCGCCCTTCATTCCCGACACCCGGAACGAAGCGTGATTATGTACTTGACAAAGATTCTACATAACGTAGTGGAGATTACACAATGAGAAGACGATATGGCTGGGGGAAAGCGATATAAAAGGGATAAGTAGGTTAAGGAGATATTGTGGTACAGTTGGCACTAGCTATACGTCGCACGTTGCGCTTTGAGTACTTGGACACGAGGCTCGGGGAAGGGGTTCAGAATGCCTGATCGAAAACAATTTCAAAACGTTCCACTGCCAGACCCAGAACTGATGCGTCTGTTGGAAGAATCTCGGAACAGGGTTGTAACGGAAGATGAACTTCGCGAACAAAGAGTGAGTTTCGCTTTTGGCAACGCGCCAAAAAATTCGGAACTCATTACGAAAGAAAGCGTTCGGGCTGCGTCAACGCATATTAGGCTCCTCTAGTTTACTTGGGATGTCTGTCAGGGAGAAGGACGACCCGCAGCTTTACGCAAAAATCCAAGAGCAGAACCTCTTGAGGCAGTACGATTTGCTGTCGAATTGCATTGAGATTGGCCTAAAGAAGGGAATCGAGTTTTTCGATAAGTACACTCTTTGGGCCCTCAATTACGCAGCCGTCTCGAATATCTCCCAGTTCGGCGGGCGCTACCGGGAAGAGCCTATCTATGTAGGTAATCACTTCCCGCCCCATTTTAGAGAAGTCCCTAACGTCATGGACCGATTCTTTTCCGTGGTCCACGAAAACTGGGAAATCCTAGATCACCCCACACTGCTTCCAGCCTATGCGCTGTGGAGACTCAACTGGATTCATCCATTCATAGAAGGTAACGGGAGAACCGCAAGAGCTGCGTGCTATTACTTGCTTTGCTTGAAGCGGGGCCAACTGCTGCCCGGAAGGAAAATCGTACCTGAGCGGATCAGGGAAAATCGAGACCCGTACTATGAGGCATTGCAGGCCGCAGACATAGCGTGGGAAAATGGACAGTTCGACGTTTCACAACTGGCAGACTATCTGAGTGAGCTTCTCAAGCAGCAACTCTCCGAGCGGTAGCTGTACATCGCACGCCCGTTTCACATTGACCCGCTGGCTGCTAGAAATGGGTACGATAGACCCGCAATGTTGGCTGACAAGAGTGCCATCGGTAAGCCCTTTCAGTGAAGGGCTCACCCGGCCTTTCTTGCATCTGTGTGTCGGATACGATAGCAGTGAAATAACCTATCGATCCGTGGCTCAAGCACGGGTTGAAACACCTGGACCGAGCGGTTTTCGAGCTTTAGTATAACGTTTCCAGCCTATCGGGCTCTCGTAATTCGAGCGCGGATGGTCAGCGAAGTATAGTTCTACTAAAAATAGCTCTTCATGCTCAAGGCGGCCGCTGGCTCCCGAAACGCCCGGGCCCAGTGGAGAGTCGAATTAGGGGCGCGCCGGCTGCGCAGGTGCGCGGCGCGATCACCTTGGCCTGATCGGATGGCGGCGAACCTGATCCTTCGAATCCGGCCCGGCGGCGCGCCGCAGGTAAAACTCTTTCACTTTGTTGCGATTCCCGCAATCAGCCATGCGACACCAACGCCGCCTTCCAGAGTGTGAACGGTCAAAGAATAGCCAGCCGCAATCCGGATCGGCGCAATGACGGACTCTGTTCAGAGCCCCGGAAGTCAGCAAGTCTACGGCATCAGTAAGGATCGGATAAAGGATCATCGCAGTCGCGACGTTCTTTGCTCCAGGATGCCAACTCCACTGAATGCGCCCGCCTCGAAGAGACAATCGCCGTTCAGCCTGGTATTCTCGCAGACGCTCGTCCAGAAACTGTAATGGAGGCAGCGGAACGGGAGACCCGGCTGCAAGCGCATGGAAAACCGCGAACGCTTTCTCACGGACGTCGCGAATCGTGACAATTGCATCCCGGTCAAGCGGCCTGCTCGCAACGAAACGGTCGAAATGGGCTTGCCTTGCCCACCTTCTGACGTCCGCCGCGGTGTTCAAGTGGTCGTGGCATTTTTCCGGATTGAGCCGATAGCCCACCGTGTTTGCAAAATCGAGGACGATTCTGCCCGCAATAAATTGGTAGTCGAAGTGTCTAACCATATAAATCCTCTGATGCGGTTATGGTAACATCCAAGGGTGGCGATCGCCGTTATTCTCTGGAGTGCTGCGGCCCTCGCTGCGGCGCCGGTACCAGCGGCCACTACCGTCAGCCTTGGACAGTCCATCGCACGCCTCAACGGCCCGTGGAAATTTCACACCGGCGACAATCCACGGTGGGCGGATCCGGAGTTTGATGATTCGGATTGGGAGACAATCGATCTTGCAGCGCCTCCCGGTGCTCACGACGGCGACGTTGGACTCAGCGGATTCGTTTCCGGCTGGAATCGTCATGGACATAAGGGATACACCGGCTGGGCCTGGTACCGCCTGAATCTGCACCTTGCGGTCCCGGCTGCCGGTGAGGCTCTTGCCTTGGCCGGGCCTGCTGCGGTTGACGACGCCTATCAGATCTTCGTGGATGGTCGTCTAGCCGGCGAGTCTGGCCGTTTCTCGGGTAATGCGGTACCAACCGTCTTGAGCGCCAAACCACAAATCTTCCCATTTCTTGGCCATTGGATTCCCAGTCGCGCCGCCGGGCAACCGGTTGCCCTTGCGATCAGGGTTTGGATGGGCCCGTGGAACGCCTCCGATCCCGATGCGGGCGGCATTCACATTGCTCCGTCGCTGGGGCTTTTCGAAAGCATCCGCGCGCTCAACCGCGAACAATGGCAAGAGACCATCGCGGGATATATCGTCGAGGTCGTTGAAGCTGGGGCGTTCCTTGCGCTCGCGCTGATGGTTTGGGCGCTCGACGAAGCCGAGATATCGTCGGCAGCGCGAATGTCGCTCTGCGCCGCGCTGATTCTGACAGCGTTGTACCGGGCAAATCAATCTGTCTACTTCTGGGGAGAAATCGAATCGATCCGGGTCTTCGAATGGACCAGCTTTGTGCTGCTCATCCCGCTGTGCATGATTGCCTGGATGTTCGCTTGGGCGGAATGGATCGCGCCGCCGGGCGTTGCCTGGGTGCGTATAGCCATCGGTGTATTCGGAGTTGTCCTACTCTGCGGCCAGCTTTTATCCATCCCCGAGCTGGGCCCGAATTCAGCGCCGTTGGTACTCCGAGTCGCGCGATTGTGCTTGGCGGCGCTCGCGATATTTCTGTGCTACCGGGCAGTCCGGCAGCGGCGGTGGTCATTGTTGGCTGCCATGACTCTCGTACTCGGAGGCCAGTTTGCCGGGGAGTTGTCCGCGATCGGCCTTCGAGGAATCTGGTTTCCTTTCGGAGTGGGAGTCTCGCGGACCCAGTACCTGTTTGCGATTTTCGACGTCGTCCTGTTTGCCATTCTCTATCGCTCGTTCTACCGCTTGGCCAGATCGCAATCACGGATTCGTGACTTAGCGATGAAAAGTGCGTCATTAGCGTGATCCGGCGCCGGGTAGGCCTGGATGGCTTCCGGCGATTCCACGCAGTCGAATGACAAGCACCGGGATTAACGCCCAGGTTGAACTCCGAGGTCAAAATGAATCCTCCAAACCCGGTCGGATCTATCTTGTAGCCATATGTAACGCTACATGGGGGGTTTGGCCAATACATATTCCGCCCTCACCCGACACGCCTACGCGTAGAGAGTGAGGCTGGGAATCTCCTGCCTGGCAGTTTAACGCCGTGACGGCGAAGAAGTGCGCGAACTGTCCAGCCGGACTCAGTCTGATAACGCTCATGGCGCGTACCAACGTCGGTACGTCATTCTTCTCCCAAAGAATCGTTTCGCTCTTAGGGGCTTGCGCTTGAGGACCAAACGTTCTACACTGCGGGCATGCGAAGCCTCGGCGTATTGTTCGCAGCGCTCGCGATGGCAAGCGGCCTGTTCGGGCAGGAGCCGCGCGGCCGATTCGACGGGCCGCTCAATACCGGCCAGTGGCAGACAAAAACGCCTGAGGGAGACCAATCCATATTCCTCGTCCAAGGGAACGCTCCGGCACTCCTCGACACCCAAACAACTCCCTTAGCCTGCTCGGTTCCCTTGCTGGAGGCGCAGATCCCCAAGGATGTCCGTTTCACGATGAAGGAAGCGCCGAAGCCGAAGGAGGGCCTAGAGCCGATGCCGCGAACGGCCGGCCCTGCTCCGCCCTGCGATCGGCCATCGCCCAAGTGAAGAATTGCCGCTAAGCTCCGCGCCGGAGTGGTATTCTTGCCCAAAAGCGCAAAAGGTTGCGGCGCCATACGATGCGGGAACTGGCCCCTCCAACGCACCGCGCGAAGTGCCCTGGAGGCGGATGACCCGTTGACGTGCTCCCATTAATACGGCACAATTTCATAGAACACGCGTAGTAGTAGTATCAGATGCGCCAGCCATGTGCATCGAAAGAGGATTCCCAGTTGATCAGACGTCGCGTCCTTATAGCTTGCCTTCCTGGCATCTGGTGCATTGCCGTTGCCGCGTATGGACAGAACCCTCAGACCATTGTCCTGCCGCCGGTGACCCTTGCCCCCTCGGAAACCGCCCAAGTCAACATTGCGAGCGCCGCCGCCGGATACCCGGGAGGCGCCTTCGTGACGAGTTGCCAAGTCTCAATCACATTCTACGGTGCTGACGGCTCCGCCCTAGGTAAAGCCGCGGAGATCACGGTCGGGAGCTCAGGGCAGATCTACTCCGCGAAGCTGCCCTACGCAACTACGGGCGCTACAAGTACGCCTAGCGTTGTCGGGACCCGGATATCGCTCACACCCGCCCCCGTTGCCGTGTCTACCCTCTCGCCGCCGATACCCCCGTGCGCAGTTGCCTTCTCGTTGGAGACGTACGACACGGCGACCGGAGTCACCCATGCCTTCGTATCGGGTCAGGCCGCGCAAGGGACAACCGCGCCGGAGCCAACAGTCGGACCTGAACCGGCAAGCCGTCGCTAACGTAACCGCCCCGCCGATTCGCCCGGCCTTCACGAACCCGGGCTGGAGTGAAATATAGCAAGTCCTCTCGTGATCGGGACGATGCATAGGACAAAGGGCTCACAGTTAGACATAAGCCCCGCGCCGGTGTGATATTCTTGCTCGAAAGCGCAAAAGGTTGCGGCGCCATACGATGCGGGAATTGTTTCGCGCCGTTCTGGTATAGCCTGGAAATGTTTCTCCCGGTGGTGGATCTGGGCATCGCCAAATCCTGGCGTCCGAAGGAAGCCGAACGAGGGTCATCCCTGCTGGCCACGTATGCAAGAGTTCATCAGCTCGCCGGATGGATCTTGATTCCCGTGGCGCTGGCGGCGATCACCGGCGCGATCAAGTGAACGAGCGAAGGGTACGCCGCACTCCGTTTTGCGCGACTTCCTCCGAACAGTAGAGAATATAAAGATGGATTTTTCAAGGCGGGGATTTCTAGCGGCGGCCGGATCGACCGCGCTCGCGGCGGGAGCGCCGCAGGCGGGCGAGCAGAGCCACAAGCGGCCGGTGATCATTTGCGCGGCCAACGGATACAACTATCTGGACGCCGCCTATGCGGCTCTGCAAGGCGGCGAAGATACCCTGGACGCCGCCCTGCGCGTAGTGCAAGGTCCTGAGAACGACCCCAACGACGATAGCGTCGGCTTAGGCGGTCTGCCGAATGAGGAAGGCGTTGTGGAACTGGACGCCTGTTGCATGCACGGACCCACACGCCGGGCCGGATCCGTCGGCGCCGTTCGAAACATCAAGAATGTTTCTTTGGTGGCGAAAGCGGTCATGGAGCATACCGGCCACGTCATGCTCGTCTGCGAAGGGGCGGAGCGGTTCGCCGTGGCGATGGGTTTCCCCAAGGAGAACCTGCTGACCGAACATTCGCGGAAGATCTGGATGCTATGGAAGGAGACGCACTCCGACCAGGACTGGTGGGGACCGGGAGTGGGCGCGCCGGGATGGACGCCACCAACGGACATGCCCAAGGACCGTTCCGAAATGTTGCGCCAAAAAGTGGACAAGATGCACGCCATGGCGGCGGACTTGGGAATCGCACCCGAGGAGAGAATGGAGGCGATCCGCAAAGTCCTGCATCCGCCGACCGGGACCATTCACTGCTCGGCGGCGAACGAAAAAGGCGAGGTCTCCGGGGTGACGACCACCAGCGGTCTGTCATGGAAAATCCCAGGGCGCGTGGGCGATTCACCGATTATCGGCGCCGGCTGCTATACCGATCCGGAGGTGGGATCGGCCGGGGCGACCGGGAGCGGCGAGGAAAACATTAAGGTCGCGGGAGCGCACACCATCATCGAGAACATGCGCCACGGAATGACTCCCGAAGAGGCGGGGATGGACGCGCTGAAGCGGATCGCGCGGTTCCATAACAACGACGAAACGCAGCTCCGGTATCTGGGAATGATCTACTACGTCCTGCGCAAGGACGGCGCTTACTCGGCCGTCTCGCTCTGGAGCGGGCCGGCGGGAAAGCCGAAGCGGTTCGCGGTCCACGACGGCACGCGGCGGCTGGAGCCGTGCAAGTGGTTGATGGAGGGCGAGCCGATCGAATGGCCGCCGGCGCCTCGGAAGGCCGTGAAGGCGCATTGAGGTTCCGTTTCAGTTGGGGATGGATGCTGGCGCCGCTATTGGCGGTGGCCGGCGGGATGGGAGCGTGGGCCGGGGCCGCGGCGAACCCGGCCATCACGCTGGACGCGTTTTTCAACGGCGTTGACATCGACAACATCGAAATGTCCCCCGATGGACGGGCGGCGGTGGTCGAGACGGACCAAGCCGACTGGGAGCACGACCGCTACCGGAAGGATCTCTGGCTGTGGCGCGAGGGCGCCGGAATTGTCGCGCTGACCTCCGCTGGCTTCGACCATGGCGCGCAATGGTCGCCCGATGGACAGCGGATCGCGTTTCTTTCCGAGCGGCCCGGCGAAGACGGCGATAAATCCAAAGACAAGGCCCCATCCCGGGTTTGGGTGATCGCGCCGGCGGGCGGCGAGGCGTTTCAGGCCACGCGCGGCGAGGAGGGCGTGCATGCCTTCGCGTGGGCGGGCGATTCGAAGGCGCTCTATTTCGCCACGCGCGAGCCGTGGAGCAAGGAACGCGAAGAAGCGTACAAGAAGGAGTGGAACGACGTGGTGCGCTTTCGCGAATCGGAACGCGGCGATGCGATTTTCCGCGCCGGGATCGACGGGAAGGCGGCGGCGGAGCGGATCTGCGGAAGCCAATATCGCGTGACGCAGATGGTGGTTTCACCCGGCGGGAAACAGATGGCCTTTGCGACCGAGGCGCCTTCGGAGCGCGTGGAATCGACGGAACCGTACAATCTGTACTTGCTGGATTTTCCCGCGGTCAAACCGGCGCTGTTGAGCCATACGCAAGCCGTTTACGAGAGTCTGCAGTGGGCGCCGGAGGGAGGAAGGATCTTTTTCCAGGTCGTGAGCGGGTCGATCGAAGGGAAATACCGGGACGTGCAGCCGCGCCTGTACTCGATCGAAACGGCGACGGGAAAAATCGAGCGCTGGGCGGCGAAGTTCTCCGGAGCGGTGGCCGGATATTCGGTGACGGCCGATGGCGGGGTGGTGGCGCTGGGCATGTTGGGAACCGGGACGCGCCCCTATCGGCAGCGAAGCGCGGAGGGCGCTTTCGAACCGCTGCCGTCGCGGGCGGGAACCTATGGGCGCGTCTCGGCGGCCAGGAGCGGCAAGCGTGCGGCGTGGATTTATTCGTCGCTTGCGAGCCCGAGCGAGGTTTATATCGCGGAGGACTTTGCCAAGCCAAGCGAGGCCGCGCCGGTCACCGCCTTCAACGCGGCTTTTACCGGCATGGACCTTCCGAAAGGCGAACCCTTCCACTGGAGAGCCGGCGACGGGGCGCGGATCGAGGGGATGCTGATTTATCCGCCGGGAAAATTCCAGGCGAAGGGTTTGCGGATGCTGACACTGATTCACGGCGGCCCCGCCGACGCCGACGGCGACCGCTGGGGCGCCGACTGGTACGATTGGGCGATTTTGGCGGCGTCCAAAGGCTGGCTGGTGTTCCGTCCCAACTACCGCGGTTCCACCGGCTACGGCGACGAGTTCGCGCTGCAGACGGTACCGGAATTGCTCTCGCGGCCGGGCAAAGACATTCTGGACGGGGTGGACGCTCTGGTCAAGGCCGGCATCGCCGACGGCGGGGATCTGATGGTGGGCGGCTATAGCCAGGGCGGGTATCTGACGAACTGGCTGATCACGCAGACCAACCGCTTCCGCGCGGCCGTGACGGGAGCGGGAGCGGTAGAACACGTCGTGGACTGGGGCAACGACGACGAAACCTTCGACGACGCGTTCTATCTCGGAGGGAATCCCTGGGAGGCGAAGGAGCGCTACGATAGCGAGGCCGCGATCTGGCGGATCGATAAAGTGAAGACGCCGGTGCATATCGTCGTGGGGGCGGAGGATATTCGCGTACACTTTGGAGAGGCGTACCTTTTGGAGCGGGCGCTGCATGTGTTGGGCGTTCCCTGCGCGCTATTGGTGTTTCCCGGCGAGGGACATTCGCTCGGGGAGAATCCATGGCATGGCAAAATCAAGGTTCGCGAGGAATTGAAATGGATGGAGAAATATGCCGCAAAGTGAGCGCGGGCGGTTGACGCGCCGCGGCCCGATTTAGGAATGAAAAAACGTTTTCAGGCGATTTGCGCCACGGTGGCGCTGGTTGCGCTGCTCGTTCCGCCGAGGGCGGACGCCTATTCCGTTCTTTCGCACGAGGCGATCATCGATTCGCTCTGGGACGGATCGATCAAGCCCTTGCTGGTGCTCCGATTTCCTGCGGCGACGCCGGAGGAAATCCAGAAGGCGCACGCCTTCTGCTATGGCGGCGCCATCATCCAGGACGCCGGCTATTATCCGTTCGGCAGCAGGTTTTTTAGCGACCTGTTGCACTACGTGCGATCCGGCGATTTCGTTCTGGCGCTGATTCACGAGTCTCAGAACTTGAACGAATACGCCTTTGCGTTGGGGGCGGTGGCGCATTACGCGGCCGACAACGAGGGCCATCCCATGGCGACCAACCGCGCGGTGCCGCTGATGTATCCGAAATTGAGGCGGAAGTTCGGGCGCACCGTAAATTATGGGGACGATCCCCTGGCCCACATCCGGACGGAATTCTCCTTCGACGTGGTGCAGGTGGCCCACAATCATTACGCCCCGCAGGCCTATCACGACTTCATCGGATTCGAGGTGGCCGAAGACGTTCTTAAGCGGGCGTTTCTCGACACCTATTCGATCGATTTGGACAAGGCGTTTCATAACCTCGCGCTGGGCATTGGAAGCTACCGTTTTAGCGTTAGCACCATTCTTCCCACTATGACCAAAGTGGCGTGGGCGAAGAACAAGAACGACATCACGCGCAGCCAGCCGGGGACCACGCGAAAGAAATTTCTGTATAACCTGTCGCGGGCGAGCTACCACAAAGAATGGGGCAAGGAATACCAGAAGCCGGGATGGTGGGCGCGTTTTTTGGCTTGGCTGGTTGGAATCCTGCCGAAAATCGGTCCTTTGAAAGACCTGCAGATCCCGGCGCCAACCCCGGAAACGCAACAATTTTTCATGGCAAGTTTCAACGCCACCATCACGCGAGCCAAAGGGTTGTATGAAGAACAGCGGCTGGGAGATCTGCGGATGCCGGACGAAAATCTGGATCTTGGCCAGCCACCCGCCGTGGGAACCTACCCGTTGAGCGACGACGCGTACGCGAAATTGTTGGGGCTGTTAGCCGATGAGAAATTTCAAGGGGTATCCCCGGAGCTCCGCGCCAACATTCTCCGATATTATGGAGATTCGGCGATTCCGGCGGTGGCGAAACAAAAGCCGGAGGAACGAGCGAAAATTCAAGCCGAATTGAATGCGCTAAAAGGGCTGCAAGCGGCGAAATCGCCGCTCTAATTCCAATATTATGTTACGGATAGAAGGAATAACTCGAAAGCGAGATCCGATTCGCCGATAAGCGACGTAGAGAACGAAGAGGCATCGAATCACGGCAATGCGAATCATTGGGATCGAGGATGGAAAAGCGATTGAGGGGCGATCGTCGAGGACGGACCGGCGAAAGCTGGAGCGATTCCCGATCTCGCTCGATCTTCGGTACCGGGAGATCAGCCGCCGGTCCGACGCGGCCCAAGGAGTTGGCAAAACGGTGAACATCAGCGGCAAGGGGATCGTGTTTACCGTTCAGCAGCCGATCGAAGCGGGCGCACGGGTGGAATTATCTATCAACTGGCCGGTGCTGCTCGACGGACGGACCGGTTTGCGCCTCACGGTGCAGGGGAGAGTGGTGAGAAGCACCCAGGACCGGGTGGCCATTCTGCTCCAGCGCCATGAATTCCGCACCCATCGCGTGGTTTGAGGCCGGCACGTCAGTTGTGCTTCTTCCGGGCGATGCGATTGCTCGCGCGGTTTAGCCGGCGGTTCACCTGCGCTTTTTGACCGCCGGTGAGCGCGCCGCCGTTGGCCGCGCGGTCCTTGGCCACTTGCTTGGCGATGCCGTTCTGCTGACGCTCCAGATTGGCCGTCTCCTTGGGCGTCAGCGATCCGCTTCGAATGCCCTGGGCGATGCGGTCCTGCTGGTTTTCCCTCCGGTTTCCCACTTCGGTATTCGAGAACTTCTGCGTTGCGGCGTTGTGTTTGTCGTTGTAAATCTGCCTGCTGACGCGGTTCTGCTCGCGGTTGATTTGGGCCTTCTCGGCGCCGGTGAGGGACCCGCCATTGGCCGCGCGATCGGACCGGATCTGCTGATTGATTCTCGCGTCTTTGCTTTCAAGATTGGCGGTTTCGTGGCTGGTCAATTGGCCGTCCTGCACGCCGTTGGCGATGCGGTCCTGCTGATTCTCCCGGCGTTGCCCAACCTCCGTATTGCCCGTTTGTTGGGATTGGGCAAATGCGCCCACCGTCCCCAACACCCCCATCGCCGTCCATAACAAAAACTTTCGCATGATCGCTCCTTTTCCCCTGATCTTTATGCCGCGCGCCCGCCGGCGCGCGTTCAAATATGCAAACGCGGGGAAGCGGGGAAAGGTTCTCCGGCAGCCGGACGGATCGCGGTAAAAACG
>VFSW01001519.1_pt1 | contig 35421 bp, 28 predicted proteins | sample 5358111 | NCBI WGS metagenome assembly VFSW01 (sample SAMN11554181, study PRJNA540505) | mine drainage metagenome | isolation source: sediment from site ElyBrook_90M | place: USA: Ely Copper Mine, Vershire, VT | collected 2017 | reverse complement strand
ACAGCGACCGTAATCTACTAGAAAGGGGCGCCCTTTTATAATGCGTGGCCCGCCCATCGGCATTTCAAGAACTCATTTCCGCCCCTTAACCCAACGCGACTCCCAGACCTCCATTTTGGGTTCAGCAACTCCAATAACCGGGCCGCCCGCCACAAGTTGAACCAGACAGCGATGGGCCGCCATGATTGGAGGGTTCCAAACGGGAGACAAAGTGGACTTCGCCCGGTAGCGCGGGAAACAACCCTTGTCAGCAAATTTTCCGGGTGCTAGAAACATGAATATGGAACCTGTGAGATCCAAGATCGCGCCGGAAGAGCATAGGAAGCATCTCTTCTATGAAACCTCGCATTCGCCGTCCCTGGCGGATCTGGTGGGCTACGAGAGAGCTAAGGAAATAATCGATTTCTGTTTCATCGCCAATCCATACTACCCCACGCCCGAGATGCTCAACGACCTGAAGGAGAATTTCCCGAACCTCATCAAATCGTATCCCAGCAGCAACCCGGCAACGAGCCAGAAGAATCTGGCGGCCGTGCTGCACGTAAACCCGGACAACTTGATTATTGGAAACGGGGCTAGTGAACTCATCGTGCTCATCAACACAACGCTGATCGACCGTATTGCCGTCCCTGTACCGACCTTCGGAGAGTACATCGAAAAGCTCAAGGACCAGCGCGACGCCGAGCTGTTTGTGCTTGAGCCGGAAGTAAACTACAGACTCCATCTGCCGGATTATCTTGCCTGGGTGCGCCGGCGCGGGCTGAAGTCGCTGCTCGTAATCAACCCCGGCAATCCGACCGGCCAACTCTTGTCACTCGATGAGATGATTGACTTTCTGCATCGCGCGAAGGACATGGAACTGGTCATCGTCGATGAATCGTTCATTGACTTTGCCGGGGACCCTGTCCCGAGCCTGCTCCAGGTGGCCGACCAGTTCTCCAATCTGCTGCTGGTGCGGAGCATGAGCAAGCATTGCGGCGTGCCGGGCTTGCGCCTCGGATACTGTTACAGCGGAAATCTTTTCGTTTTAAATCGCATGCGGCAATTCATTCCCACTTGGAATGTGAACACGCTGGCGCAGTATTTTCTTTCCTTGTTGCCGTCCACCGACGCCGTGTATCACCAAGCCAGGAGACGTCTGATCGGAGACGTTCGCCAGCTCTACAACGATTTGCGGGCGGTCCCCGGAATCGACGTATACCCCACGGGGGCCAATTTCGTGCTCATCAAGATCAAGGGCGGCATGACCGCGGCCGAGCTTCAGGGACTCTTATTGAAAGAACATGGAATGTACGTGCGGGACTGCTCGAATAAGATCGGCATGGACGATTTTCACATCCGTGTGGCCTCGCAGGGCGCCGAAAAAGATTCCAGACTGATCGAAGCTCTCCATATTTTATTCCCATGAAGCGCCCATCTGTTCTCGTTGTCACCCGCAGGACGGTTCGCAAGCACAAATACATCGATTACGTTGGAGAATATCACCTCGCGCTTCTGATCCGAGTGGGGATACTCCCGACCATGGTTCCTGTCGTCGAAGGCACGTTCCCTTGCCTTCCCGAATACATGGCGGACATGAAAGGCCTCCTGCTGGTGGAGGGCGAGGACATCGAACCGAAGCATTACAAGGCCCAGCCTGAGAATTTTGAATACCTTGAAAAAATTCATCCGCTCAAAGACAAGATAGAGATCAAGCTGATCCGCTACGCCTTGCGGAAGAAACTTCCGATCCTGGGTATCTGCCGGGGATCGCAACTCCTAAACGTAGTCTGTGGGGGCACACTCTACGGCGATGTGCAAAAAGAAATGAACTCTCCCCTCCAGCATATGAATCTCGAACATTACGATACCTACCGGCACCCAATTTCAATCGTCGCGGCAAGCCCGCTCGAAAATTGGTACCAGCGAAAGTCATTGCAAGTGAATAGTTACCATCATCAGGGGATCCGCGAACTGGCGCGCCGGTTCAAGCCCATGGCGTATGCGGAGGATGGCCTCGTGGAGGGCTACTACGATCCAAAAGCAGAGTTTGTCGTCGGACTCCAATTTCACCCCGAGCGAATGCTGGAGGAACCTGCTGGAAATTTGCGCATCTGGAAAGCTTTCGGCTCGGCTGTGCGCTCAATTGGGAATTCGTCGTCTCGCCGGGTGCTCCACCCTTGAAGTCTTTCAAGGGTGGGGGTTTTGATTCGATCCGCTACGCGCAAGGGCTTCCCTACAAAGTCAAAATGCTTGACCCCACGCAATGCAAGATGTAAAGGTTCCCGCTGCTGGAATGCGAATCCGTATCGTCGAGGCGCGCATGAAGAAGTTTCGGCTGATTGTGGCGTGTTTTCTTTTTGCAGGACTGGGACTCGGCTCGTTGCATGCCCAGACGGCGCCCCAAACGCCCAGCGGAATCCTCAAAATGGATCCCGCTTTCGATGAGTTGATAGATACGAACGCTCAAGTGGAACCCGTCATTAAAGATTTTTTCTATTTTACGGAGGGAATTGTTTGGGTGCCGCAGGGGAAGGACAGCGGGTACTGGCTATTCGCTGAGATGGCCGCGAACAAGATCTTGAAGCTGACGATGGATGGCAAGATTTCCTTGTACCTGGACAAATGCGGCTACACGGGGTGGGATACCTGGCGGCACGGATTTATTCAGACCAACGGCAAACCGCCGACCGATCCCGATTTCAAGAGATTTAATTTGCCCGGGTGCAACGGCCTGGCGCGCGACAACGAGGGCCGCCTGGTCATCGCCACGTGGGGCGGACGGAGCCTTGCCCGCATCGAAAAGAACGGGAAACGCGTCGAACTGACCGATAGCGTGGATGGCAAGCGATTCAACTCCACCAACGACGTCATTGTGAAGAAAGATGGCGCGATCTACTTCACCGACGGGCCCAGTTGCGGCGGCCTGCGCCTGCAATGCAAGGATCCTGAAGTGGGCATCGATTACCCCGGCGTTTTCATGTGGAAGAACGGCAAGACCACGGCGGTCGCCAAGAATGTCGAAGGCGCGAACGGACTCGCGCTTTCTCCCGACGAAAAGTATCTCTATGCGAATGGCGTGCGTCTCGTCAGGAAATACAACGTGCTGCCGGACGATACACTCGATGTCCAAAACATGAAAGTAATTATGGACAAGACGAAGGATCCGCTTACAGGGATCACCGACGGGATGAAGGTGGACGCCAAGGGAAATATCTGGGAATCGTGCTGCGGCGGAATTGTGGTGATTACGCCCGAAGGGAAACAGCTCGGAGTCATCTACACTCCTGAAGCGGTTGCCAACCTCAATTTCGGCGATTCCGATTACAAGTCCCTTTACATCGTGGCGCGCACCAGTATTTATAAAATACGGACGAAGGTTTCCGGCATCCCTGGAAGGTAGTATCTCTTCCCTTGCGTCGGCACGCGCCCGGTTGAGCTGGCACCTCTCATCGGAATGTGAGAATCAGCGCCACCTACTTCACCGCCCACGCGAAATTCTCTTCGCCCAGCCGCACTTCCATCAAACCCTCTTCCGGCAAGAGGTCGAGCGGCAATCCGCCTTCCCACAGCGCCACTCCCAGCGAAAACGACTTCTTTTCCCCGAGCTGCAGCATCTGTTTCGCCACACAGACTTCCAGAATCTTGTCGCACGCCACGCGCACAGCCTCTTCCGGCCCCAACAGGCAAAGTTCACGGGACTCCACCAGATACCCGCGCACGCGCCCGTTTTCCAGGTGAATGACCACGCGCAATTCCTGTTCGGCGCGCAGCGTGATGCGGAACTCGGCATCGCGCAATTCGGTCAGAGCATCGGGGAACATATCCACGCGCAGGAAAAACTCCGTTTCGCTGAACCCGTAGCGAATCTCGTGCAGCTTTGTCAGCCGGCCGTGCATGGCGTTGCTGCGCCGGTCCGACGAATACAATCCCGCGCCCATCCACTCGAAGTAGGTGGATTCGCGGCCATCCACCTTCACCTTGAGGTATTCCGACGGTGGAAAAACGACGGCGCGTTCCGGCTGGCGCTTGATTGGGCTGGCAAGCACGTCCGGGGCTTCCGTTCCGAGCGTCACATATACTTCCGTCAGCAATTTCCGGTAAAACGCGTCAAACTCCGCATCGTTCGCCGAACTATGCTCCGGGCCATACCACCAGCACCAGTCACTGCCCTCGGCCGCCAGAAGCGCCTCGTAGGATAATGCAAGCTGCGCCGCCGTCGGGGCCTTATCAACGCCCCGGGCGGCGCGTTCGGCTTCCCGCGAATAAAAATCCCGTGCGCGGGACAAATGTTCCCACGCGGTCACATCCTCGCCCGATCCGATCCAGACGTCGAAATTCGCGTTGATCCACGACGCCGGAAAAATCCCGTTATTCCGGGGAATCTCCCCGGCCGCCGCCACGGCTTCGCTTGCCGTCAGCGCCAGAATGTCGGGATCGTTTTCAATTTTCCGGTAAAACTGACGCAAAAATTCGCGGCCGTTCCCCGGAAAATACTCCCACGCATTTTCGCCGTCCAGAATCAGGGACACCGTGAGCGGCCTTCCGGTCTTTACGCGCTCGCCAATTGCGCGGATTCTCTGATACAAATCCTCCGCCGCCACGGCCGCATTCATGCGGCTATATACGAATCCCACCAGGTCGGACAAATAATGGTCGCGGAAAAATCCGACCATCTCCCGTCCCGCGACGCGCACGCGCAGTGGGGAATAGAGCTTGTCGGCGTTATCCGGAACTCCGGCGCCATCGCGTCCGAACCCTGCTCCCAGCGTGTGCCCGAGCACGCCCTCGTCCGTGGCAAACCATTTGAAGCCCAATTCCGCCGCAATGCCTAGCGCCTGCTCGGACACGGATCCCTCCGAGGGCCACAATCCGTTCGGCGCGCGCCCGAACACCCGCTCGTGGTACTTCCTCGCCCGCACCAGTTGTTCCCGCGCGTCCTCCGGGTGCCGGAATGCCGGAGCCGGCAGTGGCGTCCCCAGATTCGAGATTCTCGCAATGTCGGTGTCGCACAGAAGAGGAAGTATCGGATGATAAAACGGCGTCGCCGAAATCTCGATCTGCCCCGTCGCTACCGCCTTCCGATATTCGGGCAGGACACGGCGCAACAGTTCCATCTGCTTGGCCGTCAATTGCTCTTTGTCCTGCTCGGTGAAATCCGCACCCTTGCGCGCGAGCCGCGAAACTTCCGGATCGTGCGCCAAATACTCCTCGTCCATCCACGCCAGTTGCGACAACACTTGCAGGTCGCGCCAGTCGCGCTCGGAAAAGGAGCGTTGCGCAACTTCCGCGCCCTGCGAAGTCGCCCACCGGTGCAACTCGACAAAGCGCGGCCACCGCGACAGCAGATGGTCGTAGTTGATTTGAAACGCGCGCAGCAGGATCTCGGATTTATCTTCCGGCGAAAGCGCGGCCGCCGGGCGGTTTGCAATCTGAAACCACGGCTCGTCAAATTTTCCGCTCGCGTACTCCTCGAGTTGCGCCCCCAGCGAAGGCACCATATTGAACGTCGCATGCACGCGCGGGAACTCCTCGAGGACCCGTACCATTCCCCAATAATCCTTGAGCGCGTGCAGCCGCGTCCACGGCAGCACGTATTGCCCCGTCGCGGGATCTCGGTATTGCGGCTGGTGCATATGCCACAGCATCATCAGGTGAACTCGGTTCACGGGACGCGCGCCTCCACTCGATTTTCCGCCGGCATGTTATGATCAGCGCTCGGCGCGATGCGGCTCATTGACCGATACATCTTCCGGCAACTCTTCTCCCACACCCTGCTGGGTCTCGGCATTTTCACGTTCGTTTTCTTCGTTCCGCAACTCGTGCGCCTCATGGACCTCATCGTGCGCCATCCGGGGTCCTGGTCCACGATCGGGATTCTGTTCGCATCCACATTTCCGGAAATTTTCAGCTTCACGCTTCCCATGGCGGTACTCGTCGGCGTATTGATCGCTCTCGGCAGGCTCTCCGCCGATAGCGAACTGATCGCCATGAGCGCCCTGGGGATGGGACGCGGCCGGATCATGGTGCCGGTGGGAGTCCTGGCGGGTACAGCGACGCTGGTCACTCTCGCCATGACGCTTTGGCTCGGCCCTCTCTCCGTACGCACCTTCCGCGCGATCGAAGACCGCTTGCGCGCCGGACAAGCCTCCAGCCAAATTTCTCCTCGCGTCTTCGACGAGCGCTTCCCGCGCATGGTTCTGTACATCAATGACATAGACTCGGCTTCCACTCATTGGAAGGGGGTTTTCCTGGCCGGAACCGACAGCAAGGACACATCCCGGCTGACCTTGGCCGAAGAGGCGATTGTAATTCCCGACCGCAGTGAGGGCAAGCTGGAGTTGCACCTGCGTAACGGCAGTGTGCACGAGTTCTCACTGAGCGATCCGGGCCGCTACTCCTTGTCCGCTTTCGGCCAGCGCGATTTCCTCGTCGAGATCAAGGGCGCGGAATCGGGCCGCGTTTCCGATCCCGGCCTTCCCGGAAAACCGACGAGCGTGCTGTTCCGAGAGCACGGGACAGGCCGCGATGCCGCCGTCGAATTTCAGCGCCGGCTCTCGTTTCCCTTCGCCTGCGTGTCCTTTGCCCTTCTTGCGATGCCTCTCGGCGCGCGTCCACGTCGTGGCGGCCGAGCCGCGGGATTCCTGATCACGCTGCTTCTCGTCAGCGGCTACTATTTGATGTTCACTCTCGGCGCGGAACTTGCCCGCCAGGGATCCATTCCCGTCTGGACCGGAATCTGGGCGGCCAATTTCGCGACTGCCGGAATTGGCCTGATGCTCTTTCCCCGCATCGAGCACATGCCCGGCAGCAGCCGCACCAGCCTGTTTCTTTCGCGCGCCGCCAACTGGAAGATCTGGAAATTGTTTCATCCAAAATCGCGGCCGGCGGCCTCGAACGGCAACGGCGCGGACTCGCCGGAAAGTTTCTTGCAGAGAAGCCGCCGGCGCATGGGACTGCCGCAACTCCTCGACGTCTATATCCTGCGCAGTTTTTTCTACTATTTCGTCCTGCTGACCGTCGGCTTCATCCTGCTCTTTGAAGTTTTTACGTTCTTTGAATTGCTCGACGACATCGCGCGCCACCGCACCAGCCTGCTCGACGTGTTCAACTATTTCTTTTATCTCGCCGGCTATCTTTTCTATCAACTGGCGCCACTCGCAGCGCTCGTCGCCGTGCTTGTCACGCTCGGTGTCATGTCCAAGAACAACGAACTGGTCGCCTGCAAGGCCGGTGGCATCAGCCTGTACCGTATTTCGCTGCCGCTGCTATTGGCCGGGCTTATTCTGGCCGCGGGCCTCATCCTTCTGGATGACACCTACCTGCCCTACGCCAACCAACGGCAGGACGCCATCCGCAACCAGATCAAGGGCCGCCCCGCGCAAACTTTTTACCAGCCCAACCGCCGCTGGATTTTTGGCGAAAATTCCAAGATCTACAACTACGCCCTGTTCGACGCCGACCGCAATCTTTTCGGCGGGCTGAACGTCTTTGAACTCGATCCCGCGACATTCTCGATTCGCCGCCGCATCTATGCCGCGCGCGCGAACTGGGACAAGCAGCAGAACACCTGGATTCTCGAATCCGGCTGGGTGCGCGAATTCGATCACGGCGAGGTCACGCGCTACTCGCCCTTTGTCGCCAATGCTTTCCCGGAACTTGACGAGCCTCCCGCCTACTTCAATCGCGAGGATCGCCAGTCCTATCAGATGACCTGGTGGGAACTGAAACGCTATATCAACGACCTCAGGCAGGCGGGATTCGATGTCGCCCGGCTCTCGGTCCAACTCCAGAAAAAGATCTCATTCCCGTTGATCGCACCGATCATCATTCTGCTGGCGATTCCATTTTCCATTCTGGTCGGTACGCGCGGCGCAATCGGCGGGCTGGCGCTCGGAGTGGGCATCGCCATCGTCTACTGGTCCGCCTCCGCTCTCACCGAAGCCATGGGAGCCGTCGGACAGCTGCCGCCCCTCATGGCCGGCTGGGCCCCGGACACCGTCTTCGGATTCCTCGGCCTCTATTTCTTCCTGAAGATGCCGACGTAGAACCGTGATTCGTGAATCGTGATTTGTGATTCGTGAAAATGCAATACGCCGGGGCAATTTGCGAACAGCCAAGACTGGTTGTCTAATTCCGATCGTTGGCTTCATTTCGTGTGTGATGCTCGGATTCGGCGTTTTTCGCTTTTCACTAATTACGAATCACAAATCACGAATCACTTCTCTGTAACCATGCGCAGCCGCGCCGTGATCGCCCGCCGCTGCTCTCCCGATATCGCCATAAAATTCGGCGCCTGAATGTCATCCACCACCACATTCGGATTGTCATGCGCCGTGACATTGATGCACGTGAGGCGCGCCGCCCATTCGTGCTTCCTGAACTTAAATCTTTTTTCCAGGCCCACATTCAGGTTGAAATAGTTCGGAAAACGGCGGTCGTTCGCGGGCTCCATGAGTTGCTGCTGATCATTCACCACGCTGAACGGAAGCCCCGTGCGGTACTCGAGAAAACCGCTTAGAAACAGGCCCCAGATGGGCAGCGGAGTCCACCCGGTCGAGACCAACCGATTCGGCGTATCCCAGGCCAGAGGTCCCGCCTCCTGCGGGGTGATGGACAACGCTATCAGGCTCGGCTCAAGCACTTCGTTCGAGCTGGCTCGAGACCTCGTGTAGTCCACTTCAATCTGCGTATCGTCCTTGAAGGAATGACGCACCCACACCTCGCCCGCGATGTAACGGTCGCTCCGGTTATTCTGCAAGACGTAAGTGACCGACGGCTGCCCAAAGGCGCCCTGCAACTCCCAGGCAAATCCCTCACGGTACTGCCTCAGCAGAAAGGAAGCACCCACAAACGTGTTGCTCATCACGCGTTCTTCCCACTCGGCCATCGTGTTGTACGAGCGCGGCTCTTTGAGATTCTCGGGATCCGCCAAAAAACGCGTCACCGTGGTTATGGCCGTGGTGGGTGGGGGCCCCGTTGTGGCCGCGAACGCGTCCTCCCTCGACTGATCCGTGCCCAGCGAAAATATGGACATGCGAATCGGCTGGTAATGCTCGCCCCAGGCCAGCGTGAATTTCATCCGGCCGTCGCCCAGCGGAACCCAGTTCATGGCGAATCGCGGCTCGACAATACTGCTTTCGATCACCCGGTCATAATCGGTCCGTACGCCCACCGAAAACACGACCTGCTTGAACGGCCGCCAGAGGTCCTGCACGTACCCTCCGAGTTGCGTGTTTTTCAGCCGGACAAAGCTGTTTCCGGAAAAAGTGACTTTATCGGCCAGCGCGCCCGCGGCCGACTCAAAGTCAATTTCGGAGCGCGAAGCCTGCTGGGTGAAATTCAGAGTTGCCACATTAAATCCCGCCGAAATTGTATGCTTTCCACGCCAGGAGAGTTCTCCGGTCGTCGCGTTACCAAGCAATTGCACCCTCCGCGACCATTGCTTCAAAGTTTCAAAGAAGTTTCCAGAGCTGGCCGAGGGTTGCTCGACGTACGTGGCCGTTCCTTGCGGCGTCAGGTATGTGTGTCCCGTGTCTATGGCCGCTCCAATGTCAAAGAGCGTCTTTCCCGCCCAGATCTGATCCTTCACAGATCCGAAATACCTCCTCTGTTGCTCGTTTACCGTCGTGGAAATTGGCGAAAAGGGCCCCAGGCCCACGCGGGGATCGCTCAACTGATTGAACAGAAAACTTCCCTGCAGGATATTCGTTGTTGAAAGATTCGCCTGCATCCGGAACAAGTTGTCCCCCGACCACGGCGTATCCGTGTTCTGCCCTCGAGGCAACTCGGGAACGATCACGAAGGAGTGCTGCAGCGACAGCGCATTGGAAAACCAGACCTTCCCCTTTTTCAACGGTCCTGAGAACATCACCCGTGGATTCCAGTTCCCAAGATGGATTCCCTGCTGAAAATCCGCAGCCGGAACGAAATTCGTCACTCCGAACCTCAACTTATCGTCTCCCGCCTGCGTATCCAGCGCCAGGATGCCCGCGCTGGCATGGGCATACTGCGCCCCATAACCGCCCGTCTCGACCGTGACTGCGCGCACCGCATCCACATTGACTCGGGAATTGAACGCCCCGGTCCCCGGATCGTTGATTTCAAATCCGTCGAGCAAGACTTCCGTTTGTTCCTGTCTCGCTCCCGCGACGTGTATATTTCCAGAGGAATCCGACACCACTTGGGGCATGACCTTCAAGCTTTCCTGGAGATTGTGGCTGGAAGCAACCGGCGCGTCTAAAATCTCATGCTGTACTAGAGATTCCTGATGACTCGTCGTGTCTGGATCAATCTCAATGGGCGCGGATTTCACTTCAATGTTTTCTTGAATTTCCGTTTCGTGATTCAGCGTCACCTCAATTTCATTGTTTCCGGCGGTGAGGTCAATTTCCCGGTCATTGATCCGGAAAAATCCAGGCTTGGATACCGACATACGAACGGAGGATCCACTTATGCCCAGGGCTTTATACTGCCCGGCCACATCGGTATAGACTGTCGTGCTCTGTCCCGAATCTTCTTTGAAATCCATCTCTGCGCGCGCCACGGGTACACCGTTTTCATCAATCACCTGGCCGCGCAAGTCCGCCTTGGCGGGAGTCCTCTGCCCCCATGCGGACGGCAACGCGAGGGCCACAATTAGAGCCGCTAAAATGCCGTGCGCCGCCCAATGGATCAATCGTTCCGTAAAATCCCCCACTCGCAAGAAGTTAGTTCGTGGAAACGGCTGTTCCTTGAAAATTCAGTGCTCCTCGGAGGGATAGTACAAGCAAGAAATATTTGCAGGCGAAGGAAAATGCGCACCGAAGGCCGTCAGGTAACCACTCCTCCGAGAATGGGCACAGCGGTCCACCATGTCTTTTTCACGATTTATGAATCACAAATCACGAATCACGTCCCAACAGCGACCGGATCTTCTGAATCACCAGGTCAATCCCCACCAGATTGTTCCCGCCCTCCGGAATGATGACGTCAGCATGGCGTTTGGATGGCTCGATGAACTCCATATGCATGGGCCGCACCGTGGACAGATATTGGTTGACGACCGCGTCCACGGTCCTGCCGCGCTCGCGGACGTCGCGCTCCAGCCGCCGGATAAAACGCAGGTCGGCGTCGGTATCCACAAAAATTTTTATGTCCATCAGTTCGCGCAGCAGCGCGGACTCAAAGATCAGAATTCCTTCGATAATGATGGCGGGATGCGGCTCGAGGCGCACGGCAAACTTCTCGCGTTCGTGCCGCGAAAAATCGTAGACGGGACGTTCAATCGGCAAGCCTTCGCGCAACCGGTGGACATGCTCGACCAGGAGCGGCGTATCGAGCGAATTCGGGTGATCGAAATTCTGTTGCGCGCGTTTTTCCTGGGGCAGGTGCGGAAGGTCCTTGTAGTAATGATCCTGCTGCAGGACAAGCACGCTCTCCTCCGGGAGCATCGATATAATCCGCCTCGTGATCGTCGTCTTGCCCGATCCCGTCCCTCCGCAGATTCCGATGACCAGCCCGCGCGCCAAGTTTTCTCCGAATCGTGGTGTGGCTTATCCTGGGCCGCAAGAAACGGCGGCGAGCCGACTCGGCGGCTCGCCGAAATTCCTCTAACTCACGAACTACTTCTTCTTTTTCTTCGTCTTTCCCTTCGCTCTTGCCGCCCGCTCTTCAATGACGGCCTGCGCCGCCGCGAGCCGCGCGATCGGAACACGGAACGGCGACGCACTGACGTAATCCATTCCCACCACATGGCAGAACTTCACGCTGGCGGCGTCTCCGCCGTGCTCGCCGCAAATCCCCACCTTCAGCTTCGGCCGCGTTGCCCGCCCGCTCTCGATGGCCATGCGGATCAGCATCCCGACTCCCTTCGTGTCCAGCGACTGGAACGGATCGTCCGAGAAGATGCCGGCTTTCTTTTCGTCCACGTAGTCCGGCAGGAATTTTCCGGCGTCGTCCCGGGAAAGCCCCATGGTCATCTGCGTTAGGTCGTTCGTTCCGAAGGAGAAGAATTGAGCGACTTCCGCAATCTCTCCCGCAAGCAGGGCCGCGCGCGGAATCTCGATCATAGTCCCAACCAGATAATCAAGCTTTACATTAGATTCCTGCAACACCTGACGTGCCACCTGATTCGTAGCATCCACCAGGATTTGCAGTTCTTTGCGATCCATGGCTAGTGGAATCATTATCTCAGGTATCACTTTAATTCCTTTGCCCTTGCATTCCACAGCCGCTTCGATGATCGCCCGGACCTGCATCTCAAGTATTTCCGGATAGGTGATCGCCAGGCGGCAGCCGCGGTGGCCGAGCATCGGGTTGGCTTCGTGCAACTGCTCGACGCGCCGGATGACAACCTCCACATCCACTCCGATCTTGGCCGCCAGCTCCTCCTGCTTCTCCCGCTCGTGCGGAACAAACTCGTGCAGGGGAGGATCAATCAACCGGATCGTGACCGGAAGCCCATCCATGGCCTTAAAGATTCCCGAGAAGTCCCGCCGCTGGTACGGCAGAAGTTTGTCGAGCGCCTTGCGGCGAGCCTGCTGCGTTTCGGCGATGATCATCTCCTGGATCGCCAGTTGCCGCTCGACGCTCTTTTCCGGCTGCTCGAAATCCTTGAAGAACATGTGCTCGGTGCGGCAGAGGCCGATGCCCTCGGCGCCCATTTCGCGCGCCTTGCGGGCATCGTGCGGCGTGTCCGCGTTGGTGCGGACGCCGATTTTCCGCACGCTGTCCGCCCAGCCCATCAGCGTGAAGAAGGCCTGCGGAAGTTCCGGGATCGAGAGCTTGACTTGCCCCTCGTAGACCACACCTTCGTTGCCGTCGAGCGTGATCCAGTCTCCCTCACGGATGATCTTCCCATCGGCCTGCGCTGTCTTCGCTTCGTAATTAATGTCCAGTTTCTCGCAGCCGACGATGCAGCACTTGCCCCAGCCTCGTGCAACCACAGCCGCATGGCTCGTCTTTCCGCCAGTAGCCGTCACGATGCCCTGCGCGGCAAACATTCCGCCGACATCTTCCGGGCTTGTTTCCCGCCGCACCAGAATTACTTTTTCGCCTTTCGCCGCGAGGTGCTCGGCTTCCTCCGCGGTGAAGACGGCTTTTCCAAAAGCCGCGCCGGGAACCGCATTGATGCCCGACCCGATCTTGCGCTTGGCAAGTTCCGCCTTGGAGACGGAAGGATCGAGAACCGGGTAGAAGAGCCGCTCGATTTCCTCGGACTTGATGCGGTCAATGGCTTCTTCCTAGGAAATCAGGCCCTAATTGGCCCTCACCAGGGCCATCTCGAATGTCGCTGCCGGAGCGCGCTTGCCGGTCCGCGTCTGCAGCATGTAGAGCGTTCCCTCTTCGATGGTAAACTCCATGTCCTGCATGTCGCGGTAATGCTTCTCGAGAAGTTTTCTCACTTTCTCGAGTTGCGGATAGACTTTCGGCATCTGTTTGGCCATCTCGTCGAGGTGCATCGGCGTTCGGATTCCCGCCACAACGTCCTCGCCCTGCGCATTGAGAAGGAAATCGCCGTAGAAAATCTTGCCTCCCGTGCTGGGATCGCGCGTGAAACAGACTCCCGTTCCCGATTTGTCTCCGATGTTTCCGAACACCATCTGCACGACGTTCACGGCCGTGCCGAGAAGTCCGGTGATGCGCTCAACGCGCCGGTAGGTCACCGCTTTTTCAGCATTCCAGGAGCCGAACACTGCGCCGATCGCGCCCCAGAGCTGCTCCTCGGGATCTTCCGGAAAATCCTTGCCGGTCTTGGACTTAAAGTATTGCTTGTACTCGCCGACAAGCTCACGCCATCCGTCGGCCGGAATCTGAGTATCGTCTTTTGTGCCCCGGCGGGTCTTCATGGCCCGCAGCTTTTCTTCCAGTTCTTCTTTTGGAAGACCTATCACCACAGAGGAATACATCTGCACAAATCGGCGGTAGGCATCCCAGGCAAACCGGTCATTCGATGTATTCCGCGCCAGGGCCTCGACGGACTTGCTGTTGAGCCCGAGGTTGAGTATCGTCTCCATCATGCCGGGCATCGAGCGCGCCGAGCCGGAGCGCACGCTGACGAGCAGCGGATCTTTCGCGTCGCCGAGTTTTTTTCCGGTGACCTTTTCGAGATGCTTGAGGTTCTTTTGGACCTCGCCTGCCAGCGCTCTCGGATAGGATTTGTCATGCTTCAAGTAGTAGTCGCAACATTCGGTTGAGATCGTAAATCCGGCTGGCACAGGGAGGCCGATCCGCGTCATTTCCGCGAGACCCGCGCCTTTGCCACCGAGGACTTCCTTCATCCCGCCGTCGCCCTCGGCCTTTCCCGCTCCAAAAAAGTAAACGTATTTCACAAATCATCTCCTTAATGAATAGTTCGAGTCCTTATTTCAATATTTCAATCTCTTGCGAATAATCATTTCCGTCGGCGAGCCGACACTTAATTCTAAAGCTCTACTTGAAGCCTACCTCCCCGTCTCTCCCGCGACGATTTCCGAGAAATCAGCGATCGTTGAAAACTCCGAAAGCAGTCCCGAGAGCAACGTCAAACGGTTCCTCCGCACATTCTCGTCCTCTGCCATTACCATTACATCTTCAAAAAACAGGTCCACTTCGGGGCGCAGCGCGGCGATCTTCTGCAGCGCCTCGCGGTATTTTCCTGCCCGCTTGAACTTCTCCGCCTCTTTCGCCACTTCGCCGGCCCGGCTGTAAAGCTCCAGTTCCGCTTTCTCGCTGAACAGGTCCGGCCGTACTGACGGTAGTTTCCATGCGGCTGGCGGCCCGGCCTTTTCCAGAATTTTCCGGATGCGTTTGAAGGAGACCGCCAGCGGCTCGAAATTTTTTGTTTTTCGGATCGCTTGCACCGCCGCAATGCGCTTGACTGCGTCCACCAGATCGTCCCCACCCGCGGCGATCCCTGCGCTGATCTCGTCGTAGGCGTAGCCATTTCTTTCCTTCAGTACAAAACGCGCGCGGTCCAGGAGAAATTCGAGAACCTGCTTTTCGATCTCCGGCGAAACGGCAATCTTGCGCGGCGAGTTCGCGAGGGTCATGGCCGAGCGCGCCACGGCAAGCGAAAGCGACACAGGCAGCTTTGTTTCAACAATGATCTTCACAATGCCCATAGCCGCGCGGCGCAAAGCGAAAGGATCACTTGAACCGGAAGGGACAAGGCCCACCGCGAAACAGCCCACGAGAGAATCCAGCTTGTCAGCCAGGGCGAGCGCCTGGCCTGTCAAGTTGCGCGGGATCGAGTCGTCGAGACTTGCGGGCTTATATTGGTCATAAACGGCAGCCGAAAATTATTGATGTTATTATTGAGATTTTTGATAAAAGCCCCCCACGATTACCAGTAGCTCAGTGAACTCGCGAACCATGTCGGTCACAAGATCGCACTTGGCAAGCTCGGCGGCGCGGTCGGCGGCGCCGACACTAGCCTGCAGGATTCCGCTGGCAAACCACTGCTCGGCAAACCAGCGTGCAAGCGTGCGCACGCGTTCGACTTTTTCGCCGTAGCTTCCGAGCCTGGCCTGATAGGTGACGGCATTCAGTTTGGGAAGATAGTCGGCCAGCCGACATTTCTGGTCCGACTGCCAGAAGAATCTCGCATCGGCAAACCTCGCCCGCAAGACCCGCTCGTGCCCCCCGCGAATCAGTCCCGCCGAATCTTTATCAACATTGATAACCGCCAGAAAATACGGCGCCAGGGTTCCGTCCTTCTTTTCCAGAGCAAAATATTTCTGGTGGTCCCGCATCACCGTGATCAGAATCTCTTCTGGGAGTTCGAGATAGCCGGGATCAAATCCGCCAAGAATCGCCGAAGGATACTCGTTGAGATAGGTCACAAGATTCAAGAGATGCGCATCTTCATGAATGCGCAAGTTTTTCCCGGCTGCCAGGCGCGAAAGATCGGACTCGATCTTCTTTCTCCGCTCTTCGGGACGCACCATGACGTAGTTCGCGCGCAGTTTCTGAATGTAGTCGCTTGACGAGCGGACCGGAATCTTCGGTTTCCCAAGGAACCGGTGGCCGCGGGAGGAGTTCCCTGCCTTGGCGTCGCCGAGCGTCACGCGCAGGGGCTTGCCGCCGAGCAGCGCGACGACCCAGCGGATCGGCCGGATAAATCGCAGGCCCGATGCTCCTGTCCAGTACATGCTTCGAGGCCAGGGGATTTCGGCGACCGCGCGTGGCAGAATATCCTCCAGAATCTCCTGGGCTGGCTTCCCTTTAATAACTTGCTTCGCCGCCAAGTACTCTCCCTTGGCAGTTGAAATGATCTGAAGGTTCGCCACGGGAACTCCCGCTTTTTGGGCGAAGCTTTCCGCGGCGCGTGTTGGTTTTCCAGCGGCGTCATAAGCCACGGATTTTGGCGGGCCTGTCAAATCCCGAATTTCATCCGGCTGGCGAAGACGAATTTTAGAACAGAAGGCTACGATGCGCCGGGGCGCGCCGAGAGACTCGACCGGAGCATCGAGCCGCAGATTATTTGCCGACAGATATTTCTCAAGTATTACTTTGATCTCTTGAATTGCCCCAGGCAGCATTCCGGCAGGATTCTGTTCCGCGCCAATCTCAAAAAGATAGTCGGCGGTGTCCTTCATTGCGCAGCGCCTTGATTTTCGCCGGACGTTTCCGGGGTTTGCTGCGCAAGAAAATCGGCAGCGACACGACAGGCGATCTGCCGAACGCGGCCAATGAGTTGCGCGCGTTCGGTGGTGGAGATCACTCCACGCGAGTCGAGCAGATTAAACAGATGCGAGCACTTCAGGCAGTGATCGTAGGCGCCGAGGAGGGGAAATCGCATATCGGGCGCGCCCTTCCGCGATTCAAAGCGCGCCAGGATCTGCCCCGCTTCCTTTTCATGCAGCTCGAAAAGCTGGCGCGTGATGGCGGGGTCCGCATACTCGAAATTGTAGGAGGAAAACTGCTGTTCTTCGAGGAGGCGAACTTCGCCATAGCTGGTTTCGCCGGACCAGCGGACGTCATACACGCTGTCCACGCCCTGCAGATACGCGCAGATGCGATCGAGACCGTAGGTCAATTCGACGGAAACCGGGTCGAGATCAATGCCGCCCGACTGCTGGAAGTAGGTGAACTGCGTGATTTCCAAACCATCGAGAAGGACCTGCCATCCGATTCCCCAAGCGCCGAGCGTGGGCGACTCCCAATTATCCTCTTCAAATCGGATGTCGTGATCGGCGAGGCGCAAGCCAATCGCGGCCAGGCTCTGGAGGTAGAGATCCTGGATATCGGCCGGAGCGGGCTTTAAAATGACTTGAAGCTGGTGATGCTTGAACAGGCGATTGGGATTTTCGCCGTAGCGTCCGTCGGCGGGCCGACGCGACGGCTGCACGTAGGCGACCCGGTACGGCCTGGGGCCCAGAACGCGCAGGAACGTTTCCGGGTGCATCGTGCCAGCGCCCACCTCAACGTCGTAGGGCTGCTGAATAACGCAGCCACGATCCCCCCAGTACTTCTGCAACTGAAGGATGAGGTCCTGAAAGGAAGGACCTTTCTTAATCTTTTTCTTTACATTTCCTTTCAACGCAGTTGCTCTTTCACTCAGCAAGTATTTTCCTGGCCTCCAGCTTCTTCTCGATATGGTGCTCGATTACATCTAAACCAAAACTTAAGATTTCAGATGCCGCCCTCGAACTCGGATCTTCCTTCAACAATCGCTCGAGAGTCCCTGAGAGCGCCGCGCGCCCAACTGAAAGAGCTTCCTTCGACATGGGGGACATCCATGCCTCCCGACAATCTGGACAGCACATCTCAGGTGATCCCTTAGAAACATAGAGTTCTTCCCGCTCGACCGATTTGCCACAGCGCGAGCAATGATTGAGCGTTCCGAGCCATCCACCGAGCCGCGACATCCAGAGCACATAGTAGGCGAGAACAGCCGCAGAGGCCTTGTGCACCCGGATGGCGCGCGCCGTCAAGAGAACCAGGCGAAACTGCGGAGCGGCGGGCTCACGTTCGCCGAGAACAGCGTCGGCAATTTCGCTGACCAGGGCCAGGGCGACACCGGACTCGTAGTCGGCCTGGAGGTCGAGAAACGTTTCGATCAGCTCGCACTGGTTGATGCGAACAAGCTCCCGCGTTTCCCGCTCGAAATACCAGATGCGGATATAGGAGAGGATTTCGAGGGTGGAACCGAAACGGCTTTTCGGCAGGCGCGCGCCGCGCGCAACGCCCCTCACCCGGCCGGCCTGGCGGTCTAAAAAGCTGACCAGGCGGTCGCCTTCCCCCAGCGGAAAACTACGCAGGACGATCGCTTCCGACTCCTGAACTGGCATCCCGATGCGTCGGCGCGCCGACCGCGAACCGATTCTCGCGGCACCGCTTTACGCGCAAAACCGTGAATGGCTTACTTACCACACCGAACCACTTGAATCAATCGGCAAGCGTGAAATATTCCATATTTTTTGAATTTATTTTCACGCAAATCAGTCCACTCACCCCGCAAAACCTTGCACGGAGGGCGGGTTACAAGGACTTCAGAAATATGTTTAGTTCCACCGGCATGGCGAAAAAATTATCGGACGCGCCCGCGCTCATTTCCCTTGCGTCCCAAGCGATTTTCCGTAGAGTGTCCCTGTGAACCCACTTCTACCCATGGCTGACATCGTGGGCGTCGGCCTCAATGCCACGGATACCATTGTACGGCTGCCCCACTTCCCTGCTGACGGCTCCAAGGTCGAATTCCGCGAGTCCGAGATCCTGCCCGGCGGGCAGGTGGCCAGCGCCGTCGTGGCATGCACGACGTGGGGCTTGAAGACACGCTACGTCGGAAAGATTGGCGACGACTCCTACGGCCAGTTGCAGCGCGACGAGATGGATCGCAACGGAATCGAAGCGCACTGGGCCGTCGCGCCCGGCTGCCAGAGCCAGTCGTCCTTCATTCTGGTGGACGAACGGACCGGTGAACGCACGGTGCTCTGGAAGCGCGACGCCAGGCTCGAACTCTTCCCGAGCGAAATACAGAAGGAGTGGGTGACACAGGCGCGCCTAGTGCATGTGGACGGCCATGACTGCCGCGCTGCATCGGCGGCGGGACGCTGGGCTCGCGAAGCTGGAATTCCGGTGACAGCGGACCTCGACAACCTCTACCCGGGAGTGGAAGCGTTACTTGAAGTCGTGGATTACGCGATTACCTCGCGCGATTTTCCCGGCCGGATTACGGGGGAGAAGGATCTGCTGATTGCTCTCCCTAAAATGGCGGAGCAGTTTGGGAGCAAGGTCGCAGCGGCGACGATCGGGGAAGAGGGTGTCATCGCCTGGGATGGCTCGCAATTTCACTACTCCCCCGCTTTCGATGTGCGCGCCGTGGACACAACCGGCGCGGGGGACATCTTCCATGCCGGGTTTGCGTTCGGATTGCTGCGCGGTTATGGGCTCGCTGACATTCTTACATTTTCCTGTGCAGCGGCAGGACTCTCGTGCACGGCGCCGGGTGCGCGAGGGGGTATTGCCGCACTTGGAGTGATTGAGCAAGTCGTCCGGGAAGGGGCACGGCGTCCTGCCGCGTATTCCGCGGAGCAGCTTCGCGCGGCAGGGGCGGTCCGATGATTCCATTGCGCGTGGATATTATGCGCACGCGGGTCGCGCTCATGAACGCGCTGCTGATTGTCGCGAACACGCTGGCGTTCTTGTACGAGCTTTCACTTCCCGCCAAGGCGGGCAACCGGTTTATTGCAGTTTTCGGGCTGACCCCGTCGCACGAGCAGCTTCTCTTTGCGCCGCACGGCATCTCTCTGGGCCAGGCGATCGTGCCGATCTTCACCAGCATGTTCCTGCATGGCGGATGGATGCATCTTCTCGGCAACATGCTGTTTTTGTGGGTTTTTGGGGGCGCCGTGGAAGACGCCATGGGCCACTTGACGTATCTGATTTTTTATTTGCTGTGCGGAGCGGGCGCCGCGGCAACGCACCTGTTCGTGAACTGGGGATCAAAGATTCCGACAGTCGGCGCAAGCGGAGCCATCTCCGGGGTGATGGGCGCGTTCATCGTGCTCTATCCGACATCCCGAGTTACGACCCTCTTCCCCATCATTATTTTCTTTTTCACGGTCCGGATTCCGGCGGTGCTGATGCTGGGGTACTGGTTCTTCCTCCAACTCTTTAGCGGCGTGGCTTCGTTCGGCATGAGCGATCAGGGCGGCGTGGCCTGGTGGGCTCACGTCGGTGGGTTCGTCCTGGGAGCCATTCTTGCGATAAGGGCGAGGCCAAACCGGCAGCAGGCGTATGCAGGGTAGGGTTGATTTTTATGACCGATGCTTGAATTCCGACAATGTAACGTATCAGGTGAGAATTTCCTTTCGAGCAGAGAGCTTTTCAATTCGGTCAATTCGTGGGTTGTAGCCAATGCCAGGCCCCGAAGGTACTCGAATCGTCCCTTCAGGAGTCACTTCAACTTCAGGATCAATTATATCTTCCGTCCAATAGCGGCGGCTGGCCGTGACATCTCCAGGCAAAGTGAAATTTTCTAAAGTAGAAAGTGCAATATTGTGGGCGCGGCCGATGCCAGATTCGAGCATGCCGCCGCACCATACGGGGATTTGCCGGGACTGGCAGAGATCGTGAATCTGCTTGGAGGGGACGTAGCCACCGACGCGGCCCAGTTTGATATTGATGATGCGGCAGGCGCAGAGTTCGATGGCGGCGCGGGCGTGCTCGACCGTGTGAATGCATTCGTCAAGGCAGATGGGCGTTTCGAGTTTGCGCTGGAGTTCCTGGTGGCTGAAAAGGTCGTCCCAGCCGAGGGGTTGCTCGATCATCATCAAATAGAAGGGTTCGAGTTGCTTGAGGTGCGGCCAATCCTCGAGGCGGTAGGCGGAGTTGGCGTCCACCATCAGGCGGATGCGCGGGAAGCGCTCGCGGAGGCCAGCGACTGGCTCGATATCCTTTCCCGGCTTGATTTTGATCTTGATGCGCTGGTATCCGGCAGCCAGTTCGCTTTCCACCGTGGCGATTAGTTCCGTGACTGTGGGCTTTATTCCGATCGAAACTCCGCAGGGAATCTCCTCGCGTACGCCGCCGAGAAGTTTCCATAGCGGGAGGCCTTTCTGCCTGGCTTCGGCGTCCCACAGCGCCGCTTCGATCGCGCCTTTGGCCATGTTGTGACCGCGGATGGGCGCAAGGATATCCCAGATTTCCGAAGCCGAGCTGAATTCGCGGCCCTTCAATAAAGGCCAGATGAAATCGCGCAGGATGTGCCAGGCGGTTTCGACGGTTTCGGGAGCGTAGAAAGGGCCTTCCCCGGCCACAGATTCGCCCCATCCGGAGACGCCGTTGACGGCGGCTTCGACAAGCAACATGCGGCGGTCGGTGAGGCGGCCAAAACTCGTTTCAAAAGGCGTGACGAGCGGCATGCGAATTTCGCGGAGCGTGATGCGTTCGATGTTCACTTGGCCTTCCAGGGTTCGAGGATGTATTCGACGCCCGCCGCGCCGGGGGTGACCGCGGTAGCAGCATAGCCTTTTGCCAGACAGCGCTGAAATTCGGCGCGTATCCGGGATTGTATATAGGCGGCTGCCGCAGGATTGGATTGCTTCAGGGCGTCGAGTTCTGCGGGAATAATGATGCGCTCAGCCTTCGGCGAGATGGTGTTTCTCGCAGGCGTGGCGGCCAGCACACGGCGCACACGGCCCGAACGCAAATGCCACTCTGCGACGAGGCGGTCCGTGGGGAGTCCGGCGTGGAGCGGACTTGTGGTGATGCCGTAGACATTGGGCATGTAGCGGCGGGCAATGGCGCCGAGGCGCATAAAATTGAAGTAGGCGTTCCTGGTGATCAAAGGATCGAAGGTCCATTCGATGAGGGAGATGCCGCGCGAGAGGGCGTCTTCGCGCTGAAACTGTTTGAGGCGGCGTCCGATGCCACGGCCCGAATGCTGGGAGAGGACAGCAGTCATATGCGAATGCAAAAACGGCATTCGATTTCGCCATCCGGCGATGGCCAGGGTGAATCCGACGAGTTCCCTGCCGAGGAATGCGCCGATGACCTGCCCTCCTGTTTCTGCAGCAACGACGAAAAGTGGAATCGGAACGATGTCCAAGTCAGCGGATTGCCAGACGCCACGCTCGACGGCAACGCAAGCTTCAAACTCCGGGATGCCATGGCAAAGGCGGATGAGTATGGCGTCACGCATGTCGGCGCGCAGACTTTCGGCGGGCTTCGATTTATTTGCTCGCGGCGTCATCCGTTTGAGTCTCCCTTAATAGCAGGATCGAGATGTGTCTTTGCCATGATCCAAAGTTCTTCCAGTTTTTCCTTGGATAATTTTTCAAGCTGAATGCCGGATCGAGCGGCCTCGGATTCCATCCACTGAAAGCGCGACTTGAATTTCTGGTTGGATTTCTTAAGTATTGCTTCAGGGTCAAGCTTCAAGAATCGCGCGAGGTTTACGGCGACAAAGAGAATGTCCCCGGCTTCTTCCTCCGTGCAGCACGCAGGGTTCTTGCTTTCTTTGGCACTTTGAAGCGCGGACCGCAGTTCGGCCACTTCCTCGGACATCTTCTCCAGGATTCCTTCGACGTGGTCCCAATCGAACCCAATCTGGGCCGCCTTGCGGGTCAACTGGTAAGCCTCAAGCAGAGCGGGAAGAAGCTTCGGCACCCCATCCAGAGCGGAGGGCAAGGGAGGAGTTTCCATTCTCTTGCCCGCAGCGGCAGACTGCTTTTCCTGAGCCTTTAATTTTGCCCAGTTTTTCAGGACCTCGCCGGGCGTGTCCGCCTGAACATCGCCGAAAACGTGCGGGTGGCGCCGCACCATTTTGTCGCGAATGGCGGCGACGACTTCAGAAATGTCGAAGCTGCCGGCTTCGCGGGCAATGTCCGCGTGAAAGAGGACCTGTAGGAGAAGATCACCGAGTTCTTCGGCGAGTTCGCGCGGATCGCCCTGTTCGAGGGCGTCGAGAACTTCGTAAGCCTCCTCGATCAGATAGGTGCGCAGGGTGGCGTGTGTCTGCTCGCGATCCCAGGGACAGCCGCCGGGGGCGCGAAGGCGAGCCTGGATCGCGACGAGGTTCTCAAACAGCTTGCCGATCGGCTCGTGCCGAAGCCGGGGAACGGAACTCTTGTCCGCAGGCAGGCGAGCCGGTGTGGCCCCTGGCTCGGCCTTCTGCCGGAGATTCTGTCGCTCCGGGCGTTTTGCCCGGCGTGCAGCGGGTTTCGATTTCCGTTTTCGGGGAGGCACGAGAGTGATCTGGCTCCTGCTTGAACTGAGAATTGGAAGAAAAAACTTTACGGCACGATGGAGGGAATGTACAGGGGGAGATGCCACGCCGGAAAATCACTAAACCCTGGCAAGAATTGTCCCGAACTTTATCGAAATGCCGCTGCCTGACCGTCACGAAGGTCTTAGGCTTGTTCGAGCGTTTACAGCGGTGCTATATTCAGGACAGCGAAAAGTCGCGAGAATCATTAGAAGAGGAGTACCCGTTGTCTGATCCCAAGCACGACGAATCTTTTAAGGTGGTAGACCGGCGGCTGTTTACTTCCGAAGGGGAACTCCGCAAGGAAGTCGCCGAGCAGCAGGACCGGGAACACGATGCGGCGGCGCGAGCGGGGGCACCGCAGGCGGCGCGGCCCGCAGCGGCTCCGGCACCCGGACCGACGCTCGTTCCGGACACGCCTGAAGCGGCGCCGGCTCCAACCGCCGAGACGCCGAAGCGCTCCGCGTGGTTCGAGAATCTTGTTCGCTCGCTGGGGCAGAACGCCGCAATGCTGCTCGGGGGATATGCCGACCCGCGGACGGGGCAGCCGATGCTGGACCTGGAGGGCGCGCGGGAAGTGATAGACATGCTCGACGCGCTGCGCGAGAAGACGAATGGAAATCTCGCTCCGGAAGAAGACACGCTGCTGCTCGAAATGCTGGGAAATCTGAAACTGGCCTACATGGAAATGACCAAGGCAGCTACCGCCGCCGCAATGCAGGAAAAGGCGAAGAACCGACAGTAGTCGAGGTACTGCCCTGCCCTCCGCATCCCACTCCGTACTTGAATTGACCGTGCTGGGTTCCGGCACGTCCATGGGCGTGCCAACGCTGACCTGCCACTGCCGGGTGTGCCAATCGAAAGATCCTCGAGATAACCGTTTGCGGCCGTCGGTGCTTCTCACTCATGCGGGACAATCGGTCGTCATTGATACGACGCCCGATTTCCGCGCACAGGCGCTGCGCGTGGGGCTCGAACACCTAGACGCTATACTTCTGACGCACGCGCACGCCGACCATATCTTGGGATTTGACGACATACGGCCGTTCAATATCCGGCAAAAGAAAGCGATGCCCGTGTACGGCTCGGCGGAAACGCTGGCCACGTTGAAGCGCACGTTTGCGTATGTGTTCGATGGACTGCCGGCGATCAGCACAGTGCCGCGAGCGACGTTGCACGAGGTGGACGGCCCGTTCGAGGCGATGGGGATGCAAATCGTGCCGGTCCCGGCGTGGCATGGAGACATGGGAGTGCTGGGATTCCGGTTTGGCCGGGCGGCGTACTTGACGGATTTCAGTAAGCTGCCGGAATCATCCAAGCCGCTGCTCGACGGGCTGGATGATCTGGTGCTCGACGCGCTGCGGGATGAGCCTCATCCGATGCACCAGACGGTCGAGCAGGCGCTCGAAGTTGTCCGGGAGCTGAAGCCGCGCCGGGCGTGGTTTACGCACATTGCGCACGAATTGCCGCATTCGGAAACGAATGCGCGTCTGATTCAGGCGGGATATCCACACGTGCAGCTCGCTTATGACGGATTGCATTTCGAGGTCGAGGTCTGATGCCATTCACGGCAGTGCATTCAATAGCGGAGTGGAAGGAGCGCTTCGGCGACGGAAGGCGCACGGCGCTTTCGGTGGGAAATTTCGATGGGCTGCACCTGGGCCATCAGAAGCTTCTGCGAATGCTCGTTGAGCGGGCGCAAACGCGGGGCGAGCGCGCGGCAGTGATCACGTTTGATCCGCATCCACTGCGGCTCCTGCGGCCGGAGCAGGCGCCGCAGATGATTCAGACCATGGCGCAGAGGCTGGCAGGATTCGAGCAGATGGGGCTGGACGCGGCGCTGGTGCTGCGGTTTGACCGCGCGCTTTCCGAAGTTTCGGCCGAGGAGTTCATGCAGCGAATATTGCTGGACGGACTTCATGCGGGAACGATTCTCGTGGGGGAGAATTTCTGCTTCGGGCATCGCGGCGCGGGGAACGTGGATTCCTTGCGCGAATTTGGAAAAGCGCACGGGTTCGATGTGGAAACCGTTGCCGTCGCGGAGGCGGGCGGACGAATGGTGTCGAGCACGGCGGTTCGCCAGGCAGTTGCCGCGGGAAATGTCGAGGAAACGGTGTCGCTGCTGGGACGTCCGTTCGCGCTGACCGGGGAGATCCGTCCGGGAGCGGGGCGCGGACGAACGATTCAGTTCCCCACTTTGAATCTCCTGCCAGAGCAGGAACTGTTGCCGAGGCTGGGAGTGTATGCGACCGAGTCCGTGGTGAACGGCAAAGTCTATTTTTCCGTAACGAACGTGGGGACGCGGCCAACGTTTGACGGGCGCGGAGTGACGGTCGAGAGCCATCTATTTGCGTTTTCCGAGCACGTAACGAGCGGGCGCATGGAAGTCCGATTCTTGCAGTGGATTCGGGAGGAACGGAAGTTTTCAGGGGCGGAGGCGCTGGCCGAACAGATTGGGCGGGATGTGCGGGAGGCGGAGAAGTTCTTCGCGAAGAAGCGCTAGCGAGTGGCCAGGAGGAGGATTTGAAATTTGAGATTGGAAATTGGAGATTTGAAATTTCGGATTTTGGGTTGAACCCTTGAAAATTGATTTTGAGGTTGGCGATTTGAAATCTCAAATTTGCAATTTCAAATTTGCGTTTGGTGATTTGAAACTGAACATTTGAAATTGACGATGGCGCTCGTGCTTTGCGATGCCGCTCGCGCAGGCCGCGTCAGGACTTGCGGCAGTTCTCGCACAGGCCGCCGACTTCGGTACGGGCCATGGCGATTTCGATTCCGCAGTCTTTTTCGATCTGCTTTTTTAATTTCTCATACAAAACGGATTCAAACTCGCGGACTTTGCCGCACTTGAGGCAGGCGACGTGAATGTGGTCGCGCGGGCCGTGGCTTTCGTAGAAGTGCTGGCCGCCGCGCAGGTGGAGCAGGTCGAGTTCATCAATGAGGCCGTTGCGCTTAAGAAGATCGAGCGTGCGGTAGACGGTGACGCGGTGAACGCGCGGATCGAGGCGCTGCGCGCGTTCGAGAATCGCTCCGGCATCCAGGTGGCGCTCGGCGCCGTCCATCACGCTCAGGAGAATCTTGCGCTGGCGCGTGAGGCGAACACCGCGCTTTTCGAGGGCCTCCTGCAGTCGGCCGGGGCGCTCCTGCGCGTTGATCCGTTCGCCGGACGAGACGCGATGTGTATTTGCGGGCATGGTGTGCGAATGTTTGGCCTGGTCCGGATTTCTCACCACGAAACTATCCGTCATTTGGGGCGGTTCTTGTAGCACAGGCACTCTTGCCTGTGCGGGTTTGAACGCCGAAAATACGGCCTCAGTTCGAGTTTACGATTGCAAAAACCGCACAGGCAAGAGTGCCTGTGCCACCCAAACCCAATAGAATCGAATTTTCCCCCAGCCTGCAGATTCTGCCTGTCAGAAGTGCACCAACACGCAGGCATTTGCCGAGTTGTGAGAAATGCACGCTAGTGGTGCGGAATCATTTTCAAAACGTCATTGTACATAACGATGCCAAAGACGAGCAGCAGGAAGACCATGCTGACGGTGACAAAGCGTTCCTTAACGCGGATGCTGAGATCACGCCGGATCGAGCCCTCGACAAAGAGCAGAATGATGTGACCGCCGTCAAGCGGAGGAATCGGGAGCAGGTTGAGAACCGCCAGGTTCATTCCGATGCCGGCCATGAGCATCATGAGGTCGGCAATCCCGCGGCGCGCGGCGCGACCCGATTCACGGGCAATGCCGAGCGGCCCCTGGAGCTGTTTAAGGGACATGCGCCCGCGGAAGAGTTGCACGACTACGAAGGCGACCATTTTCGCCATGTAGACGTTAGTGTCCACGGACTCGACGATGGCCGAGCCCAGGGGAAGCTTCTTGTCCACAAGGTCGCCGGTGCGGACGACGCCGATCTGCCATGCGGGCGCGCCAGTGCCTGCATTCGTTACATGAGCCGGACGCACGGTGAGGTGCAGAATGCGGTCGCCGCGCTGAACTTCCAGGTCGAGCGGCTGGTCCTGCGTCTTCTCCACGATGGGCGGAAATTCCGCGCTATTCGCGAGAGCAATCCCGTCCACCTTGAGGATTACATCGCCTTCCTGCAAACCGCTGACATCAGCGGGCGTTCCCGGGCTGACCCCGCCAATGACAAACCGGTCCTGGGGATAGCCGAACGTATCTTCGATGGATTCGGAAGCGTTGACAGTTATGGGAACTTCCTGGCCGCTGCGGTCCACGAGCAGGGAGAGCGAGTGGCCGGAACCGGAAGACTTCAATTCGACGCGCGCCTGATCCCATGTGGGGTTGCTGATGCTGTCCAATTTGGTGATGTGGTCGCCTGCAGTCAGACCGGCTTTCTGGGCGGGAGAATCGCGAAGCACTCCGGCGAGGACCATCGCGTGGTCGAGAAACGCGGGCTGCTTGCTTCCCTGCATGAAGACCAGTGTGACGAGCACGACCGACAGAACCACGTTCATGGCCGGTCCGGCCAGGGCGATCAGCACGCGCTGCCATCGGGGCTTCGACAGAAACTCGTCAGGGGCGCCTTTGCGCTCTTCCAGGGGATTGTCCCCGGCCATCTTGACGTACCCACCGAGGGGCAGGGCGCTGACGCGGTAGTCGGTGTCACCGCTTTTCCAGCCCCAAAGACGCGTGCCAAAACCGATGGAGAAAACCTCGACGCGCACGCCGAAGGACTTGGCAACGATGAAATGGCCCCACTCGTGGACGAGAACCATGATCCCCAGAACAACCGCGACCGAACCTGCCATAACCAGAATATCTGACACTTTATTCTCCTAACGACGCGCTGTCCCCGTCCGACTGACTCGCCACCGCTTTCCCCTGCAACCCGGCAATCTCTTCGCGCGCCATGCGGCGAGCCTCCGAATCCGCAGCCAGCACATCGCTGATGGCCGAAATCTTCATGCCCGGAGTCCTGGCCAAGACACGCTCGATAACTTCGGCGATCCCCGAAAACGGCAGCCTGCGCTCGAGGAAGGCTTCGACGGCAACCTCGTCAGCCGCATTAAAGGCGCAGGGATAAGCGCCATTCTTGCGGAGCGCTTCGCGGGCCAGCCCCAGACACGGAAACCTCCGCTCCGAAACCTTGCCGAAATCGAGGCGGCGAAGTTTGGACCAGTCGAGGGCTACATCTTTGGATGCAGCCCGCTCTGGATAGGTTAACGCATATTGGATGGGCATGCGCATATCCGCGGGACCGAGTTGCGCTAAAATGGAACCGTCCACAAACTCCACCATCGAATGCACCGTGGACTGCGGGTGGATCACCACGTCAATCTGATCGAGGCGCATGTCGAAAAGCCAGTGCGCTTCGATGACCTCGAAACCCTTGTTCACCAGGGTAGCGGAATCGACCGTAATTCTCTTCCCCATGCGCCAATTGGGATGGGCGAGCGCCTGCTCGGGTGTGGTGGTGGCGATTTGCGCCAAAGGAGTTTTCCTGAACGGTCCTCCCGAGGCGGTGAGGATCAGGCGCTTGACTTCGGCGTGCGTCCCAGCGCGCAGGCACTGGTGAATGGCATTGTGTTCGCTATCCACGGGAAGAAGTTCGACATGCGCTTCCCGGGCGGCGGCCATGACGAGTTCTCCGGCCGCGACCAGAACTTCCTTATTAGATAAAGCGACCTGCTTCCCTGCCTTCACGGCAGCGTAGGTGGCCTCGAGTCCGACCACTCCGACGGCCGCAGAGAGAATAATTTCAGCGGGAGGATGCGTAGCGACGGCGACCAGGCCAGCGGCGCCGTGCTGGATCTCCGGCAATTTGTCGAGGTCCGCGGCGCGGAGGCGAGCGGCAAGATCGTCCGCGAGAGCGGGGGTTGCGACAGAGACCAGGGCCGGACGGTGGCGCGCCACCTGCTCGGCGAGTATTTCCACGTTGTTTACGGCTGCCAGGGCGGCGACGGAGAAGCATCCTGGCATGGCTTCCACAACGGCGAGCGCCTGGCGGCCGATTGAGCCTGTCGAGCCCAGGATGGAAATCTGCTTCAAGCGAGTCCCTCCCTTAGGAAATTGCGCCGGATCTAAATCAAAATGCAATTAAGGCCGAATTTGCCAGCCCGCTCTCCGCAAATGCTTCGTTTTGCGCCGCAACCCGGTTGGGCAAAAACCGCAGAGGCAGTCCCTCGCAGGGGCTCGGGATAAAGAGCGCCCGTGCTACGCAAACCTTCAAAATCTGCGCCTGGCGAACCATTCAAAATAGTACCAGACGGCGGGTGCGGCAAAAATGAGAGCGTCTATGCGGTCCAGCATGCCGCCGTGCCCCGGGAGAAGTGTTCCCGAATCCTTGACGCCTGCGCTGCGCTTGCACGCGGACTCGAAGATGTCGCCAACTTGCCCGGCCACGCTGGCAATCCCGGCCATGGCGAGAAGATGCGCCGGGGGAATGGGAATCCACCTTGCGAAAAGCGCGCCCACAAGCAGGGAGAACAGAAAATTTGCGGCAGCGCCTTCCCATGTCTTATTCGGGCTGAGATGGGGCGCCATCTTCCATCTCCCGAAGGTGCGCCCAGCAAAGTAGGCAGCAGTATCGCCGGTCCAGACCAGGATCAGAGTAAACAGGAGGAGCCTTCGGCCGATCCCATCAACCCCATGAAGGCGAACGATCGTGCTGAAAGGAATGGCAATGATGAACAGTGACGCCGCGCTGGTCGCCACGGCAGGCAAATCCTCGATGACAGGACGCCGAGAACCCAAAATCCACACCGCGATGCCGAGGAGAAAAATAAAGAGAATTAGGTCCAGGGTGAATTGCGGGACCCGGACCCGGTAGATGATGTCGCCCAGCCGGCTAATACTGGCGCCCTGACTATACTGCCACTGTTCGCCAACGATCAGAATCGCGGCGAGGCAGGCCCAGACACGGTAGGCGTGAAAGCCGAGCCGGTCGCACATCGAAAAAAATTCCAGCATGGCGGCGATCGAAATGAGCGCCGCGACCGCCGCGACTAGAGCGGTGGGCCCCCACCACACTCCGGCGACGGCCAGTGGAATGAGAATTGCCGCCGTCAAAACGCGCAACGCCGTGCCACCCGGCATGAAGCTCCTTCGTTTGAAAATCTGAAAATCGCGCGGCGCAAATGCACGCTTCCGCACACGCATCCCCGGACTCGAGGCGCGCCCTAAATAATGATCGGCAAGAACCGCACAGGCAACAGCCCCCGTCTCGTTCCTACATACATATTATGAGGGCAGCGGAACTGAATGCGAAGAGCTTTCCGCGATCCCATGCGTTTCCCATTTGGGAAGAAGGCGTGTCGCGCCGTAGCGGCGAGGACAAACAGAATTACGCCGGGACCCGCTGACGAGACTCTTTCAGCCCGCCGTAGCGGCGCTCGCGCTTCTGGAAATCCAGGAGGGCTTCGTACAATTGCGAGCGCGTGAAATCCGGCCAGAGTGTTTCGGTGACGTAGATTTCAGCGTAGGCAATCTGCCACAGCAGAAAATTCGAGACACGCATTTCGCCGCTGGTACGGATGAGCAGATCAGGATCGGGCAGGCCGGCGGTGTAGAGATTTTGCGAGATCGTGTCTTCGTCTATGCGGGCATCGGCCAGACCGTTGGCGCGGGCGCGGTCGAGGATGCGATTGAAGGCGTCCACAAGCTCGGCGCGCCCGCCGTAATTGAGGGCGATGGCAAGCTTCATGCCGGAGTTGGAAGAGGTCAATTCCATTCCCCGGTCTATGTCGGCGCGGACAGCTTCCGGCAACTGGTCGGGACGCCCGATGACGAGCAAGCGAATATTGTTCCGGTGCAGGACGGGAAGCTCCTTGCGCATGTATTCGCGCAGGAGGCGCATCAGAAAATCAGTTTCGGCCTTGGGGCGGCGCCAGTTTTCCATGGAAAAGGCGTAGAGCGTGAGCGCGGGAATATGCAGTCGAGCGCAGGTTTCAATCACCGTGCGGGCGGATTGCACTCCGGCGCGATGCCCGGCGACGCGCGGCAGATGACGCTTCTTGGCCCAGCGGCCGTTGCCATCCATAATGACAGCGATGTGCTGGGGAAGGCGGTCGGCGTCGAGCTCCCGGAGAAGGCGTTCTTCATCCGGATTGGAAGGTTTCAGCGATTCAGGAGCAATCACGCGATTGTTCTCTTGTTTCCGACTGGGTGACGGGACACCACTTCGCGAGCATGAGAGAAACTACCATAGGGAGTTAGCGCGGCGCAATAAGAGAGGAAGTTCAGGGAAGTTGAGGAGGTAAAGGGTGTAAAGGAGGTTGAGGAAAACACTCCCTCGCAGCCATGACCTTTGCGACGAGGATTATTTTCCTTTCCTTCCTCGACATCCTTAAACTTCATTTACTTCCTATCCTATTCCCGGAGTGACGCTCGGGTGAAAGATGGAAACGTAGACCAGAATCAACGTCAAGGCGATGACGGCGACTGCCGTCACCCAGGCCAGAATGTTGAACAGACGCGTGTTCACCATATCTCCCATCAGGTCCTTGCGATTCACCAGCAGCAACATGAAGATCAGAACGACGGGAAGCCACACGCCGTTGCCGACCTGCGAGAGAATTAGAATTTTCTCCAGCGGCGCCTTGGGAATCAGAATGATGGCCGCGCCCACGACAATCATTCCCGTGTAGAGGCTGTAAAAGATCGGCGCGTCCTTGAACTTGTGATCAATCCCGGCCTCGAACCCCATGCCCTCGCAAATCACGTGCGCCGTGGAAAGCGGTAAAATGGATGCCGCGAACAGCGAGGCGTTCAGCAGGCCAAAGGCAAACAGAAAGCCCGCCCATTTTCCGGCCAGCGGCACGAGGGCCTGAGCTGCTTCGCTCGCGTCATTGATATTCGTGTGGCCGCTGGCGTGTAGAGTCGCCGCCGTGCAGACAATGATGAAGAAAACGACGACCATGCAACTGATGCTGCCGACCAGAACGTCGGCGCGAGCCTGCTTGTACTGGCGTCGAGCGACACGCTTTTCGACGAATCCTGCCTGCAAATAAAAGAACTGCCAAGGGGCGATGGTCGTGCCGATCAGCGCCGTGAGCATCAGCAGATAACCGCTGTCCCAGTGCATCGAGGGAATAAAGGTGCTTCGGGCGGCGAGCACCCAATCGGGCTTGGCCAGAAACGCCGACGCGAGATAGGAGAGATACAGGACGCAGGCGGCAAGAAAAATCTTTTCGACCGAGCGATACGTGCCCCGCAGGACAAGAATCCAGACCGCCAGCGCCGCGAGAGGAACCGCAATGTATTTGGAAATATGAAAAATCGACATGGAAGCGGCGACACCGGCAAATTCGGCGGTGACGTTGCCCATGTCCACAATAAGGCCGGCAACGATCAGGAAGAATGTGGGCCGGAAGCCAAACTCTTCCCGGATAAGATCAGAGAGACCCTTGCCGGTGACAACGCCCATGCGCGCGCACATCTCTTCGGTGACGTAGAGGGCGATGGTCATCGGAATCAGGGACCACAACAGCGCGTACCCGTAAGCGGCGCCGGCCTGTGAATAGACCGTGATGCCGCCGGCATCGTTATCCACGTTGGAAGTAATGACGCCCGGGCCAACAACGGCGAGGAACAGGAAGAGTTGGCGGCGCCAGAGGCGCGAGTGACGTCCCCAGCCGGCAAAGCGCTTCCGCCAGGGTTCGACCCACGCTGCAACGATGTTCCAGCGGGCCGGCGGAGTCGAGGGCGCCTCCGGCCGCTTGGGTTCTTCGGGTTTGTGTGTCAACGCCACGTTACGGGTCTTCCTTTTCCAAGATCAGGATCGTGAGCGCGAGTCCTTCCGCGAAAGCAACTCCAAGCCACCACATAAATAGCAAGCCGTCCAACTTCAGCAGAGCGCCAGGGGCTGAAGCCCATTTTTTCATGTCCCTGAATGTCGCGGCTGAAGCCGCGACCCACAAGGATTATTCATGGCATAGCTTCTAGCGATTGCGCAGGCGCGTCACGATGTCGTCCACTTCAATGGCTCCCATTGGATGGTTGAACTCATCCACCACGGCCAGGCTGTGGAGGTTGTATTTATCGAACATCTCGAAAACTTCCTTGTCATTCGCGTCGGGTGGCACGGAAAGCAGCGGCTCGGACTTGAGCGATTCCATGGGCTCGCCCGGAGAGGCCAGCAGGAGACGCCCAATCGTAACGGCGCCTGAATATCTGGCCTCGGAATTGATCAAAAATATGGTATCGAGCCGGTCGAGGTCCACGTCTTTTTCGTGAATCCAGTCGAGGACTTCTTCCCGCGTGGCCTTTTCCCCAACGAAGATGAAATCGGTATTCATCATGCCGCCGGCGGAATTCTCGTCGAATTTCAAAAGTTCGCGAACCTCGCGCGCCTCTTCGCCGGGCATCTCCTGGAGAACATCGCGGGAACTTTCCGGAGTCAAATCGGCGAGGACGTCGGCAGCCTGATCCGGGTCCATCTCCTCGAGAATGTCGGCGGCCCTTTCCGGATCCATGTTCTCGACGATCTGCGTGGTAAGGCGCTTGTCGAGTTCGGCAAGAGCTTCGGCGGCGGTCTCTTCATCGAGCGATGCGATGATGGATTGCCGCTCGACGGGAGACAGCTCCTCCATGATGTCGGCCAGATCGGCCGGGTGCATGCGTTCCAGCTTCTGGTGCGTGATGCGGAGTTTGACGCGGCGGAGCGGGTCCGGCTCGATCAGGTTGACGAATTCCCAGGGAATGACGCGCGTCGGCAGCTTTTCCGCAAGGGTTCGGACAAGGCCGGGCGAAGCGATGCCGTGCAGGAGCCGCCGCGCTGCGCCCGTGAGGCCGACGTCCACCTGCGTGACTCGAAGCTCGACGGTGCCGTTGGTGCGATGCTCGGCAAGATCAATATCATTCACGCGCCCGACTTTCCGGCCGCTCGTGTCAATGATCTGCTGGTCGAGAAGATCCTTGCGAAGCGAGAGCAGGCTTTCGCTCGACTCGTAATGCTCAAGCTGCTTTTCCTCGACGTTCAGGCGAATTATGCCCGGCTCGACGGAGGCCACATTCTCGTGGCGCACAACCAGGGGAAGGTATTTCCCCCTTCCCAGAAGAATGCGGGCGACGCGGTTGGGCTGTTCGGCTGGCTCGATGAACATTTCGTTAACGCGGCCGACAAAATGGCCGTCGCGGTCGTAGGCTTTGCCGCCCAGTACGTCAGTGGCGTAGAGCATGTCTCCTCCTTTCGTCTGGCCGGCGAGGCCAGGTTCGCCCTGTTCACTAAGCTCGCGAAACCCTCATAAGGGCCACGTATAAGCATGAATCAGGTTCTAGAAAAACCCAGCAGGCTACCACAGCTGGGACCCGGAATAAACAGCGCCTGTGCTACGAAAATGAGCCTAGATCTAGAGTGAACTATCGCGGAATCCGAACGGATGGAAACCCGCGAGCAGGAAAAAACCTGCCGCGGGAAGAGGAAAACTTCAGTCTACCCGAGACAGTTGTGGCCCGACCAACAGCGGCACTCGGAAGCTCTGGCGAAAATCGGCCGGAGACTCACGAAATGCCGGAACACCCGGCCTTTCCCGGCAGGAAAGGGGTCGTACGATTCAGAATCGCTCATAGTGGCGCAAAAAAAACTCCATCTCAGTAGGTAAACGCTGTTGAAAACTTTGTCAAGAAGAGAATGCGAGTTTACGCAACTTTTTTCCGGAAAAGACAAGATTGGAAGGTTTTTTGCGCCGGCGGCGGCAATCGGCGAGATAAAGCGCCCCATAGGATGAGGCGATAAAGTCTTTCGGGGAATAACCGAGCAGCCCGGCGGCGCGCTCGATGTCGCGAGGGCTCCCTTCAAGTTCGACAAAAAGGCCCAGCGGGGTCTCATCGAGTTCGATTTTTAGTTGAGGGATTCCGGGGAGGACGAAGGTGGTGCGGAACTTTTCATAACGGAACGCGGGACACAGACCCAGGCCCGCGAGGAACTTGGTCAATTGCTCAGCGTCAGGGAGTTGAACTTCCAGTTCTTCCCTGATTTTCAGACGCGGCTTTGGCTTTGAGGGGTTAAGTGCACGATTGCGGCGTTCGGGTTTGTTGGTAGGGACTTTGTAGGTGAGAATCGCGGGCCCGGCATGCGGGAGGGCAATCCTGGCGGCACGAGAGGCTGGCTGCTCGAAGCGGAGGCGGAGCATCCGATCATTGGTCAGGAATTCCCTCGCGGGAGTGTCGTAGAGGATGTTGGATTCGTAGGTGCGAGGGACAATTTCCAAGGCGCGAAGTTTGGGGAGACGGCTGCGCAGGTTGGCAAGATTTGAGACGCGGAGTTTCGTTTCGATTTCGCGAGCATTGGGCACGGGAGAAGTATAGGGC
>VFSW01001518.1_pt1 | contig 35436 bp, 35 predicted proteins | sample 5358111 | NCBI WGS metagenome assembly VFSW01 (sample SAMN11554181, study PRJNA540505) | mine drainage metagenome | isolation source: sediment from site ElyBrook_90M | place: USA: Ely Copper Mine, Vershire, VT | collected 2017 | reverse complement strand
TGTCCATGGTCATCTGGCAGGGGATGAACTCGACGCCCATCGACTGGGCGATCTCCAGGAGCTCCTTCGGGCTGGCGTTCTTCTGCTGCTTCGCAAGCCGGTTCATCATCCAGGGCCCCATGCCCAGGAAGTTCATGGTGGAGAGCTTGCGGTGGCTGATGCCGGGCCGCTGCATGGCCGACATCATCTTCTGCATCCAGTTCTTGCCGGTGATCCGGCGGGAGTCCTTGACGAAGTTCTGCAGGCCCCAGAAGGTCACGAAGACCTTGCACTGGACGCCCATCGAGCCGGCGGTGGCGGCCAGCAGCATGGTGGCCCAGACCTTCTCGAGCTCGCCGCTGTAGTTGATGAGCAGGATGTCGTGGTGCTGCACGGCGCCGGTGTCCTCCGGGGCCGCCTGGGGGGCGGCGACGGGGGCCTCTGCGGGTGCCTCGAGCGTCAGCGTCATGGTGGCGTCCTACTTCTTCCGGAGCACGAAGCGGTAGACGGTGCCGTCGATCCCCGATTCGACGAGCGGGTTGCCGGTGGTCTTCGACCAGGCCTCCAGGTCCTTGGTTGACCCGGGGTCGGTGGCAAGAACCTCGAGGAGCTGCCCGCTGGCGAGCGTCTTCATGGCCTGCGCGGTCTTGACGATCGGCATCGGGCAGGAGAGGCCCCTGGCATCGACGTGCTGGGCGATTTCGAGCGTGGTCATCGTCCCTACCTTTCCGGACGTCCGGCAGTCACGGCCGGTTGGATGCGCGGCTTCAGATGAACAGCAGCTGGCCGTCGCCGGCCGCCGCGAGGAACCCGGCGATCCCCTCGATGCCATCGACGAGCGGGTCGAGGTCGGCCTGTTCCAGCTTCAGGATGTCCATGGACTGGGCACAGGCGTGGATTTCGACCTCGCCCAGCTCCTTGGACTGGCGCAGCGTGTCGGCCCAGTTGAGCTTGCCTGCCTCCAGCGCGGCGGCCAGCATGGGGCCCCCCTCGGCGTCTGCGTCGGCGGCGAGGCCGCAGGAATGCCCGATCCGGTCGGCCCGGAAGGCCTCCAGGCCCCAGTACTGCAGGAGGATGCGCACGGGGCGACCCAGGACCGCGGCGCCGGCGGCGAAGACGCTCGCCGAGGTCAGCCGGTCGTCGGTGCCGGAGAAGAGCACGATCGAGAGTGTTTCGTCCATCTCTGCCTCACACGGGCTGGGGGATCGGTGGCGCTTCGTGGGTCGCGATGGGCCCGGGCGTGGCGGCCACGCCGAGCATCCCGAGGCGCGTGAGACGGCGCATCAGCACCGAGTGCATGATGTCGCACGCCCGGATGATGTCGGGGTCGGCGAGCCAGTAGCGGACCTCGCGGCCTTCCCGCGCGGCCTCCACGATGCCCGCGCTGCGCATGACCGCGAGGTGCTGCGAGACGCTCGGCTGGGGTACGCCCAGCTCCTCCGCCAGCCGTCCGACCTCGCACGGGCCCTCGGCCAGGCGGTGGATGATCTCCAGGCGCCGAGGGTTGGCGAGCGTCTTCAGGACCGTGGCCTGCATCACGCAGATCTCATCCATGGGTGCAACGATGGACTCATGCGCACAGTTGCATCAGTACCGTCAGGGCCTGAAGCGTCCCCTGCCTCTCAGCCTCGGACGGACCGGGCCGGTTGCCCTAGCCGGATGTGACCGGTGACCCGGACGCGCGGCGGACGGGGGCGTTCGGGGGCTGACCTCGGCCGTCGCAGCGGCGGCCGAGGGCGTTCGTGGGGTGACCGCGGCCGCCGCGGCGGAGCCGGCATCCGGTGTTCGCGGACGAGGACGTGCAGCGGGGCAACCGCCGCACGTCAGTAGGCGCTCTCCCGTCCCGAGACCTTGCCCCGGAACCGCCAGTAGATGAACGCCGTGTAGACGAGGACGATCGGCATGCCGATGAGGGCGATCACGAGCATCGCGGACAGGGTCAGGTTCGACGACGAGGCGTTGGTGACGGTCAGGCTGCGTGCTGCGTCCCCCAGCGCGGGAAGCAGGTTCGGGTACAGCCCCACGCCCATGATCCCGATCAGGGAGACGATCGACAGCGACGACAGCGCGAACGCCAGGCCATCCCTCCCGGCACGCAGGGCCACCGGGTACGTCCCGGCGACGACCACGAACGCGGCCGGCACCAGCCACGCGAGCGGGTTGTCGTAGTTGCCCCAGAGGTGCGACGCGTCGGCGTGCGAGTAGAGGGTGACCACCACCCACAGGACCGCGAAGGCGGGCCACGCGAACGTCGCCGCGCGACGGCTCCGCGCCTGGACGGCGCCGGTCGTCTTCAGCGTGAGCCAGGTCGCGCCCTGCATCACGAACATGGACAGCGCAAGGAGGCCCACGGCCAGCGCGAACGGGTTCAGCAGGCCGATGAGGCCGCCGCGGTAGTCGCCCGCCGCGTCGAGCGGCACGCCGCGGAGCACGTTGCCGATCGCGACCCCGAAGAGGAGAGCCGGCAGGAAGGAACCGATGGCGAAGGCCACGTCCCACGCACGCCGCCAGCCGGCCGACTCGACCTTGGAGCGGAACTCCAGCGACACGGCCCGGAAGATCAGCGCGAGCAGCAGCAGGATCAGGGCCAGGTAGAAGCCCGAGAACACGGTGGCATAGACGGGCGGGAACGCGGCGAACAGCGCACCGCCCGCGGTCAGCAGCCAGACCTCGTTGCCGTCCCAGACCGGGCCGATGGCACGCATCACCGTGCGCCGCTCGTCGTCATCGCGGGCCACGAACAGGTGCAGCGTCCCGGCGCCCAGGTCGAACCCGTCCAGCACCGCGTAGCCCACCAGCAGGACCCCGACCAGCAGGTACCAGATCGAGGGGAGATCAGGCATCGCTCAGGCCCCCCGGGCCGTCAGGCCCCTGCGCGTGCGCGCCGCGTCATGCTCGGCCACGGGCGCCTCCTCGTCCACCTCGGTCGTCACCGGCTCGGGGCCGTGGACGATCTCCCGCCGGAGCAGGTAGAGCCACAGCGTGCCCAGCAGCGCGTACACCCCGACAAGCAGCAGCAGCGAGACGAGGACGTCGGCGCCGCTGACCGCCGTGGAGACTCCCTGGCTGGTGCGCATGACGTCATACACCACCCACGGTTGCCGGCCGACCTCGGCGGTCATCCAGCCCAGCTGCTGGGCGATCAGCGGCAGCGGCGTCACGGCGACGGCGAGTCGCAGCCAGTTGGGGTGCCGCGTCAGCGAACGTCTCCACGCGAACCAGGCCAGCGCCACCATCACCAGCAGCATCAGCGTGCCGATCACGACCATGTTGTGATAGGCGAGGAAGGTCAGCGCGACGGGCGGCCAGTTGCTGGGCGGGAACGCCTGCAGGCCCTTGATGACCGCGTCGAAGCTCCCGAACGACAGAAAGCTGAGGAGCCGCGTCACCACGATCGCCGGCCCCTGGAACGCATCGGCGGGGTTCTGGGCCGGGGGGAGCGAGAAGATGACCATGTCGGCCCCGGAGGTGGTCTCGTAGAGGCCCTGCATCGCGGCGAACTTGGCCTGCTGTTCGTGGGCGACCTCGCGCGCGCTCATGTCGCCGGTGAGGAACATGAGGCCCGACGTGATCAGCGCCACGGTGATGCCCAGCACGATGCTCGTCCGGGCCACGGCGAGGTGGCGTCGGCGGAGCAGGAACCAGGCCGCGACCCCGACCATGAGGAACGCGCCGACGGCCCAGGCGGACACGACCGTGTGAATGAAGCGGGGCATGGTGGAGGGGTTGAAGACGGCCGCCCAGAAATCGGTCAGCCGTGCCCTGCCGTCGACGACGGTGTAGCCGGCAGGCGTCTGCATCCACGAGTCGGCGACCACGATCCAGAACGCCGACAGGGTGGAGCCGAGCGCCACCATCAGCGCCGCGAACCAGCGCAGGCGCGACGAGATGCGACCGCCTCCGAACAGCAGCAGCCCGAGGAAGGCGGATTCCAGGAAGAACGCGAAGATGGCCTCGGCCGCCAGGGGCGAGCCGAAGATGTCCCCGACGAACTTCGAGTAGGCGGCCCAGTTGGTGCCGAACTGGAACTCCATGACCACGCCGGTCGCCACACCGACCGCGAACGTGAGGGCGAACAGCTTCGTCCAGAACGCGGCGGCCCGGTCGTACACCTCTCTGCCGGTCCGCCATCGGAGGGTCTCGAGGATGGCGATGAGCAGCCCGAGCCCGATGGTGATCGCGGGGAAGACGAAGTGGAACATGACGGTCAGCGCGAACTGCGCCCGGGCCAGCATGATGGGATCCAATGGCCACCCCTTTCTGGTCTTCGCTGGGACTCTTGCGCGGTGGATCGGCGGGCGGTAGACCCGAAGGGCCCGAAATGGGCGCGGGCAGGCGTCGCCGTCCCGAACGGCACGACGGCCGGCGGAGAGCGGTGAACGGGGCGGTCGCACGCCAGGGAGGAACCATGGATCAGGCCACGCCGCGGGTGGCAACGTTCGACTGCTACGGGACGCTGGTGGACTGGGAGGGGGGCGTGGGCGCGTTCCTCTACGATCTCGCGCTCCGGCGGGGCGATCCCGACCTGCGACCCGGACAGGCGCTGCGCGACCGGTGGGAGGCGATCCAGTTCGGGCTGCTCGGCGGTCCCTACCGGCCCTACCGGGAGATCCTGGCGGACAGCCTCCGCCTGTACGAGGCAGAGCGCGGATACGACTGGGATACGGGAGATGGGGAGGCGCTGGTGCGGTCGATGCGGTCGTGGCAGCCCTTCCCGGACACCCGGCCGGCGCTTCGCCAGGCGCGCGAACGGGGACTCCGCCTGGTGATCGTCTCCAACACGGATCGCGACATCATCGAGCACACCCTCCGACACCTCGAGGTGCCCTTCGACGGGGTCGTGACGGCGGAGGACTGCGGCGCCTACAAGCCCGCGGAGACGGTCTTCCGCCAGGCCCTGGCGTGGATCGGTGAACCGCCGGAGCGCGTGGTCCACGTCGCATTCGGGTTCCGCTACGACATCGGCCCGGCCCAGCGGCTCGGGATGCGCACCGCCTGGGTCAACCGGCACGTGGAGGCGGCGCCCGGCCCGGAGCGACCCGACCACGAGTGGCGCGACCTGTGGGGGCTGGCCGAGCTGGCGGGCGGCCGCGGAGCGGTACCGGCGCCCGGCGCCCGGCGCACCACGCGCTGACGTGCACGAGCGACCGGATCGGCCGGCCGCGGCCTACCCGTCCAGGTTGGGGCGCCCTACCCGTCAGGGCGGCCGGCTCTCCGTGTGGACGTGCCGCAGTGGGCCATTCGGCAGATTGGCGGGCGGGGCCGCGCCCGGACAATTGACGAGAGACGCGCCCCGCACGGCAGAATTCCCCCATGACCGCATCGTCTCCGACGCCCGACGCCATCGAGCACGCCGTCCACCTGCGGCTGGTCCAGCCGTGGACCGGCGATCTTGCCCGTGCCCGCCGCTCGCTCGAGGACGGCACCGGCGATTGGCTCGGGAACCCCGTGTCCGGGCCCGCCGACCGGCCGGGCGTGCGCCGCTACGAGAGCGACCTGGTTCTTCCGATGCGCGAGCAGGCCCGCCACATGGTGCTGCGGAAAGCTGCCCTGGTGGACCTCGGGCCCACCGGCGCCATCACCGGCGGGTTCGAGGTGGAGGTGAGCTGGCGCTCCGCGAGCCTGGCGCCGCTGTTCCCCGTCTTCGTCGGGACGCTGGCCGTGCTGCCGCACGAACTGGTGCTGGAGGGCTACTACGCGCCACCCGGAGGCGAGATCGGGGTGATCCTGGACCGGGCGCTCCTCAACATCGCGGGGCGCGGCACGGCGCGCTGGTTCCTGGGCAGGGTTGCCGCGGCGTTCGAGAGAGACGCGCAGGCGGGCTGACCCAGGATCCGGACGGCTCCCCGTCCGGCGCGCCCAGCCCCGGGCCGTCAGCCCTGCGCGGCCAGCGAGAACGGCCGGTCCGCCTCGATCCCCAGCTCGGTGATCGCCGCCGACACCTGATCGCGCCCGATGCGCTCCCCGTCGGCGAGCGCGGCGAGCGTCGCCACCGCGATGTGCTCCGGGTCGATCTCGAAGAACCGGCGGAGCGCCTCGCGCGTGTCGCTGCGCCCGAACCCGTCGGTCCCCAGCGACACCCAGGTCCCCGGAATCCAGCGGGCGACCTGGTCGGGGACCGCGGCCACGTAGTCGGTGGCGGCCACGATGGGCCCGGCGGCACCGGCCTCCGAGAGCGCGGCGGTCACGAACGGGACGCGCCGCGTTTCCCCGGGATGGAGCCGGTTCCAGTGCTCCACGTCCAGCGCCTCGACCCGCAGCTGCTGGTACGACGTCGCGCTCCAGACGTCGGCCGCGACGCCGTAGCGCTCCGCGAGCAGCTCCTGCGCGCGGAGGATCTGCTGCATGATCGAGCCGCTGCCGAGGAGCGTGGCGCGCGCCCTGGGCCCGCCCTCCACGGGAGGGGCAGCCCGGAACCGGTACAGCCCCCGGACGATCCCGTCGGCCGCCCCCTCGGGCATCTCCGGCATCACGTAGTTCTCGTTGTAGAGCGTGATGTAGTAGCTCGTGTCGTCGCCGCCCAGCATGCGCTCGATCCCGGTGCGGACGATCTCGGCCGTCTCGTACGCGAACGCCGGGTCGTAGGCACGGATGGCCGGATAGGCCGACGCGACCAGCAGGCTCTGGCCGTCGTCGTGCTGCAGTCCCTCGCCGTGCAGCGTGGTGCGCCCCGCGGTCGCGCCCATCAGGAATCCCCGGCCCCGGACGTCGCCGAGCGCCCAGAACTGGTCGCCGGTCCGCTGGAAGCCGAACATCGAGTAGAAGATGTAGAAGGGCAGCATGGGCTCGCCGTGCGTCGCGTAGCTGGTCGCGGCGGCCTGGAACGAGGCGCTCGACCCGGCCTCGGTGATCCCCTCCTCCAGGACCTGCCCGTCGGCCGCCTCCCGGTAGGAGAGGACGAGGTTGGAGTCCACCGGCTCGTACCGCTGGCCGTGGGCGGCGTAGATGCCGACCTCCTTGAACAGCGGATCCATGCCGAAGGTGCGGGCCTCGTCGGGGACGATGGGCACCACGCGCTGGCCGATCGCCCGGTCGCGGACCAGGTTGCGCAGCAGCTTCGCGAACGCCATGGTCGTGGACACGGCCTGCCCGCCCGACCCGGCGCGGAACTCCGCGTAGGCGGCCTCGCCCGGCGCATCCACGCGCTTCGTGACCACCACGCGGCGTGGCAGCGGCCCTCCCAGGGCCCGGCGGCGCTCCTGCAGGTACTGGATCTCCGGGGCGTCGGGGCCCGGATGGTAGTAGGGAGCGTCCTTGAGCTTCGCATCGGGGATCGGCAGCTCCAGGCGGTCGCGGAAGATGCGCAGCTCCGCCTCGGAGAGCTTTTTGGCCTGGTGGGTGATGTTGCGCGCCTCGACGCCCGGCCCAAGGGTCCAGCCCTTGACGGTCTTGGCGAGGATCGCGGTCGGGGCGCCCCGGTGGGCCAGCGCCGCCGAGTAGGCCGCGAACACCTTCCGGTAGTCGTGGCCGCCCCGGCGCAGGCGCTGGAGCTCGTCGTCCGACTTGTCGGCCACCATCGCCTGCAGGCGGGGGTCGCCACCGAAGAAGTGCTCGCGGATGTAGGCGCCGGACTCGACCGAGAACTTCTGGAACTCGCCGTCGAGCGTCTCGTTCATCCGGTGCACCAGCACGCCGTCCACGTCGCGGGCCAGCAGCTCGTCCCACTCGCGACCCCAGACGACCTTGATGACGTTCCAGCCCGCCCCGCGGAACAGGCCCTCCAGTTCCTGGATGATCTTGCCGTTGCCCCGCACCGGGCCGTCGAGCCGCTGGAGGTTGCAGTTGACCACGAACGTGAGGTTGTCCAGCGCGTCGCGGCCGGCGAGCCCGAGCGCCGCGATCGCCTCCGGCTCGTCCATCTCGCCGTCACCGAGGAACGCCCACACGTGGTTGGGGCCGGTGTCCTTGATGCCGCGCGCCTGGAGGTAGCGGTTGAAGCGGGCCTGGTACACCGCGGCCAGCGGCCCGAGCCCCATCGAGACGGTCGGGAACTCCCAGAAGTCCGGCATCAGGCGCGGGTGCGGGTACGAGCTCAGGCCCTGCCCGGGGACCACCTCGCGGCGGAAGTGGTCCAGCTGATCCTCCGAGAACCGGCCCTCCAGGAAGGCACGGGCGTAGACACCCGGCGCAGCATGGCCCTGGACGAAGACCTGGTCGCCCATTCCCGGGGCGTCCTTGCCGTGGAAGAAGTGGTTGAAGCCGACCTCGTAGAGGGTCGCCGCGGACGCGTAGGTCGCGAGGTGACCACCGATGCCCGCGGTCAGGTTGTTGGCGCGAAGCACCATCGCGACCGCGTTCCAGCGCACCATGCGGCGGATGCGATGCTCCATCCACTCGTCGCCCGGGAACGGGGGCTCCTGCTCCGGCGAGATCGTGTTGATGTACCGCGTCTGGGTGAGGGGCGGCAGGCCGATGTCAAGCTGCCTGGCACGCTTCAGGAGCCGATAGAGGATGAACTGGGCCCGGTCGGCACCGGCCGTGCGCACGACGGAATCGAGGGCATCGATCCAGTCGAGGGTTTCCTGTGGGTCGCTGTCGGGGAGCTGGCGCTTGAAGTCGCCGTAGGCGTCGAACATCTCGGGGGCATGGTAGAGCGGACGCGCCGTTGGCGCCTCCGGCTCAATCGATGCGCCCGGTCCCGCGATCCGGCCCCGATGACTCCGGCTCGCTTCCGGCGGCCAGCCGCTCGAGCAGGGTCGCGAACTGGTCGATCTCGGCGGGCCGGAGGAGATCGGCGAAGTGCCGGCGAACGCCGTCGAGATGGACGGGCGTGGCGTCGCGAAGGCGTGCCAGCCCGGCATCGGTGAGCGACGCGAACGCCCCCCGGGCATCGGACGCGCACGTCGCGCGCCGCACCAGGCCCTCGGACTCGAGACGGTCCACCAGGCGGGTCACGCCGCTGCGGCTCAGCAGGACCCGTGCTGCGAGCTCGTGCATCCGCAGGCGTCGTTCGGGAGCGAAGGCCAGCTGGACCAGCACGTCGTAGTGCGCCAGCGGCAGGTTCGCCTGGGTGGCGAGCTCCGCCTCGAGGCGGCGGGTGACGACCGCGTGCGCCCCCAGGAACGCGCGCCACGCGCGCATCTCACCAGGCTCGAGCGACCGCGCCCCGCCGGTCGCCGGCGAGGCGGCCGCGATGCCCTCGGCGCCACCCCGTTCGTCCACGACCGCGCCGTTGTGTGCCGACCCGAGGTCGACCCCCGTGTGTTCCATGTTGCCGATCCCCACCCTCATGCGTCGCGAGCCGACATCATACCCTTTCTCGTCCAAGGTAGTTGCACCAGCAATCATCATGCGATATAGTTGCTCCTGCAACCACATCACACCGCTCATCTCAGGACAAGGAGTCCAAACGCAGTGGCAACCTGGCAGCTAGATCCCGTCCATTCCTCCGTGCAGTTCTCCGCTCGCCACATGATGGTGAGCAACGTGCGCGGCGGGTTCCGCGACTTCACCGTCGATGTCGAGTTCGACCCGGAGCATCCGGAGCGGGGGCGCGTGCGGGCGTCCATCCAGGCGGCGAGCATCGACACCGCCATGGAGCAGCGCGACGTGCACCTGCGCAGCGCGGACTTCCTGGATGCCGAGAAGTACCCCACCATCGACTTCGAGAGCACACGGGTCGAGGCGCGCGGCAAGGACAGCTTCCGCCTGCACGGCGACCTCACCATCCGGGGCGAGACGCGCCCGGTCGTGCTCGACGTTGAGTACATGGGCGCCGCCCGCAACCTCCAGGGCGGCCTCAGCGCCGGCTTCAGTGCGCATACCCGGCTGAGCCGCAAGGAATGGGGTCTGACGTGGAACGTCGGCCTGGAGACCGGCGGCTGGCTGGTGGGCGACGAGGTACGCGTCGAGGTGGATCTCGAGCTCCTGGCGGCGGCCGCGGAGAAGCCCGCCGCGAAGGTCGAGGCGGGCGCCGCCTGACCGCGAGGCGGCTCGCCCGGGGGCCGCGCGGTCGGCCCGCGGGCGGTCCGGCCGATCACTTCGCGCATCGCGGCGGCGCCCGGGGTCGGGCCCCGGCCCGAGCACCCCCGGGGGGGGGGGGGGGGGGGGCCCGGCCCCCCGCGCCCCCCGGGGGGCCCGCGGGGCGGCCCGGGGGGGGGCGGGCCCTACCACTCCGCCCCCCGCGCCCGGGCGGTCACCGGGCGGGCCCGCTTCCCGTCCGGCGTCGATCTGCGTGGCGGCCCGTCCCTCCGGGTCCCCGGAGCGGGGGACCGCTAGACTGCACGGATGATGGAGGAGGACATCGACGACGCGAGGGAGCGCCCCGGGATGGACGAGACCGTGCAGTCAGCGGGCGATGCGTACCGGGCGGAATCCCCGGGCGTGGCCGGAACCTCCGACGAGCCGCACCCGGGCCGCCCGTTCGGGGTCGGGATCGACGTCGGCGGAACCGGCGTCAAGGCGGCCGTGGTCGACCTCGAGACCGGCACGCTGGTCTCCGCCCGGGTCCGCGAGAAGACCCCGTCGCCGTCCACGCCGGACGCGGTGGCGCAGGCCGTCGCCCGCATCATCGGGCGGATCGAGGAGTCCGGGCACCGCACCGCGCAGATGCCCACCGGGGCGGGCCTTCCGGGCGTGGCCAAGGACGGGTGGCTCAAGACAGCCGCGAACATCGACCGGAGCTGGCTCGACGTGCGGGCCCAGGACGTGCTGGAGCGGCACCTGCAGCGGCCCGTCCTGATCATCAACGATGCCGACGCGGCCGGCCTGGCCGAGATGCGCTACGGCGCCGGCACCGGCCAGCACGGCGTGGTGCTGATGCTCACGATCGGGACGGGTATCGGGAGCGCCCTGTTCGTCGATGACCGGCTGGTCCCCAACACCGAGCTCGGGCACCTGGAGTACCACCGGCGCGACGCGGAAACCCTGGTGAGCGGCGCCGCCCGCGAACGGCGCAAGCTGGGCTGGAAGGTCTGGGCGAAGGAGTTCGACGGCTACCTGGACCACGTGTACCGCTACTTCTCCCCGGACCTGGTGATCCTGGGCGGTGGCGTGAGCAAGGAGACCGGGCGGTACCTCCAGTACCTCACGCCGCGCGGGCCGCTGAAGGTCGCGCGGCTGCTGAACTCGGCCGGCATCGTGGGCGCCGCGCTGGCGGCCGCGGAGGCCGGCGGATATCGGCCACCGGTGTCGGCCGGCGCCAGCGAGATAGTCGCCGAGGGCTGACGCTCGCCCTGCGGCGGCGCGGGCACCGGGGCACGCCCTCCTCGCGCGGTCGGTCGGGGCCCCGCCGGCCGGTCGCCTCAGGCCACCCAGACCCGGTGGGTCGTCGCCCGGATCACCTCGGCGACGGCCGCCGGCAGCAGCGCGACCGCGGCCACCAGCATCCAGTCCGCGGCGTCGAGGCGCGTGGCGCGGAACGCGTCGGCAACCGCCGGCACGTAGGGGATCAGCGCCTGCACTGCCACGGTGATCACCCCGCCGACGAGCAGCAGCGGGTTGGGACGCAGGCCCAGGACCGGGAGCCGGAGGCTCCGGTTGGCGTTCGCGCGGACGGCCTGACCGGCGACCAGCGCCGAGTACGCCAGCCAGCGGGCATGCTCGAACCCGCCGGGGTGAGCCTCCATGATGACCAGTGCCGCGACCGCGCTGAACCCCCCGGCGAGCACGATCCGCGCCAGGATCCCGTTGTCCAGGAGTGGCCGCGAGCGCGGCCTCGGCGGGACCCGCATGGCGTCGGGCTCCTCCCGCTCGATCTCGAACGAGACGACGGTGAGCATGTCGATGAAGACCTCGAGCCAGAGGATCTGGATCGGCAGCAGCGGCTGGGAGTACCCGGCGATGGTCGCGATGAGGATGAACCCCAGCATCGCGACGTGCGTCGAGACCAGGAAGACCAGTCCCTTCTGGACATTGGCCACGATCCGCCGGCCTTCGCGGAGGCCGTACATCAGCGTCGCGAACGAGTCGTCGCCGAGGATCAGGTCGGACGCCTCCCGGGCGACCGCCGACCCGCTCCCCATGGCGACGGCGACGTCGGCGTGCTGGAGGGCCGGCGAGTCGTTCACGCCGTCCCCGGTCACCGCAACGGTGCGCCCCGTGGCGCGCGCGGCGTCCACCAGCCGCAGCTTGTCCTCCGGGGCCGCCCGGGCAACGATGTCCATCGACGGGAGCTCCCGGCGCAGGGTCTGGTCGTCCCAGGCGGCCAGCTCATCGCCGGTCACCACGCGCTCGCCCCGCATGCCCGCGTCACGTGCGATCGCCGCGGCGGTGAGCGGGTGGTCGCCGGTCACGATGATGGTCTGGATCCCCGCCGAGGTCGCCTGGCGCATCGAATCCCCGATGCCCTCGCGGAGGTGGTCGGCGAACCCGACCAGCGCCAGCGGACGCCAGGGCTCGGCGTCGGCGCGGCCGGCCAGCAGGAGCAGCCGCTCTCCGGCGTCCGCGCCTCGCTCGACGAGCCGGTGCCAGTCGTCGTGCTCGGCGGGGTCCAGGCGGTCCGCCAGCGCGAGGACCACCTCGGGCGCGCCGAGCGCCAGCTCCTCCACCACGCCGTCCCGCAGCGCGCGCGTCCTCGAGTAGGGGCGCTCGTCGCTCACCGGGTCGGCGTCGAGCAGCTCACCCGGATCGAGCTCGGCCGTCCCGCCCATCGCCGAGACCGCGGAGGTCAGCGAGCGCGTGAACGAGCCGGGCCGCGCGCCGGTGACGATGCTCCACGCGTCCTCCTCGGCTCGCAACGCGGACACGAGGAGGCGGGCACGCTGTTCCGGATCGCCGACCGTGCCGGCGGGCGTGCGCAGGTCGGTGAGCGCCAGGCGATTCTGGGTGAGGGTCCCGGTCTTGTCGGTGAGGATGAGGTCGACGGCCCCGAGCGTTTCCTGGGCATTGAGCCGGCGCACCAGGACCCCGCGCCGCAGCAGCCGGTAGGCGCCGAGGCCCAGGATCACGGCGAACAGGATGGGCGGCTCCTCGGGGATCGACGCGATCGCCGCCGAGATGCCGGCCATCAGGTTGGCCGTGGCCGGGTTGCCCCGCAGGAAGCCCAGGCCCGTGGTGATCGCGATGAGGCCGACGGCGACGACGAGGAGGATGCGGACGAGCCGGTCCAGCTCCCGCTGCAGCGGCGAGCGGCGGCGGTCCTGGCCCCCCAGTGCCGCCGAGATACGCCCGAACTCCGTGTGCAGCCCGGTCGCGACGACGATCCCCTCGCCCCGGCCGGCTACCACGCTGGTGCCGGCGAAGGCGACGGCACGCCGCTCCGCCAGCGGCGCACCGGACGGATCGGGCTCCGCGTGGCCGGCCTCCGGCAGCGACTCGCCGGTCAGGACGCTCCGGTCGAATGCCAGGCCCTCGGTGCGGACGAGCCGCAGGTCGGCCGGCGCCACGTCGCCGACGCGAAGGAGCACCACGTCGCCGGGCACCAGGCCGGCCGCGGGGATCTCCTCGACGGCGCCGTCCCGGCGGACACGTGCCATCGGCGCCGCCGCGGCGCGCAGCGCCTCGAGCGCGCGCTCGGCCCGGTACTCCGTGATGACGTCCGCGCCCACCATCGGGCCGATCATCAGCAGCACGAACGCTCCGTCACGGACCTCGCCGAGCGCCACGGCGAGCACGCCGGCAACGAACAGCAGCAGGATGAACGGCTCCGTGAATCCGTCCCAGACGATCCGGAAGAGGGACGGACGCTCGACCCGCTCGAGCTCGTTGGGACCCGCCAGGACGTAGCGCTGTTCCGCGACGCCGGTGCTCAGCCCGACGGCCGGGTCGACCTCCAGGGCGGTGGCGACCTCCGTGGCGGGGCGAGCGTGCACGTCCGGGATGGGCGACGAAAGCGTGGCTGCAGTCATAAGGGCCTATGGTGGGGCCCCGGCGGCGGCGGCCGCCTGAGCCGAAGCGTGCCGCAGATGCAGGCCGATGGTCCCGGGCGGCGGCGAGGTCCGGGCGGCAGGGAGAGCATACGGCCGGAATCCCCTCGCATGATGGGCCAGTGGGGCAGCGCGTTCCTGCCCGGTTGGGCGGGGGACGCCAGCGGCATCGACGCGGGCGGGGCCTTCGCCGTGCGGGTGTCGACGCGGCCCGGGTACCGGTCACGGCGATACTGTCCGAATGCAGCTCCACCTGCTCGACGCGACCTACGAACTGTTCCGCGCGCACTTCGGCCGGCCGCCGTCGGCGGACGCGCAGGGGCGAGCGGTTGGAGCGACGATCGGTCTGGTCGAGAGCGTGCTGCGGCTGCTGCGGGATCCCGGCGTCACGCACCTGGGGTGTGCGACCGACCACGTCGTCCGCTCCTGGCGGAACGAACGGTACGCCGGGTACAAGACCGAGGCCGGCATGCCGCCCGAGCTCCTCGCGCAGTTCGAGCTGGCCGAGGAGGCCCTCCGCGCCATCGGCCTGGTGGTCTGGCCGATGGTCGAGTTCGAGGCCGACGATGCGCTGGCGACGGCCGCCGCGCGATGGGCCGATTCGCCGGGCGTGGCACGCGTCGTGATCCTGTCACCGGACAAGGACCTGGCACAGTGCGTGCGCCTGGATGGGCGCGTGGTGGCGTTCGACCGGCGGCGCGAGCGGATCATCGACGCCGACGCGGTGCGGGCGCGGTTCGGCGTGGACCCGGAGAGCATCCCCGACTGGCTGGCGCTGGTGGGCGACGCGGCCGACGGGTTCCCGGGGCTCCGCGGATGGGGCGAGCGCTCGGCGTCGACGGTGCTCGCCCGCTACGTGCACCTCGAGGCGATCCCCGAGCGCGCGTGGGAGTGGGACGTGTCGCTCCGCGGCGCGGGCGCCCTGGCGGAGACCCTCCGCGCCGGACGGGCGGAGGCCCTCCTCTACCGCGAGCTGGCCACCCTCGTGACCGACGTCCCGCTTCCCGAGACGCTCGACGACCTGGCGTGGCGCGGGGTGCCCCGCGGGCCGTTCAGCCGGCTGGTGGGCGAGCTGCGGGCACCCCACCTGCTCGGCCGGGTCCCGCGCTGGCAGGCGTGAGGGCGCCGGGCCGAGGTCAGTCGGAGTCTGCCTGCCCAGGGGGCCCGAACAGGTCGCCGGCATAGGCGCGAGGCACGCGGACGGCCAGGCTGCGCGGCTCGACCACGATGCGGAACGGCCGTCCCCCCGCGCCCTCCAGCGACGTTCGCCGCACGGCGCTCCCGTCCACCTCCATCGGCGGCACGACCGGCGTCCGCAGCAGGATCTCCCGGCCGCGGAACCGCGGAGCCTCGCCACCGGGCCGGCGGCTCAGCACGAGCGACCAGCCGAGCCGCACCGCGAGCTCCAGGTCCCCGGCGGGAACGATGGTGACGTCCAGGACGCCGTCGTCGACGCGGGCTTCCGGGGTGGCGTGCACGACGTTGGCGTACAGCCGCGAGTTGCCCACGATGACCTGGATGACACGCCCCTCCCACGCCGCGCGGCCGTCCACGGTCAGCTCGATCGGGAACGGGCGGAACTCGGGGATCGCCCGGATCATCCCGAGCGCGATCCCACCCGGCCCCAGCCTGACCTTCAGGCGCGGATCCGTGTGGTCGAGCATGAGCCCGTCGATCCCGACGCCCGCCATCAGTAGGAACCGCAGGAAGCGCCCGTCGGGGTGCACGATCCGGCCCATGTCCATGCGCCGCACGCCGGCGTCGACCAGGGCGGCGGCGGCCTGTTCGGGCGGCCGCGCGACGCCCAGTTCGTGGGCCCAGAGGTTCGCCGTGCCGCCCGGCAGGACCCCGAGCGCGGCGTCCCGTCCGACCAGGACGTCCGCGATGTCGCGCAGGGTGCCGTCTCCGCCGGCCCCGACCAGCAGCCCGGCACCCTCGTCCAGGGCATCCTCGACCTGGCGCCGAACACTGGCCTGGCGGCCGCGATGCGCCACGTCCACGCTCCAGCCGGCCCGTTCGAGCACCGGCAGCACGCGGTGGACCGGGTACGGGCCACGGAACGACCAGGGGTTGTCGATGATTCGAGCGCGCACGTTCACCCAATCGCGCGGATCCGGCGGCGCACGGGCAGCCGCCCCGCTCGACACGCTACACGCGGCCTGCGATTCCTGCCGGGCGATCCGGATCCGTCTCTCCCGCTACCATCGCGCCCATGACGCACGTGACGGCCGGTCGACACAGGTGACTGCCGGTCGCGCGATCGTGGCGGCGCTCGAGCGGTCGGGCATCCGGCACGCGTTCACCGTGCCCGGGGAGAGCTTCCTCGAACTGCTCGACGCGCTCCGCGATTCGCGGATCCGGGTGGTCACCGCCCGGCACGAGGCGGGAGCCGGCTTCATGGCGGAGGCGTACGGACAGCTCACCGGGCAGCCCGCCATGTGCCTGGTGACCCGCGCGGTCGGTACGGCGAACCTGTCGATCGCGCTGCACACCGCCGAGCAGGACTCCACGCCGCTGGTCGCGATCGCGGGGCAGGTACCGCGCGGGTTCCGCGGGCGCGAGGCGTTCCAGGAGGCGGACCTCGCCGGTTCGTTCGGCGCGCTGTGCAAGGCGGGCGTGGAGCTGGACGACCCACGAACGATGGCTGCGAGGGTCGAGCGCATGGTCGGGATCGCCCGGCAGGGTCGCCCCGGTCCCGTGCTGCTGGTGCTGCCGGAGGACGCGCTCGGCGCACCCGACGCGCTCGGCGCACCCGACGCGCTCGAGCGCCCGGCGGCGGACGGTGGCGCGGCCATCACGCCCGACCGTCCCGCGGCGGCCGATGCCGACGTCCGTGCGGTCCTCGCGCGCCTGGCCCGCGCCCGACGTCCCGTGATCCTCGCCGGAGGCGGCGTGCTGCGGAGCGGCGCCACCGCCGAGCTCGAGGCCTTCGCCGACGCCGCGGGCATCGGGGTCATGGCCGCGTGGCGGCGGCCCGACGTGTTCCCCAACGGTTCGCCGAGGTACCTGGGCGCCACCGGGCTGGGCGCGGCACACACCGTCCGCCGCCGTCTCCTCGAGGCCGACGTGGTCCTCGCGCTGGGGACCCGACTCTCGCAGGTCGCGACGTTCGACTACGCCGTCCCGGGTCCGGACACCGAGTTGGTGCAGGTCGACATCGAACCGGGGCTCAAAGGGGACCGGCCGCAGCCCTCGCTCACGGTGCGATCCGACGCGCGATCGTTCCTGCGAGCGGCGCTGTCGCTGCTGGCCGCGGGGGGACCCCCATCGCCGCTCGCGGCTGAGCGTGCCGCCGACCTCGGCCGCGACCGCGCGGCGTACCTGGCCGCGGTGGAGCCACCCGACCCGGGGTCCCGCGCCGGCGACCTGCCGGTGCACCCGGCCACCGTGATCGCGGCGCTGCGCCGGCACCTGCCACCGGATGCCATCCTCACCACCGACGCCGGCAACTTCGCGAGCTGGCCGGCACGCTACCTGCCTGTTCCGCCCGGTGGACGCTTCCTCGGCCCCACGTCGGGGGCGATGGGGTACGGCCTCCCGGCCGCGGTGGGAGCGGCCATCGCGTCCCGCGACCTGGATGATCGGGCCCGGCCGGCGGTCGCGATGGCGGGCGACGGCGGCTTCGGGATGCTCATGGCCGAACTCGAGACCGCCGTGAGAGAGCGGCTGCGGCTGGCCGTGATCGTCTTCGACAACGGCATGTACGGCACGATCCGCATGCACCAGGAGCGGTCCTTCCCGGGCCGGATCGCCGCGACGGATCTCGGACGCATCGACTTCGCGGCGTTCGCCGTGGCCTGCGGCGCGCGGGGGATCCGGGTCGCGCGGGACGCGGACGTCGAGGAGGCGGTGGCGTCGGCCCTGGCCGACCGCGGCGTCGTGCTCGTCCACGTCCTGACGGACCCGCGGGTGATCAGCATCGACTCGACGCTGCCGGGATAGGCGGTACCGGGTTCAGCCGGGCTCAGCCGGGTCCGGCCGGGCTCAGCCGGGTCCGGCCGGGCTCAGCCGGGTCCGGCCGCCCGGAACAGCTCGAGCAGGCGGCCGTGATGGCGGGCGGGGGCCGCCACGATCCCGATCGAGGTCGCCGGCCTCGACAGGTCGAACCAGGGCTCGCCGCCGGTGGTCGTCACCACCACTCCGCCCTCCTCGGCGATCAGGCCCGCCGCGGCGACGTCCCAGTTCGACATCCCCGTGGGATGCACGCACGCGTCGAACCGCCCGGCCGCGGCGTAGGAGAGTTCGAGGGCAGACGACCCGAGGTGGCGGGCGGCCCGGACGCTTCGCCGCAGGTCGCCCAGGTCGGAGCGCCAGTCCCGCGGCGCGTAGCCCAGGGCGATCACGCAATCGTCCAAAGCAGGCTTGTCCGGGTTGTGGATCGGGCGGCCGTTGAGGCGGGCACCCCGGCCGCGGACGGCCGTGAAGAGCTCGTCCCGGAGCGGGTCCAGCACCACCCCCACGGCGGGCTCGCCGTCGACGGCCAGCGCGATGCTCACCGAGAAGATCGGCACCGCGTTGGCGTAGTTCACCGTGCCGTCGAGCGGATCCACGATCCAGGCGCGTCCGGCACCGGCGGTCGGGGCATCGCCCGCGGCCGTGGCGTGCTCCCCGGATTCCTCGGCGAGGATCGCGTCGCCCGGGAACGAGTGACGGATCGCGTCGAGGATGAGCCGCTCCGACAGGTGGTCGACCTCGGTCACCACGTCGCGGGCGCTCTTGCGACGGATCTCCCGTACCCGTCCGAGCCGCTCGAGCTGGATGTGGCCGGCAAGGCGCGCCGCCGACGTCGCCACGCTGATGGCGAGGGCGGCGTCGGCCGAGGAAAGGTTCCGGGGATGGGCCACCCGCGCATTCTATGGGTCGGCCGGCCCGTGCGCCCGGTTGCGTCCATGCTCCATCCTGAGCGGATGCCGCTGATCGCCACCGACCGCCTGACCAAGCGATATCCCGGCGTCACCGCGCTCGACGGCGTCACGCTCGCGCTCGACGGCGGGATCGTGGGGCTGGTCGGCGCCAACGGCGCGGGGAAGTCGACCCTGCTGAAGGTGCTGCTCGGCCTGGTCCGGGCGACCTCGGGACGCGCCGCGGTGCTGGGCATGGACACCGCGACCCATGGGAGCGAGGTCCGGCAGCGGGTGGGGTACATGCCGGAGCACGACTGCCTGCCGCCGGACGTCGGCGCCGCCGACTTCGTCGCCCACATGGCGCGCATGAGCGGCCTGCCCGCGGCCGCGGCACGGGAGCGGTCCGCCGAGACGCTCCGTCACGTCGGCCTGTACGAGGAGCGGTACCGCCCCATCGGCGGCTATTCGACCGGGATGCGCCAGCGCGTCAAGCTCGCCCAGGCGCTGGTCCACGATCCGGGCCTGCTGCTCCTCGACGAGCCGACGGCCGGGCTGGACCCCGCCGGGCGCGAGGAGATGCTCGCACTCGTCCACCGGATCGGCACCGAGTTCGGCATCGCGATCGTCATGGCGTCGCACCTCCTGGGGGAGGTCGAGCGGATCTGCGACCACCTGGTCGCGATCGACGCCGGAAGGCTGATCCGGTCCGCGCCCCTCACCCAGTTCACCGCGCTGACCCGCGTCCTCACGATCGAGGTCGAGGAGGGCGCCGACAGGCTGGCCGAGGCACTCGGCCGGTTCGGGCGCACGGCCCGCCAGGAGGGCCGGCTCGTGCTGGTGGACCTCGACGGCCCGCCGCCGTACGACCTGGTGCGCGACCTGGTGGTGGAGCTCGGCCTGCCGCTCGCCCGCATCGAGCAGGGACGGCACCAGCTGGAGGACCTGTTCCGGACCGTCGAGGACCCGGGGCTCGCCGCCGACGTGGCGCAGGAGGCGGCCGGGTGAGCCCGATGGGTGGTCCGGGGAGCCCGATCGATGCCCCGCCCCCCGGGCCCTCGGTGTCCGGCGCGGGACCTACCGTCGCCACGTCTGCCGGTGGCAGCATCTACGATCTCGGCTACCAGCACTACGACGGCCGCCGCCTGGGGCGGGTCTACGCGTTCCGCTCGCTCTACACGCACGGCCTCGCCGCGTCGTTCGGCATCGGCCGGAGCGCGCGGTCGAAGGTCGTACCGATGGGTCTCTTCGCGATCGCGCTCGTCCCGGCGGTGGTCGAGCTCGGCATCACCGCGCTCGCCGGCGACCTGCTGCAGCCGGTCCGGATCGAGAACTACTTCTCGCTGGTCGGCACCGTGATGCTGCTCTTCTGCGCGGCAGTGGCCCCGGAGCTGGTGGGCCGGGACCAGCGCAACCACGTGCTGTCGCTGTACTTCACGCGGGCGCTGGAACGGCGCGACTATGCGCTCGCGAAGTTCGCGGCGCTGCTCACGGCCATGCTGCTGATCGCGCTCGTCCCCGAGATCGTGCTCTACGTGGGCAGCGCACTCGTGCGGTCCGATCCGATCGGCTACCTGCGGGAGCACCTGGACCTGCCCGGGCCAATGCTGGCGAGCGCGCTGGTGACCTCGCTCCAGGTCTCGACGGTGGCGCTCGCGATCGCCGCCCTCACCCCGCGGCGGGCCTACGCGACGGGCGGGATCGTCGCGTTCTGGTTCATCGCCGACGGGCTGGGCACGCTGATCGCGTCCGCGCAGCAGGGCGGATGGACCCGCTACGGGATCCTGCTGAGCCCCTCGCTGGTCGGGGACGGCGCCGTCAACTGGTTCTTCGGCAGCGCGGGCGACGAGGTCCTCCGGCGGGCCGACCTCCCGGGCTGGTGGTACGTCATCGTCGCCCTCGCCCTCGCGGCCGCCGCCGGAGCCGTCGTGCTGCGGCGCTACGCGAGGATCGCGGCGTGAGCGGCCCGGGCCGCCGGCCGCTCTGGGCCCCCGCGCCGGTGCCGGCGGATGTGGCCGGCGCACCGCTGGCCGCCGCGCACGTGGCTCGCTGGTACGGGAACGTGGTCGCGGTCAACGACGTCACCTTCGGTATCGGCGCGGGCGTCACCGGGCTGCTGGGACCGAACGGAGCCGGCAAGTCGACGCTGCTCCACATGCTGGCCGGCCTGCTCGCCCCGTCCAGCGGGCAGGTGCTGATCCAGGGCCGGCCGGCGGGCCGGGATCCGGCTGTGTACCGTCAGCTCGGCCTGGCGCCGGAGCGCGACGCGGCGTACGACTTCCTGACCGGTCGAGAGTTCGCCGTGCTCTCGGCCCGCCTCGCCCGTCTCCCCGACCCGGAAGGGGCCGCGCGGCGGGCGATCGCGATGGTCGACCTGGAGGGCGCCGCGGATCGCGCGATCGGCGGCTACTCGAAGGGGATGCGGCAGCGCGTGAAGCTGGCGTCGGCGCTCGTCCACGATCCGCCGATCCTGCTGCTCGACGAGCCGTTCAACGGCATGGACCCCCGCCAGCGGCTGCACATGATGGACCTGCTCCACCGCATGGCGGCGGAGGGACGCGTGATCCTGTTCTCGTCGCACATCCTCGAGGAGGTCGAGCGGCTGGCGCAGCAGGTCCTGGTGATGGTGGCGGGCCGGCTGGCGGCGGCGGGCGACTACCGGGCCCTGCGCCGCCTGATGACCGATCGCCCGCACACGTTCCGGCTGCACACCAGCGACGACCGCGCGATGGCGGCCAGGCTCGTGGCCGAGGCACCCGTGCTCGGGGTGCAGTTCGACGACGGCGCCCTGGACGTGCGCGCGGCCGACTACGGCTCGTTCACGGCCGTCGTCGCCCGGGTGGCGAAGCTCGCGGACGTGTCCCTGTACGAGCTCCTGCCCACCGACGAGACCCTCGAGTCCGTCTTCAGCTACCTGGTGGGGCGCTGATGGGCCGCGACGGCGTCCTCCGCCAACTGCTGGTGCTGACCGCCCGGCAGGCACTCGGACGCCGGCGGATGCTCCTCGCCGTGCTCGCGGGGTGCGCGCCCATCCTGGTGTCGGCCATCTACCGGCTGGCCGGGGGCCTGGAGTACGAGAGCTGGACCGCGGGGCTGCTCGACAACCTCGTGATCACCACGCTGCTGCCGCTGGTCGCACTGATCTTCGGCACCTCGGTCCTGGGCGGCGAGGTGGAGGACGGCACCCTCGTCTACCTGCTGATCCGCCCGGTGGCACGCTGGCAGATCGTGGTCGCCAAGCTGGCGATCGCCGCGGTCGCCACCGCGGTGATCATCGGCGCATCGGCCGTGGTGGCGATCCTGATCTCCCTCCCCGGCGCCGCCGGGCCGGGGACCGCGGCGGCCGCCCTCGCCGGCGTCGCCTGGGGCGCGCTCGTCTACACCTCGATCGCGCTGGCGCTGAGCCTCGTGACGGGACACGCGCTGATCGTCGGGCTCGCCTACGTGTACATCTGGGAGGGCGTGGTGGCCGGCCTGTTCACGGGCACCCGGCTGATCAGCGTCCACCAGTACGTGCTGGGCGTCACGGCGGCCCTCGACCCGACCCAGCCATCGCTGCTGCCGTGGCACCTCGAGCCGGCGACCTCGCTGGAGCTGGGTGCCGTGGTGGCCGCCGGCGCGACGCTGATCGCGATCTGGCGGCTGGCGCACTTCGAGGTCGCGGAACGCGGGTGACGCGGCGCGGCACGACGGTCAGCGACAGGACGCCGTGAGGCCCCCCACCGGGTAGGCGCCGGCGCTCGGGCCCGGTGCCGGCACGGACGTGGTCACCGTGATACTCCCGCCGGCGGGGATCGGCCGGGTCAGGAAGACGGGGTCGTCGGGCAGCAGCACGCCGCCGCGCGACACCTGGCAGGTGGCGGGGCCTTGCTTCGTGCCCCGGTTCGTCACCTGGATGGCGACGCTGGCGCCGCCGTTGGCGAGGATCGCCTGCCCGACCAGCCGGGAATCGAACGGCCCCACGCCGGCGGTCAGGGCCTTGGCGAGGATCGCGAGCAGCAGCACGCCGATCCCGACCCCGGCGAGCATCGTGGCGTGCAGCTGGGTGGCGCTGGGAGCGCCGATGTGGCCCGGATTGTCCAGCTCGCACAGGGACACGCCGAGTGGCGTGGGGCGGCCGCAGCGAACGCATCGGTCGTGCGGCCCGGACGCCAGGGTCGGGTCGAGGGCCGTCGCCGGGAGACGCGGGTCGGGCATGGGCCAAGAGCGTAGCGCGAACCCGGTGCCGGCGCGTCCGGTCGGGCGTCGGACCGCCGCCGGGGCCAGCGGACACGCCGGGCACGACGGGCACAGCGGGTACGATGGTGGGCACACGCACCGAGGATCGGCAGTGCCAGCTTCCGCCCCCGGGACGCTCCAGCAGCCCCACCGCGCGGCGACCGTCACGCTAGAGCACGTCAGCAAACGGTACGGCAGGCGAGCCGACGGCCAGGCCGCGGTCGACGACCTCAGCTTCTCCGTGCCCGCCGGAGCTACCTGCGTGCTCGTGGGCCCGTCCGGGTGCGGCAAGACCACCACCCTCAAGATGGTGAACCGGCTGATCCAGCCCACCGCCGGCCGGATCCTCATCGACGGTGCCGACATCGCAGGGCGGGACACCACCGAGCTGCGCCGCGGCATCGGCTACGTGATCCAGCAGGTCGGGCTGTTCCCGCACCAGACGATCGCGGAGAACGTCTCCGTGGTGCCACGCCTCCTGGGGTGGCCGGCGGGCCGGCGTCGTGAGCGAGCGGACGAGCTGCTGCGGCTGGTGGGTCTCGATCCGGGCCAGTACATGGGGCGGTACCCGTCGGAGCTCTCCGGAGGGGAGCGGCAGCGAGTGGGCGTCGCGCGCGCGCTGGCCGCCGACCCGCCGCTGCTGCTGATGGACGAACCGTTCGGTGCCGTCGATCCGATCGTGCGGTCCCGCTTGCAGGACGAACTGCTGCGGCTGCAGCGCGAGCTGGGCAAGACGATCCTGTTCGTCACCCACGACATCGACGAGGCCATCAAGATGGGCGACCTCGTGGCCGTGATGCACCAGGGCGGTACCCTCGCGCAGTTCGCGCCGCCGGCCGAGCTGCTGGCGCACCCCGCCTCCGAGTTCGTGGCGCGGTTCGTGGGCGTGGACCGGGCGCTCAAGCGCCTGACCCTCCGCCGCGTGGGTGAGCTCACCCTGCAGCCGGCTCCGGTCGCCACCGCCGGGGAATTGGCGGGCGCCGTGCGAGCACGGCTGGACGGGCGGCTGCCCCGCTGGCTCCTCCTGGTCGACGACCGGGGCCACCCGGTCGGCTGGATCGATGCAACCCCCCTCCCCGACTCGGCACCGGTGGATGCCGGGTCGGCGACGCGCCTCTCGCCGCTCCTCGTGCGCGATACGACCCTGCGGGACGCGCTCTCGCTCCTGCTCGACGCGGCCGTCCGGTCCGGGATCGTGATCGACGACGCGGGCCGGCCGGTGGGCCTCGTCACGGTCGACTCGATCACCGATCTGCTGCACGACCAGGACGGCGAGGCGACCCCGCGCCCCGCGGGCCGGGACGGCTGAGGCAACGATGCCGAGCGAGCCGCTGGTGCGGTGGCCGTGGGTCACCGCGCACCTCAACGAGATCGGAGCGGCGCTCGGGCAGCACGTGGAGCTGACCGCGATCGCGGTGGTCGCCGGGCTCGCGATCTCGTTCGCGCTGGCCCTTGCCGCGCACCGGTACCGCCGCGCGGAGACGCCGATCACCTGGGCCGCCGGCGTGGTCTACACGATCCCCAGCCTGGCGCTCTTCGTGCTCCTGATCCCGGTCACCGGCCTGTCCACGCTCACCTCGGAGGTCGGCCTGGTCGGGTACACGCTGCTGATCCTGATCCGCAACATCCTGGCCGGCCTGGACGGCGTCCCGGCGGAGGTGCTGGAGGCGGCCGACGGGATGGGCCTGACGCGCCCGCAGCGCCTGCTCCGGGTGGAGCTCCCCATCGCGCTCCCGGTGATCATGGCCGGCATCCGGATCGCCACCGTGACCACGATAGGGCTCGTCACGGTCACGGCCCTGATCGGGCAGGGTGGCCTGGGGCAGCTGATGCTCGCCGGGTTCATCAACCTCTTCCCCACCCAGATCTACGTGGGCGCGATCCTCTCCGTCGCCCTCGCCGTGCTCGCCGACGCCGCGCTGCTGCTCGTCCAGCGCGCCCTCACCCCGTGGACGCGTGTGCACGGCGGCGGGGGCTGACCGATGCAGCTCCTCCTCCAGGTCATTGCCTGGTTCACCGCCCCCGCGCAGTGGCAGGGTGGCGGCGCGATCCCGGTGCGCGTGCTCGAGCACGTCGAGGCCTCCGGCCTGTCGGTGCTCGCGGCGGCGGTCATCGCCATCCCGCTCGGCCTGGTCGTGGGCCACACCGGCCGGGGCGCGTTCATCGTGAGCAGCGTGGCCAACCTGGGGCGTGCCCTCCCGTCGTTCGCGCTCCTCCTCATGCTGATCCCGATCGCCGTGGACCTGCGCCTGGATTTCAGCACGTGGCCCATCCTCGGCGCCATGGTGCTGCTCGCCATCCCCCCCATGATCACCAACGCCCACGCCGGGATGCGCGAGGTCGACCCGGACCTCGTGGAGGCGGCCCGCGGGATGGGCATGAACGGTCCCCAGGTGCTGCTGCGCGTGGAGCTGCCCCTCGCCCTGCCGGTGCTCCTCACCGGCATGCGCCTGGCGGCCGTGCAGGTCGTGGCCACGTACACGCTGGGCGCGGTGGCCGGCGGCGGAGGGCTGGGCCGCTACATCTACGACGGGTTCGCGACGCAGGACACCGCGCAGATGGTGGCCGGGGCCACGCTGGTCGCGCTTCTCGCGATCGTCACCGACGGCGCGTTCGGGCTCCTCGCCCGGGCGACCGCGCCACGCGGAGGGGCCCGGGCGCAGCGGCGCTTCCAGCCGGTCCCGACCGGCGCTCCCGTGGCGTCCGCCTCCTGACCGGCCGGAGAGCCGACTCCCCGCCCGGTAACCGCGGCGGCCCGCCCGGGGTCCGGGCGTAGAATCGGGGTTCCGTCGGGCACCCAGCCGGACGGACCTGCATGAAAGGGGGTACCCAGTGCGGTTCCACCGCATGCTGGCCCTTGGGGCGTCTGCGCTGGTGCTCGCGAGCGCCTGCGGGACGGGAGGGGGCAGCACCCCGGCCGCCACGGTCGCGCCGGTCTCCCAGCCATCCAGCCAGGCCGGCGCTCCCGCCTCGGCGGCTCCGTCGGCTGCGGCATCGCCGGCCGCGTCGGTCGCAGCACCGTCCGCGGCGGCGAACTCGATCGCCAGCCGCCTCGTCCTCGGCGGCCCGCCCGAATGCCCGCAGCGGCCGTTCTGCCTGATCGGGCTGCAGAAGGTCTACGGGCTGACGTTCAAGTCGTTCGTGCCGCTCGACGCGGGGGGTCCGCTCACGGTCGCGGCGCTGCAGACCGGCAAGGTGCAGGTCGGGCTGCTCTTCACGTCCGACCCGAGCATCCAGGTCGACGGGTTCGTCCTGCTCAACGACGACAAGCACCTGCAGGCGTCCGACAACATCGCCCCCGTCATCCGGACGGCGGTGCTCAAGGCGCACCCGGACATCGCGACACTGCTCGACCAGATCTCGTCGAAGCTGACCCAGGCCCAGCTCACCTCGCTCAACAAGCAGGTGACCGTGGACAAGACGGACCCCGCCGACGTGGCCCGCGCCTGGCTCCAGCAGCAGGGCTTCGTGCCCACCGGTGGCTCGAACAAGGGCACCATCGTGGTGGGCTCCACCAACTTCTCCGAGCAGCTCGTGCTCGCCGAGCTCTACGCCCAGCAGCTCGAGGCGAACGGCTACGCGGTGACCCGCAAGTTCAACCTGGGGAGCCGAGAGGTGGTCCAGCCCGCGATCCAGAGCGGCCAGATCGACCTCTACCCCGAGTACCTCGCGTCGCTCACCGAGTACCTGGACAAGGGCACCGGGCTGGCGACCACCGACCCGGCGAAGACGTCGAAGGTCCTCGCGGGCCTGCTCGCTCCGAAGGGCGAGTCCGTGCTGGCCTACGCCCCCGCCACCGACGAGAACGGGTTCGCCGTCACGAAGCAGACCGCGCAGCAGTACGGGCTGGTCAACATCAGCGACCTCGCGAAGCCTGCGCCGTAGCATGACCGCGACCACCTCGAGCCCGGCGATGCCGCGGGACGTGCGGCGCTTCCTCGAGGAGCCGGGGCACTTCGCGGTGGTCGCGACGCTGGACCCGGACGGCGCCGTCCACCACGCCGTGGCGTGGTACCTGCTCGCGGGCGATGCGCTGGTGCTGAACTCGCGGGCCGGGCGGCGCTGGCCCGACAACCTGCAGCGTGACCCACGGGTGAGCGTGGCGGTCGCCGACGCGTACCAATGGGTATCGCTGCGCGGCGAGGTCGAGGTGATCGAGGACCAGGAGCGCGCGCAGGCCGATATCGCGGCCATGGCGCGCCGCTACCACGCCGACGACCCGGCCGCCGCCGAGCGGCAGGTCCGCACGTTCCGGGAACAGGTGCGCGTCTCGTTCGTGCTGTCGCCGTCCAGGGTGACGGCGCACCTGGAGGAGTGATCGTCGATGGGCCAGCCACTGATCGGCTACGCGGCCATGCTCGAGCAGTTCGCGCCCCGCGACCTGGTCGACTGGTCCGTCGCCGCCGAGGCCGCCGGGTTCGACGGGATCATGGCCGCGGATCACGTGCAGCCGTGGATCCCGCACCAGGGCAACGCGGCGTTCGTGTGGTCCTACATGACCGCGGCCGCCGAGCACACGCGGGGCGACATCGGGCCCGGAGTGACGTGCCCGTCGTTCCGCATGCACCCGGCGATCGTGGCGCAGGCCGCGGCGACCATGGCCGTCATGTACCCCGGCCGGTTCTGGCTCGGGATCGGGTCCGGCGAGGCGCTCAACGAGCACATCGTGGCGCCGTACTGGCCGGAGGTCGGCGAGCGGATCGCGCGGATGCTCGAGGCGATCGAGGTCATCCAGAAGCTCTTCACCGGCAAGGACGTCAAGCATCGCGGCGAGCATTTCCGGATGGAGACCATGCGCCTCTGGACCATGCCCGAGACGCCGCCGCCGATCTACGTGGCGACCGCCGGGCCGGTCACGGCCGAGAAGACGGGGCGCCTGTGCGACGGGATCATCACGGTCGGGGCGGCGGACGAGAAGATCGACGCGGTGTTCGCGCGCTTCGACAAGGGGGCGCGGGAGGCCGGGAAGGACCCCTCCACGATGCCCCGGATCCTCCAGCTCCACCTGTCCTGGGCGCCGACGCAGCCGGAGGCCGAACGGAACGCGCTGGAGGAGTGGCCCAACGGGGGCATGAAGTTCGCCAAGCAGGACATCCGCACGCCGCAGGTCCTCGAGGCGATCGCCGGGCTCGTGCGGATCGAGGATTTCAAGGGACGGATGCTGATCTCGGACGACCTCGAGGCGCACCGCCGCGAGATCCAGCGCTATCTCGACATGGGCTTCACCAAGATCTACCTGCACAACGTGGGCCGCAACCAGCGCGAATGGATCGAGGCGTTCGGGCGCGAGGTGCTGCCCGGGCTGACCGCATGACGCACGTGACGGTCCTGGCGGGCGGCGTGGGGGGCGCCAGGCTCGCGCACGGCCTGTCGATGCTGCCCGGCGTCGAGCTGACCGTCATCGTCAACACCGGCGACGACCTCGAGCTGCACGGCCTCGAGGTCTCGCCCGACGTGGACACGGTGGTGTACACGCTGGCGGGGCTGGCCAACCCGGAGACCGGCTGGGGGCTGCGCGACGAGACCTGGTCCGCACACGAGATGCTCGGCCGGTACGGGGCGCCGACCTGGTTCCGCCTGGGCGACCGCGACCTGGCCACGCACCTGGTGCGCACCAGCCGGCTCCGCGGCGGGGTGACGCCCACCGACGTGACGGGCGAGCTCGCCCAGGCGCTGGGCGTGCGGGCCCGGATCCTCCCCATGAGCGACCGGCCCGTGCGCACGCGGGTCAGGACGCCCGGCGGGTGGCTCGACTTCCAGGAGTGGTTCGTGGCCCGGGCGCACGCCGACGACGCGCTGGAGATCCGGTTCGACGGCGCCGAGGATGCGCGACCCACGGAACGGGTGCTGTCGGCGGTGAGCTCCGCGGATGCGCTCGTGATCGCGCCGTCCAACCCGTTCGTCAGCATCGGGACCATCCTGGCACTGCCCGGCATGGTCGCCGCCCTGGCCGGCGCGGCGGCCCCCGTCGTGGCGGTGAGCCCGATCGTGGCGGGGGTTGCCCTGAAGGGCCCGGCCGACCGCATGCTCGAGACGCTGGGCGGCGAGTCCAGCGCGCTGGGGGTGGCCCGACACTACGCCGGCCGGTATCCCGGGCTGCTGGATGGCCTGGTGGTCGACCGGGCGGACGAGGCGCAGGCGGCCTCGATCGAGGCCCTGGGCATCCGGGCCCTGGCAACCTCGGCCGTCATGCGCGACGATGCGGACCGGGCACGGCTGGCCGGCGAGGTGCTCGCGTTCGCCGCCGAGCTGCAGACGGGCCGGAACGCCTCACTTGGCACACGGCAGGAGGTCTGAGGTGCGCATCGGGATCGGGCTTCCGACCGTCATCCCCGGGGTGGCGGGCGACATCGTGCTCGACTGGGCACGACGGGCCGAACGGCGCGGCTTCGGCACGCTCGGCGTGATCGACCGGATCGCGTACCCCAACTACGAGCCCCTCACCGCGCTCGCCGCGGCCGCCGGCGCGACGAGCACGATCGAACTGATGACCGACGTGCTGCTCGGCCCCACCCGGGACCCGGTGCTGCTCGCGAAGCAGGCGGCGAGCCTGAGCCGGCTGTCGGGAGGCCGCTTCACGCTGGGCCTCGGAGTCGGCGCGCGGTCCGACGACTTCGCGGTGGTCGGCCGCGACTTCCACGCTCGCGGCCGCGAGTGGGACGCGGCGCTGGAGGTCATGGACCTCGTCTGGCGGGGTGGGGCGCCGGCCGGGACGACCAGGACCAGCGCGCCGGTGGTCGGTGGCGGCGGACGCCCCCGGCTCCTGTTCGGTGGCACGTCCGACGCCTCGATCCGGCGCACGGTCCGCTGGGGCTCAGGCTGGACGGCCAGCAGCAGCGCCGGCGACGCGCTCCCGGCGCTCGTCGAGCGCGTCCGGACCGCGTGGCGCGAAGCGGGCCGGGACGGCCAGCCGTGGATCTCCGTGCTCACCTACTTCGCCGCCGGGGACGGTCCCGACGACCCCCGGGCGGCCGACTTCGTGGTCGACTACTACGGGCCGCAGCGAGGACCCGCCCTGGCGGCGGGGCTGCCGCGGACCGCGGATGCCCTGCGGGCCATGGTGCGCCGGTACGGGGACCTGGGCGTCGACGAGGTGGTCGTGTTCCCGACGCTGCCCGAGCCGGACCAGGTCGACCGGCTCGCGGACGCGGTGCTCGGCTGAGGGCATGGACGGCGGCGGGGGCGGCGCGGCGCGAGCGGACCTGTCGCGGCTCCACGCCGTCGTGCCGCTGCGCTCGCTGGAGGGCGGCAAGACGCGCCTGGGGGCCGCGCTGGACGCGGAGGAGCGCGAGGACCTGATCGTGGGAATGCTGCGCCACGTCCTCGGCACGCTGCTGGCGTGGGGTGGAGCGTCCGAGATCCTGGTGGTGAGCCCGGACCGGGCGCTCCTGTCGATCGCATCCGCGGCGGGGGCCCGCACGCTTCGCCAGGACGCCGGCGATCTCAACGAGGCGATCCGCCTCGGACGCGACGATGTGATGGCCGGCGGCGCCACCGCGCTGCTCGTGCTGCCGGGAGATCTGCCGCTCCTCGAGCCGGAGGCGCTGGAGCGCCTCCGGGAGGCCGCGGACGCCGCCCTCGCGGCGGGGGGCGGCGCGCCGCTCGTGGCCATCGTCCCGGCCGACGCCCGGAGCGGCACCAACGCGCTGGTCCTCTCCCCGCCGGACGTCATCGAGCCGGCGTTCGGTCCCGAGAGCCTGCGCGCGCACCTCGAGGCGGCGCGGGCCGCGAACGCGAGCGTGCTGCTGGTGGAGGACCCGGCCGTGGGCTTCGACCTCGACACGCCCGCCGACGTCGAGCGGCTGCAGCCGGCACGCCTCGCCGAGCTGCAGGCGATCGGCGCGATGCCCGGCATGGAAGGCGCGTGGCCGGCACGGTGACCCGATCGGTCGAGGACGACAGGCCCCCCGCGCAGGATCCCGCCGCCCGGGGCGACACGCACCTTCCGGGTCCCGCGGCCGGCGGGCCGCCCCCCGGCGCCACGCCGGGCGAGGTCCCGGGCCGGCTCCTGGCGATCCCGCTCCCGCCGCTCCCGGATGTCCGCGCCGGCGACGACCTGGCGGCGCTCATCGCCGATGCGCTGCGGGCCGGTGCCGCGAGCGACCGGGAGCTCGTCGTCCGGCCCGGCGACGTGCTGGTGGTGACCCAGAAGATCGTCTCCAAGGCGGAGGGCCGCGTCGTGGACCTGCGCACGGTGACGCCCCGGCCCGAGGCGGTGGCGTTCGCGGGGCGGTGGGGCCGGGACCCCCGCCAGGTGGAGGTGGTGCTGCGCGAGTCGGCGCAGGTGGTCCGCATGGAGCGCGGCGTGATCGTCGCCCGCACGCGCCACGGGTACGTCTGCGCGAACGCCGGGGTCGACGCCTCCAACACCGACGCGCCCGACCTCGTCACGCTGCTGCCCGACGATCCCGACGGCTCCGCCGCCCGCATCCGGGCCGGCCTGGCCGTCCTGCTCGGGATCGAGCCGGCCGTGGTCGTGGCCGACTCGTTCGGCCGGCCCTGGCGCTGGGGCATCACGGACGTGGCGCTGGGCGTCGCCGGCTTCGCCCCGCTGGCCGACTACCGCGGCCTGGAGGACACCGGCGGACGTGCCATGCACGCGACGGTGGTGGCCGTGGCCGACGAGATCTGCGCGGCGGCCGAACTCGCCTCGGGCAAGACCTCGCGCCGGCCCGTCGTGCTCGTGCGCGGCGCGCCCCTGCCGGCCGGAGATGGATCGGTCGTCCGGGACGTCGTGATGCCGGAGGCGTTCGACCTGTTCACGTGACGGGAACCGGGGCCGGCGGCCCCGGGCGCGCCCGGGGCCGGACCGGCATCCGCGGTACTCTCCGCCCATGAAGATCGGACTGCAGATCCCCAGCTTCACCTGGCCGGGCGGCGACGCCGCGATCGGCCCCACCTTTGCCCGCATCGTCCGTACCGCCGACGACGCCGGCTTCGACTCGATCTGGGTGATGGACCATTTCTTCCAGATCCCGAGCGTCGGCCAGGCGGAGGAGCCGATGCTCGAGGGCTGGTCGGCGCTGGCCTACGCCGCGGCCCTCACGAAGCGCGCGACGCTCGGCCTCATGGTCGGCGGCATCCATTACCGACAGGCCGGGCTCTGGGCCAAGGCCGCCACGACCCTCGACGTGCTCTCCGGGGGTCGCGCATGGCTGGGGATCGGCGCGGCCTGGAACGAGCAGGAGTCAAGGGCGCTCGGCTTCCCCTTCCCGCCGCTCGGCGAGCGTTTCGAGATGCTCGAGGAGACGCTGCGGGTGGTGCACGGGATGTGGACGGGCGACCGTGGCACGGGCGCGGCGTTCGAAGGGCGCCACTACCAGCTGCAGCGGCTGCTCAACAGCCCGCAGGCGCTGCAGCGGCCCCACCCCCCGATCATGATCGGCGGCGGCGGGGAACGGAAGACGCTGCGCCTCGTCGCCCAGTACGCGGACGCCACGAACATCTTCGGGGGCGCCGAGAACCTGCGGCACAAGTACGCGGTGCTGCGCGAACGCTGCGAGGAGGTGGGCCGGCCCTTCGACGAGATCGAGCGGTCCAACCTCAACGGCTTCCTGGTGAGCCGCGACGGGGGCGCGGAGAGCACGTCCCCGTCCGGGATGGTCGACCGCATCGGCACCTGGCACGACGCCGGCTCGCAGCACGCCATCTTCTCGATCCGGAACGTGTCGGAGCCGGGGATCCTGGAGCTGCTGGGGCGCGACGTGGTGCCGCAGGTCCACGCGATGGACCGCTAGCCGTACCCTGTTCGGCACGCGGACCGACCAATCACGCGCAGCAGCCAGCGAGGAGCGCACATGCCGGAGCCCGCCCAGCAACGCACGTCCTCTCCGGAGGCGACGGCCCCCGGGCCCCGCATCGTGGCCTCCGTCCTGCCGGCCGACCTGTCGCGGCTCGGCGAGGAGGTGGCCGCGCTCGAGGCGGCGGGCGTGGACTGGATCCAGTGGGACGTGATGGACGCGTGCTTCGTGCCGAACCTCACCTTCGGCCCGGACGTCATCGCCGCGGCCCGCCGGCACACCTCGCTGCCGTTCGAGGCGCAGCTGATGGTGGCCAACCCCGACGTGCTGATCGGCCCGTGCGTGGAGGCCGGCTGCGAGCGGGTGATCGTCCACGCCGAGTCGACCCACAACCTGCACCGCAGCCTGATGCACGTGGCGGAGTCGGGTGGCAGGGCGGGGGTGGCCATGAACCCGGCGACACCCGTCGAGGCCGTGGTCAACGTGCTCGACCTGGTGGACCTGGTGCTGGTGATGACGGTGAACCCGGGCTTCGGCGGACAGGCCTACCTGGCCACCATGGAGCCCAAGCTGCGGCTGGCGCGGTCGGCCCTCGAGGCAACCGGCCGGCGGATCTGGCTGGAGGTGGACGGGGGGATCGCGCCCGACACGATCGTGAGCTGCGCGGGCGCCGGAGCCGACGTGTTCGTCACCGGCAGCACGCTGTTCCACGATCCGCGGGGGCCCCGCCACGCCGTGCAGGAACTGCGCGACCTGGCCACGCAGGGCATCGGCGATCCCGCGTTCCGGATGCGGTAAGATACTCCCTGGGGGTATCAGGACGACGAGATACGGCGAGCGATACCGCGGAGCACCATGGAGCAGACGGCAATGACGCAGGGTATGGGCGGGTTCGGCGGCCTCAAGTCGCTGCAGATCATCGGCGACGCCGAGCAGCCACTTGCCGCACCGGTCGGCCAGCCCATTGCCGTCGCCCCTGACGAGGGACGCACCGAGGCGAAGGTCGTCATCGTCGGGTCCGGCCCGGCCGGGCTCACCGCCGCCATCTACGCGGCGCGCGCGAACCTCGCTCCGATCGTGCTGGGCGGGTACGAGGCAGGCGGCCAGCTCATGATCACCAGCGAGGTGGAGAACTTCCCGGGCTTTCCCGAGGGGATCCAGGGCCCCGAGCTGATGGATCGCATGCGTGCCCAGGCCGCGCGCTTCGGCGCCCTCCTGGTCGATGTCGACGTGGAGCGCGTGGACTTCTCGGCGCGGCCCTTCCGGCTGTGGGCGGGCGGGGTCGAGTACACCGCCCAGTCGGTGATCGTGGCGAGCGGCGCCTCGGCCATATGGCTCGACATCGAGAGCGAGACGCGCCTGCGCGGCCGCGGTGTCAGCGCCTGCGCCACGTGCGACGGCTTCTTCTTCCGGGACCGGAAGGTGATCGTGGTGGGCGGCGGCGATTCGGCGCTCGAGGAGGCGCTGTTCCTGACCAACTTCGCCAGCGAGGTGGTGATGGTGCACCGCCGCGACCAGTTCCGCGGCAGCCGGATCATGCAGGAGCGCGCCCTCGCCCACCCGAAGATCCGCGTGGCGTGGAACAGCCAGGTGGTGGAGGTGCTGGGCGACCAGAAGGTCACCGGCGTGCGCCTGCGCGATGCGGTGACGGGCGACGAGCGGGACGAGCCGGCAGACGGCGTCTTCGTGGCCATCGGCCACCGGCCCAACACGGGCGTCTTCCGGGACTGGCTGGAGGTCGACCCGAAGGGGTACCTGACCGTCCACGGTGAGACCGCCACGCGGGTCGACGGCGTGTTCGTCGCGGGCGACGTGCGCGACCACCGGTACCGCCAGGCGGTGACGGCGGCGGGCGACGGATGCCGCGCGGCCATCGACGCCGAGCGCTGGCTCGCCGAGCACGAGCTGGCGGAACCCGCAACGGCCACCGCGTGGTGACGCCTGCCGCACCGGCACAACGGAGGAATCGACCGGCATGACGAAGCACGCGCTGGTGCGCTGGGACGGCGGGATGCACCTCGTCGGCGAGGCGAGCACGGGTGACCGGCTCGAGATGGACGACGAGGCCGGGGGCCACGGGTTCCGGCCCTCCGAGTTGCTGATGGTGTCGCTCGGGGGCTGCACCGCGATGGACGTGGTCTCGATCCTGCGCAAGAAGCAGCAGACGATCGCCTCGTACGAGGTGGACGTGACCGGTGAGACCCGGCCCACGCACCCCAAGGCCTACACGGACGTGGTGGTGGAGCACCGGGTGGAGGGCGACCCGCTCGACCCGGAGGCGGTCCGCCGCGCGATCGAGCTGTCGGCGACGAAGTACTGCACCGTGACCGGCGTCATGGCGACGGGCATCGCGCGCATCGTGCACCGCTACGTGGTCCGCAACGCCTCGGGCGAGCATCGCGGCGAGGTGATCACCACGGGCCCGCGGGGCGTCAACGTGGCCGGGCTCGAGCAGGGCTGACCGGCCCGCCCCGGCCCGCTCGCGGGCCTGCGGATCAGCTCGCGGAGCCGCCACCGGCTTCCGCCCCGCCCCAACACTCGGCCTGCGATGGACGGCGCTCCGCGTCTTGACACCACGGCGAGGTCTGTAGCATCCTGCGGCCGAAGGGTTTTGTTGCGGGCCGCCACAATCCCGTGGTAGCGGCGACACGTGGGGAGACGAGTGGACGTCGCGGGCATGCCAGTGATCGAACGCAACGGACAGAACGGTGCCCTGCGCAGGCAGAACCTGAGCCGGATGCTGCGAGAGGTGCACGTCGGCGGGGCCCTGTCGAGGTCCGACCTGGCCGCCAGGATGGGCGTCAACCGCAGCACGGTCGGCTCGCTGGTCGGCGAGCTCTCGGACCGCGGCCT
>VFSW01001517.1_pt1 | contig 35440 bp, 30 predicted proteins | sample 5358111 | NCBI WGS metagenome assembly VFSW01 (sample SAMN11554181, study PRJNA540505) | mine drainage metagenome | isolation source: sediment from site ElyBrook_90M | place: USA: Ely Copper Mine, Vershire, VT | collected 2017 | reverse complement strand
CAATCATCTCGGTGCGCGTGGCGGCAGCATTCCCGCCGGCAGCCTGATTCTGTCAGGCGGGATCACCGAAGCCGTGGCCGTAAGCGCCGGCGACCACGTCGGCCTGCGCGTGCAGGGCTTAGGGTCAACAGGAATGCGATTCGCTTGAGGCGCATCTGAGGACATAATCATCATGCCCATTGCCCAGATCTACATCATGGAAGGCCGCGACGCAGAGAAGGCGCGCAATTAAATTCGATGGCACGGTCGCACGCGATCGGCGCCGGTCGCTCGAGCGCGCATCGCTTTGGCTGCTGTTGCGGGAGCCGCCAACAGCAACATCGGCTGCGCCCCGATGACGTACCCCCGGACTACGGTGGGCACGTATCCGATGATAGGTGCCAAACTCCAAGATGCACGAAGGCACACATACGCATGTGTCGGTATCACGGACTCGTTCTGCGTTGCATTAACTCACCATCAGTTCCCCGGATATGGAGGCAGGATCATCGTGCGGTTCACCAGTACGTTGAAGGCATAGCCCGGGCGGATGGTCAGCGTCGGCTGGATGCTCAGATTCTTGTTGAGCAGGTTGGTGCCGACATTGTCCATCTGCTGAGCCAGGGCTGAGGCCGCCTGCTGGCTCGCAGACGGGGTGTTGAGGGCGCCGGCGTTCTGCGGCTGGCTCAGCTGCGCGCCGACGCCAAGCAGGCTCATCAAGACGGCACTGCCAAAGATTCGCATGTAATGGTTGTCGACCCGGTCGTGGAATCCGGCCTGGCCCTCCCCGTCCGTGCCGCTCATCCCCTTCAGATCCATCATGGCGCCGTTGGGGAAGATCAACCGATTCCAGGCCACCAGCACGCGGCTTTGGCCATAGGCCACGTCGCTGCTGTACTCGCCGACGATGCGAGTGCCCTGGGGAATGAGCACCACGGCCGGATTGAGGCTGTCATAGACCGTCTGCCGCACTTGCGCCGTGATCGTGCCCGGCAGATCGCTGTCGATGCCAGTAAGCATGACGGCAGGGATGACGGCGCCGGCAAACAGTTCATGGTTGCCGATGGGCGGTTGCGCCGCCGCATCGAGGTAGCCGCTCGATGCCTTGCGCTCCTGATTGGCCAGGAACGCCTTGTTCTGAGCTTGCGGGCTCTGGGCGTCGCCCGCCATACCCGAGGCGCCCTGAAGTGCCGCCAGGGCTTTCTGGAGGTTGGGATCAGCCGCGCCCTGAGGCGTTGCGGCCAGGGCAGTGAGTCTGCGCAGTGCGTAGGCTCGCGATGGGGCTGCGGCCTGGGGCTGGATGCCGCTCATCATTCCCACGCTTCCAGCGCGGGTCTTGGCCAAGTGCGCACTCTGGTCCGCCAATACGGCGCCTTCCAGATCCTTGTAGTGCTGCTCGATCAGCCAACGGCGGTACTTCTCGGCCGGCGTGAGTTGCGGCGGCTCGCCGCTGGCGTGCAATGCTGCGCCGGGGTTGTTCGGGTCGCTCAAAGGTGAGCCTGGGCTGCTGGCGGCGCCGACGGGCGCAGATGCGGGCTTGTCGGTTGGATCGGATGACGCCTCCACAGGCCCGCCCAAATGCTGCTGAGCCGCGCGCTGCATAGCAGCGACGTCCGGCGATGTCTGCCCGACCATGGCGGTCGTCCCGGCGCTCTCAGTGGGCTGGCTCTTGTTGCCGGCCGTCAGAATGCCGATCACCATCCCGCCGACGACGACACTGCCGCCGACGAAGGCAATCTTCTTGAAGTTCTTGCTCAGGCGCGCTCCGCCTTCACGCGGCGTGCCCTTGATGCTCAGGACTCCCTTCCTGGGCGCCGCGGCTCCGTTGAGATCCTGGTTGAGCAGACTTTCGTCCAGGGGCTTGTCGTCTTGAATCGCTTCAGTCATGACGCGCCCTCACCGCCCAGAGAACCAGCCGCCACCACCTGCCTGACCGTGCCGGCATGTCACGCTGCGGGCAGCGTTGCCAACACCGATGACCAGTTTGAACGTCTGCGGAAGGCCATCGATGATGTAGTAGCCATGCACCAGGCGACTGTTCATCAGCTCAGTCTGGCCGTTGGTGACGCTGAACACGGCGGGCGCGTCGGTGTATTTCATGTCGGGCGGCATCTGCAGGTAGGTGTGTCCGCCCCCTGCGAAGACGCGCACGGGCTTCAGATCGGCGTTCTCAAGATCGGCATGGCCATCATCCGCCTTGCACGTGAAGTCGAAGTCCAGGCTTGCCGGGTCAATGCTGCCCATGGGCGCAACCACAGCCTTCCTCCTGGCCTCGGCCTTGGCCTGCTCGGCCGCCCTCGCCTGTGCTGCCTGCTGCTGCATGTTGATCACCAGTTGCTGCGGGTCGTAGAAGCCGACTAGCGGCACGTAGTCGTGGGCGTCGCTCACCAGGGTCATGTAATAGACCCGCCCGGCGTCGGTCGTGACCACCAGATTGGTGACCAGGCCGGCGGCCGTGGGCTTGACCACCACCACTGGGCGGTCGCCGGCGCCGGCCGATTGCACTAGCCAGCGCACCGAGTCGCCGATGGACATGTTGGTGATGTGCTCCCCGGTCATCAGGTTGATGACGCAAATATGCAACGGTGCGCAGGTGATCGTGAGCCGGCTTTGGCCGTAGGGGTACATCACCTGGCCATTGGTGCCGACGAGAGAAGGCGCGATCCCGGTTTGCAGCCATTCCTGGCTGGCATCCTCCGTAGCCCTCGACGAGAGCGGAACCGGCGCGACCCCGTGGACCAGTTGGTCGCTGGTGCGTCCCTTATCCGGGGTGCCGATCAGGTGAATCGTCGTCGTGCTCGGCATGGCCATAGCGGAGCTGGCCACCATGGCAAGCGCCAGCAGTGAGTATGGGAAGAATTTCATGGCGGCTTCCTTACTGGCCTTTGGAGAAGACCTGCGTCCAGGTCACGTTCTTGACGAACAACCCGAGCGGGTTGTCTAGCATGACCTGCGGACTCTCGGCGAGCTTGGGGTCGACCCCCGTGGTGACATCGGCCTTCCAGTGCTCGACCGGCTGCGGCTGCCCGCCGCTCACTCGCACCTCATCCCAGCCGATCTGCCACGTGTCTTTGCTCACTGGCAGGATGCTGGTGATGTTGGCGCTTACCGTGAAGTCGCCGAACGGCGGATGTTTGCTGTAGTAGCCGTTGAGGTAGGCAGCGGTGTCGCTGCTCGCCATGGCGTAAACGCGATGGATCAACGTTTTCTGGGCTGCAGGGTCGGGGATGACGGTCCTGGCGTTCCAGATCCAGTTGGCGACCTGCGCCTCGATGATGCGTTGATCGACGGCGCCGCCCGAGACGGGTTGCGCCATGGCGACCGGATTGCCCATCTTGTCGATCGCCACCACGTAGGGCTTGATCTTGGACTGGGCACCGATGAAGACGACGCCCGTGACGGCGATCGCGGCGACAGCCAATGCGCCAATCGCCGCGTAGCGCCAGCTCTTGGCGCGGGCGATTGCATCGCCATAGCGCTCATCCCACTCGCGACGCGCGTTCAAATAGGGGTTGGCTTCCGCCATCATTCCTCCTGTGCATGGGTGTTGGGCCTAGGCCCTTACCTGGATTGCGCAGGTGGTTGCAGCAGGTGCTGTTTGTCCCGTCACTGGACTTCGTTGGCGGTCGCGTCAGCTCTCCCCGCGGGGCCGGCTGAAACAAGTACATTTGAAATGTGTCAGGGAGGAACGCCAGTATGCCAGCCAACATCAAGCCAAAACGCACCTTACTTGCTTACTGTGTCCTCGCAGAACGCCTGAACAGGCCAGGGGCGGGAGTGGTCCAAGCGCTCACCCCGTTTCTGGCGGAAGCGTGCCGCGCATTCGCCGGCGAGCTCTTCGATGCCAGCAAATTCTCAGCAGCAGTCGCCGACACCTTTGGAATTCGCATCCCACGGCTCGCTGCTTTGGGACTTGCAGAGCATCTCGAAAAGGAGGGTCTACTTACAGCGGTGTCAGGCCATGCGCTGTCCACGGTTTACCGGTACGCGCCGGTCAAAGAAGTCACTGCAGACCTTAACGCGTCCGCGGTCACCGAGGCAGAGATTGAGGCCGTCCTCCAGTCTTTCGTCGAGTACTGCAAGACAGACCCGCGTTTGACGTCGATCGAGGACGATCATTTGCATACGGCCTTTTTGGATCGACTGCTCAACATCGATTCGATGCACCTCCTATCCCGCAAGGAGGGTTCAATTGCAGCCCGCAAGGGGACCGAGACCCTTGTCCTGAAAAAAACTGCTGCCGTCACGGATCCGCGAGAGCTAGAGGAACTGCATCTTGATTTTGTCGTATCGCAGTATCTTCTGGACTTGCGTGACCGCAATTCCACCGCCTTCGACCGCGTCTCCGACGTTGCCTTCGCCAATATGGCTGCGGAAGCCTTAGCCTGCTTCAACGAGCCTCCAACAACCCAGGCAGCGCTTAATGGTCTGACGGTTTACTTGGACTCACCACTTCTTCTTGACATGCTCGGCGTCAACTCCGAGTACTCGGAGTATGGCACCGAGCTATTGGAATCAATCAAGGCGAGTGGGGCGACTCCAGCCGTTTTTGATCACTCGGTCCTCGAAGCCGAGAGCGTGGTCGCCGCGCAATTGGCTTATATGCGATCAGGCATCAACCAAGCAACGTCGAGATGGGGTGTCACAGCCAAGCCCGACCTCCTCAATGCTCTCATTGGTAACGTTGGCGAACGTGCATCCAAGCGTTTGGCTATTGAAATTCACCGAGACCCCGAGCTAAATCTGCATCGGCGTGCCGCCAGCACGGTGGGGGACATCGAAGCCGAAATGAACGCGCGCATGCAAGCCTGGGGCACCGTGGAATCTCGTGAGTACGACAGAAAGTCCGTATGGTCCATGCTATCCATTCGAGATTCCAGTGCGCCGTGTACTCGTGTATGCGATTCCAAATGGCTGCTCCTGGCCCGTAACACCGCCCTTGTGAACATTGCGAACACAGCTTGGGTGACTTGGCTGAAGGGTACAACCCGGCATAGCCATAGCCACATTGAAAAATGGGCTCCAATCGCGATGTCGGACAAGCAATTCGCGGGCTATCTTTGGCTACGCGGCGGTGGTCAGGACGGCTCCATTTCCAGAGCCCGCCTGCTTGCTCATTGCTCTGCAGCGGTTCGTCCGCGAGCCGATATCAAAGCCAGGGCCTACAACCTCATTCTCGACCTTGATGGGAAACAGGAAGCCGATGACGTTGCAGCGCTGCTCGAGGACCGCGAAGGTGCTCGAGCGCTTATGCGGGCGACCCGAGGAGACCCAGAGGATGTCACCAAAGACCGCCTCCCATATATTCTTGAGCAGGTCAGGCTCGCTGCTGGTGAATATGCCGCAAGCATTGTGCGTGCCGAGGGCGAAAGAACGCTGGAGGCAGCGCGAGCGGCGCATGCTGAAGAACTCGCATCGGCTCTAAAAGCAGCCAAAGCCATAGAAGAAGCGAAGGACGCTGAAGCCCTTTTGGCTCAAGAGAAACTTCTTCAGGCGGAGCTAGATACCAACGTCTTAGCTGCACAGAATGCGGAACTGCAACGGTCCCTGGAAGCTGCGGCGAGAGCCGAAACAGAACGACAAGAGCAGATTCTTCGCGCCGCGTTCAGGGCTGGCAAAACGAGGTACATAGTATTGCGCTGGTCTGCCGCTTTAGTATTTGCGGCACTGAGCGGGATGGCTGCTTGGCTTTCCAGCAGGCAACCTGCAATATCAATTATCGCCACCGTTTTTCTGGGCTTCATGGGATTTTGGTTTGTGCCAGAGATTCTGGACAGACCCCTACATTGGGCAGCCATGCGCCGTCTAAGGCTCGTCGCCGCCATGAAAGATGCTTCAGTGCCGATTCCTACAACTCGTCCCGATTTCCGGCAATCGAGCTGGGCATTCAAATTTGATGCGCCAGAATTGACTGCAACGAGCGACTGAGATCGCCACAGAGTCAATCTGGGCGCCAAGATTCCTACTCACTTGCCCACGCGCTGCCCAAGCATGGTCTCCAATTACTTGCTACCGGGATGCGCTCCCGCGATCAGATCGCGGACCTGCGCTTGCACTTGATCGACTGCGACGCCTGCTGCCGGCGCAGCCTGCAGCGCCGCCGTGTAGGCGTCGAGCACATCGCCCCCCGTGATGTCGTAGCCATACCCGAGCGCCATCCAGTGCAATGCCGACAGACCGACGGTGAGGGCGAACCCAGGCTGCTTCTCCGCAAAGTCGCGGGCCGCACGCGTCAGGGTGCGCGGGTCAGCCGACCGGTGCCTGGCCAACTCGGCCGCCACCTCAAAAACCCCCATATCCTTGGCCGCGGCGAACCACTTACCCTCGGTGCCCGGCGTGCTGGCAACGAGATCGCGCAGGATCGTTTCCTTCGGAATTCCCGGGTACTTCCTGGCGATCGCCCGGAACGTCGCGAGATAGGTGGTGCCTTGATTCGCCTCGATTGCAAAGCGCTTGTAGGCATCTTCCGCGAGGCCCGAATCCAGCAAGATCGCCTCGCACGCCTGGGCGATCTGCCAGCCAGGGTCATTGAGCCCCCGCGATGCCTCGGCATAGCGCAAGGCCTCGGCACGCTTGCCCATGGCCACCAATGCCTTCACACCCCAACGCCGGTCGCGCCACCACTTGAACGGTGCTTTTTCGAGGAGCGCCAGAAGCTGCTCGTAGCGCCCTGCGGCGTATAGGCAAGCAAGACAGGCGGCGGTGCCTCCATAGTACCGATGCTCGCGTTGAGGCGATCCCCAGGACGACTCCAGCCCCGGTAAAAGTTCGTCGGTCCAGTCCGCAGCGACTGCGGGCGTTGCGCACAGGTCGCCCCAGAACGCACCCAGACCTTCGATATAGGACATGCCGTCGTCCTCGACGGCTGTCCAAAGACGCTGCAGCCAGCGCTGCCGAACCTCAGCATCCAACGGTGCCGCCGCGATGATCGGCACCAGGGTGTCGATGGCCTTGTTCACCGCCGAACCGATCGCCCCAGAAGAACTGTCCACCTGCTCCAGTGCAGGGGAGAGCCTTTCCAACAGGATGACGGCTCCTTCCGCAGCAAGGACAGGATCCTTGCGGGCCATCGCCTTGATCTCGGAGACGGCCTCCTTGATATGCTGGATCGGCAGATCCGACCGCCAGCCGAATGCGCCACGGCGGAACTTCGGTGCGAACTGCCAGGCGTGCTTGGTCAAGGGCTCTTTTCTGTTTGTCGCCAAAATCTCCGATCTCCTTCAGTCGTCGCCGACCGGCTCCATTGCTGCGGGCGGATCATGGCGAGCATTACCGCCCGTAGTCGTCACCGACTAGGCATCTGCTTCTCCCGCCCCCGCCCGCGATACCTGCTGTGCCATCCTAGCCTTCTCGAGCGCTGCGGCTACGGACAAGCTGGCGACGCAAAAGCCGAACCACAGGCCCAGTTTCCATTCCACCGGCTTCAGCATCAGGACCGCGAAGGTCACGGCGTTGACCAGTTTGATGAGCACGATCAGCAGCGCCCTGGGATCATGACGCCAAGCATGCGCGACGCGGGCGCGCATGGCATCCACAAGTTCGTCTCGCAGCACATTTCGCGCCATGCCTTACTCCGAATGACCGAGGCGAATCTGGATCCCACCGCCACCACCTTCATGGCGTGCGATATCGTCCTTGGTGCCTGCAACGCGCCCGAGCCCATCTTTCATCACGTTCCATGGGGATTTGCCTTCGTCCCCCTTCTCGCCTACTTGCGTTCCTGAGTCACTGGCTCCCGCTCCAGTCGGCAGGTTCGGTGCGCCCAGCGAGTCCGCGCTACCCGTTGCCGGAGCCGTCGGACTGGCACTTGAAGAAGCCGCTGACGCGCCTGCGCCACTTTGCCCATCCTGCTTGAACCGAGCCGACGCTGGGCTGGAGCCACCCATGCGGCCAGCATCCGCGACCGCTTTGGAAGGCGCGCCAGAGACAGGCGCAGGACTGCTTGGCGCTGCCCCTACGCCGCCGACGGAGCCAGCTGGGCCCGCGCCTGTCCTCGATCCGCCAATGCTTCCGGCTGACGTGCCGCCGGCGCCGGTCACGGCCCCGACCGACGCGAGCTTGTCGGCGCCACCAATCCCGCCAGCGGCAGCGCTCGAACCAGTGGTGCCCGCGCCCACGAGTCCGGCGAGCTTGTTCAACCCTCCCTGCGCAGCACTGACAGCCCCGGCATAGCCCGCAACCGCCGCAGCTCCCGCTCCCGCCACACCGCCGGCAACGCCAGCCGCGGCGCCCATCGTGTTGCCCAGGCTCATGCTGGGTGAGCCATTGAGCATGCTGCTCGCGATGCCCGGGACCGTGACGCCCATGGCGCCGTAGACCATCGAGGACACACCGATGGCGATGGGCGCCTGCAGTGCGAAGGTGCCTGGGTTCGTGGCGTACCCATTCAAGACCGTGATCCAGCCATCCGCCAGAGACTGGCCAAGCCCGGTGATGAGGTACAGAACGAAGAGCTTGATGCCAATGCTGAAGGCGTAGCCGAAGTACTTCTCCGCGAAGGGCTGCGTCCACTTGCTGCCGTTGAACCCCAGCAACAGGGCTCCGCCGCCGATGATGATGTAGCTCTCGACGTTGGTGATCAGGATCTGCACGGCCAGGAGCGCGTAGGCGGCCATCACCATGATGGAAGCGAGGGCCGTCCCCAGCAGGTAGGCGACCGAATCGAACGGGTGAAAGGACGAGCTCACCTTCCCTTCCGCCGTCCACATGGCGTTGGAAATCCGGAACCCCTGCCCAAACACGGTCGACGGGTCCAATGCCGGGGATGCCGAGGCGGGCGACGCCGCCCCCACCGAACTGCCCGCGCTCTTGAAGCTGCTGATGATCATCGGGATCCACGTCGGCGCCTCGGCCAGCAGCATGTAGAAAAATGCCAGCGACAGCATCTTGAGGACAAAGGCAGCAATGAAATCACTGAGGTCGTTCTTCTTGAGCAACCAGTTGATACCCGTCCAGGCGATGTCCAGGCCAGCCAGTCCGACAAAAAGGCCCTTGGCCAGTGTCAGCGCCTGGGTCATCCAGCCGGTCGTGGCTCCCTGAAACTGGTTCTGGAGATTGGTGAGAAAGCCTGCCCCGGAGGCGGAAATCGCCGGCGGCGCGACCTGTGCGTGCGCGGCAACGGGTGCCAGCAGCAGTGTGAGCAGGAGCAACGACCATCGGGCAGCGAGGCGCGGATTCATCATGATCCCTTCAATAGACCTGCGGGGTCGGATTGCTCAGCAGCTGATCCTCGTTGTTCTGAGAGTGCTGCACGCCGTTTTGCCGGGTCGCGACGTAATTCAGCATGACCTGGTTGCCGGCCTGAATGTCCGACTGGAGGCTTTGCATCTGGTTGACCATCAGCCCAGAGATCTGATTGCCAGCCTGCAGGACCTGCATGCGTCCTGACGCCGACTGGCTCTGATTCTGGATCGCCTGTAGGGCGGACTGGGTGGTCTGGAAGTCGGCGGCATGCAGCCCGTACTGCTGCAGAGTTCCGGCGACCTGACTGTTCAGGTTGCTGGTCCACAGCTGCAGGCTGTTGGCGTAGTTGGACAGCGGAGCACTCGGCGCGCCGTACTGCTGCTCGATTTCGGCCACCGTGTTTTGCGACGCGTAGCTCAGGCCCTGGGCATTGCCGACGAGCTGGACCAGTTGCTGAAGCGGGGCCGCAGCATTGGTCCAGAGCTGCTGCGGCATGTTCTGCAGGTTGCGCGCCTGGTTGAAGACCATCTGGAACTGCGCCTGGAGCTGCTGCGCCTGCGTGGCGTATTGCTCGACCAGCGTCAGTTCCTGAACGATCTGCTCGGGGAACGTGGCCCCGGCGATCATGCCCGTGGCGTGCGCCGGTGTCGTGACGATGGCTGCGAGTGCAGCCAGGGTGAGGATGCGTTTTTTCATGATGATCTCCGGTTACTGTCCGTTCTGTGGCACGCCGGTGGCCGCGCCGATCTGCTGCAAGGTGCTCGACGCATCCGTCGTCGCAGCAGTGCTGGCTGCGGTGTTGAGGGTGTTGCCAATGGCAGGAGCGGCTGCGGTCGCGGCGCTGTACGTTGCGTTGCCGTCAGTGGTCGCCGACGTCTGAATCGCCTGCTGCGCGTCATAAACCGACTGCTGCTGATCGGCGGGCTGCTGTGCAATGGCTGCGGCCTGCGTCCATGTCGGGTCGCCGGTTTTCCCGGCCATGCTGGCGTCGTACTGGCTGATGGCGTTGGCGGCTTTCTCGGAATACTGTGCCGACAGCCCGGCCTGCCAGGCCTGCGCTGCGGTCACGGCGTCGTTCTGGTTCTGCTGGCTGGCGGCATTCAGGGATGCCTGCTGCGCGTCGGCAGCGCTGGTATAGGCCGTGTCGGTATTGGCAGCCTTCGCCGACTGCCCGGTCTGGACGCCGGTCTGCGCCGTGATCTGCTGCAAGGCATCCCGGGTGCTGGTGGCCCCTGCGGTTTGCCCCTGCTGCACATCGGTCATGGACTGGATCTGCTGCAGGGAGTTTGCCGCGTTCGAGACCGCGGATGCAGCGGCCGCCGCATTCAACGCGCCCCCAAGAACAGGGGCTGCAGCGACGTTGCCGGCGTAGGCTGAGTTGGCCATGTTCTGCTCGACTGCATTGGCGGCCCACCAGGCAGCGGCGCAGTAAGGGTTCCCACAGGACGCGGCGTTCTGCGCGTCCTGCACGGCCGTCTTGTCCGCCGCGAAACCTGTCGTCGACAAGTTGTTCATCAGCGCCTGCGTTGCCGCGCCGGCCGCGAGGTAGCTCGTGTCGTCGTGAGGAGTGACCTGCCCGGTCTGGACGCCGGTCTGCGCGCAGATCCCGCTCAGAGAATTCGCGGCGCCGGACGAGGCAGATGCCTGGGCCGAATCGCTGTTGGACTGCGCAACCGCATGAGCCGCATTGACTTCCGTGCCGTAGGCGCTGGCCTCGGAGGCCTGATCCTGCTGCTGAACAGGAATCTGACCGTCCGCCTGCGTCTGGTTGTCATTGGCAACGCTCTGCGCCTGATCGGCAGCCTGCTGCCAGACATCCCCGCCCAGCGCGCTGCCACCTGCGTTTGCAGCATCCTGGTCGGAAATGTCCTGCGCCGTATTGGCGGCGGCCTGATAAGCCTGCTGGTCGTCGTAGGCCACGCCCGCGTCGTAGGCGCTCGTCGTGTTCTGCGTTGCTGCAGCGCTCAACGCTGACTGCGGATCGGGGGCCGATGCGGTTTGCGCGCTGGCCGTGCCGACTGCGGCCGCCAAGATGACGGCCAGAACGTGCTTTTTGGTGTTCATCAGTACGACTCCCAGAGTTCCGCCGCCCTGCTCTGGCCGCGTTCGCGCAGCCATTGGGCGGGCCACGCATCGCCAAGCTGATCCTTCAATTCGCGGATGCGGAGGATGTCTTCCTTGCCCGACGCTCCGACAAAGGCCAGCTCCGGGCCGGACAGGCCGAGCTCGAACAATCGGCGGCCATCGGGGTGCATGGCGTAGTACTGCCGCTTGGGCGTGGCCATCGCCAGGATCTCGATCTGCCGGCGATTCAACCCGATGCCCTCATAGAGGGGCCGGATGTTCTCCGTCTGCGCCTCGGGGTTGGGCAGCATGATCTTGGTCGGACAGGACTCGAAGATCACGTCGGCGATTCCCGATCGGATCAGGTCGGTCAGCGACTGCGTGGCGAACACGACTGCCACGTTGGCCTTGCGCAAGACTTTCAGCCACTCGCGGATCTTGGCCTTGAACGCAGGGTGACTGAGCATGATCCAGGCCTCGTCCAGCACGAGCAGCGTGGGCTGCCCCTTGAAGCGCTGCTCGATGCGGTGGAACAGATAGGTGAGCACGGGCAACACCAGCTTGTCGCCCTTGTTCATCAGGTGTTCCATCTCGAAGACCTGGAACGGATCTTCGGCCAGGGCATCCGTTTCGGCGTCCAGCAGGGTTCCGGCCATGCCGCGCAGGGTGTAGGCCTGCAGGGCCTCGCGCAAGGTCTGATCCTGCAGCAGCACCAGGAGATTGGTCATGGTGCGCTGGCTCATCTGATCGGTCGAAGCACCGAGCTGCACCACAGCGCGGAAGATTTCCTGCCGATGGTGCGGGAGGATGGTCACGCCCTGCAGTTCGCAGAGCTGCTCCAGCCATTCGGCGGCCCACACCTGCTCACTGGGCTCATCGACGCGTCCAAGCGGACAGAACGCCAGCTCGCCATGTTCTCCGGCGATGTCGTAGTGCTGGCCACCCGCGGCCCAGCAAAGGGGCAACATGGAATAGCCCTTGTCGAATGCAAAGACCTGGCCGTTCGGATAGCGGAACTGTTGCGCCACGAGCGTGGACAGCAGGGTCGATTTGCCACTGCCTGTGGGGCCGAGAATGACGCTGTGCCCCAGGTCGTTCGCGTGCAGACTGAGCCGGAATGGCGTCGAGCCGTCCGTCTTGGCGTACAGCAGTGGCGGACTGCCCGGCGGGTAGAACGGGCAGGGATTTTTCTCCGGCCCGGCCCAGACGGCAGTGAACGGCAGCAGATGAGCCAGGTTCAAGGTGTGGATCAGCGGCCGGCGCACGTTGGCTGCCGTGTTCCCCGGCAGCGTGCCGAGATAGGCCTCGACAGCGTTCACGTCCTCGATGCGGGCACTGATGCCGTGGTTCTCGATCAGCTTGGCGACTTCCCGGACCGTCTCGTCGAGCAAGGCGGCGTCCTCGTGGGCGAGCACAAGGACGCTTGTGTAGTAGCCGTAGAGCACCATCCCGCTGGAGGCCTCGGCCATCGCCTGCACGGCGTCGCCGGCCATGCGATCCGCGTCGGCATTGACGTGGGTGGCCTGGCCTCCGGCGTTCTCCCGCATCAGATTCATCATGCTTTTGCGCTTCTGCGCCCATTTGCCACGGTACTTGTTCAGCACCTTTTCTGCCTGGCCTGGGTCGAGATAGATGAAGCGGTTGCTCCAGCGGTAGGACACCGGCAGGCGGGACAGGAAGTCCAGAATTCCGGGGAAGCTGTGGGATGGCAGGCCGGTCAGTCCGATGCATGCAAGATTGCGGTGGCCCACGCGCGGCGCGAATCCCGTGGCGAAATCGTGGGCGCCGAGGATCGCATCCAGGTACATCGGCACCTCAGCCATGTCCATCAGTCGAGACGTCGGCGCCATGCTGACGCACTGTTCGAGGTGAGCCAGCAGGGGGCTGGTCACCGCTCCGGTGCGCTCGTTCACCTCGTCGGTCAGGCGCCGGATATGCAGCAGGCTCGACAGCCTGCCCTCGATCTCACGGATTTGCTCCTTGAACCGCTCGAGGTTCCTGCTTGCGGTCGCCTTGACGCGGCCGTCGACGAACAGGTCGGCGGTCTTGCTGGCGGCGTCGGGCATCGGGAACCAGGTCACGCTCAACACATAGCGGCTGGCGTAGCCCACGTAGACGCCTTCGTGGGAAGCTCGCCGCATGTCATCGATCAATCGGGTCGTCCGATCGGGGAATGCGCCCTGGCGGGCGTAGCCTGGCGCGGGCCCACGCACGGCATCGCAGTGAATCACCCAGCCGTCGCCAAGCTTCAGCACGGCGTTGATGCGCGCCGCCATGGCGCGTAGCTCCTCCGGCGTGGCCGAATCAAGATCCGGCCCGCGGTAATCCCATGCGGCCATGAAGCCGCCGTTCTTGGTCAGCACAATGCCGTTGTCGACCAGGGCTGCCCAGGACAGCAGGTCGGGCAGGCCATAGGCCGCCGTGCGAAACTCCTTGAGGGCCAGCATCACTGGATCTCCCGTTGCCTGGCGAACGGCGTCGCCTGCGCCGGGTAGAAACGCCGGTACTTGAGCGAACGCGGCCCGGTCTTGGACAGCTGGTCGTCGTAGCGGGCGGCACGCGTCAAGGCCCACTGGCCGATCACCCAGATCGCGATCCCGACCGCCGCCGCCCAGAGTTTGGCGAGGGAGAAGATGAAGACCCCGGCAACGATGAGCAGCATCAACACCAGATTGCGCTCGCCGCCGAGCATGAGGATCGGCCTGTTGAGCGCCTCGTGAATGGGAACCTTGTCGTCGTCTTGGATCATTGCGGGACTCCGCGTGTCTTGTGCATCAGCTCGACGACTGATGCGGTCTGCCTGAGGTCGTCGGAGATTTTGGAGGCCGCCCACCCTTGATCCATCAGAACCTGCACAACGCTCATCAGGATTTCCGGTAGATCAGGCGCGTCGGCTCCGTGGGCAGGAAGCGGCGGCGGGCTGGAGGTCGAATGCATGCGCTCACGCCACCATCGCGCCCGTCAGGCCCAGGACGGCCAGGAACTTGTTCCCCAGGACGATGAAGGCCACGCCCAGGACGACGTACAGCGCCTTCTTGGCGATCCCGCCGAGCTCTTCGCCGAACACCAGAGACGCGCCGGCCGCGAGGAAGGCGATCACGCTGATGCCGGTGGCCACCGGGCCGGTCAGATCGTTTTGCAGGGTGGAGATGGCACCGTCCCACGGCAGACCACCCGCACCGGAGGCGAAGGCATCGGCCATCGTGGCTAGAAACACGGCACCGGCCAGAGCCATGCGGCGCGCGGCAGCAGCCCGGAGAGTCTTGAAAATCGGTTTCATCGGATGATCCTTTCGAGAGGGATGACATGCGCAATCGGACGCGCATACCTGGATTGCGCATCGGGTTGCAGCAGGTGGCGGCGGGGATCATCGCAGGGCGGCGATGCGTATTTGTTAGTACAATAAGTGGCATGCAGATCACGTTCGACCCAGACAAAGACCGCGCCAACCAAGCCAAACATGGGTTGTCCCTGTCATTGGCAGAACGGATGGACTGGGGCGGGCTGCTCGCCAAGCCGGATTCCAGACGCGAGTACGGCGAGTTGCGCGTGATTGGCTTTGTTCCTGATGCAACTGGGCGGGTATGGCACGCGCCGCATCATCAGCCTGCGCAAGGCGAATTTGAGAGAGGTCAAGCTCTATGCAGCAAACGATCAAAACTAGGAGTGGCCGCGCCCTGATCGTGCCCACGCCCGAAGAAGACGCAGCGATCAACGCAGGAATTGCGGCTGACCCGGATACCCACGAAGTCACGGATGCGGAGTTCGCACAAATGCGACGGATGGGTCGGCCCAGACTGGCCAGCCCCAAGATTCCAACCACGATTCGCTTCGATGCTGATGTGCTCGACGCGCTGAAAGGCACGGGCAAGGGCTGGCAGACGCGCGTGAATGAAGCCATGCGCGAATGGGTGAAGACGCACACGCGCTGAAGCAGCGCTATCCGGCGACTCGCCGGATCTCGGCGATGGTGATCGGTCCCCAGTACCGGCTGTCGAAACTCTGGGTGGCAAGCGCCGGCGTCGCGCCGCTGCCGTAGACCCAGTACTGCCGGGGACCCAGCGTCAAGCTCCCCTGCTGGTGGGGCAACTGCCGCCACGGATATGTGCCCGAGCGCAGCAGCTGGCCGCTGTTGGGCAATTCACGTCCGTTGATCCAGACACCACGCAGGTTCACCACGACGTGGTCGCCCGGTATGGCGACCGCGGTCTTCAACATCGGCATGCCGCCGCCCGGGCAGTCGCCTGACAGGTAGAACGGAAAAGCGCGTGGCGTCACCCACGCCGGCGGGCAAAGCTCGATCTTCGCTTCGCGAGGGATCGTCTCTCCAACATCCAGAGGATGCAGCCGATACCAGCCAAGGGGCTCGCTCTCGGTGAGATTGAGCCGCCAACCTGACCACCACAACACATTTGTGGCGATCAGAGAAGCACCAAGAATTGCCAGAGGGATGACGAGACGACCCCAATGCAGACGGCGTGCACCAATTCCTTGAGTAGCGCCTGCAGCAGCGAATGGAATGTTCATGAGACGTCTAACGCATCGGTCATCGAAGTGCGTTCCATCCCGCGCGTGAAGTGGTACCCCTGGCCATAGCGAACGCCAGCGGCGCGCACCCGCTCCAGGTCGCCCGCCGATTCGATCCCTTCGGCGATGACCTGGGCGCCGACGCCTTCAAAGAGATCATGGAGATCCCGCAGGAAGCGCGGATCGACACGCCGGGCAAGATGGGTCAGCGACATATCGAGCTTGGCAAACGCAGGGCGTACCTGCAGAGCGCGGCCGATGCCGTCATAGCCCGAACCGACGTCGTCAATCGCCAGCGCAAAGCCGGCTTGCGTCAGTCGCGCAAAGGCGCACGCCGATGCTTCGCAAAAGTCCGCGGCGCGGAGTCCTGGGCGGATGTGCTCGGTCCACTCCACCACCAGCCGATCCCGGCCCGGGATGGCCAGCAGACCTTCGATGATGGCGGGATCAAGGGCCTGGTGAGCATCCACGTTGACGAAAACGCGGACGGATGCCGGGATGTGGGCGTGAAAGAGATCGGCCATGCGGGCGTACCACGTCCGCCAGCCGTCGTCAGTCCAGTCCGGGCACCGATCGGCGCCGGCCAGCAGCTCGAACCCCAGGGTCTCATCGCTGAACAGATCCACGATGGGCTCCAGCCGGAAGTGGGGACGTGTCATTGCCCTCTCCCGGTTGGGACTTTTTTCGGGTCGAACTTGATGCGCTCGGCCAGTGCCGGGTCCTGGTAATACTTGATCTTCTGGCAGTACACGGGGGCGAAGCCGGCGACGAACACGAGTTCATCCTCCGGCGGCAGTCGCATGCATTCGTCGGCGGTCAACAGCGGCCGCTGCACGATCTGCTCATTGGTGTTGACGTTCTGCAGCACCACCGCCAGCCGGTTGCCCGAATACTGGCGCTGTGTGTGCGTGACCGTCGCCTGACCGGCCATCTCGGACAGCAGCTTGGCCGTCTCGACCTTGTTCGGCGCATAGGCCACGCGGATGTGGCAGTTGCTGACGATCGACTCATCCTTGCCATAGGCGGCGTTCAGCTGCGTCAGGTCCTGCACGATCAGCAACGCTTTCAGGCCATACCCCGCAATGAAAGCCAATGCCTCCTGGAAGATTTCCAACTTGCCCAGGCTGGGGAATTCATCGATCAGCAGCAGGAGCTTGTGGGGAAATCGGCTCTTACCCATGCCCCCCATCTCAAAATCCATCCCCTCGGTCAGCCTGCGCACCACCTGGCTGATGACTAGGCGCAGCAGCGGCTTGAGACGATCCTTGTCGCTGGGCGGGACAACGAGATAAATGGATGTCTTCGGGGCAACGGCCTGGCCATCGGGATTTTTTCCTCCCATCAGGCTTTCCAGTGAGAAGTCCGAAACCCGGGTGTTCTCGGCCACGATCGGGTCGCGGTACAGCGACAGGAAGGACAGCGCCGTGGACAGGACGCTGCCGGCCTCGTTGTCGGGTTTGTTCAGCCAGCTTTGCATGGCCTGGGCAACGGCCATCCACCCCGCGTGGCGGGCGTCGTGCTCTTCCTGCCGCTCGGCCAACCTGCCCTTCTCGAGCATCGCGTGCGCGATGTCCCGGATGTAGCCAATCACCGCCCTGGCGCCTTCGACGACGTCGCCGTCTTTGCCGCCTTCGCTCTGGGCCTGCGCCTGGGCCTTGCTCTCGGCCTCCTTCCGGAAGATCCCGCCATCCGAGAGGATGCCCAGCACGGTCGCAATGCACCGGTGGACCTTGTTCTCGCCCTGCGGCGGCTCGCACAGCAGAACGAACAGGACGACGCCGGTCATGAGGTCGAAACCGGTCTTGGCCCAGTGATCCTTCAAGCCCTCGCCGTTGGGGTCGACGATCATGGTGGCGATGTTCTGCACATCCTTGACCAGATTGCCATCGATGCGAATCTCCTGCAGGGGATTGAACCGTGCCGAATCAGTGCTCGTCGGGTCGAATTTGAGGGTTCTCTGGCCGAGAAGCTTGTGGCGAAATCCGCTGGTCAGTGCCCAGTTCTCGCCCTTGATGTCGAGCACCAGCACCGATTCGTCCCAGGACAGCAGGGTCGGGATCACGATCCCCACACCTTTGCCGGACCGGGTCGGGGCGAACACCATCATGTGTTCGGGCCCCTTGTGGCGCAGGTACTGCACCTTGCCCCTGTGCTCCCAGGCCCCGAACAACACCCCGCCCTTGTTCTTGTCGGTCGGCAGGATGCCAGCCTCGAGCACCTCATTTGGCAACGCCCAGTGCGCCGAGCCGTGGAGATCATTGCGCTCGCTTTCGGCTTTGCGCGTGCGCCGGAAGGCCAAAGCGACCGGCAGCACAAGCGAGAAAAAGCCGCCGACACCCATGATGATGTGGGCGCGCTCGAAGATTGCCATGACGGCCGTGCCGTAGTCGAGGCTGTTGAACTTCCAGGTCCACACAAGGACGTCGAACGGAAAGTAGACCCCAGGCTCCAGCATCGGCTTGCCCAGCGCCGCAACAAACCCCAGCGCCCAGGCGGCATACTCTGTCGCTGCCCAGCAGGACAGCAGCACGATCATGGCGAACAGGCCAAGCCCCGCGAAGACGAAGCGCGTGATGTCTTTCTGGGCCTTGGGGATGTGATACAGCCCGTTTGTCGGTGAAGTCATGGTGTTCGTTCCTCAGATCGAAGGTGGCCCGTGACGTGGGCCAGACGGCGTGCATGCCGGCCAATGAAACCTGCCGTGGGCAGGAAAGGAATCCGGTCGCACGCTGCGGCTTTTGTTTGCGCCACCTGCCGCTGGGCGCGTCGGGCGTCAGCGGCCCCGGCCCGCGGACCGGCGCGTTGACTGGCGCTGGGGCGGACGACCCGGGCGTTCAGGTCTGTCGCCCTCGGGCCGTTCGGTAGATTTCTCGGCGGCAGGCTCCGATGCGTTCGCCTTGTCCTTGGCGACAGCCTCCTCGGCCTGCTTAGCCACATGGAACTCGGAGGACTTGCGATCCTCCTTATCGAAAATTTTCTGGTATTCCTCGGCAATGATGGCCGCGGCAAGTTTCTCGGCACCGGCCGGTTTGGCAAAGCCGTGATCGACAAGAGCGCTGGGTAGGTACTTCGGATCAAGATCCAGCATCACGTTGTCCAGCATGCGGCGAGCGTCTTTTTCGTTACCGCCCCCTTTGACGAAGTTGTGAATCGCGCGGTCGTAGGCGCCGGCTTCAGGCAGCTGGAGCGTCTGAGTGGGCTCCACCTCCGCCACGACGAGTGAGCGACTGCCCATCACGCGCTGCACGTCCGCCTCAGGAATGCCGACATACCGGGCGTAGTCATGCCCCTGCGGATCGATATGCAGAGTCTGCCGATCCTGAGCGGTGACCTGGATGACGTGGCGCGTGCCGTCCTCGTCGATACCGCCCTTGCCGTCCAGCCAGGGCTGAAAGGCAAAGAAGTCGGCGGTGAACTTGTCGTAGTCCGAAGAGGACAGTTTCTTGTCCTCCACGACACGGACCCTGGCGGCTGGTTGCAGCCCAGCGCCAGGCAGCGTCACCAAGCCATCGCAGAGATCCTCGACGTTGCTGACTTTGCGCCAGAACAAGGATCGATTGGGCGCACTGTCTGCGCTGACGACCGGCGCATCGACCTGTGCCTGCACGTTAGGGATCGGCTTCGCGTCAGCATGCTGGCTCCGGGCAATGACCTCTGCGAATTTGGTCTGCAGATCCGGGTATTCCGCCAGGACATGCGACGGTGGCATGGTCTTGGGCGCGGCGTCGTTCGGCCTGAAGGCACCAGGCTGGTTGTCATATAGCGCGTTGTTCACCTCGCGCTCATGTGCCTGGCGGTACGCCCCCTCGATGGCCGGCCCATCAGCAAAGCCCAGGGATTGCCGGCCGTAAAACACTTCCCACTGCCGACCGTGGCCCGGCCCGAGCTTTTCCGCATGGACAATGTCAGCGAACTCGGCAAAGGTCAGTTCGTGAGGTGCTTTCGACAAATCCACCGTATCCGGCCCGACAAACTGCCCATAGATGCGATCGATCTTGTGCAGCAAGTCCTGCTCTTTGCCCAACACGTAGTCCACCGCCTTGCCAGCTTCCGTCGCTGCCCGGAAGATTTCGTTCTTGTCCTCTTTCAGGGCCTTGGCCCAGGACTGGATGTACGCCTTGTGTTGCTCTTCATCGTGGGGAATGCCGGTCTCGGCCGCCATGAAGGTGCTGAACAGTTCGGCGCGCAGCTCCTCCTTGGCATAGCCCTCGGAGCCGAAGCGGTGGCCACCCGTGATGCCTTCACGGTTCAGGCGCTGCTGGGCGCCCGTCGCGTGACCGATCTCATGCAACGCCGTGCCGTAGTACCCCTCGACCGACTTGAAGGACTCGCGCGGCGGCAGGGAGACTTCGTCGCGCTTGGGCGAGTAGAAGGCATGCTGCGGATGGGTGGCAAAGCGGACGCCATCTTCCTGCATCGCCGTCATCAACTGCTCGGCACGGTCGACGACCGGGATCTTGTTGTCGGGCGTCTTCAGCGGCTCGATCTTCAGGTCCGTGCACTGCTCGGCGTTGAACACCGTGTAGACACGACCCACGACGGAATCGAGCTGCCTGTGGGCTGCGCTCCAGTCCAGCTCCCTCCCCTTGTGGCGCACCGTCAAATCGGCTGCCTTGACGGCCAGGGTGGATATCTTGTCCGTGGGCATGCCCACGTGCACCACACCCTTGCCTTCGTCAAACACCTTGACGCGCATGCTGTTGAGGCTGATCTCGACGTCGCGGCGCTCCCAGAACGGCTGGTCTTTCCAGAGTTCGATCGGGTGGCCCTTTTCTCCCCTATTGACCCGCCCACCCAGCGCGTTGATCTGCTTGACCGTGCCAAAACGCGGGTCGGCATAACCCTGGTCCATCTGGACCAGCTGCAAAAGCAAGCGGTTGCCGCCCTTGTACGCGTTGCCAGTGGCCATATTCCGCGGCAGGCCATGTTCCAGGTTTTCCCAGGGGCGCTCCCACGGGATTTGGCCACGCTCGAGGGACTGGACCATGCGGTCGGTGATTTCCTGACGTAGATCGCGCTGCTTCTTTTCGGCGGGCAACGGCGGGGCCTGCTCCCCTGCCCCGCCCACGCCTGTCAGCGCCTCGGACTCTTGGTCACCCTGGGCGGCGGCTGCTTGCTGCTCGAGATCATCAGCCATGTTGGACCTCGTCTTCAGGTTGATCGAAAACCGCGCCGAACTCACGCTCGGCGTGGTCGCGACTGGCGGCCTGGATCTCGACGAAGACGTCGGACTCCCTGGCATCGGGAATCAAGGGTTGGGTTTGCATCGTGGTTCTCCTGGTTTACATCCCGCGACCCATATCGCGGAGACGGGGATGACTGCGGCTGGAAAGGGCGTGCTCGGTCGCCTTGATCTGCTGCTCCTCGACTTCCTGTTGAGGGTCCGCAGCGTCGGCATGGCGGTCATCGGCGCGCTGCAGTCCTTCGGCTGCATCTCGCGCCATGGCGACCTCCTCCTTGTGTTCTGTGCTCTGTTGCTCGAGGGCTTTCGCACGCTCGCGTTTTTCCAGCTCCTCATCGATGTTCCGGGTGCGAAGCTGCTGCTGCAGCAGCTCGTGCTCCTTCTCGGCCCGCGCTTGCATCCGGTCGTAGGCCAACTGGCCAAGCTCGGTCAGCTTGTCCTGCTCATCGACGAGAACAGGCCGCGCCGGATCTTCGAGCCAGGCCTTTTGCTCGGGGGTCAAGGGATGCCCCTGCCCCGCAGCCGCAAGGGCGTCCCAGCCCTGTGACGGGAGGTGCGACAGGACCGATTCGGCGGCCAGAAGCGGTTGATCGACCGGATAGATCATTGCAGCGCCCTGATCCCCCTGCGCCCGCGACGCTTCCAGGTCCGCCGGTTCCGGTCTAGCGATGCCGCCCAGCGGCGCGGCGGCTCCATTCATCATCGTGGCGGCGAGCCCGTGCTCGACTTCCTCGGCTTGCAGCGCCGTCAGTCGGCCCTGCTCCCATGCCTTGCGAAGATCCTCGTTCTGGATCTTCAGACCCATGTGGCCCGCGACCTCCGCTGCGCGCTTCTGGAATTCCCGGCTGCCCGTCAACACCAGCCCTTTATCCATGTCGTACTTCTGCTCGGCCAGGCGCAAAGCCGCCTCGATCTCCCGATCGTCCATCTTGTAGAGATCGACGCGCTCACCGCGGTCTGACATCACCCGCTCGCCGTCACGCGCGTAGTGGATGGCCTTGCCGGCCGGGCCGTCCTCGATCTCATGCGTGAGTCCTTCCAGCACCGCAGGCTCGACGGGGGCAACCCGCCTGCCCTTGACCGCCTCCGGAATCCGGGCGCGCGACCGATCGTCGTCCAGCATTCGCGCCGCCACGGGATCCGTCCCGGCGCGATCCTCCAGAAAGTTTCTGTAGCTGGGCACGTCGGGAAGCTCGGACTGCAGGCCTTGACGCTCGGTTCTTTGTTGCTTTTGCATCGCTTCGACGGCCTTGGCCACCTCGATCGCAATGAGCGAGCGCTGGTGTTCTTCGGCCATGCCACTGAGCTCGCGCGTCTTGTCGGCGCGCAGTTGGTCCAGCGACCCGAACAGTGCCTCGCGCTGTTCCCGGTGCCTGGCATCAAGGTCATACTGGGCCTTCGCACGCTGTGCGCGCACTGGCTCTGCCAGCGCCGCGTACTCGCGCAGGAGGCGCTCCTCGGGGCTATCGGCCTGCCCTTGATCATCAGGCTGCCCAGTTCGATCTCCTGCGGGACGCTGTGCATCGACGGGCTGCGCCTCGGTGTCTGCCGCAGCCTGGTTGAGCACATCGAATGGACTCGCTTGAGCCGAAGCTTCCTGGCCGTCCTGCCTGGCGTGGCGCACCGCTGGCGTTGCTTGCTCCGCCTGTGCCGACGTCTCGGGCGCCGGGTTTTCCGCGCCTGCCAGCGCGGGCTCTGCCGAATCTTGGGCAGCGGCGGGCTGCGCCTGGCCTTGCGCGATGGATTCCGCCGCGCGGCGAACCTGGTCGCGCTCTTTCTTCAGTGCGGTTATCTGCTCACGCGCCGCCTTTTTTGCCTCAGGCGTTGCCTCAATCGATTTGGCCAAGTCATTGTGCAGCTTGGTGGCGTCTTTGATCTGCGCGTCGAGATCTGCAGGCGTTTTGTCATTCATGGGTTGCTCCTGGTGGGGGGTGAGAGAGACCGGCGGTTGCGCGGTGCTTTGCTGCTGCACCTGTTGCCTGGCCAAGCCGGGCTTGTGGCTGCCCGCGACTTCTTGCGGCAGGCGCCGCTCCAGCTGCCGGGCATCCAGCGTCGCGGCCATCGTCTTGCGGATGGCCTCGGATCCGTTGTCGCGGAACTGGTCGCGAGCGTCGTAACCGGGTGGTGTGATGCCACCCTGCTTTTCAGGGAGGGCGATGCGCGTGCGTGCGCCGCCCAGCATGCGGGCAGCCCGCACGGCATAGGCTTGTCCCTTGAACTGCGCCTTCTCGCCGTCGTTGTCGGCGTAAATGACGGCACGCCCCTGCAGCTTGTCGTGCAGGCTGCGGGCCACGTCCGGCAGGTTCTGCGCCGACAAAGCCGCGATCACCGGAAGTCCGGTGGCCTGATGGATGGCAAGCGCGGTGCCGATGCCCTCGCAGAACACCACTTGATCGGCCTTGCACGCCGCCTCATAGGCGCGCAGTGGCGCTTCGACATCGGCGCCGACGATTGGAATGATGGCAAACGCGCCTTTGGTCGGCGTGCCGTAGACAAATCGCTTGTCGGCCGACTGACCGGGGTCCGCCCACGTGATGCGCTGCATGCCGACCCAGCCCGGCTCGCCGTCGGCATCGATGGCCATCATCGGCACCAGCAGCTGCGCCCTGCCCTGGCGCAGTCCGGCCGGATCGAGCATCGGTGCCTGCAGGTAGGGAAAGGCCTTGGGCTCGTGGGAGTCCTCCCATCGCTGGATCGCCTCCTCAACGGCAATCGCCTGGCGTTCAGCCTGCTGCCTGCGCCATGCCTCGCGCTGCACTTCAATCCGTGCCGTCTGTTCCGGCGTCAGTTCGCGCGCCAGTTCGGGTCTGAACTGGACCGGCTTGCCGTCGGCCTTGAAGTTGGTGATCCAGCCGGTGCCGTCGGGCCGCAACAAATAGCCTGCATCGTTCTTGCCTGACGGCATGTCACCAACGTCGGCGCGATGAATGCGCCCGTCGGCTTCCAGCCGCTCGGGGTCGATGTTGACCCCCTGCAGTCTGGCGAACGCCAGGAACTGGTCGATGGTCTGATCGTTCTGATGCAACACAGCCTCCTTGTGATGCGCTCGCGCCGAGCGGCTTCAACTGGATTCGGTAGGGTGTTGCATCAGGTGCGATTTGCGGTCAGCTTCCACACTTGACGCTGGTAAGCCGCAGCCCCAGCGTCTTCCGCGATCTTTTCCGGGAAGAATTGATAGCGCTCGCACAGGTCGAAAAGCAGTTGCACGTCGGCCAGGGTGGAGTAGCTCAGGAAGACGGTTCCTTCAGGCACGAGCCAGCGCGGCAACTGCTCGAAAAGCCGGCTCAGCAGATGGCCGTTTTCGTCGAGGGCGATGTGATCGATCGGGTCCCCGTGGGGCCGGCCTTGCCAAAACGGGTAATTCCAGAGAATGCAGTCGTAGGCCGCATCCCAAGGCGCCGCGGAAGGAAGATCGTCCAGAAGGTCGCCCTGCGCCCAGGCCACGTCCAGCCCATTCGCCTCGGCGTTGGCTCTGGCGTTGATGACCGCCTCCGGATCGATGTCGGAGCCAAGGACGCATAGCGATGGATTGCTGGTCTTCACCCACAGTGCCAAGGCGCCGGTTCCACACCCAAGATCCAGAATCCGCGACCCAGCTGGCAATCCATCCTGCTGCAGGAACTCTGTCTGCGCTCGAAGCGCGTCCAGCATGAACCGGGTGGACGAACCGGGGGCTGGGTGGTAGACCCCAGGCGAGGCGCGCAAAATCAGCTCGCCCAGCCTGAACTCCCCTGCGGTGCGCTGCCGGTCCAGGAATTCGGCATGCGACACATCCTGCAGTTGCGCCTCGAATGCAGCGAGTCGTGCTTCCGGAACCAGCGCCGTCCATTGACGCGTTCCCGGGATGACGCCATCGCCCGCGGACAGAAGCTCGGCCGGGGTCAGTCCCAGAACCTGTCGAATCCCCTCGGGATCTTGTCGCAGGGAAAAATGAACGGCTCTGGTGTCCCCTTGCGCCTGATGCCCAAGCAGCACGCCGGCGTGCGCCATTTGATGCACCAGCGCTGCCAGGAGATGCACCGTCTCCTGATAGAGCGCGTCGGCCAGCAGCTCCATGCTCTGAACGTCCGAGCAGAGCGCCGCACGCGTGAGATCCGGGGCGCCGAGTCGGTCGCCGTAAAACATGAAATCCACCAGCCAGTCGGTGTCACCCAGCGGCCTTACTGTCCGGCGCGGCGACACGGCGCCTTCCGGGTAAGGAAAGACGGTTTCGAAGACGTCCGGACCGCAGGCGCTCCTGCGAGCGAGCACGAAGCCAATCCGCACATCCCCAAGACGCACGAGCAGCGAAGCGCTGATTCCCAGATCAGCCCAGCGCACCCTGAGATAGCCACGCTCGGCGGAGATCTCAACTTGGGGCTGTGGGATCGGGACGCCATGGGACCAGACCGCAGTCTGGACCCCATCACGCTGCGCATCGGCGCGTGCCAGGCGCTCGAGGCGATCGGCGACGGCAGCGTAGATCCAGCCTCTGGCCAATTCGACGCGCCCATCCTCCGGCGTGACGATGTCGGGACCCGCGAATGCGACGCGAGGAAATTTCTGTTGGCTTTGTGACATAGCGGTGCGAATCCGTTGGCTTTTGGAACTTGGCCCGGAAGGGCCTCCTTCCTGAATTCCGCACCACGTTGCGTCCGGCCGGTCTCCGAGTCAGTACGCTTGTGAACCATGATTGACAATTGACCGCCGCAAGGTCAGAATGACATTCATGTTGGAACTGATCCAGAGTCAGACTTTTCAGCGCTGGCTGAATGGACTGAAAGACCGGCAAGCGCGGGCGCGTGTCCAGGCCCGGCTTGATCGCCTGGCTCTCGGGAATCCGGGCGACGCCAAGCCCTTGCGAGATGGCGTGTCTGAACTTCGGATTGACTTTGGGCCAGGCTACCGCGTGTACTTCATGCGGCGTGGACCGGTGATCGTCGTGCTGCTCGCTGGCGGTGACAAGCGCACGCAGGACGCGGACATCGAATGGGCGATTGGAATTGCCAAGGACTGGAAGGACTGAACGATGGCTGAAAAATTCACGCGCTACGACACGGCGGACTACCTGAAGGCCGACGAAGATATGGTTGCCTACCTGGATGCCTGCATCGAAGACGATCCCGGCGACGGCAGCCTCATCCGCGTTGCGCTGGGCACGATTGCCCGCGCCCGGGGGATGAGCCAACTCGCACGCGACACGGGCATTTCACGCGAGGGGCTTTATCAGGCGCTGTCTGCCGAAGGCAACCCAGAATTCTCCACGGTGATGAAGGTGATCCGGGCGCTCAAGCTCCGGCTGCACGCAGAGTCTGTGCCTGGTTGACGGTTACCACTCCACTATCCCTAGTCGGCCAGTGAAGCCAGTTGCGTTGCATCGCTGTAAGGCCGCGGACGGCCAGGAGCAGTCCGCCACCTATTCTCCGAAGCCGTCCTTCTAGTGACCACTCAACTCGGAAACCTGCCGGACGGCCAACGCGTGCTGATCGGCCCTTGCGGTCGCTGAGCGAGCCGAGCCAGGCGACCGCATTGCAGCGAGCGGTCGGCGGCGAGCGCTGGCTTTCAGTCCGTGCGCGCCAAGTGCGGTGTTCACTCTGTTCGACATTTTTCTGGCCCAAAACGGGGACGTCTGCGGCGGACCACTGTATCGCTGGCGGCAACTTCTGCGCCAAGCTGTGCGCCACAAGCGTGGCTGCCTGATGCCGGTTGCACGGGCGGTGGCCGAACTGCGTCGCGGCTGCGCTCTGTCAGTTGGTTGCTGCGTCGGCTCTTGTCGTAGATAGTCAATCTGCGACGGCAATCTTGATGACCTTGATGTTCGCGTTCAGCGTTGCGAGCCGATCTACATCTCCGCTAAGTTTCTCTAGGAGGTGGCGATTGCCAACCAGCACGAAGATGACAGCGCGCCCAAGCTGCAGGAGCTGTGAGACTTTTTGGAAAAAGGTCGATCTAGACCGGAGGCGCGCGAGTTCAATTCCAATGCGTTCGGGGACTCCAAAGCTGCTCGGCCATGACAGCAAGAAATCCATCTGATATGGAACCTCGACCGGCTCAAACGTGACATCTCTTTGCACAGATGCTCCCGTGAGTCCGGGCGACTCATCGAGAACCTTTTGGAGGTACGAGTAGAACGCCTCTTCATCATTTCGCGAGTCGCGGCCCGCCGGGGGCGTCCACTTCGAAACGCTAGCCAATAGTTTAGAGAGTCTGGTCTCCTCCAACTCGGATTGAGTAGCTGCGCGGTCAGCCGGAAGTTCCCGGATCTCCGTGGCTTCGGCATGCACAAGATGGGGCAAAGCACCGAGGGTTTGCAACTGTTGCAAGAGTTCCAAAGTTCCTTTGGAACTTCTAGCCGTCAAGATAATGCTGCCCGAAGCGATACCAATAACACGGGCGTCCGGTGCGATTCGAGCGAGTGCTGCCAGAATGGCATCTACTTGTTCCTTGGATGCCGCGTCACCTGTGACACGCAGTTCCCACGTCACGACGGGCTCAGTTGGTACTTCAGACGCGTTGTCAAACAGCATCTCCGCTAGCAACATCTGGTCGAAGGCGGTCAAGTTCTCACCTCGTCCTCTCCCTCCCCGCCGTACTGATATTTTGTCGAACAGCTGCTTGAACACATCGTGCTCGGTTCGCCGGTCGCTCAGTATCCCGTGCATGAACTCCAGCCCAAGTCTCGTGTCGTACCACTCACCTTCCGCAGCATCTGGCACCAACTGCGCAGCACTTCGAAGGAGGGCCTTGGGGATTGGATCCGACCCTGAGAATTCCTTCAGTCCGCCAAGTGCATTGGCGCTGACCGACAGGAATTCGTTTCGAAGCTTCTGTACGTACTCCAAGGCTTGCCTGCGGTCGTCTTTGATTGCCGAAGTTCCAGCAGACGGAATACCCAGGGATTCGACCTTAGCTCCCAGGTCATAGAAGAGGTTCCTGTCGAAGAAGCTGCGCGCGCCACTCTTGTGCACGTTCACCTGCAGCTCAAGGCTCGTTACGGGAACAAGGCTCACTCCTGGTTCATCGCAGGACACTCGATGGAGAGCGGGTACCAGGTCGAGCTCCAATTGCTTCTTGTGCTTAAACAAAGCCTTCAAGCGAGAGCACCTATCCAGAGCGCCCGTTCCCTGTGGGAACACGTACACCAAATCAAGGTCGCTGTATGTAGCGTCGAACTGCTCTCCGCCCTTGTAAATGGCGCTTCCGAACAAGTAGAGCCCGCCCTGCAATTCGCTCAGGACACGATTTGCCCATCGTTCGCATAGTTCGATTGCAACCGCCGCCTCTCTTGTCCAGTCGCTCAAGCTCTTACCCCATCCTTTACAAATCCAAGTGGCTGCCGACCTTCGCTGCTGGACCACTAAGGAGTCCGCAGGCTGCTCCGCCGGGCCCGGTTCGGTCACCTACCGCACGTGATGTTTGAACATATTACTCGGCGAGACTGATCGGCCGACGTGCTGCCATTGAGTGGCCGTGACGGGCGGCTGCTTCACTCAGATGCCCGCCATTGGGCCATCGCTGCCTCGATCGGCAGCAGTGAGGCGAGAGTACGCGCTGGCAGCGCACGGCCTGGGCGTCAGCAATGAGCCGCATAGCGCTCCGTGGGGGCCATCGAACTCTTTCAGAATGGCGTCCCGCAGCTCGATTTCATCCACTGCCCACAGCCGCGCCCAGGATTTGCGCTGGTCGAGACGTCCATCAAGCAACCCTCTCGACATGAAACCCGCCACCGGCTGACCAGCCGTGGACCAGTGAGACTTCCTCGATCCGCCGCCCCTCCGCGGTGCGTTTGATCGACACGACCACATTGACCGCCTCTGCGATCAATTCTGGGTTCGGCGGCACGCCGGCCTCCTGGATCAGCTGACCGACACGAATGAGCGCCGCGCTGGCGTCGTTGGCATGCACCGTTCCCACCCCGCCCGGGTGCCCCGTATTCCATGCCTTGAGGAGAGCCAAGGCGCTGCCGTCACGCACCTCGCCCACCACGATACTGTCCGGGCGCAAGCGCATGGTGGCGCGCAGCAGCCTGGTCATGTCGGTGTTGTCGCTGGTGCGCAGGAACACGACGTTTTCGGCATTGACCTGCAGCTCACGCGTGTCCTCGATCACCACGATACGGTGATCCCTGCGGACCCTGGCCACGGCGTCCAGAATGGCGTTGGCCAACGTGGTCTTGCCCGTGCCGGTGCCGCCGCTGACCAGAATGTTGCGGCGATCGGCCACCGCATCTTCGATGGATTGGCATTGCGCCTGGGTCATGATGCCCTTGGCAACATAGTCGGCCAAGGTAAAGACCAGCGCCGCCTTCTTCCGCAACGCAAAGCTCGCACGCTCGACCAAAGGAGGTATAAGCGCCTCAAAACGACTGCCATCCAAAGGCAGCTCGCATTCGAGAATCGGGCGGTCGGGTGTCACCACAGCGTCCAACATGGCAGCGACCGTGTTGACAATGGTCAGCGCACGCACAGGCTCGATGCTGGCAACCCGCTCCATGCCAGCCCCGAGTCGGTCGACCCAGAGCGACCCGTCGGGATTGAGCATGATCTCGACCACCTGAGGATCACCCAGAGGATCGAGGATTTCACTGCCCATGGCCCGGCGCAGAGCCTCGCTCTGGCGGTCGTGGACTTGCCGCGCGCCGCTCATCCGCCGCTGGCCTCGCTCACCGCACTGGTGGTGTCCCCCTCACCGTCTACTTTGTCTGATGCGGTGACGTCAATCGGCTTCACGCCCCGCCCCGCCATCTCGAACAGGTCATCTTGACTGGCCAAGCGCGTGTTTGCCCTGGCCGCGTCCATCATGGATCGGACCAGGCCGGTGGCCGCGCCGCTTTGGGTGTAGGCGCGGACCAGATGTTCCTTCTCGCCGAAGTTCACAACGTAGAGCTTCGGGAGAACCTGTTTTGTGGCTTTGGCCATGAAACCTCCTGCAATGGGGCATGGGCAAGACGCCCATACCTGAATTGCGGCGGAGGTTGCAGGAGGTGCGACAAGGGAGCCGCGGAGAACCCCTGCACGGCGCTGATGCGGAACCGCTCCTCGCCGATGTATCGTCGATCGCAGCGCGGTGCCCAGCGATCAGCGCGTGGTGGTGTCGGGTGTCGGGCGGAGCCTGACCAGGATGTTGTCGTGCAGAGACCTTGCGCCAGAAGGGTGGATGTACGGACAACTCTTATCCTGTACGGGAATGACTACGCAGCCAACGGTTGATCAGTGATCAATTGTGGTTGCGCGACGATCAAAACCAGTCAGAAACCGATCGGCGACGAACGGCTTCTGACCGATTGCGAGCGACCACTGATCGTTGGCGAACAGCGCTCAATCAGTGAAGACGTTCAGACTGCCGACTCCGACCAGCGCCGCCGCGGCCTACATCAATTGATGTATGTGTACCCCTTCTGAGTCGCCAAGATATCCTTTCCTCCGCGCAGTAGCCGCCGCCCAAGCAAAGGATGTTCCTCCAAGAATTGGCCGACGAATTCCCATCGATCTGGGTCCGGTTGGCTCCCGCGATGCCAGCGCGTGGAATGCGTCGTCCCTGCTGGAAACCACGCCGCGACAGAGTATGCACGCACGACGACACTGTCGGCCACGGCGAGCGCTGTTGGATACGGCAGATGCCCGGTGTCTTGTCGTGGCGTCCGTGTCTTCGCCGAGACCTCGTACCAGAACTGCCTCGTTGCGTCGTAGAGCTCTTGTTCCGTCAACGTTGGGGTATAGGTCCGATTGATGAAGAAAAGCATCAACGGCTCGCTCACCTCCTCAACGTTCACTGGCTCAGCCCCATGCAAGCGCTCGACGTCCGCGGCCGTCTGCCGACCACGGTCGATACCGTGCCCTCGCACTTCATTGGTCAAGTTCTCCAGGCCGATGGCGTCGATGATGGCAGCCTCGACCTCGAAACACATGCCCTCATCCGGAAGGCCATAGCGGAGAACATCAACCTCTGGCTCCATGCCAGCGCTTCTGATTTCCTGGATGCGCAGTGACTTCGCCTCTCCACTGAGCGGCGTCCTAAGATGATCAAAGGCTCGATTGTTTCCGCTGGCCTTGCCAACGTAGAAAATCTTGTTGTCCCGCGGATCGACCAGTCCATAGACGTAGTGAGCAAGGTGTTCTCGTGTTTTTCTCGAAAAGCCCATCGGTCTCTCCCTCAAACGCACAAATCCAGGATCTTTTTTGACGCAGCGGCGCCCTGAACGGCTGCTCCTCACCTACACCCAAGTGAGCCAACTGAACCGTCTTTCAGATCCCCCTTCAACTTGGATTGTGATTGAAAAATCGGGCGTCGTGCTGCCGATTCCCGGCCTGCTGTTGCCATAGTCCCGTTTTGGGACTATGCTGTCTACGATGCGAGTGATTGCTGTGTCCACCCTTCGAGCTTTCTGGGAGTTGTACCCGGGTGCTGAGCAGCCGCTCAAGGCTTGGTACGACGAGGCGACAAACGCGTCCTAAACCCAGCCCGCAGACATCAAGGAGCAGTACCGCAGCGCCAGCGTGCTGAAGAACCGTCGCGTCGTTTTCAACATCAAAGGCAATGACTATCGGCTGATCGTCGCGATCGCCTACAAATTGCAGATCGTCTACGTGAAGTTCGTCGGTACCCACAAGGAGTACGACGCCGTCGACGCGGAAACCGTTGAAATGGCCTGAACGGCCACGGAGAAAAACATGGACATTCGCCCCATCCACACTGAAGCAGACTACAAGGCGGCTCTGAAGGACATTTCTGCCTTGATGGATTCCGATCCAGATCTCGGCACGCCGGAGGGGGATCGTCTGGACATCCTGACCACACTGGTGCAGGCGTATGAGGCCCGGCACGTTCCCATCGTTGCTCCCGACCCGGTCGAAGCCATCAAATTCCGGATGGAGCAGAGTGGCCTGTCCGTCAAAGATCTTGAACCCATCATCGGCAAGAGCAATCGCGTCTACGAAGTCCTGAACCGCAAACGTCCATTGACCTTGGCCATGATCCGCAGGTTGCACCACCGCCTGGGCATCCCGGCTGACGTCTTGATCGCCGAGAACGTTGCCGGGTAACGCCGAGCGTAAGACATCGCAGTTCATCGCCCCATCCCTTGCTCCCGCTTGCGCTGTCTCTCGATCGAGGCCATGAAACCGCCGAGGCCGGCGTCCACACCATCGCCACGGCGGGTGACGACTCGATCCACGACTTCGGCAATCAGCGTGTGCCCATTGGCTCCTTGGCGCGTTGCGCGGTCGTGTGCAGCGATGAACGCCTTGACCGGCCCGCTGCTGTGGTCGCCGTCCAACCATTGCTCCATCGCTTGCTCCATCGCTTGCTTGAGGCTGATCGGTGCAGGCGCAGTTGCCTGTTTTTCGGGCGACGCAGCTGAATGCCACCGTGACGCAAGGCGGGGGCTATACGGCGTCGGTTTATCCACAAGTTCTGGGGACAAGTCGCTGGTCTTCTCCGATGCCCCTGGTTCGGCGTGCTTCCGCTCCTGAGTCGGGTCCGTGTCCCGACTTTCCTTGGTTGCCCATGCCGGTGCTCTTTGTTGGTGCATCCGCGCCTGCTCATCGGCCACGATCGCCTGCAAATCCGCGTTCGCCACCTTGATCCCGAGCCGCACCGCCTGGCGGGCGGCGCGTTCGCGGAACTCGCTGCTGCCGGTGATATCCACCTTGCCGCCGTATTTCTGCGCTGCAACACGCAGGGCGGCTTCCAGCGTGTCGTCAGCTTTGTCGTGCATGACGATGCGCGGGCCGGTATCGGTGAACTTCTCGCGCCCGTCATGGCCACGGTAGATCACCAGTTGGCGCTTGTGATCTATCTCCGCATGCAGGGCGGCGACGGTGAGCTTGCGCAGCGGATCGAGTTCTTCGCCCTCGATGCCATCCTGCTCCTGATACTTCTTGCTCTTGCGCTGTTCCCGGTACCGCAGACCGCGCAACGCGGCCTTGGCGGCCTCATCGCCCTGCTCGGCCTGCTTCTCCAGCCAGGCGCGCCAGTCCAACGATCGACGGACCTCAACAGCCATTGCGCGACGTTCCAGCGCCTGGCGTTTCTGCAGCTCCTCGCGGCGCAACGCCGCGCGATAGGCGAAAAGTGACTGCGACACCTTGAAGGGAACGCCATCCGCCTTGTCTTTTGCAAGGGCGGATTTTCTTTCGTCGCGCAAGTCGGCCTGCAGCTGCTTGCGCTCCCCCAGGTGGCGCTCGCGCAGGTCGGACCGCATCTGCGTCCGCGACTCCTTCCATCGCTTCTGCTCTGCCTCGAAGCGCTTGGCCAAGTCTTTTCTAGCGCGCGCGCGTTCCTCGCGACGTGTGGCTCTTTTGGCGTCCGTCGCGGGTTCTTCAGCATGCCGGTGCTCTGAGCGTGTCTTCGCTGATTCGACGTGCTCCTGATAAGAATGCGCCGCTTGCTCGGCATGAGCCGACGGCGTCCGATAGGGCCCGAGTTTCTTTTCCAGGGCAGCCTTGCTGGCCCAGCGGCCCAGCTGCGACGCTTTCGCAGCGACCACCTGGCCATCGGCCAGGGTTGATGTCACCACCATGCCGGAGCCTTTGGGCTCAATGCAGAGTCCATGCTTGGCCAACGCCTGGTGAGCGCTCTCCCATGTCGCCCCGGGTTGGTGGATCGCATCGCGGAGATCCTTGGCCGGCTGCCCGGCGATCCAGACTTGAAAGGGTTCGGCCCCGAGTCTCTGTGCTGCCGCATGCGCATGGCTGCTGACATTCGGTCGCCTGATCTCCTCCTCCTTCCAGAACCCCATCTTCACGGCGATGTCCCGACGCATGATCTTCGGCTCGCCCGGATTCGGCACCGTGACAACATAGGCACCGGCGTCGTGACTCCACCCTTGATCGAGCTCGACCTCGCGCGCAAGCCTGTGCAGCAATGCGTAATCGAATCGCGGCGGGCCCGTCACGATGCCCCTCTCGGGATGCACCTTGTTGACGATCATGTGCAAATGATCGTTGTCGGTATCGCGATGGATCGCCCAGAACGCCTCGTTCTCCTCCATGCCGACACCTTTCATGATGTGGTGAACGGCCTTCTCGCACTGCTCGCGTGTGGGATGTTCTCCTTCAGGCCAGCTGATGCTGACGTGGTAAACGGGGTTGCCTTGGAATCTTGTGGATCTTCTGGCACTCGTCGACATGACGTCCGCAGCCCACAGTCGCTCTTCTTCAGAATCCAGATCGAAGTCAAGATTGACGCAGCCCATGTCCTCAAGCGGTATGGGTTTGAACCCCTTGGCTTTCGATTCCAGATCATCTCGGGCTGCGTATTGCACAGGCTCAACAAAAACGCCCTTGGTCGGCCCCTGCTTTCGAATTTTGATGACGTGAGGAATCACGCGCCGTCCTTCGGCGGGTCGTTCGATGGCGGCGGCCGACCATGTTCAATGCGGTTGGCAATGCCGACCAACTTTTCATACCCGGCCCAGTAGCGCCTTTTCTCGTCTGTCGTCCAGTTCGAGTTCTTCGGGTAATAGTGTTTGAGCATGCCCGCAATTTTGCGAATTTCACTGACGGCCGTTTTGTCGGCTGTGGTCAGGATCTTGAGTCCCATCGCGCATCTGCGGACAAATTCGCTGACACTGAGATCGCAGGACTGTGCCGACTCGCGCACCAATCGGTAACCGTCGGCATCCCAGCGGATCTCGACGCGCTTCTTTCTGTTGGGTGTCTTCTTGCTCATAACCAGACTCGGTATCTGGTTGCATGAGGTCGATCAACATCCAACCGTCACCGATCAGTAGTCGTTCGCGATCAGTCAGAAGCCGTTCGTCGCCGATCGGTTTCTGAAGGTCTTTGATCGTCGCGCAACCACAATTGATCACTGATCAACCGTTGGCTGCGTAGTCATTTCGGTACAGGATAAGAGTTGTCCGTACAGCGACCCTGCTGACGCACGGTCTCTGTACGACAACATCCTGGTCAGGCTCCGCCCGACACCCAACACCATCACGCGCTGATCGCTGGGCACCGCGTTCCGATCGACGATGTATCGCCGACGAACGGTTCCGCAACTGTGCCGTGCAGGAGTTCTCCGCGGTTCCCTTGTCGCACCTCCTGCAACCTCCGCCGCAATACAGGCATGGGATCGCTACCGATCCGGATCTGCTCGGAGGTTTCATGGAAGGACAAGACAAGCCCGACAAGGCGCACGAGTTCGATCGAGATGCTGCTCTCGAAGGGATGGCGCGCTTCGACGAGCTTCTGCACCGCGCCACGCGCAACGCGAGGGCTGCACAGGAGGCGGAGTCTTCGCGTTCATTCGCAACGCGCGCCGTTGCCGCGCGTGAAGCCGGCATCCGCAATGCCATCGCTTCGGGCATTTCGGCCCGCAGCCTGGAAAACGCGCTGGCCGAATCACTGCCCAACATCCCGCGCACCGACTTGCACTTCGCCATGCAGAAGCTGCTGGAGAAGCTGCAGGGCCGGGCGACGGAACGACCCAAGCCTTCGCCGAACAAGAACAAGGCCACGCCCCCGGCGAAGGAAGCCGCCAAAGGCCGCCAGGTGGCATCCAACTCTGATGCCCCGCGTCGGA
>VFSW01001516.1_pt1 | contig 35440 bp, 32 predicted proteins | sample 5358111 | NCBI WGS metagenome assembly VFSW01 (sample SAMN11554181, study PRJNA540505) | mine drainage metagenome | isolation source: sediment from site ElyBrook_90M | place: USA: Ely Copper Mine, Vershire, VT | collected 2017 | reverse complement strand
ATCATGTTCGAGATCGTCGACGCCGGCGTCGTCACTCCCGAGGGCAACGTCGCCTTCATGCTCGACCAGTGTCACAACATCGAGCCCAAGGTCCAGGCCGAGATCCGATCGGTCATGAACGTCCAAGAAGCGACCGCCAAGGCGCTCTTGGTGGATCGCGAAGCACTCACTCGGTGTCAGCTCGAGGGTGACGTGTTGGGTGCCAACGCACTCTTCACCGACGCCTTCTACACCGACGTGCGGCCGTTGCTCGCGGAGATGCGCACTGAGATGGGCCTCGACCCCGACCCGATTGCGGCCTACCAGCGTTCGGGATACCAACGCACCATCGAGTCCGAGCGCGTCGGCGGCCAGGCCGCGGGCTGGGGCGCCTGATGATCGACTTCTCCTACGCCGTTCCCTCCGCTGTGCAGGAATTGCTCGAACGATCCCACCGGCTCGGGGCGGACCCGACGATCACCAATTACGCCGGTGGTAACGCCAGCGCCAAGGCCCAAGTGGTGGACCCCGCTAGCGGCGAGAATATCGACGTCATGTGGGTCAAAGGGTCCGGCGGTGACCTGGGAACTCTGAAATTCGCCGGACTGGCCGCGTTGCGACTGGACGCGATGCACGCACTCAAGAACGTCTATCGCGGACCCGAATTCGAGGACGAGATGGTCGCGGCCTTCGATTACTGCCTCTTCGGCAAGGGTGGGGCAGCGCCGTCCATCGATACCGCCATGCACGGGCTCGTGAACTGTGCCCACGTGGACCATCTGCACCCGGATTCGGGAATCGCCCTCGCGACCGCCGCCGATGGGGAGGCGCTGACGCGCACGATCTTCGGTGAGAAAGTCGTGTGGACCCCCTGGCGTCGTCCTGGTTTTCAACTGGGTCTTGACATCGCTGCTCTGCACGACGCTCACCCCGACGCAATCGGTGTCATCCTGGGTGGGCACGGCATCACTGCGTGGGGAGAAACCAGCGAGGAGTGTGAGCAGAATGCGCTGTTCATCATCCGCACCGCTGAGGTCTACATCGCCGAGCACGGGCGACCCGAGCCCTTGGGCCCCAAGGTCGCTCGCTTCGCTCGCCTGAATGACGCCGAACGTCGCGCCAAGGCCGTGGCTCTTTTCCCGACCCTGCGCGGCATGGCGAGCACCGACCGTCCCCAAGTGGGACACTTCTTCGATACTGACACGGTCCTGAGCTTCCTCGAGTGCGAGCGTCACGGCGAGGTAGCCTCGCGCGGCAGTTCCTGCCCGGACCACTTCTTGCGGACCAAGGTGCGCCCCATGATGCTCGACCTGGCTTCCGACTCTCCGGCCGAAGAGATGATCGCGCGTCTGGGCGAACTGCACCAGGAGTATCGCGCGGCCTATAGCGCTTATTACGAGACCTACGCCACGCCCGAGTCGCCGGCCATGCGCGGGGCGGACCCCGCCATCGTGCTAGTTCCTGGCGTCGGTATGTTCTCCTTCGGCAAGGACGCGCAGACCGCGCGGGTGGCGGGTGAGTTCTTCATCAACGCCATCAACGTCATGACGGGCGCCGAGGCCATTTCGACCTACGCGCCCATCGAGGAGTCCGAGAAGTTCCGCATTGAGTACTGGCAGCTCGAGGAGGAAAAGCTCAAGCGTATGCCCAAGGGCAAGCCCTTGGCGTCCCGGGTGGCGTTCGTGACCGGCGGGGGATCGGGTATTGGCGCAGCGACCGCCCGTCGCCTCGCCGCCGAAGGGGCGCACGTCGTCATCGCCGACCTTGACGTGGATTCGGCCGCGGCCGCGGCCACTGAACTCGGCACCCTCGACGTCGCTCGCGGCGTGGCGATCGACGTGTCGTCCAAGGACGCGGTCCAGCGCGCCATCGACGAGGCGGTATTGGCCTTTGGCGGCGTCGACATCGTGATCAACAACGCCGGACTCAGTATTTCGAAGTCGCTCCTCGAGACCACCGAGCGTGACTGGGATCTCCAGCACGACGTGATGGCCAAGGGCTCATTCCTCTGTGCCCAGGCGTCGGTCAAGGTGATGAAGGAACAGCAGATGGGCGGCGACATCGTCTATATCGTGTCGAAGAACGCGGTATTCGCCGGTCCCAATAATGTCGCCTACGGCTCGGCCAAGGCCGACCAGGCGCATCAGGTGCGACTGCTCGCCGCTGAACTGGGTGAACTGGGGATTCGGGTGAACGGCGTGAACCCTGATGGAGTGGTGCGGGGTTCGAAGATCTTCGCGGGCGGATGGGGCGCTCAGCGCGCCGCCGTCTATGGTGTGAAGGAGGAGGACCTCGGCGCGTACTACGCGGGGCGCACCCTTCTCAAGCGCGAGGTGTTGCCCGAGAGTATCGCGAGTGCGGTCTTCGCCCTGTTGGGCGGCGATCTCGCCCTGACAACCGGTGCGCACATCCCCGTGGACTCGGGCGTCGCCGCAGCCTTCCTTCGATAGATCGTGTCGCCTCGATCCGCCGCGGTCGCCGCCGTCGACCTCGGTGCGTCGAGCGGACGCGTACTCCTCGTCACGCTGATTGAGGGTCACCTGGAGCTCGAACAGGTCGCAAGATTTGCCAATGGCGGTCGCGACGTCGACGGTGTGTTCTCGTGGGATCTGCCCGTGCTGATCGGGGAGATTGAACGGGGTCTGGGCGCCGCCGCGCGCGCCGCGGGCGTTCGCGGGCTCCCTCTGGAATCGGTGGGAGTCGATTCATGGGCGGTTGACTACGGTCTCCTGGATTCGGATGGACACTTGCTGCGCCTACCCGCCCACCATCGTGACCCTCGCACGAACGCGTCGTTCGTGGCGGTGACGAGTCAACTCGATCCCTGGGTCCTCTATCAGCGCAACGGCATCGCGCTCTTAACTTTTAATACCCTGTTCCAACTGGTTGCCGATGGAGCACTGGCTGAATCGGCGCGCGATATGTTGCTCATTCCGGACCTCATCAACTTCAAGTTGTGCGGCGTGAGGGGCTGGGAGGTCACCAACGCGTCCACGACTCAACTATTGACATTGGAGCGCGAGTGGGACGACGACCTCTTCACGCGTTTCGGATTGCCGCGCCGCCTCGTCGGAGAGCTTGTCGGTCCCGGCGTCGTGCTGGGTCCCGTAGACGCTCCGAGTGCACTTGCCGCCGGGGTGTCGCCCTCCACGAAAGTCGTCACCGTGGCCTCGCACGACACCGCTTCAGCCGTTCTGGCCGTGCCCGCATTGGACCGCAACTTCGCCTACGTGTCCTCGGGCACTTGGTCCCTGGTGGGAGTGGAACTCGATCAACCCCATATTGACCACGACGCCTTCGAGGCGGGCTACACCAACGAGCTCGGAGCCTTCGGGCGCACGCGCTTCCTGCGAAATGTCATGGGTTTTTGGTTGTTACAAGAAGTGATTCGTGAATTCGCGCTCGAAGGTCAGGAACTTGATGCCGCGACGTTGACGGAGCAAGCGCGAGTACTCGAGCCGCGACGCTTCTTGGTGGATGCCGAGAGTGACGAACTGCTCGGCCCCGGCGATATGCGCGGACGCCTCACGGCCCAGTGCGAGCGGTTGGGCACCGATACTCCCGAGAGCCCGGCGGAGTTCGCTCGCTGCATCTTGGATTCACTCGCGCTGGCGTATCGTCGAGCGATCCGCGGGATCTCCGCGCTCACCGGGGTGCGGGTCGACGCGATTCATGTCGTCGGTGGCGGGGCGTTGAACGAAGTTCTCTGTCAGTTGACGGCGGACGCGTGCGCCGTCCCTGTTCATGCCGGCCCAGTGGAGGCCGCGGCAATCGGCAATGCCCTGATGCAGTTCGGCGCACTCGAGGTCCTCGAAATGAATCTCGAACAGATGCGACGTGTGGTGAATTCTTCCTTCCCCGCTACGCTCTTCCTCCCGGTCGAGGGCGCGAGTCAGTGGGATGTTGCCGAGGCTCTCGTGGAGGCGGGCTCGCGCTAACTTCGAGGATCCGCCGTGGTGTCCGCGACCCTCATGACCCCCTGAGGGGTTGGCGCGGTCCGTTGGCGTGCGCCACCGCCGTCGAAGGGTTCGCTCAAAAGCCTTCGGTCGCGCCGATCTAGCCCAGCGCCCCGCCCAGCAGTGAACTGCCGCTGCTACCGAGTTGCTTGATGAGCGCGGGAGTGATGACTAGGGGTGAGGTGGGCGTGTTGACCGCCAGCGTCTGGTGCGCGAAAGTGGAAGTCAGTGTCACGGTGGCGTTGCCGTATTTCGCCGTGGGCACCACTAACTTCACGCTGGCGCCGGTGGCGTTCGATCCGGACATGGCGACCGTCACGTTGTACGTGCCTGGCACCTTGGCCGTGGCCAACGACTGGATCCCCAGCGACTTCAAAACGGTCGTGAGTGAACTCAACAGTTTCGCGGTGGAACCCGACGCCGTGAAGCCGCCGGTCACCGACGACGACGCACCTCGCGCCAAAATGCTCACCACCGCGCTCACGAGCGAGTTCTCGCCGCTCGCTAGTGTCGAGCGCGATAAGGAGAGGCCCGCCGACGAATGAGCGTACTGGGCGACGAGGGAGAACGGGAGTTCAATCCAACGTTGGCCGAGGAGCAGATTCAGCGTCGAAAGCGTAGCGGCACCGCTCGTCATTCCCGGCACCTGACCCAGCGCGGTGAAGTCGATGTTGAAGTAGACGTTGGACTTATTGACGAGAATCGTCGCGACGCGCGTCGTGCCGTTGAGCACCAGGAGGTCCTGGTTCACCTGATTCATCGAACTCTTGATGGGTAGTCCCGTCAGACTCTGTTCGTTCAACTGAAAAGTCAAGTGTTGAAGGGCGGTTGAGTAGTGGGTCAGAGCGGGATCGACGCTCGTGAGGGCTGCGTTGAAATGTACTTGGAGGTACGGGCTCGCACCGTAGGTGTTGCGAGCGACCGAGAGGGCCGTCGGGATACTACAGGCGGACAAACCGATTGACGCGACACCCGCCAGCGTCACCATCTTCCAACTCCGTCGTTTCACGACACGTCTCCTCATTTTCGGGGCTCCGGACATCGCTGCGTGCGACAACCCAGGTAATCCCTTTCCAATCTAACGGCCGTTCGATACGACGCTTGCGGCGCAGTGTTCTATGACAATCAGGTGACGAGAATCACGTCGAGAGTGCGTGGTCCGTGCACACCTTCGATACGTTCGAGTTCGATGTCCGAAGTGGCCGAGGGCCCCGAGATCCAGGTCTGGGTCGAGGTGGGAGTGAGTCTCGACACGGCCTCGGGAACCACCTCCACAATTTGGTCGTCGAAGATGACAATGATGAGGTGGTCGGGAATCAAGGAGAGCGCGCGACGCCCCTGGCGTTCGCCGGAATCCAGGACGATTGTCCCGGTCTGAGCAATGGCGACGGCGCACCCCGAAAGCGTTGAGTCAATCGCGTCGAGGTCGGCGACCGTCAGGTGGGGAGAGTCCGAGTGCACCTCGGCGCCGATCGATGTGAGCCAGTCACCAGGTATATCGCTGGGCACGGCCAACGACGTCGAACCGTGGGCGATCAGAAGTTCGTTCACCACTCCGCCCAGGGCGCCGTGTTCGCATTCAACGACGTGCGCGCGATAATCGATGAGGCGGTCCTTGAGGAATTCGCGACGCTGCTTGGCGTCCAGGCGACCGTTCACTCGGTACTCACGTTCACCACTCAGAGAACTGCGACGACCACTCGTCCCGAGCGCGGCGTCGATAGAACTGAGGACTCCCTCGCGACCCGCCACGTCGGCACCCACGTGACCAGGCGCACCTTCGTGCAGCGCATCGTGATGATGGACCATCGCCTCGTGCGATGACACGGGATCGGGTCCGGAGATGTTGGCGTCCGGGTGCGTCGAGGAGAACCAGGTGCGAAACGACGTTGGCGGTGGCACGGGTGCGTCGCGAGCCCCACTCCACTTGTTAAGAGGTGGAGGGAGGAACCGCAAGGTGCGTGCCGGCAGGCGGCCGAATAGTGCGCCGATGGCGACGACGCGCTGGAACGCTCGTCCCGAGGAGAAGCCTCTCTCCGCGATTTTCATCGACAGCAGCTCAGGGTCGCGAGGGTGTTCGCGTCGCTTCTCGTCGACGACCTCAGAGCGAAGGCGCACCAGGATCTTAGGGATGTCGATCTTGACCGGACACGCCACGTAGCAGGCGCCACAGAGCGACGAGGCGTAGGGCAAGGAATCCTCGAGCGCCGTGCGCTTGCCGCGCCGTAGCTGGGGGACCAGGACCGCACCGATGGGGCCCGGGTACGGATTGCCGTAGGAGTGACCACCAGTGCGCTCGTAGACGGGACAGACGTTGAGGCAGGCCGAACAGCGGATGCAACGAAGGACGTCACGGCCAGTCTCTTCAGCGAGCGCCGAGGAGCGTCCGTTGTCGATGAGCACCAGATGGAAGTGCGAGGGACCGTTGCCTGGTGTCGCGCCGGTGAAGATCGACGTGTAGGGATTCATGCGTTCGCCCGTAGACGAACGCGGCAACAACTGCATGAAGACCTCGAGGCTCTGCCAGTTGGGCAGTATCTTCTCGATGCCCACGACCGAAATGAGAGTCTCGGGCAGGGTGAGACACATCCGACCGTTGCCCTCGGACTCCACGACGACCAGAGCGCCCGAGTCGGCGATGACGAAGTTCGCCCCCGAGATCGCAACGCGCGCCGAAAGGAAACGCTGACGCAAGTGGGCCCGCGCGGCGGCGGCCAGGGCCTGAGGATCATTGCTGAGATCCGCCGGGGCCGCGAGACCGGATTTACCCATCTCATCGATAAAGATCTGACGGATCTGCGAACGGTTCTTATGGATCGCCGGCACGAGGATGTGCGAGGGTAAGTCATCGCCGAGTTGGACGATGAGTTCCGCTAGATCCGTCTCGTAGGCTGTGATGCCGTGCTTCTCAAGGGCCACGTTAAGTTCGATCTCCGCGGTGGCCATGGACTTGACCTTGACGACGGAGTCGACGCCCGTGGCCTGGACCAGTTTCACCACGATGTCGTTCGCTTCAGCGGCGTCGCGCGCCCAGTGCACCACGCCACCGTGGGCGGTGACGTTCTTCTCGAGCTCGATGCAGAGCTCGTCGAGGTGATCGAGCGAATAGTCCTTCAGGGCGGCGCCGGCGCTGCGTAGCTCCTCCCAGTCTTCAAGCTCGCCCACCACTTTGAGCCGCTTATTTCGAATCGTCGTCGTGGCGTGGGCCAAGTTCGCGCGAAGCTGCGCGTCGGCAAGAGCGGTCTTGGCCAGCGTGGGAAAGGGCAACTCGGTATCGAAAACCCTAGACACGTGAGCTCCCTTCGCGGCTCGCGAGGATTTCCGCCACGTGCATCATCCTTATCCCCGTCTTGGCCCGCGACGACAGTCCGCCAATGTGGGTGAGACATGAATTGTCGAGGGCGCATACCACGTCGGCGCCGGTTGAGCGGATGCGCGCGAGCTTGTCTCGGCCCATGGCCACGGAGGTGTCGGAGTTCTTGATCGAGAACATGCCCCCGAATCCGCAGCAGGCGTCTTCTTCCGGAATCGACACGAGTTCCAGTCCCTGCACGTGACGCAGCAATGACTTCGGCGCCTCGTCGAGTCCGAGAACGCGCAGGGAGTGACACGTCGGGTGATAGGCCACGGTGTGATGAAAGCTCGCGCCAACGTCGGTGACCTGCAGGACGTCGGTGAGGAATTCAGAGAATTCGTAGGTGCGTCGTCCTACTTCTTCGAGCTCGAGGGCGAGGCTCTCGTTCTCCAGTGAGCGTGCGGACGAAGCGTAGAGGTCGCGCACCGTGCCGACGCACGACGCCGAGGGCGAGACAATCACGTCGTAGTCGGAGAAAACCTCACGAAAGCGCTGCGCCAAGTGCAACCCTTCTTGACGGTACCCCGCGTTGAGGTGCATTTGGCCGCAGCACGTCTGCTGGGTTGGAAAAACGACCTCGTGGCCGAGGCGCTCGAGGATTTCCACCACCGCCTGGGGCGTGCTGGGGAAAAGTCCGTCATTCACGCACGTGATGAAGAGGGCGACTTTCATATGCAGATCCTCCCCCGGGTGATGACCACCTCAACTACTCGACAATACTTATGCGACACCGTTGCGCGCCCTCTCGACTTTGAAGTATTTTAACGTTTCAGTGATAGTACTGCCGAGACCTGCTGCGGTGTGAGTTGAAGTGGGTGTGGCCTATGTCGACACCCCCGAGGTGTAGGTTGGCCCCAAGTCGCCCCGCCCTGAAAAAAGGACTCAGTCAATGAGTGAAAGTGAGACTGTCGGAACTTCGATGTCGGGTCCTTCACGGCGTCTCGCACTGATCACCGTGTGCCTCGTCATGTTCTTGACCTTCATGGACATGACCATCGTGTCCGTGGCGTTGGGCAGCGTGCGCTCGGACCTGCACGCCGGAGTCACTCAGTTGCAGTGGGTGGTCAATGGCTACGGGCTCACCTTTGCGAGTTTCATGTTGCTCGGGGGCAGTCTGGGGGATCGACTCGGACGCAAGAAGATCATGTTGCTCGGTCTGGCCCTCTTCGCGTTGGGCTCTTTGGTGGGTGCGCTGGCCACGGCGTCGAGTCTGCTGATCGGGGCGCGCGTCATCATGGGGGTGGGAGCGGCGGCATCGGAGCCCGGAACGCTCTCGGTGCTGCGTCAGTTGTACCCCGAAGGTCACGAGCGGGCTCGCGCGATCGGCGCGTGGGCCGCCGTGTCGGGACTGGCGCTGGCCTTCGGACCGGTTATCGGTGGCGTCCTGGTCGCATTGGGCAATTGGCAGGCAGTGTTCTGGTTCAACGTGGCCGCCGCCGCCGTGGTCATCGTCTTGGCGATACGCAGTGTGCCAGAGAGCTCGAGTCCCCAGAGCGGACGCCTCGATTATTTCGGTTTCCTTCTCGGAACCCTGGGCCTCGGGGCGCTCACCTTCGCCGTGATTCTGGGCGAGACGAACGGGTACCGCACGTCGTGGGTCATCGGGTTGTTCCTGCTGGGGGTCGTGGCGCTAGTGACGTTCGTGCGGGTGGAGCGACACACTGAGTTGCCCCTCCTCGACATGCAGTACTTTCGCTCCTCTCGTTTCAGTGGCGCCATCATCGTTGCGTTCATCTTGTATTTCTCGATCTTCTCGATCTTCTTCTTCACCGCGCTCTACCTCTCCGCGGTGATCGACTACAGCCCCGCGCACACCGCGTTGGAGTTCGTTCCCATGGCGGCGGCGATGATCCTGTCGTCGGTTATCGCCGGACGGCGAGTGGCGCGCATCGGCCCTCGCGTCCCCATGGCCGAGGGATGCGTGATGGCGGGAGCCGGTGTGTTGCTCTCTGCGCTGCTGCTGGAATCCTCGCACCCGTCCGCGTGGCTCATGGCAACGTTGGCCCTCGCGGGCTACGGCTTTGGATCGAGCGTCGTGCCCATGACCTCGGTGACGTTGGCGGAGGTCTCTCCGGAGCGTTCCGGCATGGCGGCCTCGGCCACCAATACGAGCCGAGAACTCGGGGCGGTCTTCGGGGTGGCGGTCCTGGGAGCGTTGGTCAACGCGCAGTTGACTGGCGCGCTGGAGCAGCGCCTCAAGGCGTTGAACATCCCTCGGGTGTATTTTCAAACGATCATCAATTTCATCGAGACTGGATCGGCCCCCGCGGGAGTGTCGATTGGCAACGGTTCGGGCAACTCGATTGAGGATCACGTCGTGGCTGCGGTCTACAGCGCCTTTCGTAATGGTCTGGAGCAGTCGCTAGTCGTCGCGGGCGTGGGAATGTTGGTGGCCGCCGGCATCGCCGTGCGCACCCTCGGGCCGGGTCGCGCGTCGCGCGCCGTGACCGAGGACTTTGAGATTTAGTTGATTGCGGGCTGCACCGATGAGGGGGCGAAGAGACGCCCTAGCGCGCCGGACCTGATTGGAGTAAGAATTTGAGTACTACGTTGTTGTCAGGGAGGTAGTCATGCGGCTTTCGTTTCGAACGTCAGTAGTGGGAGTGCTCGTTGTCACTCTGGGGATGATGAGCACGTTGTCGGCGTACGGCTCCTCGACCAAGCCCTCAGCACCGCTCGCGGTGCGCGCCAGCGCCGCCATCGCCAGTGCTCACGTGTCCTGGGCCAAGCCAGTGAGTGCCGGCGGATCGACAATCACCAAGTACGTCGTAACCGCGCTACCTTCGGGTCGGACGTGTTCGACCACCAAGTTGACGTGTGTCGTGACCGGCCTGAAGAACGGGACGTCGTATAGTTTCAGCGTCGTGGCCTTCAATAAGTTCGGTGCGGGTGTGCGATCGGGGGCGTCCAACAAGGTGGTGCCGAAGGCGAGTAGTACGAACGCGCGGCTCCTGGTGGTGACACCATCGACGGGACTGCATAGCGGAGAAAAGGTGAAGGTCTCGGGTTCGGGATTCACTCCCAAGGATTCGATCTACCTGGTGGAATGTCTGGCCACCGCTACTGGTCAGAACGGGTGTCAGTTGCCGAATTCGATTCCGACCCCTATTACGGTCACCGCGAGCGGCGCTTTGCCCACCACCACTTTTACGGTGTCAACGGGCAACATCGGCAATGGTAAGTGCGGTACGACGGCGGCGAACGCGGCGGCGTGCGCCATTAGTGCGGGTAACGCCACCGGGGGCGACACCGCACAAGCCATCATCAAATTCAAGCCGTAGGGTGGCGAGTTCCGAGGGCTGCCCCGGTGGGAGAGCGAGATCCAAGCGGCGACGATCGCCATAGACGTCGCGGACGTGTTCGAACGCTCCACGTTCGTTCTCGCAGGCGGGGTTCGGGTGCTCGCACCTCGAGTCGGGGTTTGACGGTCGGCACGAATGACACCCGGACCTACCGACGCGGTGGGGTTCGGATGTCACTCGTTGCGGACTAGTGAATCAACACTTTCAGCGCGTCGTGCTCGGCGGCGTTGGCGAACACATCGTATGCAGCCATCACTTGATCAAAAGAGAACTCGTGCGTGACGAATTTATCGACTGGCAGTGAGCCACCGGCAACGAGCTTGAGCAGTAGCGTCAAGGTGTTGGTATTGACGAGGCCCATCGAAATGTCGATGTTCTTTATCCATAACTCGTTCAAGGCCAGCTCGACGGGCTTACCGTGGACGCCGATATTGGCGACACTGCCCCCCGGTCTCACGATCTGGGTCGCCATGGTGAAGGTCTGTGCCATGCCAACGGCCTCGATGGCCACGTCGACACCCGCACCATCGGTCAGATTGAGCACCTGTTGCTGCCAATCGGCATCGCCAGAATTAACGATGTCGGTCGCACCGAAGTCCGCCGCTCTCTTGAGGCGAGCGGGATCGAGGTCGATGGCGATGACCTTGGAAGGACCGTAGAGTCGTGACGTCATCACCGCCGAGAGACCCACCGGACCAGAGCCGATGACGGCCACGATATCTCCGGGCTGTACGTGACCGTATTGCACGCCAATTTCGAAGCCGGTGGGCAGGATGTCCGAAAGGAGTATTCCTTGCTCGTGCGTCATCCCGGGGGGCAGGGGATACACCGACGTCTCAGCGAAGGGAACCCTGACGAATTCGGCTTGGGTACCGTCAATCATGTAACCAAAGATCCAACCAATGCCGGCGAGACCCTCCGGGTCCAGGCAATGGCTGAACAATCCCTGACGACAATTTGTGCATCGTCCGCATGAACTCACGCACGAAAGAATGACCTCGTCTCCGACGGCCAGTTGCGTGACACCCGATCCAATCTCGGTGATCACGCCAATCCCCTCGTGACCCAGAATTCGACCAACTTCAACCTCGGGGACGTCACCTTTGAGAATATGCAGGTCGGTCCCGCAAATAGTGGTGGCCACCATCTTCACGATGACGTCCGTCGAACTTTGAATGGTGGGGTTCGGGACTTCCTTCCAACTCTTTTGGCCGGGACCCTCATACACAAGCGCTTTCATGATGAACCTTCTCTCGCCAGTTGCGTGAAGACTGGTCACGTGCGCTCTTTGCGCGCTAGGACCACCGGCAAGACATCGTGTCAAACCTCACATTATTAGTATATGTAATAATTAGTTAATGCAATCAATTGATCAGCGAACCCCATTCATTGGTGCCGCACTCTTGGCCTCGCGGGCCATCGCTTCGATGGCGCAAGTCGCGCTCTCTGACGTCACCGATGAAGTGACCTTGGCCCAGTACCGGACGTTGGTCGTTCTGGCGCAGCAGGGACCCCAGAATCTGGTCAATTTGGCCGGGGAGATTGGTGTGACGCCGGCGACAGCGACCCGCATGTGCGATCGTCTGGTTGGAAAGAAGTTGATCACCCGTGAACCACAGGATCAGGATCGACGTCATATTCGACTGGTACTGACCACGAAAGGTCGGCATCTTGTCGATGCCGTGACGGAGCGACGTCGCCGCGAAGTGAGCACGCTCGTGGGCTTGGTGTCGTCGCAGGACCAAGCGACTTTGTCGGCAGCGTTCATCCGTTTCGCCGCCGCGGTGGGAAAGGTCCCTGAACAGGATTGGTCAGCTGGTTGGGATCTCTAGGAGTCGGGTGAGATCTTCGCGCCCGTGACCGACGCGATGTCGAGTTGCGGCTTTCGCAGGGTGACCAACTGTTCGAACGATGCGTTGATTCGGGCAGACTGGTGCGATGGGCCAGCCACTCAGTCGTGACTCCCGACTCCTCGTGAGTGGACAGGCGGTTCGCGGCTTCGGCTATGGATTCACGGCAGTGCTCCTGGGGGCGATGTTGGCCGCCCGCGGCGTCAGCGCAGTGGAAGCCGGTGTACTGCTCGCCTCACTGATTGCGGGCAGCGCGGCGGCGTCACTGGTCGTCGGCGTCTTCGCCGACCGTTTTGGTCGTCGGCGATCTTACGCCGTCTTCTTTCTGGCCCTGGCCCTGGCGGGCGCCGTAGTTGCGATGAATCCGCCACTATGGCTGCTCTTCGTGGTCGCTCTCACGGGAACCCTCTCGACCGACGTAGTCGACAATGGGGCCGCCAGCACTCTCGAGCAGGTGATGCTGGCGAATGACGACGCGGGAACTGGCCACGTCTATGGCCGGTACAACGCCGCCGGGGCCGCCTTTGGCGCCCTCGGCGCGCTGGGCGCTGGCGTGGCCGGCGTGACCTCGAAGTCGACCGACCACGTGTGGCTGTTCACGGTGCTGGTGCCGGTCGGTGTTGTAGGCGCCCTGTGTTCGTGGGCCCTCTCCTCATCGGTCGAGGCCCCTCACACCCGAGCGATCGACGGAGGCCTCGTGCGACCGGTGCGGACGAAACTCGGATCGTCGCGAGTCGTCGTGCACCGCCTCGCGAAGTTGTTCGCTGTCGATGCCGCTGGTGGGGGACTCGTAACGACGGGCTTCCTCTCGTACTACATGACGCAGCGCTATCACGTCTCGTTGGCGACGCTCGGGGGACTCTTCTTCCTCGTGTCCACCTTGCAGGCGGTGTCAGTGACGGTTGCGCCGATGCTCGCCCGCCGATATGGACTGGTCGCGACCATGGTCTGGACGCACTTGCCGAGCAATCTCATCATGGCCGCCATGGCGTTCGCCCCGAATTTCGCGTCGGCGGCGATACTTCTGTTGTTGCGCACCACGATGTCCCAGATGGATACTCCCACGCGTCAGGCTCTGGTCATGACGGTCGTGATGCCGCCCGAGCGTACGCAGGCGGCGGCGGTGACGAACGCGGCCCGGTATTCGGTGAGACCCTTCGCGCCACTACTGGGAGGTGCATTGCAGTCGATCAGCTTAGGAGCCCCACTGCTCGTCGCCGGGGTCGTGAAGGGTGCTTACGATCTGGCGCTGTGGAGTTGGGCCCGCGGTATTGCGGGCGTGGACACGCCGCGGGTGTCACGTGGTGAGTGAGGTCGCCGGTCCGTAACCGAGTCCCGTTTCATCTGGCGTCGATATCATCTCGAGGAGTTCACGTCCCATTCAGAATCGAATACCTATTATGTAGCGGTGGTCAGCGATTCTGGGCGGAGGTCGGCGACGGACCTGCTGCGCAGGGGACGCCAACTCGAAGTTCTAACGCTGAGCTGGAATATTGTCGGAGTCGTTATTCTTGCCTACGCCGCCGTTGTGGCGCGTTCGGTCGCGCTGGCGGGCTTCGGCGTGGACAGTGTGATTGAGATCGGTGCATCGACGGTGGTGCTGTGGGAACTGGCGGACGTGGCGCACAGTCGACAACACCGAGCGATGAGAATGGTCGGAGCCTCGTTCCTCGCACTCGCGGTCTACTTGGCGGCACAGAGCACCTTTGTCCTCGTAGTGGGTTTTCAACCTCATCACAGTCGCGTCGGCATCGTGTGGACGGCGCTCACGGTCGTGGCGATGTTCGCACTGGCCGCTGGAAAGTCCACGACCGGGCGCGCCCTGCGGAACCCGGTTCTCATCGCCGAAGGTCGCGTTACCTCAGTGGACGGGATCTTGGCCGCAGCTGTTCTGGTAAGCCTCGTGTTGAACGCGCTCGCTGATTGGTGGTGGGCCGACCCGATGGCCGGTTACGTGATACTTTTCTACGCGGTGCGTGAGGCCCGCGAGACTCTCCACCACTAAGTTGCATTGCGTCACACCTCGTCCTCCAGGAGTTGGTCCTTCCGCGTATTTTGGACGGCGTTCCGAGCGATGTGCACTGCGCGTTGCGGACGAGTGCCGGTGCCTGAGTATCGCGTCGTATGGCGCTCTTTGTGTCTGGTGGCTCCGAGAATCCTTGGCAGCTCCGGCTGTCGCACGAAACGTCGGCGCGAAGGAGTGAGGTGACGGATTATCCTACGCGCTAGTCACGGCGATTCGTTTGGAGGAAACCGCGTGAAACTTTCCCAACGCGCCCGCAAGAGCGAACCGTTCTACGCCATGGCCTTCGGTGACCGCGCCGCGGTCGTCGAAGATCAGGGTGAACACGTGGTCAAGCTCTGTCTGGGTGAACCCGATTTCGGCGCGCCGCCCACCGTGCGCGCCGCAATGGTCGCGGTCATGGATGGCCGACCCCTCGACTACACCTCCGCCATGGGTCTGAGCGCGCTACGCCAGGCTATCGCCGGTTTCTACCTCGATCGCCACGGCGTGGTCGTCGAGCCCTCGCGGATCGTCGTGACCTCGGGTGCTTCGGCGGCTTTGTTGCTGGCGGTGGCGGCCACTGTCGACCCCGGAAGTGAGGTCGTCATGGCCGACCCTACGTATCCGTGCAATCGCCAGCTCGTCGAATCATTCGGTGGAGTAGTCGCGACGGTGCCAACCACCGCATCGACCAGTTTTCAACTGACCAGTTCGTTAGTGGATGCAGCGTGGGGCACTGATACGAGAGTCGTCATGATGGCTTCGCCCGCTAACCCCACGGGAACGTCAATCCCTTACGACGAATTGGCGAATATCTGTGAGTTGGCGCGCCAGCGCGGCGCGTGGCGCATCGTCGACGAGATCTACTTGAACCTCACCGACCATGATGACCGCGGGAACTCGCCGCGCAGCGTCTTGAGTGTTGATCCGGACGCCATCGTGATCAACAGCTTTTCCAAGTACTTCGGGATGACTGGCTGGCGCTTAGGTTGGTGCGTGATCCCCGAGGTGCTGGTGCCGGCGATTGAGCGCCTGGCGATGAACTATTTCTTGTGCGCTTCGACGCCCGCGCAGCATGCCGCTCTGGCCTGTTTCACCGAGGAGTCCCTGGCCCTATGCGAAGAGCAACGACTCGAACTGCTCGCTCGGCGGGCGTTGGTCTTGGACGAGCTCGCTCTCATGGGGCTCGCGGTTCCCGCCGTTCCCAACGGCGCCTTTTACGTATATTTCGATGTCAGCCAGACCGGTCTGGACTCGTGGGAGTTTTGCGAACGAGTCCTCCAAGAGGTCCACGTCGCATTGACGCCGGGGAGGGACTTCGGTTCCCACCTGGGACACCGTTTTGTTCGGCTCTCGTATACCGCCTCGCGCGACGAACTTCGTGAGGGTTTGGCCCGTCTCGGGGCATTCGTAAAAGGCCTCTCGCGGATTACCGATCACGAGCGAGGAGGTCGAACTCCCTCGGGACCGCGCAACGATGCGCGGGAGTGACCACGGTACTTGGCGCTCACGTCGACCCTGGATGGCACAAAGAGAACCCCCAACAGTCATTGACGCATTCTGGACACGTACCCCCGTGTCGCCAACGGCCTGTGGCGAATGTGAAACCTACGCCGGGGACCGTCAACCGTTGAGCGAAATAGGTACCTCCACTTCGTTGTACGGGGCGGAGGAATGGCGAGGGCGAAGGGATGAGCCCTCGCCATTTCGACATCTCGCCGCTGACCAACGACGCGAATGTCTCATGGGGAGGCCCGCGGGACACGCGGACGTCCTCTATCTCGGTGCAAAGAAGTTGATCAAGCCGGAATAGGGAGATACCTCAACGTTCTACTCGCGAAGCGATGCGCCGGCAATCGTTCGTGATCACTGGCGCAATTCAACAGCCACGGGCAACTGACGCCTTCTGCGTCGCTGGTTGGCCGAGCGAGGGCGCACGAACTTGCGAGGCCGCACGGGTCGAGGGTCCACTACGTCGTCGGGGGCCCGTTCTTCGGGGGTTCCCTGCGCCGCGACTCGTCGAAGTTCATTTCGAACCGAGCGCCTGGGTGAAATGCGCTCGAAGCGCAGGGCCGAGATTCTCGTCCTCGAGACCAAGATCGATGATCGTCTTCAAGTACTCGAGCTTGTCTCCCGTATCGAAGTAACGAGCGTTCTCGATCTCATATCCGAGAAGGAAGTTGCCCTTGTCGATCGAGAGCTGCATCGCATTCTGCAGGGAAAGCTCTTCGCCCGGTCGAAGTTCAGAGGCACGTTCGCTGAGGCACCCCAATATCGTCGGCGTGAAGAGGTAGCTACTCACGCTCGCGAGATCCGATGGCGCCTTGGATCGGCCGGGCTTCTCGACGATCGAATCGATCTTCACGATACCCGGCTCGATCTCCTTACCTCCTACGTACCCGTAGCGGGTGTAGTCGTCGTCATCATCCGCACGAATGCACGACAGCACCCCGAGACCCGTGCGCTCGTGGAGGGCGACCATCTGGCTGAACCGTCCGGGAGTGGCGCGAATGAAGTCGTCCCCGAAGGTGTAGATGAAAGGCTCGTTGCCGATGAGGTGCGCAGCGTTAAGAAGAGGCGTACCGTTGCCATCGGGACCCTTTTGGCGCATGTAGGCGAAATTTGCCAGGTTGGCGATGTGCTCAACCTCCTTCAACACCTGCTTTTTCGGACCCTTGAGGGCAGCCACCAGCTCCTGGTTGGGCTCCGCGAAATGGTCCTCGATCGAACGCTTGTGATATCCGGTAACGATGACGATGTCTTCGATCCCGGCCTCGACGAGCTCCTCGACGATGTACTGAATGATCGGCTTGTCGACGATCGGCAACATTTCCTTGGGCATTGCCTTGGTCTGTGGGAGGAATCTCGTTCCCAGACCAGCCGCCGCGATGACAGCTTTGCGTATCAATTGGATCTCCCGCTCACGTGAACTCGAATTGCTAGTGACGCACTCGATCTGCCCGATTGCGGCGTCTCTCGTGCCATGTCTCTACACTACGGTGCAAACTACACGTGATTCTTCTGTCTGAGGGAGATGTCCCCAATACGCAAGTCGCGGGGCGAGCGCCGTGCGTCTGCGCGGCCCGATCCACTGCTGACTCCCCCAGCCGCACAAGTGTGGCTTCTTTGCTTTCGGCTGGCTCCCAGGGTCTCGATCCCAAACTTCGGGGAGTGCCTTCACGTGGTGCAGGCGATGTCGCTGCGTCCAGTTGCACTCGCCGGACGAAGCACATTTTCCACCAGGACGCACCCGAGTCCCTCCCGCGGCTCGACGACTGAGCGCCCCGTCCCGCATTGATCCCCGTGACGTCGTCGTCGGATCGTCGTCTCGTTGAAGGTCGAGTCGAATTTATCACTCAAGAAACGACAGAACTCATCGTCGCGGGGGTCGACGCGCACGCGAATTGCTAGCGGCAAAGCGATGGCCGGAGTCCCCGCCGTCAATGAATTCTGCTTCCGTGAGGTTTCGGGGAGGTGTCGTCGATCGATCCCACAGTGACGCCGGCTCACGCGTGCGCTCGAAGGGCGCGGGCGTACCATTCCCACGAATCGATGACGTCCTCGGGCGCCGTACTCGGTTCCCAACCGTTGATGATGCCGACGAGCGTCCAGTAACGTCCGACGCGCCGGTCGGTGAATGCCTCTATCCGGTCGGCGACACTTGCACGATTCTCAGGAGGTGTGGGCCCGAGCGATTCGAGTCGTTCGACAATCGCGAGAGCGTCGGCAGAAGCGGGTTCGATTCCGGCGCGCATGGCGGGGCCCGCGAGTTGCCCTACTGCCTTTCCCACTTCGAACTGGGCGACGTCGGGCTCGGGACCTTCGGCGAGGGCACGTCGCGCCATTCGCCGGCTGGCCTCGACGAAATCTCGGTCACGCAACAACTGGGCGAGCTCCACCCAGGCGGCCACCTGGTCCGGCGTGGGATCTTCGGGTAGTTCGGGGGTTCCCATGCGTAGCTTGTCGGCCACGTCATTGGGATCGTCCCCGAAGACGGCGTCGAGGTAGTCGTCGACCACGCGTCGGCGCTCCTCGGCGGTGAGGGTTGTGAGGTCGGACATGAGTTCAAGCTCCTTTGGTTCGTTGGATTCGATGAAAATTCGTAGCACCGCTTGCTGGAGTCGAAGCAGCCGGATCTGTGCGTCGAGTGCGCGGGAATGTTCGGTGGCGACTTCGATCAATGATGACTCCGAGGTCAGGACGCGCTTGATGTCGTCGAGCCCCACGCCTAATTCGCGCAGCGTGCGCACGAGTCGCGCGCGCGTCACGGCGTCGGACCCGAACACCCGGTAGCCCGCAGCAGTGCGACCCGTCACTGGGAGCAGGCCCTCGTCGGCATAGAAGCGCAGCGTGCGCACTGAAAGATTCGTACTCGCCGCGAGTTCTCCGATCATCACATTGACAAGTATTGGGTCTCCACCCGGTGGAGAGTCAAGAGGAGGACGTGAGATTATGTCCGATACCCGAAGTGGGCGAGGACGTCGCTTCTGGTCGTCCAAGCGGTGGTGTGCCCACCAGGCGAGGAACCCGACTCCGTCCACTCGCGAGGGGTCGTGCGCCCCAACACCATGTCACGACCATCAACTCGCGTCCACAGGGCGGCATCATTGAGTTGACGTGTGCGGTCTAGATTCACCCCACCAGTCGTCGAAAGGAGGAAATGCCGTACCCGTGGACCTCAGTGAACGGACGTGATTGGGCGAACGGCCCGAAATCGGACGGCACTAGGGGTGCGTCGTCGTTGCGTGCGCTTCAACTAGCTCGCAATGTCGCGGTTCGACGGGTAGCCACTAATGGTCCCCAAAGATTTTCGACCGTGGAGATCCACGACTTCAGACGATCAGTGCTCTTCGACGATGGAGCGCTGAGACTCGGGACACTCCGCGCACCACCTCCGCGACGTGCTCGTGGACTTCGAGTCTCTGCATCACACCGACAAACTGCGAGCGAAGTCGCGTATTTTGGTGCAGACTGTCCGATGGTTGCTGTGAAGGGCGTGCACCAGTCCGGTCAGTCTCTTCTTGTCCGCAGCGCCGGGGGAGGCCGTGGTGTCAGTCGTCTCGCGTCGCACCGTGTGGTGCTTGCCAGGTACGGGGGCTGTCGAATGACCACAGCCACCGATTCGTTTCGACGCGCTCGAGACCTCCTGCTCGCGACGCGCACGGATTACGCTACGGCCTACGAACAGTTCGAGTGGCCTCGGCTCGAGCGTTTCAATTTCGCTCTCGACTGGTTCGATGCCGTGCTCGCGGTCGAGCACGCCGACCAGGTGGGACTACGTATCATCGAAGACGACGGTGCCGACATTTCCTACACCTTCGCCACGTTGTCGCGCCGCTCCAACCAGGTCGCCAATTGGTTGCGCTCGCTCGGCGTTACGCGAGGCACCAAGGTTCTGGTGGTGCTCGGGAATCAGGTGGAGCTCTGGGAGACCACTCTCGCCGTAATGAAACTCGGAGCGGTCCTCATCCCTGCGGCGACGATGTCCACTCCCGCCGACATGGCCGATCGAGTGGCGCGAGCCAGCGCTGGCGCCGTGATAATCCGTCCGGAGTTGGCGCCGCGGTTCGATAATGTGCCTGGTTCATACTTGCGCGTGGTGACCGGAGCCGGGGTGCCAAACTGGTTCAGCTACAACGACAACCACTCCAGTTCCGAGACGTTCATCCCCGACGCGCCCACTTTCGGCGATGACCCCCTGCTCATCTACTTCACCTCGGGCACGACGGCGCTACCCAAACTGGTCGAGCATACCCACACGAGTTATCCGGTGGGTCATTTGAGCACGATGTATTGGATCGGTCTGCAACCCGGTGACGTGCACCTTAACGTGTCGAGTCCCGGGTGGGCCAAGCACGCGTGGTCGTGCGTGTTCGCACCGTGGATCGCTGGAGCGACCACCTGTCTGTTCAACTACGAACGCTTTGACGCGCGAGCGATGCTCGATGTCCTGCGCGACGCGAAGGTCACGACGTTCTGTGCGCCCCCGACGGTCTGGCGCATGCTCATTCAACAAGACATGGCGGCTTGGACCACGTCACTTCGTGAGCTGGTAAGCGCCGGTGAGCCGTTGAACGCCGAGGTCATCGACCGGGTCCGCGACGCGTGGGGACTAACGATCCGTGATGGCTTCGGCCAGACCGAGACGACGGTCCAAGTGGGCAATTCACCGGGTCAGAAGGTGATTGCGGGATCCATGGGTCGACCCATTCCGGGATACCAGATTGACTTGGTCGATCCCGGTAGCGCAGAGGTAGCGAGTGAGGGAGAGATCTGCGTGCGCTGCGAACCCGAGAGACCCGTCGGGGTGATGACGGGATACCGCGTCGCGCAGGGTCCCGACGATGAGCGAAACGGCTGGGCCTTCGCGGGGGGTCGCTATCACACGGGCGACCTCGCTCGTCGCGACGAGGAGGGCTACATCACCTACGTCGGACGAACCGACGATGTCTTTAAATCGAGTGACTACCGGATCAGCCCGTTCGAGCTAGAGAGCGTGCTCATCGAACACGCCGCCGTCGCCGAGGCGGCGGTCGTGCCAGCGTCGGACGAACTGCGACTCGCCGTCCCCAAGGCCTACGTCACCTTGGTCGCGGGACAGACCCCGTCAAAGGAATTGGCGGGAGACATTCTGCAACACTGCCGCGAGCGACTCGCCGGGTACAAGCGCGTACGCCGCCTGGAGTTCGCCGATTTGCCCAAGACCCTCAGTGGGAAGATCCGCCGGGTCGAACTTCGTGGGACGGAGAAGGCCCGGGCGGGAACCCGCAATCCCGAGGAGTACCGCGAAGAGGATTTCGAATAGTTCAGGTCGTTGCTCTCGTGGAGGTTGACGACTTTGGCGACGCGTCTACTCCTTACTCGAAGTAGTGACCGAGTTCGAGATCGGCGATCAGCCCCAGTTGCGCTGGCTCCCATCCCAGTAACTCTTGGGTCATCGTGCTCGAGACGGGGCTATCGATTGAGACGAAGTGCGCCAGCCAGCCAAAGTGATCCACCGCCTCCTCAGGAGCGATCGACGAAACAGGCACCTCCAAGTGCCGACCGATCACCTCGGCGATGTCACGCAGAGGTACGCCGACTTCGGCGACGGCGTGCAGCGTGGATCCCGTGGGCGCCCCCTCGAGGGCCAGCGCGAAAAGGTGTGCGGTGTCCAATCGGTGTACCGCGTTCCAGCGGTTCGACCCGTCGCCGACGTAGGCGGCGACGCCCCTGTCGCGCGCAATCTCGACGAGTCTCGCGAGAAAGCCGTGGTCGCCAATACCGTGATTGGTCGGGGCGAGTCGCACGACGGATGAACGTATGCCGCTGTCTGCGAGCGAGAGAGCGTACTCTTCGGTCGCCCACCGAGTGGATGGACCGTCGCCGAGCGCGGCCACCGACGCATCGTGACCATGCCCGTCTAGTTCGGTCGCGACCATTCCTGATACGAGTCCGAGCGTGCCAGAGGCAATCAGTAGCGGGCGTTCGGAACCCGCCAACACCTCGCCGAAGACCTCGACGACCCTCCGGTCAGCCTCGGCAGCTTTCGCGAATCCACCGGAGAATGCGACGTCGTGCATGAACGCGAGGTGAATTACCCCGTCGGATGTCGCAGCGGCCTCGCGAAGGATCTCAACGTCGTCGAGCGATCCTCGTCGCACGTTCACCCCCATCGACGCGAGGATTGATGCGGAAGTGTCGGATCGAGCAAGGCCCGTGACCCGATGGCCCGCTTCCACGAGTTCGGGGACGACGGCACTGCCAATCCAACCTGACGCGCCGGTAACGAAGATCCGCAAAGTGAAAGCTCCTGTCGTTTAAGGTCGAGCCCACTGACGTCCAAACTGATCCATGATGTCAGTGGCAGACATCATCATAGTTGTTGATGGCAGTTACTGTCAACAGGTACCATTGCGTTGTGCCTCGATGGGAGCCGGACAGCCTGAGTCGACTCCAGGAAGCGGCGCTGGAACTCTTTGGCGAGAAGGGCTACGACGAAACGACGGTCGTCGAGATATCACGTCAGGCAGGGCTCACCGAGCGGACGTTCTTCCGACATTTCGCGGATAAGCGAGAAGTATTGTTCGCTGGCGCGAAGGCGTTGGAAGAATTCTTGGTGAGCGCCGTCGCTCGCGCTCCCGAAGATCTGGCACCCATTGACGTGATCGCCACGAGCCTCGAGTCGCTGGGCCACTTCTTTTCCGACGATCGACGTGAGTACGCACGACTCCGTCAGTCCATCATCGTCGCCAATGCCGAGCTGCAAGAACGCGAGCTAATCAAGCTCGCACGATTGGCGGGCGCCATTGCCGACGCCCTGCGCGAGCGCAATGTCAATGAACCCACCGCGATCCTTAGCGCCGAACTCGCGGTCGTCGTCTTTAAGACCGCGTTCGAGCGATGGGTGCAGGAGAGTAATCGCAAGGACTTCGCCCAGTTGGTCAGGACGACGATCGCAGATATCTCGACTCTCGCGGCGCGGGGTCAATCCTCGATTCGTCCCCGTTGAAAGAGTCGACCCACTAAGTGCGAACCCGGTGCCTTCACTCGCATCGACGAGGACGGACGTCGTTCCACAAGTGACAGCGCTGATGGGCGACCCACGCCCAGCCCTTGGGGAATCAGATTGGTGTGGGAAGGAGCCGTTGGATCGCAATGGGAATAGCGTGATGACCGGAATCGAGCAATTCGCGCCATCCTATGAGCTGACCTTCGCGGTAGTGCCTGACGCCGGCCACGAGTGTCAATGTTGAATGTCGTCCCATCGTGCACCCGGGTGTTGACGCGGGCCCCTCAGGTCTATTCTCGCAACGCAGTTAAACGTCGTTGAATAGCAAGGATGACGGTAGGACCGGTCAATCGTCCATCAGCATACTTTGACGCCGTCGCGTGAGCGGTCTCGTGGCGTGACCAGGAACCGTTTCAGGGTCGGGTCACCTTCCAATGTCGAAGAGCTGACGGCGACGAGGCACGGCGCGACGGTCGCCACGCCGGCCAGTGGGATCACGTGGCCCGACGATCATGCCGATCGCCGGTTCCGCTATCGACGTCAACTCATGCCAGTGACGCGCATGGTGATGTTGATGCGACCGGCGACGAGTCCGCACGCTGATGGAGCGGTGCCGGGATAGATCTTGGTAACGCCGTGGTAGGCGAGGCGCGAGGGCCCGCCGAAGACGAACAAGTCGCCGGATATGAGATCGATGTTCTGATAGGGCATCTTGCGATTCTGCGTGTTGCCGAATCGGAATTGGCAGGTGTCGCCGATAGACAGTGAGACCACCGGTGCCAGGGAGTGCTCGTCCTTGTCTTGGTGCATGCCCATTCGGGCGTGTTCATCGTAGTAGTTCACAAGCGCGACGTCGGGAGTGTAGTCGTCGCCGGCGCGGGGGTCGCCGCTCGCGATGACGAGTGCCCTTCGACCAATGCGCACCATCCAGTCGGGAAAGTCGAGCACCCGACTATCGTTCACGTCGGTCGCGACCCGGGTGTATTTGTAGGGTTGCCAGTGCCAGCCGAGGCAAACGGTGCGCACGGACATCTGGTGACCACGCACCTTCGCGGCCCGCATGGGGACGGGGCCGGTGCTCCACCGAAAGAACTCGCCGACGATCCAGCGTTGTTGTTCAAGGCTCAGCCATCCGGGGACCACGTACGCACCCTCGCTGAGTTCCCGACTGGGTCGGTCGATGAAATCGTCGGTGAACAGAGTCATCATGCTCCCTCCCTGGTCGCTTGCTCGTTTCGACTGACCCGACCTCACTGCAGGCACCGCCGAGGACCCCTACTGCGGCTCACGCGGCGTCCTTGAGCACCGCTATTTCTTTTTGTAGCCCGACGGGCATCGGGGATGGACGGCAGTCACCCTTTTGGTCGACCTCCCCTTAAGGCACGAGATAGTGGTTCTCTTGTGACGTGTAGAAATTTGGGTCAGTCTGACCGAGATGGTCGGATTCGAGAAGTTGAAGCCGTAAGCGCCAACGTGGAGCCAACCGTTGCTGTCGCTCACCGAGGTCGTGGCCACGTTCTGATCCCCTGACGAGTCTTCTGTCACCGTGACGGTGGCCGAGATGGGAGCACTCGTGAAACCGTACAGGCACTGCGCGACGCTGTTGCGAATAGCGAGGTCGTACGTCCCCGAGACGACCGAACCATTAGCACCGTAGTGCATGCCGGCCACGCTGTAGGAGAAGTACCCTCCCGACACGCTGGGCGGACCAGGTTGATACGCCATCGAATTCGTCGTCACCATCCCGTCAACTTGGGCTTTGTCATTGAGGCACGACACGTTGGCGCCACTGGTCGGTGCCCATGATGGGAGTGTCCCGAAATCCCACACAGTGACCTGTCCGGCTGCGGTGTTGTTGACCGCGCCCCTGACGTCGTTGAGGGCGGTGGTGGCTTCGGGTGAATCTGTGAGTACGTAGGTGGCGGCAGCGGTTGGCGGTGGGGGAAAACCTAGGTCGGAGATGAGTTTGCCGATGCTCGGATCAGATTGGACCTGAGACAGCGCCGCGACGAAGGAGAGCGTGGGTACCGTCACCACTCCCGCAGACACCGAAATCACGTTCGACGTGGCGTCGAAGGGCGTCTCGGAAATTGATGGGTTCTGGAGGCGACCCTTGAACCACCCACTCACGAGATTGGAGACGCGTATCGAAAGTGAGGCTTGTGTTCCCACTGGGAAATCCTCCAAGCGTCCGCACGTCGTGGCAGTGGTGAATGCGCACTCGATGGTCCCTCCTTCCACGACCACTTGTCCCTGGGGATTCACCGTCACAAATGGTGGGATATTGCTTTGTGATATCTGGTTGTAGGGATAGATGGCCGCCGACAAGTTCGCACTCACGACGTGTCCGTCGGCCAGGACGAACTGCGCCTCCACCATTGTGGTGTAAGTAGTTGTCCCACCAAGATTCGCCAGCGGATTGGTCCACAGTTCCTGACTGGACCCGGCGGGAATACCCAACTCGGGATCGCCCGGCGTGGTCGCTCCGTCCGTCATTGCAACATACGTGCTGGGTACCATCGATCCGCTGGATGCGCCGAGCGCCATCGACGCGACGCAGTTGGTCGAAGTCGCTGACTCGCAGATAGGAAGCAGCGCGGTCACCGTACCCGTGGTACCGGGAAGATTGAGCGCGCAAGGACCTGACGAAGTGAATGTCGGACATTGGACCGCAGGCGCCGCGCCACTGGACGAATTGGTTGACGCGGCAATGTAGGAGAGGGCGCTCCACTGATAGTTGTCAACGAAACTTACGCCATCGGAATTTGGCGGTACGGTGAGGCTGGGAGACCATTGGTCCCCGTACGCCGATGAAGGCAGTGCCAGTACCTGCACCGCTACCAGGAGGCTCAGCACGAAAATCCGGGCGAGCCTGCTCACGGCGTGCCGCCGTTCAGCGAGCCAACGAGGGGCTTCGTCGAAAGACTCGTCTCCCTCCACATGGTCCAGACGATATCGCACGAAAACATGAAACCTTCTCCCAACTTCGGATTCTTGGTCAACTACGATGCGGGTGACTGCAGTCACCCGTGATCGAGTGGTCTCTGACTACCTACAAGCGATCAACTTCCCATCCGCCGCTGGTGAGCTGGTCGATCGGGTGAGATCCTCCTCGAGCGGCCCTGCCTCGACTGGTGAGATACCGCAATGGCGCCAGAACCAAACTTTGGCCACTGCCTGATGCAAATAGGTGTCCTTCGTCAAGAAGCGGAGCGGAGTGTCTCCTGCGCGCGTACCCAATCGCGCAGCGAAAATGGTGAGGTTGGTCCTTATGGGGGCGGGGCGCCCTCAGACATGGACTTCGACCGGACGATCGACACCGTGGCTGTGGGCACAATTCCTCCCACCTGCGCCGTACCGGTCATAGGTCGGACTGAGAAAGTCCTTATATCGAGAACTTGCCTGATCGTCCCTTAGTTAAACTCTGGCGGAGTGTCGCCAAACGACAGCTTTTGGCGTATTGGAGGGAACGTCCACGATGAAGCGATTCTCAATGACCCTTGCGATGCTCGGTCTTTTTGCGGCCATCCTTATTCCGAGCGCCTCCACAGCGGCCGCGCTGGTGGTCCCGAAGATTCCTTGGCCGGTCTGTTCCGCCACTCAACTCACTTGGTGCGTCAGCGGCGTTTCAATTCAGGCCCCAGGCCAAGTCGCTCAAAAGCTCGAATGGATTCCTGCCGGCACACCCCTCGTCTCGCCACCGACCACAACGACAACTTCCACGCCGTCGTCCACTACCACGACGACAACCTCCTCCACTACTACGACGACACCACCTTCGTCTGCTACCACGACCACGCCGTCGTCCACTACCACGACGACCACCCCGTCGTCCACGTCTACGACTACGACCACGACCACGACCACCCCTCCGACGTCACTTGGTGCGCAAGGGAATATCCAGTTCCCGGGATATTGGTCGAGCACTAGTTGGCCGGATACCTCGCTCGGTTTTGGCGGACTCTTCGTCCAGGCAATGGCGGCTAACAGTTTCTCGAATTTCATGGTTTTTAGAGTTCTTCCCGCGATTCAAGACTCATCGAACAGCAACGTCTACATAGCCGATGCAACGGGTACGGGCGTGATGGCATCGCTGAGTCCAGACGACATCATCACGGTGTCACTGGAGACCGGATCTGCGGCCGCCGGGGTAACAATGGCGATTGCGAACAACTTCTCGGACACCGTAGCCAGCGACGCCAACGGCACCAACCTGACTTTCACTGCCACACCCGTTCAGGTTGGCATCGCCAGCGACACCAAACAGTGCACCGGCGAGACTGGAGTAGCAGTAGCCGCGACTACCGAACTTGAGGTGATCGTGGCACCGACCAACGATCCCACGTCGGGGTTCGGCGTTGATGGTGTCTCGGGGAAGATGTACGTTGAAAGCAACGGTGCTTGTTCACTGTCCACACCGGTGTGGAATTCTGCCACGTCAACGTTGCAATGGACGGTAGCCGCACCGCACTTTCTCCCCGACGGGGTCACGGTTAATCAAGGTTTTTACCAAGCCATGATTCCAGGCGCTGACGCCACACTCCTATGGGGTCTGACGAACGTCAATCAAGCGGCGTCGGCGCTGACCGTCTCTGAGACGTCATCGGGTGGAGGTGCCAACAACTTGGCCGTCAGTTCGGTCTCGGTAAAGAATGGTGACATTTTTGTCAGCGCCACGGGCTTCAATTTCTCGTCACCTACTTTCAAAATCACCAAGAATCCAAAGTATAAGACGGCGAAGACAGTCATCTCTTGTGTCCGGGGCAAGTCGCTCAAGCGAGTCACCGGGTCAAGTCCGAAATGCCCTTCTGGCTACAAAAGGCTCACGGCCATAACGTGTGTCCGGGGCAAGTCCCTCAAGAAGATCGTCGCCGTTGAGCCGCGGTGTCCGGCGGGATACAGAAAGAAGTAGTTTCACACGAAGAGCCCAGTCGCGTCACCTCTAGCGAGGTCCAGCGACGTCCAGCGACGTCGTGAAGGCGGGCCGGTCCTACCCGGTCACGGTTATCGTAGCGATGCGGTCAGGTGCACGAAGGCGTGCATCGTCGGGAACTGCCATCCTGGGGAGAGGGATCGGGTATTCCGCCCGCTTTCGGCCAGGCGACAATCGGTGCGGTGGTCAATGCCTCAGTTGGTGAGGGTGCAGATGTGGCGACGCTGTTCGCGCAGGAAGAGATTCTCGATCGTTTGGCGTCGGTGGAGTTGGCGTGGGTCCGAGACGTTCGGGTCGACGATCCCCAAATTGTGAAGGCGTGTCACATTTCGAAGGACCACCACGTCAATATGATGTGACCAAAATGGAAACAATCGACTTTGAAACTGAGCGGCCCCGCTTGATCAACCTCGCCACTCGTATTCTCGGTTCGAGGGTCGACGCCGACGACATCGTGCAGGACGCTTGGCTGCGATTCTCTCGCGCCGATGGTATCGATAATTTGCCTGCTTGGCTCAGCACCGTCGTAACGCGACTGAGCCTTGATCATCTTCGCAAGAGTCGGGTTAGATCGGTTGCGGAAACCAAACCATCTGGCGAACCGGCATCGACTGGCCCGGAGTCCGACGCCCTGCTCGCCGAACAGATTGGCGACGCGATGCAAGTCATCCTTGACACCCTGGCGCCAGCCGAGAGAGCAGCCTTCGTACTGCACGACGTCTTCGCCTTCTCGTTCGATGAGATTAGCGCGATCATGGGGCGTTCGGACACTGCCGTGCGACAATTGGCGAGTCGAGCGCGGCGCAAAGTGCAGGGCGTACCCGAGCCCGTGGAAGATCAGAGTGTTCGTGCGGAACACCAACGAGTGGTCAGCGCGTTCCTCACTGCAGCGAGAGGTGGGGACCTCGCGACTCTGTTGTCGCTGCTCGCTCCCGGCGCGGTGATGCGGGCTGACTTCGTCGCCCAGCAGATGGGCGCGGAATCACACTTCGACGGGCCTTCCGCAGTGGCGAGCCGATTCAACGGCACCCGAGGTGCGGTGCCCGTGACAATCGATGGGGAACTCGGCGCCGCGTGGTTTCACGCCCGGTCGCTCAAAGTCGCTTTCGTGTTCCACCTCGAGTCGGGGCGAATCGACGAAGTCGAACTGATCGCCGACCCCGAGGTCTTGGCGACCCTAGAAGTGGTTCGGAGCCGCGTGAAGTCCTGAGATATCGAAGAGCACAAAGTACTGATTACCCAAGAATTTCTCCGGCAAGATGAAAGGAATCAAGAATATGAAGGCAATGACGTGTCAACAATTAGGTGGCCCGTGCGACTTTACGCATCACGGCATGACCGCCGACGAGGTCATCAAGGCGCAAGATCATCATCTCAAGGAGATGGTCGACAAGGGTGACGCCACGCATGAAACGGCCGCGAAGGAGATGAAGGCCCGATGGAAGAATCCTATTAAAGGAATGGGTTGGTACAAGAAGGCGAAGAGCGATTTCGGTAATCTGCCCGATGAATGAACGCTGAGTAGCCATTCTTTCGTGCCGTCGTTACCCGCGCGCAATGTTCCACCGCGAGTATTGCGACGACGGTGATCGGATGAAATGCTTGAACTATGGGAGCACCGCCTAACAACGTCTTCGTCGACGGATTGGACGTCTTCACAACCGCAGTGGATCATCTGGGCCCTTCTGGTTGGGTGTTTCCGTCGCCGTGCGACGGGTGAGACGCCCTGGATGTATTGGGGCACGTGGGCGCCGCGGTGCAGTTTGGAACCCTGTTGCTGAGTGGCGGTCAGCCACTGTGGTCTCCCGCGGATCCTCCAGGTAGCGCTGTCGATGTCGAGCCGCTCGCGTGGTGGGTTGCCATCGCCGAGGCAGCCCGCCGAGTGGTGGCCGGCGTCGACTTGTCCCAAATCGTCGACTCGCCGATGGGTCGCCGAACGGTGGGAGAGGGGCTTTCGTTCCCGGCCCTAGATTTGTTCGTTCACTCGTGGGACCTATTCAAGAGTGTCGGCGACGAACTGGTCATACCCAGGCGGGTGATTGATTTTGCCCATAAGCTCATCGATCCTCTCCCAGAAGCCGCGGTGCGCAATAGGGGTGCGTTTTCCAGTGAAGCCCGAGCTCCCCTCGGAGCATCGCCGTCCCAAGAGTTCATTGCCTGGACCGGGCGTGATCCACTGTGGACGTCGACCTCGATCAATTGACGGTCGGACGATCCGCCGTGTGACCATCACCATCGGGGTGGCCACGACCAAGGTGCCCGTGTTGTGATGGTCGCCGCCTCCTAAGGGACCGGTATTGGTATCGCTCCAAGACACTGAGCGGAGGAGGGCGTCGCGTTCATCGTTTCCCTATGGAGTAGAGATCGTCATGATGTAAGCGGAGGGGTACGCGAAATTAGTACGAGAAGTGGGAACAACCTCTGACGTTCGGTGTTCGCGCACGAGCGAGCGAGGCCGTGAAGGGCTAATCGCTCTCCGCTTTCGTTGTGATCGTTCCAAACCCGGCCCAACGAATCCGGCCCCGCGACGGGTCGGTCACCCTGTTCGATCTCAGGGCGAATGTGGGAGAATCTGTCGCGTGCACGCGGTCGAGTTGATCTTCGCCATCGGATGGGCGACGTTCTGGTTCTATTGGCTGGTGTCCGCCTTCTCCATGAAGAAGGGGCGTATCACGTGGTCCGCTGAGTTACGTATTCGCGCGGTGGTCGTTGTGCTGGTCATTGTCCTTCTACGCGTCGGAGCGTTCCGCAATCACGGACTCCACTCGGACGCGACGCGCGAGATCCTCGGGCTCGTTCTCTTCGCGCTGGGACTGGGCTTCGCCATCTGGGCGCGCGTGCACATCGGGCGCAATTGGGGTGCCCCGATGTCACAAAAATACGATCCGGAGCTAGTCACGAGTGGACCATACCGGCTGGTTCGTCACCCAATCTACTCAGGCATTTTGATCGCGGCTGTCGGCAATGCGGTAGCGCTGGATTGGACGTGGTGTATTGCTGTTGCTCTCGCGGGTGTGTACTTCGTCTACAGTGCGACGGTCGAGGAGCGGTTCCTCACGGAGCAGTTCCCCGACGCCTACCCGGCGTACAGGCGCTCCACGAAGATGCTCGTCCCCTACCTCTTATGAATCGGCACGCCGAGCGCACGATGGCGGCATCCAGGTTCGTGAGTTGACACGGCGACACGTCTCGGGACCGCATATCGAAGTAACAGCGCCGGAGGATTTCATGGGTAAGCCGACGAGTATTCGTAGATTCAACGGACCTTTTGGCGTCGTCTCGCCAGGACGGACCGAGACGCTGGGTAAGGTCGCAAGGGGGGGCAACTCGAGACTTGGTGAGGGCGAGTACATGAGTATCCTTTTCTCACCGAACCTTCACCACGTGGATGTTGCTCTGGATTGGGGGCAACTCGCACCTACAGCGGGGTGACCTTGGCAAAGGCGGCATTATGCCGGGACATATCGCGATGGGTCAGACGATAGAAACGGCAATCGGCACTCGGAAGTGGCCGTCAGAGTTGATCGGCACTTGGTTACGTCGATGAGGCGAACGCGGGGGCCCACACACCAATCACACCCGGAGCGGCCCAGCTTCGCTGGCGAAGTGAATTTGGCAAGTTGAATTGTCGTCGCGACGCTGATTCCCCCCGGAGGAGCTTTCACCATTCCTTAGCGTGGTGCCAATCTCGGTCAACGTACTCTTCGTTACAGCGACCGCCCCTCACGACGACAGGGCTCGATAGGTGGCGATCACGACTCCCGACTGAGTTGACTTAGCGTCGACCAAATCCAACTCGGCGTGAGCATTGCTGGCGAAAAGTCGGTGACCAGTCCCGAGGACCAAAGGAAAGATCATCAAAAGGTACTCGTCGATGAGCTGATGCGCCATGAGCGTCTCGATCAACTCGCCGCTCCCCATGATGTGAAGTTCACGTCCCGGCCGCGACCTGAGCGCCGTCACCGCTTCCACTACATCACCCGAAACGAGCGTGGAGTTTGGCCAAGGCATCGGATCAGTCAGCGTTTTCGACACCACGTATTTCGCCGCTGCGTTTAAGGCATCCTTGAACATGCCTCCACGAGCGTTCCAAGTTGTCAGTAAGTCCTCGTAGGTACGTCGCCCGAGCAGGAGTCCATCGCTTTGTGACATTCGCACGCCCATCGCAGCCACAATCTCAGCATCCGGCTGATTAATGTTCTTCGAGGCCCAACCCCCAAAGGCGAAGTCGTTTCGAGTGTCCTCGTCGGCTCTGCCGGGCGCCTGCATCACGCCGTCGAGGGTCAGGTTATTCATCACCACAATCTTCATTTCGTCTCCTTGAGTACTAGACAGTTCCGTACTGTAGCATCAGGAAAACGGAACTGTCTAGTACTATCGACGAAATGACGTTGTCGATCGAGCCCGATGTTGTGGACAGAACTCCTCGCGAAGTTCGAAAGAGGGACACAATTCTCAGGGCCGCTCAAGAGGTCTTCTTCGCGAATGGCTACGTGGGAACCAGCATGGACCTGGTCGCGGCCAAAGCAGCGGTCTCGAAGCAAACGGTCTATAAGCACTTCACTAGCAAGACCGAATTGTTTCGAGAGGTTGTCACGGCCGTCGTACGAGCCCGAGACGCTGGGATTACTATCGAGTTTTTCACTTCGGTGAACGCATCCTTCGAGGAGCAGCTACGTTCCTTCGCGCGCTTTTTTCTGACGGGGATTATGCAAGCTGACGTCCTCAAGTTGCGGCGGCTGGTGATTGGGGAGGCTGGAAGATTCCCTGACCTCGGCGAAGTCTTCTATAGCCTTGCGCCCAAACGAGCCGGCGAACAATTGGCGCTCGTCCTTCGAGAGTTGAGTTCCCAAAATGGGCTCGACGTGAAAGATCCGGTGTTGGCAGCCGAGCACCTGCTCGGTCTCGTGCTTTCGATCCCTTTGGACCGGGCCATGTTTCTTGGAGACCAGCACGGCATGACGGACGGCGAGCTTCAACGATACGCCGACGAAGGCGTCCGGGTCTTTCTACGGGCGTACAGGATGTAGCGGGCGCCCAGGTCTCGATTGCGCCACCGTCAGAGCGTTTGCGAAGTGCCCAGCGATGTCCAACAATCGTCCACGGCCCCAGCGACGTCTTGGGATGCGCTCAAGGGGCTTTTGAGTCGGCCCTACGGACTTGCATCGACCGTGGTCGCTAGTGGGCTCGCGAGAGAGTCCTTGGGAATATGTGCGCCAAAGACGGTCACCTCCGGCGTTCGACGCGTCAAGACCCGGTTGTGCAATTGGTGCCGCTGCTTCCAAGAATGCAAATTGTTCCTACGCAGACTGGTACATGAAACAGCGGCGGATATATTTTTGCGTGTGCTACCTCGCCCCGCTTCGAGTTCCTCCGAACTCCATTTGGGCATACCTTTTACAATGTGTTCCGCACCCGGGCAACTGCGCGCCTCTTCCGTGGCGTGCGCCCGATCGATGCCACGCTGTATCGCAGTGAGTCGGGACCAGTCGATTGTGAGAATCGCTCGAAGCGTCAAATGAAAACTTCGCGCGAAGAACAGGCTCGTGATCTGACTCTCAATATGCTCAACGCCGATGTCAAGATCTCTTTGACCCTGAATGTCGGTGAACGCCTGCGATCGGGAACCGGTCTTGAATATGGGACCACGCGTGGTCGCCGGGCCGGTCTGATCATTCGGTCAGTGCCAGGACATCGATCCATGGTGATGGCGCTCCTGCGTCTCGACCGAGCGTCGGCAGTTTGGATGCAGCCAGTGGTGCGACGGTGAGTAGCGAGTCGGGGAGGAGTCTGCTCCGCGGGTTGTGGATGCGCGTCTACGTTCCCAACCTGCTCATTGCTACTGGGCAGGGCGCGATGATACCTGTCCTGGTGTTCGCTGCGGATCGCGTACACGCCTCTCCTGCGGCGGCCGGGCTTGTCGTGGCACTTAACGGTTTCGGCACCATGATCTTTGACTTGCCGTCGGGAAGAATAATCGCTCGACTCGGCGAGGGGAACGCCACACGAATTTCTGCGGCATTGTTAGCGCTGGGCATATTGGGCTGCTTCTTTGCCCGATCGTTCCCACTCTTCGTGTGTTCGTTACTCGTGCAAGCCGCGGGTTGGGCGTTATGGAGTTTGGTCCGACTTACGCATTTGAGCAGGGTGGCCCCGGCACTGGTGCGGGGTCGAGCGTTGTCATTGTTCGGCGGCGTTATCCGAGCGGGCAACGTGATTGGACCCTTTCTGTACGTCGCCATCGTAGGACGATCGGACGTCAATGGCGCATTTCTGATTTACCTGGCGTGCTTAGCCATCGGATTTTCCTGGCAGGTGCTGGCGCGCGATCGCACCGATCATGCCGCCTCGCACACCAAGACGGCTCCGGTCGAAACCTTTCGAATACTGAGCGACAATCGTCGCGTCTTCGCGACGGCTGGTGTCGGAGTCCTCGGCATAAGCCTCCTTAGGGGAAGTCGAAATGCCATCATCCCGCTATGGGCCGCCCACTTGGGACTCAGCGCGGCGCAGGCGTCGACCATCTTCGCCTTTTCATCACTCATCGATCTGGCATTCTTTTATCCGGCGGGCGTGGTCTCGGACCGGTGGGGTCGTAAGGCGGTGGCGATTCCTTGCATGGTCGTACTCTCGATCGGTCACATCCTGGTGCCGTTCAGCCATGCTTTCTCGACCCTGTTCCTCGTAGCTTTGGTGCTCGGCTTCGGAAATGGCATGGGCTCGGGCATCGTCATGACCCTCGGAGCCGACTTCACGCCAACTATTGGGCGCTCGTCCTTCCTGGCCGTCTGGCGATTGGTGTCCGACGGGGGCACCGCAGTCGGTCCCCTCGTCGATTCGGCGATTGTCGCCGCGGGTGCGATCGCCTTAGCGGGACCAGTGCTCGGACTCCTCGGTTTGATCATGGCCGGTGTCGTTGTCCTTCGCCTAGATGAATCGGCGCCCAACCGGCAACACGACGCCATTCGTGACTGAGCGCAAGGTAGCGTGCGATCTGGCGTTGGGCAACTCTTGAGTGTCACGTCGTTTGGAATCGGCGTCGTTCCGCGAACGGGGAATTTGTCTGGATTTGATAGGCCGCCCGGGTCGTGATCATGGTGCCGTCAGGTCTTATGACATGTTCAGAGGAGCCCAACTGCATCCAGATCTACGCACCGCACCAAATGCGCGGTCCACCGACGTGCATCGCCGTCCTCCCACGTTTGCGGTCGTGGTCGGACAATTGTTCCGACGCTGGCTGGTTTCAAGGTCGCGCCGCTCTTCACTTTCGATGATCGGATATTGAGATGTTCGACGTGCGGGGGAGGGCCGGAGTTCTCGAAGCTCTCACGCGTCTCTGGCGCGATCCAACAGAGGTGACGCCGGTCATATGACGCGTCTCCCGAGTCAGTTCGTGCGAAGACGAGTAGGGAACGACCCGTCTGCGCGACGGGCTCGTGTCAGATATTGTGTCGCCCACGGCTGTCTCGATTCAGAGGGACCACGCCCTGGCCCGCGACGTCCACGGGTTGGTCGATATTCATTTGCAGTGTGCTCAGAGTGAAACTTCCCTCTGCCACGCCTTCGCTT
>VFSW01001515.1_pt1 | contig 35442 bp, 42 predicted proteins | sample 5358111 | NCBI WGS metagenome assembly VFSW01 (sample SAMN11554181, study PRJNA540505) | mine drainage metagenome | isolation source: sediment from site ElyBrook_90M | place: USA: Ely Copper Mine, Vershire, VT | collected 2017 | reverse complement strand
CATCAATACATATTTTCTAAATGTATGAAAACACAACTTTTTTCGTATGATGACATCACACTTATCCCTAAACATTCAACGCTAAACAGTCGTTCCGATGCAGATACATCATTATTTTTCGGTGGAAGAAAATTTAACCTTCCGATAGTTCCTGCCAACATGGAAGATGTCATATCTTTCGAAAAAGCAACAGAACTTTCGACGAAAGAATATTTTTACATAATGCATAGATTTAATAATGCGACACAAATGTTTTCTGAATATGTTGAAAAAAACACAATACCATTCGGGTCTATAAGTGTTGGAGTCAATGACGAATCAAAACGAGATTTGGAATATGCATTTCAAAAAATGAATATTGATTTTATCTGCATAGATGTTGCTCATGGTTCTCACGACAATGTAAAACATATGGTAAAACATATTCAGACAAGATATATGTCATGTATTCCAAAACTTATCGTCGGAAACGTAGCCACCGCTGACGGATACAAATATCTTTGTGATTTGGGAGCCGACGCAGTGAAGGTTGGAATTGGTGGTGGGTCTATTTGCACGACCCGCTACAAGACGGGATTTCACATTCCAACAGCCTATGCCGTATGGGATTGTGCCAATAACGGGGAGCGTGATGTTCCGATAATCGCCGATGGTGGTGCCAAGTATTTCGGTGACGTGGCAAAAGCCCTCACTCTTGGAGCAGACATGGTTATGTCGGGAAGATGGTTTGCCGAATGCATTGACTCGCCTGCTAAAATCGAACACGGGAAAAAGATTTATCGTGGGTCCACGTCTTACGAATCCAAAGGTCACAATAACCATATCGAGGGAAAAACTCTCGAAATAGAACGTGCTTGCACATACAAAGAACGACTCGAAGAAATTCAACAAGCTCTTCAATCTTCCATTTCCTATGCTGGCGGAAATAATTTGTCGGCATTCAACTCCGTCGAATGGTTCCTCTGTAGCCGATGAAAACATACTATTCTCTCGTCAAATACTGTCCAAAAAGTCTCGGGTTCCGTGAGAGAATTCGTCTTGACTTTGCCACGGAATATTTGGTTGAAGCCGAGGAAGAAAAAAGAAATCTCGAAAGCGTTCTCAAACGCATTGATGGTCGTTATTCCATTGAAATTGAGAAATATACAGTCGGCACGGATGATTGGGATTACGTTATATGATTCCAACCCCACAATCTTCCTATTGGTATTTTATGCTTATCCAAGACTACAAACGTCTTCAATCCAAATGGTGGGTCCGTCAGTTTTTATATGCCAAAGCTTTGCGGGATTGAAATGGCTTGACTCCCTTGCTATTCTGTGATATTCTGCTGTCCGTATGAAGAAGAATGACCGCCTCAAGAAGGCCGTAGAAACGACTATGGAATGGCTACCGAAAAATACGATTTACGTGACGCTTCACGGTTCACAGGCTTATGGACTCCAAAACGAGTTCTCTGACGTGGACGTGAAGGGTATCTGCATCCCACCGCCCGAAGTGGAGAACCACCTGTATCACAAGTTTCAACAGACGCAGAATCCCGCATTTCTTGAAGAGAAGCTTGGCTACCTCAAGAACCCCAAGAACCCAAAGTTTGAGAGCGAAATCTATTCGCTTCGCAAGTTCTTCCTGCTTGCCGCCGAAGTCAACCCGAACATCATCGAGTTGCTGTTCACGGCTCCCGAAGACCACTTCATCAAGCAACCCGTAATGGAGAAAGTTCTTGCCAACCGCATGATGTTCCTTTCCAACAAGGCACGTTATACGTTCTCGGGTTATGCTGTCGCACAGGCCAAGAAAATCGAGCGGCACCGCAAGTGGATTGTTCTCGGTGAGGTTCAGCCTCCGAAGCGTGAAGACTTCGGTCTTCCGCCCGTCCCCGAAAAGGGATTGGACGAAGTGTTCGGTCACATCAAGGCCACGGTCGAGTCTTGGAATCTTAACCAGTTCCCACTCGAAGAAATGGACCGCTCCGAACTCAAAAACGTCATTTGGGAACTTATGACCAACGTGACGGAGCGTGAAGTCTCCGTTGCCAATTGGCCCGAAGTCTATGCCGAAGGCGTCATCCACAAGATGGCTCAAGAGTTCAACCTCAAGGAAGAACTGGTTCGGTATATCTATGCCGAGCGTTCGTTTGCAAAGGCCAAGCAAGTCTATGACTCTTGGGTTTCGTGGAAGAAGGAACGCAATCCCGCTCGTCGGGAACTTGAAGTCAAGAGCGGCTATGACACGAAGCACGCTTCGCACCTTGTTCGTCTGATGCGAATGGGTTATGAAATCATCACGGAAGCCAAAGTGCTGGTCAAGCGTCCCGACGCCGAAGAACTGCTCGCCATCAAAAACGGCGCATGGTCGTTTGAGAAGGTGATGGAGTTCAAGGACGAAATGGAAGGCAAGCTTGAAACGGAGTATCGCCGTCAGGAGAAACTCGTTGCCGAAGGCAAGCCGACGCCCGTTCCTCGGCAAGTGGACAAAGTGAAGCTTAACGAGTTCTATCACGAACTCTACAACGAATACTGGAAATAACATGATTGGTGCAATAATCGGTGACATTGTTGGGTCTCCCTACGAGGGGGGATACAAACGTTCCGTGACTACAAGAGAGTTCCCTCTTTTCAGTCCTGAGTCACGGTTCACGGACGACAGTGTTTTGACGTGTGCTACGGCACATGCGTTATTGCACCAATCTCTTTCTCCTTATTCACGGCGATTCGCCAACCAATACAAACAGTGGGGTTTGCGCTATCCCGACCGTGGATATGGCAGCAAATTCAAATTGTGGATGGCCGACCCCAAATTCCCCGTCAACAATAGCTATGCCAATGGCTGTATGATGCGTTGCAGCCCGATTGCAATGCTTTACGAGGACCGAGAAACTGCCCTCAAACGGGCGGCTCAAAGCATTGCTTACACCCACAACTCCCCTGAATCTCTTCGTGGCGTTCAATCCATTGTTGATGCTATTTGGATGGCTCGTCATGGTGCGACCAAAGATGAAATCAAGGCCCGTGTCCAAGAGCACTACGGTCATATGCTCAACCTTACTTTGGACGAACTCAAAGCAAAATGGTCACGGGACATTCGCAGCAATCTTACTGCTCAACAAGCATTGATATGCTTTATGGAGTCGAACAATTATGAGTCGGCGGTCAGAAACGCCGTTTACATCAATGGTGATACTGATACCAATGCTGCTATTGCGGGGGCGATTGCCGAACAGTTTTACGGAGTCCACACGATTCCCTCTATATTGATTTCAACGGCTAAACCACTTCTGTCGCAAGAAATGATTGATACAGTTAATGCATTCTATCTCAAATGCGGAACGGATAAATACGGAATGATGTGGTCTATATGAGCGAAAAACACGTAAACATAGAGAATGACGAAGTAACCATTCCATACTACGCTGTCCATGCCGATGGCAAGATATGTGGGTTCTTCGGGCCATTTCGGTTTTTGAGCAACTTCTTCATCGTCGAGAATGGAATTTGGTTGGATGGATTGTATTACCCCTCGGTTGAGCACGCATATCAGGCGGCGAAGTGGCCTTATGACCAACGGATGCAGTTTCTCGATGTCACCGCAGGCAAAGCCAAACACCTTGGTAAAGAGGCTCCGAATTTCAATTCCAAAAAGTGGGATAAGAACAAGGTTTCATTGATGGCTGCGCTATGTCGTCAAAAGTTTACAAACAGCCCCAAGTTGAAAGAAATGCTTTTGATGACGGATGGCTGTGAACTTGAAGAGCGCAACAGTTGGGGCGATGTGTTTTGGGGTCGTAATGAAAAGGGTGAAGGTGAAAATCACCTTGGCCAGATTCTCATGAATATTCGCCAAGATTTACTTACAAGAAAGGAAATGTTTTAATATGAGTTTCTTCGTTGTCGTCCCAACTCCCGCCGAGAAGGTGGATTTCAGTGCAAGGCACGGGTCCATCCTTCCGAGTCAAATCGTTGTCAGTCCCGACCTTTTTCGGGATGCTTGGCAAGAAGTTTGCCCTCACGCCGACAAATACATCACAGATGGAATACTGACCTGTAAGTCCTGTGGGAAACCACTGGAAGTATTGAGTTACCGAGACTAATTTATGAAAGCCACCAAACACAAGGTCAAAAAGAAAGACCAATCCGCACCTATCAAAGAGGCCAAAAAGGTGTCTATCAAATCCGCAGGCATCGTTGATGGAAAATTTCAAGTCGTCCTTACTGACGGAAGTCTCTTAGATGGAGTGGACGAAATTCAGACGAAAAAAGTCGGATATGGCAATGCCCTCTATGTTAACATTTTTTGCCGGGTGGATGGACTGAATTCCGAGTCACCCTCGTTACCAATCTCACAAACGTTTACCAAAAAGGAATCATGAAAATTGAACATGCTGGTGGGTCTTCCGTCGAAACAAACAATCTTCCAGACGTAGATGCAATCTTGATGGAAGAATGTCAAAAACTCCATGCCTTGTTTTCCAAATACAATCGGCAACTGTTTCTAATCGGAGAAATGATAGCGAAAGAAGGGCTGACCGCAAACAACGGCTGTTCCTTTTTCCATATCACGACTCCCGAAAATGCCAAAAACCCTGACGTGTTCAACAAAGATTTGAACAGATATTATGGCCGCATAGATGGCCATATACGGGGAATGTCGAGGCAAACTCTTGGCATCGGGCGGATTCCTCCTCCCGAAGTTCAACCATATCCTGCCCCCGAAGAACCCACGTCCGAAGAACTATGAATTATCGCCCCATTTCTGATATGTGGTTCTTGGCACGCTGTAAATACAAAGACGGCGTGAAAAGATATGGTGGTTATTTGGGAGGTTTCCCCGAGCGTGCCCGTGCATTGCTTGGGTGTAAAATAAACGAACCTGTTCTTCATGTATGTGGCGGGATGGCCAGATACTATCCTTACAAAAGAGGGTTTGGACCGGCAGACAAAACACTCGACCTTGACCCGTCGTGTAATCCTGATTTCTTACAAGATGCTCGTGAGTCATTACCAAGTTGCACTTGTATCAAACCAAATGGGGAAACGATTGAGACGAATTGGGCAGGGATTTTGATTGACCCACCCTATTCAGAAGATGACGCCACACATTACCCACCGGGGAAAGACAAATACCCTTCACCCGTGGCGTTGGTCAAAAACGCTCTTCAAGAAGTTCCCATCGGAGGTCGGGTCGGAATCATTCATTACTTTCCACCCAAGAATCCCAAAAACTCTATCTTCGTTGCGTGCGTGGGAATAATCAGCGGCTTCAATAACCGAATCCGTGTCTATTCGGTTTACGAGAGGACAGAAAGTTAAACTGCTTCTTCAAACGTTCCTTTGGTAGTTTGTCGCTTCTTCATTATAGTAAAAAGATAAACAAGAAGCTTTCTTTCTTCGGGGCTTAAAACAGCCAAATCAATAGTTTGGCTTTCCCCCGGTGACTCGGTTCCCGTTGCTTCACGAAAATGTCGTGGGCAAATTCCATGTGATTTTCCAGTGTTGGGAACGTTGAATTCTTTTTCGCAATAGGCACAAGGATGCTGCATAGCAACCTTGATAATATTTTTGCGGTCTTGGGGAAGAGCCTTGTATTTCTTAATGACAGCCGTTTCTACATCGGGCTGCATTACAGGAGGCCGTGGTCTTGCGGCAAGTTTCTTTTTGAGTTCTGCCATTTCGGCATCACTCATGGCCTCATTTACTTTTTTTTTACTTCTTCTTGCTCCAAGGTTTGTGGCCCCGGAGTCTGCTGATACTTTTGAGCCATTCCATTGTTTCCCTTGAGGTCATAGTAACGTCCAAGGATATGTCCGATGTCTTGATAAGCTACACCGGCTTGTTGCATACGAGCGTAGGTCTCTTTGATGACCTTTTGGAAGCCTTGAACACGCTTCTTCAATTCCTGCATATCCTTCTTCACGATTTCCTGTTGGAACCACTCTCCGCACTCATTGAGAGCATAAGTTTCAGCAAGTTCGCAAAGTTCGGTCAACCCCTTGGCGGCATTCATCAATGCCTCTTCGTTTTGAAGGCACGTCCCGAAGTTCTCATACATGGAGGAAAGCTCCATGAGTTTCTTTTTCTGTTCGACGGACATCTTTGGTGGTTTCTCACCAAATCCGTCATTCGGAATCTTGTCGAGGGCTTCGACAATTCGTTTCAAAGTCAATGGTTGGGTTAAAGGAGTGCTCATACAAATATAAATATGCCGGAAAAAGTCATTTGTTGCTTTTTCTTATGTTGTCGGATGCCCACAAAGGCTGATAATTTGTGTAATGGCAGGCCGAACGGATTTCGTCATTATCAGTCAGGTCAAACGATGCTAACGGAACAATATGGTCAAGGTGCCATCCGTGTTTTCCATAATTGTCCCACGACATTCCATCTAACCATTTGCTTTCGATATATGATTTAAACTGGGATATACTACACCCCAAATCTTTTACCGAAGACCCTTTTTTCACTTCGTTTTTTATACTTTCTCCAAGACGTGACCGTAAATTCCCAGATAGCCGAAATTGTATGTCTTCTTTTCGACGAATTTTCTGATAACTTTTTTGAGCAGATAAAATTTCAACCCGATGAGTCTTTTTATATTTTCTACTTATAGCGGTTATTTTATCCTTATGACCCAAAACATACTTTCGATGTATAGAAGATATTTTTTCTTTATGAGAGATGGCATATCTTTTACAACAGGATTTCCATTTGTCGGGATGAAGCTTTCTCCATTTGTTTCTCCATATTTTTCGTTTTTCCTGTAACGTCATAAATTACATGTTTTTCTCAAGCTCGGGTTGTTTGTAATTGTCGAAGAAATCAATTACATCGTTAAATGTCTTGAATCTCTTGGCTGCACGCTTGGGTTCTTCGATATACCATGCGGAAGAATTCTTTCCCGTGGCTTCATCCAAGCCTTTTTTTCGATAGATAACCATCTTCGGAGGTTTCTCCGTTTGCATATGGTGGTCATCCATAAATTTGAACCCCATCGTGGACAGGTGGTCCACGTCGGGCCAACGCCAGTCATCTATGGCGATAAGACCCTCTTTGGATTCTTCGTCAATTGCGTGTAAAAGTTCCATCAATTTCATAGGCTTACTTTTCTTCCTCATCTTCATCCTCGTCTTTGGATTTTGGATTTCCTTCTTCTTCTGGACTCTCATACTTAGAGAATGCAGTCCAGCAGAATTGATTTCCCTCTTTGAGTTTTTTGATGACGGTTGTCGTGTTGTTACCGAAATCGTCGGTTACTTCATAACGCATATGAAACTTATCGCCACTAATTGGCTTCTCTTTGGCCAATCCGATTTCGGCCAAGAAGTTTGAAAGCATATCCGCTCCCTGAGTTTCATCCACGAACGTCTGACTCTTTTGCACACGAATCTTATCGTCAGCCGTTACATCTGTTGTTTCTTCTTTATCATCATGTTTTGGAGCAGATGGTTTTTGAGAAGGTTGATTTTGTTGCGGCGGCTGTTGTTGAATTGGCTGTTGTTGCTGTTGAGGCTGTGCTGGCGTGGAATATGGAGAAGTCTGTTCTGACATTACGGATACAGCTTGAATCTCTTTTGGAGTCATTTCAATTCCTCGACGCTGATTTACATAACTATCAAAATCTGATTTGGTATCAAACGTTTTGGCAACTACTTTTGGCTCGGGTCGAAGTTGAGATGTAAATTCATCTTCGGCAACCAAGTTATCGGGGTTGACAATATCAGTCGTATCAACTCCGCATTCCCCACCTTTGGTTGCACTGGCGTATCCTTCTTTCAACTTTCGCAATCCAACAAGCAATCGGCGTTTCTGTTCTTCCGACATATGCTCTTTAAGCTTCATGAAGTGGCGAAGTTTATCCATTGGCATTTTCGCCATTGACTTTACTGCTGGTCCTGCTTTCGAACTTGGAAATTCTCCCGATTTGACTGCACCGGCGAGTTTTGCTGTGTTGGCTTGTTTGGAAGATGTAGCTGGCATATCACTTAATAAATATCTCCAATTTTTTTAACGTTTTGTTTTTTCGGGCATATTTATAATAAGAAATGCAACAACTCTTTGTTGCTAACTGCTCACTAAGAGCACCGTTTTAATAACCTTCATTGAACTTCTATTAAGTTCAGATTCCAAAATAAGGAAACCACTAATATGGATAGCAATCTTTTCAAAGAGGCTATTGCTGACGCAAAGGCAGTTCGTCAAACCGCTCTTGCCAACGCCAAAGTAGCACTCGAAGAAGCCTTCACTGAGCGATATAAGCAAATGTTTGCTGAGAAGCTCAAGGAAGAGACCGAACAAGAAGAATCCCACGCCGCACCCGCAGAAGAGTGTGGAACGATGGAAGGTTCAGCCGAGGAAAACGTTTCCGAAGCTGAAATTGATGAGCTTATCAAGGAGCTGGAAAATGAAGTTGGTGAGGAACCACAGGGAGAACCCGGTGGAGTTCCGCCAGCCGCAGGAGCAGGAGTTCCTCCATCTCCACTCGGAGCACCAGTTGGAGCAGCGCCGGGAGCACCTTGCCCCCCATGCCCACCCGCAGTGCCCGGAGCACCCGCTCCAATGGGAGCAGCCCCGATGGGGATGCCACCAATGGGAGCACCAATGGGCGGTGAAGTTCCACAAATGGGAGCACCCGCAGGAGCACCCCCAATGCCGGGAGCAGTTCCACCACCCGCACCAGAAGGTGGGGAAGCAACGCCTCCTCCATCCGATTCTCCCGCACCGGGAGCAGAGGAAGAGGATGAGGAATTTGATTTGAACGAACTCTTGGAGTCTCTCAAGGCCGAAATCGGCGAGGGTGACGAAGAAGACGAAGAAGAGGAAGAGAGCAAGAAACTCGATGAACAGACGAAGTTAGCTTCATCTGGCATCGGTGGAAGCAAGGCTGGTGGTTCTCCAAACAAGAAGCCAACGTCTGCCGCAAGCTCTACTTCGAAGATTGAAGACGCCGCCAATGATGACGAAGGTTATCCAACCATTGACCAACCAAAGGTCGTGGCCAAGGAAGCCAGTGGTGCAAATCGTCCAAACAAGGCTACTCACGCTACCAAGGACAATCTCTCGACCCCATCAATGGGAGACGGAAATGGTTCTGGTGGACAGACCGAGACAGGTATGCCAAAGACGGACCAAGCCAAAGTCACGGCAAAGGAAGCCGGTAGTGCTTCTCGCCCAAATCAAGCGAAGAATGCTACCAAGGACAACCTTTCGACGCCCGGCGGAATGCTTGAGGAGAATAAGATGCTCCGCAAGCAAGTGAACGAAGCGGAAGAAGTTATCCGCTACGTCAAGACACAACTTAATGAGGTTAACTTGCTGAATGCCAAACTGCTTTACACGAACAAGCTGTTTAAGGAATTCAACATGGGCAACGAGCAGAAGATGCGAGTTGTTGAATTGTTTGACCTCGCCAAAAACGTTCGTGAAGTCAAGCTGACTTATGCCAACATTACCGAGTCATTGAATTTCGGTGGCGCAAACGTGCAGAGGAAGTCCCGCACTTCTCCTTCCGTTCAAGCCATTACCGAAGGACTGGCATCAGGCGTAGTCGCATCAACCAAGCCCAAGGAGATTATCTCCGAAGGGAAGTTCGCAAGCCGAATGAAACAACTCGCAGGCATTCGTAGCGGACAAAAGAAGTAATTGAGTGCGAGGAAAACAAAAGAAAACAATAATCATATGGAAAACGTAAAAGAACTGTTGACCAATGTATTGAATCCACAAGCACGCCTCATGGCGGAAACCCGTGGTCTTGTCTCCAAGTGGGAAAAGACTGGGTTGCTTGAAGGACTTCGCAATGACATTGAGAAGTCAAACATGTCGGTGCTGCTTGAGAACCAAGCAAAGCAACTGATTGAAGAGTCATCCGTGACCGGAACTCAGAGTAACTCTGAGCAATGGGCTGGTGTGGCACTTCCATTGGTTCGCCGTGTGTTTGCCGAAATCGCTGCCAAGGAGTTCGTCTCCGTCCAGCCAATGAACCTGCCTTCGGGACTTGTGTTCTATCTGGACTTCAAGTATGGCACAAACCAAAACGTGTTTAGCGCACAACCCTCGGGACAAGATTCTCTGTTCGGTGGTGTGTCTGGCTCAGGAGACCTTTATAACACTTGGAAGCTTGGCTCGACCAATCAACCAGTGGGCGGTCTCTATGGTCCGGGTCGCTATGCTTACAGCATCAATGACCACACTTCAAGTGTGAGCATTACTGTTGCAACCGCATCTATCTCTGACATCAACTTTGATACGGGTAACAGCAACGACCCTGTTGCTGCTTCGTTGTCCGCATCATATGCTGCTGGAAACCTCTATACGGTTTCTACGACCAACCTCACGGCTCAAGCTGTAAGTTCGTTTGGTTCGTATCCTGACTTGAATGCTGTCCGCAGCTTTATGCCAATCGCACCGAATCAAATCGTCACTTGGTTCCCCGGGTTTACCCGCTTTAACGGAACCGAAGTCGTATTCGTAGTCAGTGCCTCAAACACTGCCGCACCAGTATTGGCTTTGGGAGCAACTGCATCTGTTAACTACAGCTTGCAGCCAACCGATACGAGCCGTGGCGACTTCGAAGACCGTCTGGGCAAGGTTGCCGAGACTGACACTGGACTTAACAAGGACATCGGTATCCCCGAAGTCAACTTGGTCCTGAACTCTGAGCCAATCGTGGCAAAGAGCCGTAAGTTGAAGGCAGTTTGGACCCCCGAACTCGCACAAGACTTGAACGCCTACCACTCGGTTGACGCAGAAGCAGAACTGACCGCTCTTTTGAGCGAGTATGTCTCGATGGAAATTGACCTCGAAATCCTCGACATGCTTATTAACAACGCACCAGCAATCAACAAGGAACGCTGGTCGGCACGTCTCAACCGTGAAATCATCAAGACTGGGCTTAACAGCTACAGCATTGTTGACCAAGTAACGGCAGGAGCAGGCGGATACTACACCAAGGCGACTTGGTATCAGACTCTTGGAAACAAGATTCAAAAGGTATCCAACAAGATTCACCAGCTCACGCTGCGTGGTGGTGCTAACTTCATGGTCGTCGGACCAGATGTGGCAACCATCTTGGAATCCATCCCCGGCTTCGTGGTTAACACGGACGGTGACTCGGCCAAGTTCGCAATGGGCGTTTCTCGTGTTGGTAGTTTCGCAAGTCGCTTCCAAGTTTACAAGAACCCATACATGCAGGAAAACCTGATTCTCATGGGATTCCGTGGGAATAACTTCCTCGAAACGGGTGCTGTGTATTCACCATACATCCCACTCATCCAGACGCCTCTGGTATATGACCCAGTCAACCTCACACCAAGGCGTGGTGTCATGACCCGCTATGCGAAGAAAATAGTCCGTCCAGAGTTTTACGGATTAATTTACGTCGCCGACACTAACCAAGTGTAATCGGGTCCGAGTAACAATAAAAAGACCCGAGGTTAAACCCTCGGGTCTTTTCCAAAAGAGTGCGGTAGGTGTGGGATTCGAACCCACGATGACTTCTGACGGCCATTAGAGTTTTTCAGACTCCTACATTCAACCGCTCTGCCAACCTACCTTTCAAAGCCCGCTTCGGCGGGCTTTTTTGCGCTTACATCCATAAATATCCTAATCTCAAATCACAAATTAAAGAATAAAATAAATTGATATTGCCATAGAATTATGATATTCATGGTATGATATGAAAAGTGGAATCTATAAAATAACAAACAATAATTCTTTTTCCTGAGTAGGTGGTTCTCCATAATGATATTTATATCACGAAGGAGAACCGACCTATGTCATTCATCATCAGAAAACTTGGATGGAAAAGGCAAGAGAAAGACCCTCGTGACTATAAGTTCGAGAAACTTGCCCGAGTAAAAAATTATCAGATTGTAACACCACCACCCGTAGGAAATAACCGAAAGTGGTGCTCTCAAGTTCAAGACCAAGGGAATCTTGGCTCTTGCACTGCCAACGCATGGGCAGGATTATTGGACTATGACCAGAACAAATGGCCTGTCAAGGGACGCAAATACACCGATATGAGCCGCCTGTTCATTTATTACAATGAACGTGCCCTCGATGGAACAATCAGCCAAGATAGTGGTGCCAATCTTCGTGATGGAGCCGCTGTCATCAATGCGTCGGGGTCTTGTCCCGAAACATTGTGGCCTTATGTGGAAAGCAAGTTCACAATCCAACCAACGCAAGCGTGCTACACCGCCGCCAAACCAAACGTCATTCATAGCTATTATGCATTGGATGGAAATACCGCCTCTGAGACATTGAACAATCTTAAGACGACGATTGCCAACGGACAATGCTTCGTATTCGGCTTTACAGTCTATGATTCGTTCATGACTCAGAAGATGGCCGATACGGGCATTATGCCAATGCCGAATTACAATACTGAACAGCAACAAGGTGGACATGCTATTATGGGTGTTGGGTATAATGACAAGGAACAACGTTTCTTGGTTCGTAACTCTTGGGGTCTAAAGTGGGGTCTCAAAGGAATTTATGGTGGGTATTTCACAATGCCTTACGCTTTCATCAGTGACTCCAACCAAGCTTCCGACTTTTGGACAGTCGTGAAGGACATATAATCAGAAATTCTTCATTCAAACCCCGCTTCGGCGGGGTCTTTTTTGTCTTGACCCAACGTCCATAATATGCTATGATTATGGATTATGAAAACCACATGGGTCATCGAAAACTTTGTCAAGGAGCCATCCTATAAAGCTTTGCAGGAGGCGGTCAGAAAATTGGAGTATCCACTCATTGAACTCAATGGTGACTATTCTCCCAAAATTCTTCGTGAAAGTGATAAACTGAAATTGCTTTGGGAAGCGGTCGGAGGGTTCGGGGTTTATGATAACCAATGCGTTGTCATCAACGGTTCCATAAAAATGTGCAAAATGCTCAAAGAAGAGTTGGAGCATGGCTGTTATCCCATCGTGTATTCCTCATTTGAAAAATACAAGTGTTCGGCTTACTATCCTCATTTCGGGCAATATCTTTTCAATGACAAATACTGTATGATGCCACTTAAAGAAGTGGTGCGTCAGAAGTTTGACGTGTGGGGTCACTATGGCAAGGATGGAATGGTATTTATTCGACCAGATTCGGGCGAAAAAACCTTCCAAGCTGGATTGGTGGACATTATTGACTTGCCTACTCTGTGGGATTCCAATAAGGATGCGGAGAACGAATTGGTGGTCGTCTCAACTCCCAAGACCATCAAATGGGAAGGACGGTTTGTGGTTTCTCGAAACCGGGACATCATAGCGTCTTCGACCTATCGGTTTCAGGGCAATGTAGCTATTATTCCAAGTGTTCCAACAGAAACGACCAAATTCTGTAAAGAATTGTTGAAGACCGTGGATTATCACCCCGACTCTGTATTCTGTCTTGACATTTGTCAAGACAGCGATGGGGAGTGTTGGCTCATGGAATTGACAAGTTTCTCTTCGGCTGGTCTTTATGCTTGCAACATGGAAGAAATCGTTGCAAAAGTATCAAATATTGCCGAGGAAGACTACGCCCAACGCATCAAAAAGATTACAGGTTGAAGGGACGTTGGCACATATTTATATGTGTGCTGATGCTAAAAGACATACTGTTGGAAAAGCGGGCGACCATTCCAGAAGAGAAAATCAAGGAACGCTCGTGGATTCTTGTCTTCCGTTACAAGCCTAGTCTTCAAATACTCTTAGCCTGTGACGAAGATGGTAAATGGAGCTTCCCGGGAGGTCAGTTGAATGATGAAGAAACTGCCGAAGAAGCAGCTTGGAGGGAGTTGAAAGAGGAAACCGCCATTGTCCCGAAAGAGTTAACTTTCCTCAAAACGATTTACCACAAGAAGGATGTCAAACTCAAGGTATCTCACGTTTTCTATACTGAAGTCACCAAAGTAGCTCATCCCGAGCCAAAATCAGATGTGGAAAAATTGAAGTGGGTTTCACTTGACAAACTCTCCGATGACCTCAGCAAACCAAAATTGGAAGTCATTGACCTTGCTAAAGAAAAGGTCAAAGACGTAAAGGCCGAACTCAAAGAATGTATAGCCGAAGGACTTAACATGGGGCTTCCCTTTGAACTTTTGTCCGAGGGAAAAAAGCGAAAGACAACCAACGGCTTCTTGATTGTTTTCGAAGGAATAGACGGTGCGGGAAAAACAACCCAACGCAAAATCCTGACTAAATGGCTTGAGAATAAGGGATGGAAAGTAACTACCAGTAAGTGGTCAACATCTCCCCAAATTTCCGAATTGATAAAAGACGGTAAAAACAACCGATGGCTGACTCCACCACTGTTCTCTTTATTGCACGCCAGCGATATGGTCTGGCGTTATGAGAATGAAATCAAACCCGCTTTGGAACGGGGAAACGTTGTCATCTGTGATAGGTATTATTATACCAGCTATGCTCGTGACCTTCTACGGGGAGTTCGTAAAGAAATGCTGGATGAAATTTACCGTGATTTTGTTGAACCAGATATGGTTGTTCATTTCATTGTTCCTCCCCGTTTGGCGATGGAAAGGTTGATGAAGGACAAGGGTTTCAAGTGGTATAGCAGCGGAATGGATATTGGTTATGACGACGATATGGAAAAGTCGGCTTCCATTTATGAAACCAACATGGATAAGATATATCGTGAGCTTCTTCCCAAGACGAAAAATTACAAACAAGTCAATTCGGAAAGAGGTATTCGAGAAATTTTTGAAGACATCCGTGGGCATATTCACAAGAAAATTAAGGCACTTGAAAAGGGAGTGTTGGAAGAAAGCACATCATTCTTTGGTGTTCTAAAAAATGTTTTGATGGAACGTATGTCGTTCCGAGCACTGCTTGCGGGCAGTGAGCACGGCAGAAAAGAACGAGGCCGACAGGATGTCAATGCTCGTGCAATGCGTGTGACCACGATGGATGGACAAGAAGCGTGGACTTTCCGATACAAATCAGACCCCTCTACCACCGGCCATCCGTGGCACGGCTATATCCAATTCTTCAAAGAAGATGTCTCGGAAAAGGACAATGCCGAAGACCTCGATTGTATGGTTGATTGCGATTGTCCTGATTATCGTTATCGTTATGCTTATAATAATGCCAAAGCTGACGTGGGACGCATTGGAAAATCGCCCGATTGGCGTTATGGCAACCAAAACAATGGTCAGAAATGGCGTCCCCGAAGCCAAGGAGGGGTTGGAGACTATGGTGTTGGCCTCTGTAAGCATCTATGTGCCATTTCGAAGTTCCTAAAGACGAGTATAAGTCCCGAGGCTCCAGAACCCGACGATACACCACCCGTGCCCGAAAAGAAGCCCCAGAAGCCTCCGGTGCGCCCTGCGGTGGCTCCACAGACCATTAAGGCTCCCGACCCCGACACCGATAGTTATACGGATAGTCGAGCGGGGTCTGATACGCTCACTGAGGGCGTTCCCAATCTTTATAAAAAGATAGACGAATTCTCGAAGGCCAACCCCGAATTTACCGTAATGTATGAAGACCACACAGATTAAACTCAAGCATCTCTTGGAATCAATCGAAGAAGCCCACGAGCAGGGCCAATGGTGGATTGATAATACTGGCGAGCTTCAACAAGCAAGAGAACCCGGTTACTATGCCGACGAAGATTTGATGGAGCATGAGAAATGGAAGAAGATGAAAGCTTCCAAAGAAAAGATTGAAATCTTTACACACGATTTTGGAGCCGAGGATTTAAGGATTATTATCAAGGGTATTGAAAAAATCTTGGGGGTGGAAAATGTAGCAGATGACCCCGATGCTACCGTTGGCAAAGACGGATATGCTGGTCCCCGAATTGATATTCATCTCACAAAGAAAAAGAAGTCATTCAAAAATGTTCCATTGGGAATCTTAAAGAAGAGCTTGCCATCTCAGGCAAAACAATATGAAGATGGGAAACAACCCGACCCGGCAACACCATTACTTAAAGTTACATAAGTTTGTTTCCTTTTTAATGTTGTCATTCGACCACAAAGGTTGTAAATTGGTATAATGGCATGCTTTTAAGAATTGAGTTCTATCGGTTAAATCAAATGATGATAATGGTATTACATGGTCTAAGTGCCATCCACATCTACCTCGATTATTCCAAGACATTCCCGGTAGAAATTTATTTTCAATATATGTTTTGAAGTCTTCTATAGAGCACCCCAAATCTTTCACTGCTGACCCAGTTTTTTGCCCACGTTCCAATGCTTTATTTAATCGGATTCGAAGTCCGCAGGTTATATTGAAACAAATATCATTGCGTCGTCTCTGATTACAATATTTTGTATGATATTTCCTAATATAATCTTTGTGGGTCAGTCTAAATTTTTGTTTTCGTAATGGACCTTTTAATTTGATAATGTCTTTGTTTCTTAAATAATACCGTTTAGATGCAAGATTATTTTGTAATCTCCGTCTTTCTTTTTTCCCAATATCGTCGCATAGACTCTTCGTTGAGTCGTTCTTTATGTCGTTGATAGTATCTTGTGGAACGTTGCCGTTGTTGTTCGAGCAATTCTTCTCTGGTTCGGTAGAGTTGTTTTCTTCCCATATAACTTCATTTTCTGTTGGTTGAATATTCATGGATATAAATATAACGTCGTAGAATATAACGTCGCAAAAATAAGATATTTCCATAATATATTTTCAGATGATATTTATAATAGATGAATATTAATGACACTATCGCAGAAACGAAAAAGACCATTAAAAGGTTAATGGAGGATTATCATCATCTTCACAAAGACTATCGTCTATACGAGGCGTTCAACAAAATCGTAGCTATCTTCGAAGACAACACCAAATTGGAATTCGAAGTTCATTACCATGCTAATAGAGGCGAAGACAAAATAAAACACCGAGCCAAGGCCGCTTCCAAATGGAGAACGATAGCAACTAAATTACACAATGATGTTCAGTTAACCGATGTTGGAAACCCAATTCAAAAAAGCTGGAAAGAAAGTTTTAAAGCGGCATTGGATGCCCCCGATATGAAAGAATTTATTAGGACCGAAGAACATCAGTCGGTATTCCCCCGGTAAATGGCGTAATCTTATTTCCTTTAGAAAGGTTATCTTTGGCCCATAATGGTTGAAGATTGGTATAATGACATGCCTTAAGGAATTGTTCTCGGTCTTCCAGATTGAAAAATGATAATGGAATGATGTGGTCTAAATGCCATCCAATCGGGCCATGATTTTTCCACGTCATTCCGGGTTTGAATTTATTTTCTAAATAAAGTTTTAATTCGTTAACAGAGCATCCTAAATCTCGTATTGCCGACCCAACCTTAATTTTATTTTTTAACAACCGCTTTATTCTTCTTCGCAAATTACATTGTAATTTATAGTTTGGGTCGGTTTCTCGTTTATTCTTTTTATATGCTTTTATCTTCTCCTTATTTTCCAATTCATATTTCTTGCGTGCGGTTTGAATTTTTAATTTGTTTTTTAACAAATAATCGGTTCGTAATAATTTTATTTTTTCTTTATTATTATAATAATATTTACGGCTTCGCTTATTATTTTTTTCTTTGTATTTGAGATAGGACTCTTTGTTTTGGAGTTTGATTTTTTCCTTATTGTTTTCACGATACATTTTAATATATGCTCGGACCTCGGATTTGTTTTTCCAATTGCATTTGGTTATTGTATCTTTGCATTTGACGGCGTTTGATTCGTTCCCTGTGCCGTTGATAGTAACGTTGATTGCGGATTCGTTTTTGTTCTCGGAGTTCATGTTCAGTTCGATGTAATGATTTTCTTCCCATATTAATAAATATGGCGACTGAATATAAAACGACTGAATATTTCAGAGAAACAATCCTTCAAAAAACGTTAGAACATCCCGAACTCCAAGAGTTCATTCGTCAGCCTCATCATCAAAGTGTGTTTGACGATAAATAATTACGATTCTCTCCAAGATAGAGTTGAACATACATTGGCCATTGTTCCGTTTATATCTCTCACGGCCAATACCAATATGTCCTGTGACCCAGTAACATCACTCCCAAGAGCAAATGTTGGGTCAAATTGAATTTGAGCGGCTACGGTGCTGGACGCCCCCATTGTTGAATATTGTTTATTACCTTCGGTGGCAATTGTAAAAGCCGCACTCCCGGTGGCATATTGAATAGGACTGTTTGGTAAATTTTGCCATACCCAAGGTAACGACCCCGAAGGATTGAGTAATAGCGCAACTTCATATATTGCCGTTGTCGTGGTTGTGGCGACAGACGTGTCGAGAGGTATAATGCCAGCATCAAGGCAGGAGGCTGATAACCTGAGAGCTATCATACCGTAATAACCCCCCGCAGTTAAACTTAAAGCCGAAAAATTACTAATGGCTTTGACTGCGCCATTATTTTGCAGTCCACCTTCACTCGTAACAGTCGAACAGATATGAGTTAAACTCGTCGGAACCGAACCAGAGTTTATGACTTCATATCTTATAGGCTGATTCGGAGATGACATAAATACTGTGCTCAAAACATTCGTGTTAGTTATTTGATGCACATAGATAGGAATACCTCCGTGAAATATTCCGTATCGTATTCTTCCCACACCCAACCATTCAAAGTCCATGAAGAAAATTTGAGAAGCTGTTAAGTTAAGAGTATTTCCACTAGGTCCGGCTCCATTCATTGTATCAAGATTCCAATTACTTTGGGAAATGAATGTGTCGGAAGGAGTTCCAGAGGTATTTGTTCGGAGAAATACACCAAAACTAGACCCCGAGGACATGAACCCGATTCCATCTGTCTGACTAAAGTATCCCACTCTTTTTATGACACTTACTTGAGGCTGAGTGTTGAAATTTCCAGTAAAAACAATTCCCTGAGCTTTGCCGGACTGATAGTTATGCCTCTTTTTGGTTTGTCTTACAACTGAACTATTGCTTCCGCTCGCTGTCAATATCATACAAGCATTGTTGGGCAAAAATGAAGACGTGGCATTGCCATTAGTTAACGTTGACCATATCAATGTATTGTCAAAATATAATTGTTTTGAATCGAAAATGGTGAATGGCTCGGCCACACGGAGACGTTGAAACGCATCGCCGTTTCCGTTATCGGCCAGTGTAATTGCTGTTTTTTCAAAATAGGACATAGAAGCCTCCTTTATAGTATCCACCAATTGTTTCCATCCCATTGAACTTTCATATTGGTGTATTGATTTTGTATCGTCTGGAATGATTGATTATCAATTAACCCCGACGCCGGTGTTACGGTGATGGAGAAAGACGAGATATTTTTGATATTGTAAATTGTTCCAACTCCTATTGTAGATGGAAGATTGACTCCCATCGCTGATTTTGGATTACATAGCAACGTGGAATCCGAAACGCTTGCCGTATAACTGCTCGTGATAGTTTTCATGGAGTTGGCAATTGTCGTTAACGCATATGATGAAGTTTGAGCGGAGGATGCTGTTATCGCATAACTAGATGTTCCTACCAAACTTCCTGATACATTTATGTTGTGACTGTTTATCCATAGACTTCCACTATACATCAATAAATCATTTTGGGACGGCGATGCAACCGATACATTAGACAAATCTCCCAACGAATACGTCGGAGTCGACCCTCCGGTTGATGATATATTTCTAAATACACCTGCCTGTAATATCTGATTATTGGAAGTATCACTCAGGTTAGTAGTATTCCCCCTTAGTATGAGAAATCCAATTAACACATAACTCGTAAATGTCTGGACGCTTTCATTAAAAGTATCAGTAGAAAACCCCGCAATAGCATTATTGAAAGTTCCATATATTTCTTGACCGTAATAAACTCCACATCTATTGGTTAATGGGTTAAAATATACTCTCTGAACTGTCCAATTCCCCGACCCAACGGTTTGTAAAACTCCACTTCCATTGTCCCAGTGGGTTGGGTCTATTGTGGTATAAAAATTACCACCATTGTTGTCAATGTAAAATCCACTTCCACTTTTATAAGTTCTGAAAAGACTAGCCGTTGGAATAGCGGGAGTATCTATTTCGGATGGAAATCCGGGAGTGTTATAATACATTCCGCCATAAATGTATGATTCACCGGATGAAACCCCAAATTGTAATCCAGCGCCAAGTGTAATTATATTTGTTCCGTTCAACTTTAATGGGCCAAATGCCCTTACAAATATCCCTAACTGTTCAATTTGATTATAGGTTGTTTCGACCAATGGGTTAATTGATGTGACGTTGAAATAGTCGGCATGACCTAATCGTCCAAGTGGTATAGATGAGCTATATTGCTCGGGAGCAAAATTGGTTGGTTGTTGATTTAAGTTCCCAAAACTATCAATATACAAAAACGTTGTTTGACTTGACGTTAAGTAAGTTATGCTTTGGGTTATATCGTTCCAAGTGATTTTGGATATAATTGGGTTGTTTTCTCTTGTTGGCGACGTGTTGTAGTTCATCAACATGCCTCGTCCAGCCGAAACATAAACGTTAGACCCACTGGATGTAATTTTCCCACCATAAGCCAACCCCGAGTTAAGATTGTTTACAATCCACTTGAATTTGACGAGGCTCCCACTCTGATTAAAAAACAAATCAACGCCAGAATCCGTGTTCATCGAATGCGACACGTAAATGTAACTCGAAGATACATCCGTCGTTGGAGTTAACAGCGTAGGTTTCAACTGCAAATATCCGGCATCCAATACAATCGAATTGTTGGAATAGATGGAACTTGCCGTGGCAACTGATGCAGACAAGTAACTTGCACTGAATGATTGACTTGCCCATGAGCAAGATATTGCCGTTCCCATATTCGAAGCATACGATGCATACGATGCCGTTACAGACCAACTTGCAGTGGTAGCAAAACTGCTGCTGATGGAACTCGTGGCAAAATTCGATTGCGTGGCATAGAGAGATTGCGTTGCAAATATAGCCTGTAATGAGGAAGATGCCCATGACTCAGAAATTTGATGCTGAATTTCATATGAGGATGTAACGGCGAATGATGCTGTTATAGCCAAATTTGAAACGACGGCAAATGATGCGGTGTCTGAAAATGCGGCCTCAAAAGCATAGGAAGATGTGTCTGAAAACGATGAAAGAATGCTTACCGAGGATGTTCCGCTTAAATCGGCATAAGCAACTGGTTGGTCAGCCGTTATGACTTGTTGTCCAACGGAAGATGTTGGAACAAAAAAAAGTGCATTCCCAAGTCCATCGAGAAAATAGCTTGCGGTCCCTTGAGTATAGGTCTGGACCACACTCTGATATGAGAGGGAAATATATTGTGCGGTAAAGTCTCTGGAAGGAAAGTTAAGCATATATTGTCCATCCCTTATGATGTGTTCGTTTTCCACTAGCTACCCAATACATTCCACCAGAATGAAGTTTATTTTTTCTACAAAAATCTTTCAAATCATGAATATGGACTATTTCTTTCTTTGGAGATACAAAAATCCAATCTTTTCTCCTACTTTCTGTCGCCTTTTCTTTTTGTTTTTCTGTCTGTTTTTTCCCCAATTTAGCCAACCTCATCCTTTTCAATGCATCTATTGAAGGTCGGATACCAATATGTGATTGTGAAATTTTCTTCTTCCATTCATCGGTTTTTATAACTTTACTCAAAGACTCGGAACGTTTTTTCTTGGAATAGTCACCCAGTAACATATTTGGATTGTTTGCCACGAAAGTTAAATTATAACATTTTCCGTTCTTGTAATCTTGCTTGGCGATGTCCAACCATTTCTGTTCTTCTTTCAATAACTCGGCATCAGTTATAGTTGGAGAAAATGTTTCTACAATTATAAACTCGAAATTTCCATTGTGTTTATTCCAAGAATGTTGAAGATAATCGTTTTTATGAATATTTTTTGTTAGGGTATATTTGTGCTGTTTCCATCGGCGGTTTGGAATGTGGGAACTCCCAACATAATACTTTCTGTTGGTCTTATTGACTATTTTGTATATGGCCGGAAATTGCATATTTATAACTCATATTACTTCAATAAATACCGAACCGTTTCCAGAACCTCCTTTTTTTGATTCGAAAACTCGGGATTTGATTTGAAATATTCGCTCACAAGTTGTCGGAACGAAACCTTATATTGTGGGATGTTTTTTCGAGTGAATCCGAATTTCTTGCACAGGGTTGTCAACTCCATAATCGGGACCACCTGTGTTTTTGGAATTTTGGGCAACGGAGGTTTGACCGTGACCGAAGGTTTGGGCAATGTTTTTTGCTCGTTGACCATGACTTTGACTGAGGTATGCTCTTCAACAACAAAATCTTCTTTCCACGGCTGAAAATAAGTATCCTCGACGATGACCTCAAGGAACATCTTTCCGGTGCTATTTTCATCCAACAATCCCTTAACCCGTTTTACGGGCACAATGCATTTGCCATTTTCAATTTTTCCATTGAAGACCAGATTGATTCCATCGGTTGATTCCACGACGAGGCGTGCCTTCGAGCCTTTCAGTGAAGCATTCTTTACAGCTACTTCACATTCAAAGTTCTCGTTCTTATCTGTATAAATATGATACATAAGTTACTCCAATGGGTTGGGTTGACATCTTGTCCATCCACGATGCGATTTATATCCTCGCTTTCCATGAAAAAGAAGATTCATTGTTGTTCCATTCAATCCATTATTTTTACAATACTCTTGAAGATTATGAATATGAATGGTTTCTCCGGTTGGATTTACAAACCAGTAATTTTTTGCTATTTTGTCATTAGACCGTCCTGTTTTCGACAAACTCATTCTTTTTATAGATGGGGTTTGGTCTTTTGTTTTTCCCCGATTCCATGCTGTTTGACCACGATGAGAAATTCTCAGATTTTGAATATGAGATGGAGAAAATTTAACTCCTTTTTTATGTCCCGGACCACATCCAGCAATATAGCACATATTGTAAGTTTGTGTGTCAATTTTTGCCAAATCCAGATACTTTTGTTCCGTTATTAGAAGCAATTCTTTCGGAAGTTCTTCTACAATGACAATTTCAAATGCGGATTCCCCATATTTATTCCAAGCGTTTTGTAAATGTGAATTCTCATGCTTCCCAAGTTTTAGTTTATGAAAATGACTATATGTTCTCCAACCAATGTTGTTGGATGACCCTACATAGTATTTTCCATTTACTCGATTCACAATTTTGTATATTCCACTTTTCATTACTCTTCCAGTCTAAAATCTAAGTCTATATTGGCGACGGTCTTAACCACAGTCCTTATATCGCCAACAGTAATGGGAAAGTCTTTTGCTTCTTTTTCCTCACTGTATTCTCTTCCCTTTACTTTACAAATCAATTTAATGAGTCGCTTTCGTTTTTTGTCATGCTCATCATTGGCCGTATATGGGTTCCAAGGTTCTTCCAACCACGGTTGAATGAGCGTTGTAGCATCAACTCCGGGAGGATTGCCTACGGTTACGACAGGAATTGGTGGGGCCGAAGATGAACATTCCGACCACTTCCAATTTGCCCCTGCCCACGGAAACTTTGTCGTGGACCATACTTGGCAAATCTCTTGAACGGCTTCACATTCAGCCCAAGTCCAATTAGCATTGTTCCATCGAACATTCTCGGTTGACCATAGGCTGCAAATGTGTATCATATTACATCGCCGTAAAAGCTGTCAACGCCATTTGAGTCCAAGTGCCGTGGGTGTAAATGTATAAATTACTGCTATCATACATAATATCACCCTCATTCCCACCGACACCCAAATTTACATCCGCCAAAGGAACTTGTCGCCACTGACCTTTAGAATAAATATAAAAAAACTGAGCATTATACTCAACTGAACCTTCACTGCCAGTGAGAGGGGCCGCTATCGTGCAAGAATTTGTAAAGCTTGAAAGGGGAGCAACTGTCCATTGATTGTGAGTTCGGAAATAAAAATACTGACTGTCATAAGACATATCACCATCTTGGGCAGTCGAGTCTTGTTTAGTTGGAACGGGAACAATTCGCAAAAAGAGGGGAGACCTATCAACGGGAATTCCTGCCCACGTTCCTCCCGGGAGAAAGGTGTGGTCTTGAATAGTGGTATCCACAGTCACGCCGGGAACGGGCAAACGACTATTATACGGAATGTTGGCATAATTTGGATTGCGCCATTTCTCTGCATTTGAATTCATTTGTTGAAGCTCGAAACCTGTTCTAACGATTTCGGTTCCCAAAATGATTTTCTTCGGGGTAAGCCTCTTAGCAGTTGTTAACCTATGCTTTTCCAAATCGGTTGTGACATCGGGAAGAATGTAAGCGTGAACCTGCATGTCACATTCTGTTTTTATAACACGCTCCTGTCCAGCTTCAATTTCAACCGTATGACTAAACGATTCAATACGGGAACGGAAGCGGAATCCTTTTGACTTGCCCCAATAATTGACGTTCGTCGTAGCAAAGCGCAAAGCTTCCGTCAGCTTGTTCATTTGCACCACATACCCAGTCCATATGATGAAATGATACGTTAGTAACACATAACTTGGAACAACCGTATCATACACTTCGGAGACGGGGGCGTTTTGGCCATTGAGAATGTTGAACTGAGTATAGGCGTTCTTTTCCGAATATTTCTTGATAGCCGATACCACGAGCTTTTGATTGAAAAATTGAAGAGTGGGGTCTTCGGCTGTAGTAACTCGCTTAAAGACAATAGCGGGAAGGATAATTTTTCCCTGCTTATCACGCATATACCCATCTCGTTGAGCCGAAACCCATCGTTCGGGGGAACCATAAAACACCGGAACTTTCACAACTTTGCCCGCATCCACAACTTGAAGTTGGAGGTCTTCGAGTTGCCCGAGAATAGCATTATCAACATCTTCGAGGGTTATGATAAAATTCTTCTGCGTGTCCGTATCACGACGAACTTCTTCTGCCCGGTTTACATCAATAAGCTTTTCAGAACGTTCAATAGGTTCCTGAATAGGATTTTTGACGGGGTTTGTGATGTCACCTTTCCACGGCATGATTATCCTTTCGCTCCACAGACATACCCATCGTATGCTCCATCTCCAAGATAGAAATTGTATCCACCATATGAGTGGGCGGCATCTGTGAGTATTTTGGCTACGGCTTTTATTCCCTCTTCTCCCTTTTCCTGAAACAACGTGGTGTTAAAAAGAGTTGATGAATCTCTATCCCAAAACCCCGCCCCATGATGGGTTTGAGTCAACCAAAAGTCATATCCTGCGGCATCATCCGTCCAACCCGCAGCCTCATAAAATTCGGAATATTTAGCCTGAAAATCTTTACAATCACGAATGACTTTCTTCATAGTTTCGGGGTCAATGTCTTCGATGCCATAATTGTGAGACAATGGTTCTCCGCTATGTTCCTCATCTCCTGTTGGAGAATCATCGGCATCAATATCGTTTCTATATCCGGGTTCCCACTCGGCTCCCGGCTTCCACGCTTGCTTGGCATCTCCATGATGGTAGGTATAATCCGAATCGGAAAGAGCCAATCCCGTATCAATATACGACTTGGTAAACTGGTCAAGTCCTTGCGTTGCGATTGCTTCACGAAGTAATTTGCGGAGTTTAATCATTAGCTCTGCCTTTCCACTAAGTCAATTTTGCTGAGGCTTGTGTAATGCGTGTTGACAATGATGGATAAACTCTTGATTGGCTGACCACCGAGGAATTGTTCCTGGACGACATCATCAATCTCGTGATAACGGTCATTGAAATGAACAAGGTCTCCCGTTTGTGGGAAAAAGTTCAATGTCTGCAAATCCTTTTCCATGAATTTGAAAGCAACGTTTTGCTTACGCTCAGGACCGAAATCATCGGCATCGGTCGTAATATCGGCACGGTCAACCAAGCAGACAAGGTTAATCCCGGGATAGTATTGCTTACCGGCCTTGGGGTCACTCTCACCATACATGTTCAACTTCGTGGCATCCGCACACATTTTGAACAAGGTGACTTCGGTTTGAATAACATCACCCAATAGCTCATCATTGATGCCATTGATAAAGGCAATGTCTCGCTCCGAAAAATATCTACCGGGTAGTTCCATGTTATTGTTGTCCGTGCATTTGAATTAACTCTTTGGCGTATTCTGCTATTGCATTTGCACTAGCATACTTCCCACTTCCCGCTTCGGTATGAAGATACCTCTTCAATAATTCTGCATATTGCAGAATTTTCTTGGCGAGTTGAACTTCCCTTGATTCTTCGGGGTTGCTCATGTCCGTTTCTTCTGGACTTCGCTTGGCCAATGCAGAAGATGGGTCTTGGGCGTCCAGCTTGGAGAAGTCATTCTCTTTGACGAACTTTTGGGACTCTTCTTGGTCCATATAGCCGTATTCCTTCGCCAAAGTTCGGGCTTCTTGGATGGCGGTTTTCTTGGCTTCCTCGACTTGTTTGATATACCCGAGGCCAATTCCTTGGAGGTATTTATAGGAAAGTTCCTTGATTCCGTTGCTGAACACTCTTTTCAGACCCTCACGCACGAGCTTGGCCTTGGGGTTGGAGTCCTCAACACTTTCGGTAATAAGTTTGAACTGGTTTCCGCCCACATTTTCGAATAGTTTCTGTTTCATATCTTGCTTAGTATTTCCATTGCGATTTCGTTTCCATCAGCAAATAAGCGAAATGGAAATTTGAATTTTTCTGCGGCGGCGACTATTCTCACTAAAGTCTGTCCCCGTAGTGTTGGGTCATGATGAATGACTCCAAAGTATAATATCACTGTCCCCGCTCGGCTGAACTCCCATCGGGTGATGGCAGTTCTACCAACGTATGACCGTATAAATCGAACAATCTCGGCTGCTTTAGCCCTTCGGTCAGGCTGCGCTGACAAGGGAGGAGATTTTCTCCCCATCATCTCACCCAACAGTTCTGTTAGCTGTATGCTCATTATCCAACGTAAATTAGAAGAGGAGCACCTTTCAACGTTTCTTGGATTTGTTGACTGAATTGGGCTTGCTTTTCCATTTGGGCAAACTTACCTGCCGCTTCCAATTGTTCTTTCAAAGTATCAATCAACCGAGTCTTTGTTTCTTGTGCTTCGGCCCGGAGTTCAGCACCATCAAGTGTTACTTCTCCACCCGGAATAGGAATGACTTGGTGCTTTTGACGAATAGCCCCAAGGATTTCTTTGCAGTTCGCAAGGAAATAATCACGAATCCACTGTTTGCCCGGGTCGTTAATGGTCATATACGGGTGATTCGTATAGGGGACATCAGCAAAATCGGAAGCCACGTTGCTTGCGGGGTTAAAGGCGGTCAGCGTGCGGTCCTTTATGACAATGTATTCAATCCACAGCTTGAAACTCGTGGTTGGGATTGGCATAATGCGAAGGCGATTGTTTTGAATTTCAAACGAATAAGCCGACTTACGAACCAAATCGTTGAACTGAATGGCTTGACCACGGAGTAAATCTTCAAAAATTGGTGTCATCAAGAACTGAACGGCGGGTGAGTAGGCACCAAACCCAAGTTCCTGTAAAACGTTAGAATAGCTCATACCCGTCATTGAGAACGGGTCATAGATACGAGCGAAGGCTGGTGGGCGAAAGTGGAACACACGCTTGATTTCAATTGGCTCGCAATTTTCAATTTTATCTCCAATTAGAGCTTGAAGGTCATAATCCTGTTCCATTGGATTACAATTGATGGAGGTCTTTTTCCAATCAATCTTTCCGCCCGTTCCGACTTCGGAGCCATAATCCTTTGCTAAATTGACGACTTGAGGCAGTCCAGAACCTTGGATGCTTTTTCCTGTGACAGAAGTATTGGTCGGTTGCCCTTGGAGAACGAGCATGTTGTTGAGCATGTTATACTCGTTGACTTTCCCGTTGTAAACGTTGACTGATTCCTCGAAGGCGGCGTAGAAATGGATGTCAATCAACTCGATGGCTACCGAAGGATAGCCGAGGCGACGTGCGCCCCAAATCATGGCGTTATAACAATCTCTTTGGAAAAGAGGGTCGGTATCGTAAAATCCGAATGGCGTGCTGCCGGATACTGCCGAGCCACTGCCCGGGAAACGAATGCTTGCTTGACTGCTGATGGCCATATAAAAAGTTTGGATTGCCGAATATGCTTCTGGGTATAAATATAGGGATATTGCGGTGAAGTCGCCTATATTTATTTATGTCAAGTGCTCCGCACGAGGCGAAAATGCGTACCGTTAATGAAACCGCTCACATACAAACTTTACTTCCAAGAAGACGACGAGGATGATTTACTCAATGGGGCTGAGTATAGCGATAAATATTGGGATAGTGGTCTTGGAGCGGCTGGATGCATTTTCATAGCCAAAGACACGGGAAGAATTCTTTTGGCCCACCGTAGCGGTCGAGTTCTTGAACCTCATACTTGGGGAACGTGGGGTGGAAAAGTGGATGAGGGGGAGACTCCCACACAAGCCGTTGTTCGGGAAATTGAAGAAGAAACGGGATATGACGGGCAATACAAACTGAGTCATTTATGGACGTTTGAAGACCCCGAAGCAGAATTTCAGTATCATAACTATCTCGTTTTGGTTCCATTTGAGTTCACTCCCCAATTGAATTGGGAGACTGACAATTCAAAATGGGTGGAATGGGGCGATTGGCCCTCGCCGATGCACTTCGGGCTTCAAGCTCTTCTTCACAATGCCGGGGAGACAATCTACCGTATAATAAAGTTGATTCGTCGCAAGAAATCGGATATTCTTGAGGCTATGGATTCTCTCCCACCATCGCCCCCGTCAATCGTTCAGAAAGCAGAAGTCAAATCCCCTGCCCTGATGAACTTGACGAACGCATATATCGTTGCAGCAACCGTATGGGGTGAAGCCGCCGACCAAGGGGAAGAAGGAATGCAGGCGGTCATGAATGTCATTATGAACCGCTCCAAGGGAGAATTCACAAATGCCGTCAAAGTTGTCTTGGCTCCCAAGCAGTTTTCCATGTGGAACAATGTCACTAATCCCGTGGCCCGAGCATTGGAAGATGCCAACGTATGGCGACAAGACAAGAACTTTCAAAAATGCTTTCAAATCGTGGACCTTGCTTTCCAAGGAAAGTTGCCCGACATTACTGGTGGGGCATTATTTTATTTCAATCCCAACAAAGCCAATCCATCATGGGCCAAGAAGTTAGTTCATACCACCACCATCGGGGACCATGAATTCTACAAACTTCCGCCCAAAAAGGATAAAAAAAAAGTTCCCGCAGCAATTCGGGAAATGATAGAGAAACAAGACCCGAGTGATGCGGTAATCTTTCAAGGTCCATTGATTGGTGATGGAGTTTGGAAACACGAACTTCGCTCTCCTTTCTCAGTCATCAAATATCGTTTTGCCCCGAAGCAAAAGTTATTTTATCTCGACTCCATTGCCACGCCCAATCTCAAAGACCAGCAGAAGGGATATGCCTCTGCCATCCTCGAAACGTTTTTTCGCCTCATAAAGCAACATAACGGAACTTTAGATTGTGATACCTATACAAGCTCGGGAATGGAGAAAATAAAGCCGCTGATTGAACGGTTGGCCAAACGGTTCGGCGTGAGACTTGTAAAAGGAGCCGATGAAGATGTTGACAATCCCAAGAAATCAGGTATGATGGAAGCGGAAGTGGGCAGTAGATATGGCGACCCGGGGCACCACGTTGTATGGGGAGGATTGTGGTCAACGGGTCGAATCGTGGTTCACGCTGTCAAAGACTTCGGCGACCCTATGTGGGGTCATACAAGAGACATGGGTCCAAACCGATGGGTCTATTTTCAGGACATGGGAACAGTGTTTTGGCACAATCCGCCCGACGAGGAAGATAAAGATACGGTAATGAAGTATTTGAATAACCTCGGGTATGAGGTCAAGATACAACGTCCGCATAAGGAAATGTATGATGCCTTGGCTTCAATGCATAAAGCCAAAAAGAAGGATGAGCCGATTGCTGAGGAACGAATTCAAGAGGGTGAGCGACTGGATTACTTGAACAATCAAATTGCGGCATTGGAAGCTGAATGGGAGAGATTGGACTCTCAGGGTAGTCGGATGAACCGACAACGAGAAATACAACAGCAATTGGTAAAGCTGCGAGACGAGAAGGAAAAGTGGGAAAAAATTTACAGAGCGGTCAATGGACCGATAACAGAAAATAAGTTACTTATGGAAGCAATAACAGAACAACAAGCGAAAGCAGCCATTGACTTTTTAAAGTTTAAGGTTGCCAATGGCCCATTCAAAGGACAAGTCTTTCTTGCCGGTGGACCCGTCCGTGATATGGTGTTGGGCAAGACACCCAAAGACCTCGATGTATCTATTGTGAGCAACAGTATTTGGGGTGCTTTGAAGTTTACGTCATGGCTCGCCCAAGAAATGGGCAATTACAAAGGCCCGACAACCCCTCCACCGAAGTTTCCAAAACACATTGAAGTGGATGATTACGGGGCACCCAAGTTTAGTCCATTGCAGGACGACCCCGCTTTGGGTAGAGCATTGGACGCATATAATAACTACTATGCTCAATACTCCAACCCCGTCATATTTCCGAAGTTCGGAACAGCCAAGCTCAATCTCAAGGGTGAGTTTAACGGAGTGGACTTGGCAGGAGTTGAAGTCGAGGCTGTGTCGGCTCGAAAGGAAATCTACGAACCCGGCAATCGTAAGCCAATCAAAGTCCTACCCGGCACTTTGGCCGATGATGTATTCCGCCGTGATTTCCGTTGTAACAGTCTAATGTATGACCTTACAACGGGACAAATTCATGACCTGACAGGGAAGGGTGGAGAAGACATTCGGAACAGAATTCTAGTGACGACTTCTAATCCAGAGATGATTTTCAAAGAAGACCCGCTTCGTATGTTGCGGGCAGTCCGCTTCATGGTTCAGAAGGGATTCCAAATCTCTCCCGAAACCGAAGAAAACATCAAGAAGAATGCCGCTTGGCTCAAGCACATTTCCCGTGAGCGTATTCGTGACGAGATAGACAAAATCCTTGTCACCAAAGAACCCGGGATGGCCTTCCGAAAGATGCACGAATTGGGATTGCTTCAATATGTCTCTCCTGAACTTTCACAAATGATTGGGATGACGCAAAACGTTCATCACAAAGACGATGTGTTTGACCATACGATGGCAGTTCTGGCCAAGACGCAGCCTGAATTGGTGCGTCGTCGCATAGCCTTGTTTCACGACATTGGAAAAATTGTAACCCGTAGCGTGACGCCCACGGGCGTTCATTTCTATGGGCACGAAGATGCCGGTCCTGAAATTGCCGAAAAAATCATGACAAGCCTTAAATATCCATCCGTGGATATTGATGCGGTAAAGCTTGGCATCGCCAACCATATGAAGCTTAAATCGGGAGGCGACAACGCCGTGGCATTGTCAGACAAGACCCTGCGTAAGTTCAAGATTGCGGTTGGAGACTACTTGGAGCATATCCTCGACGTAATCCACGCCGACAATCTATCGCATTCTGATGCATCATCTATGCCCAATCAAATTGAGGCTGTTCGTCAACGCCTCAAGAATTTGAATGTAACGGTGAGTAAACCGTCATTGCCGATTAGCGGTAATGACATCTTGGCCCTTGGTGTAAAGCCGGGGAAACAGGTTGGACAATTGTTGTCGGTGGTGACGGATGCTTGGTATGAGAATCCTAACCTAAGCCGAGACGAAGCCTTGGCTCTGGTCAAGCAAAAAATGATATGATAAAACTGCTCGAAATGGTCGAATCAAAAGAGAACATCACGATTGAAGATGTCAACGACCGTGTTTCGAGTAGATGGACCCCGAGGGACTCTTTGAGTTTGTTGAAAACTCTTGAGGCGTTTTATTATTCCGACAAAGAAGAGGAACGTGGATGGGTGGTGGATTATCTCAACCTTTTGAATAAGGTGAAGGAGTATGTAATAGCCATCGCCAACAAATTACAGATTCCTTACGTCAATACCACGTTAATCAAAAACTATTTGCTCGAACAATCCGAGTTCAAGACGAAACCCGAAGAGTTCTTTCCGTTCCCGTTGTATATCGCCGCTACACGCAATACTGACGGCGATTGGGCTGAAATAGGGATAATGGTTGACCAAAATGGGAAAGTATTAGAAATCCACGAAGGCAGCGATGAAGCCTCGCCCGAGACGATTGCGTTGGCGAATAAGCTCGTCAATCCTTATGGAAAGCCCGTCAGGGTATATGGAATGCACGGAACGGAAGTGGTTCGGAAGATAGAGGATACGGGCTATCTTCCGGCCAATCTTTATGTGTCCCCCGACCGAGGACACGCTAGTCGCCATTGGGACAACACTGATAGGTCTATGTTTACCGGAATCGTAAACATCAATGACTTGTCGCAAGAAAGTGACCTCGATTGGAAAACAGTCAGTCAAACTAAAATAGACAAATTCCGATGGCTATAAAATTGACAGAGATTGTCCACACCAATGAAAATCTTCAAGAAATGAAGAAGTGGGGACTTATTGCCAAGAGACAAGCCGCCAAGCTATTGAATAGCAAAGGACTGGAAAATGCTGATTATTTTGTTTTGAGAATCAAGGAGAACTCCAAATTGAAGGATTGGATTGCTCTCTATCGAAGTTACAGTGTGTTGTCAGGCCGACCCATCTTTTGGATTAACGCTCGCTTGCCGGAAATAGTGAGGAAAGAAGACCCCGACATAAATGTCATTCGAGTAATCGTAGATAACATTCTCCATGAATGGTGGCACGCAATTTGTGATGCATTGAGAACAGCACGTTTTAGGAATGTCTCTACTAAAACCCAAGTGAGTTCTTTCCCTGACCAAGCCGAGGAAGATGATGCTGAATTGTTCATTTCTTTCTGTGGCGGTAATGTATGGAACAACGTGAATGAAAAGAAGGCTAAGTATTTTCAACAAGCCATTAAGGAGTTCAACAACTTATGGGGATAAAGCTTAAAACATTGATTTCCGAATCGGCGGGGTGGGAAGGACCACAACCAAGTCCTCTGCTTGGAAAGTATATCCTCAAGAATATGACGCAGAAGATGTCGGAGTGGCTTTACCACGGAACTCCATACGATGGTCTTTTGAGTATGCTCGAAGGAGGAATTTTCGGAATGGAACACGGCGAAGTGTCTGAACACGACACTCTCAGCACATCTTTGAATTCCGAGGTATTGCGTTTGTTTTCCGAAGGGTGTGGCGAAACGGGGTTGCAGTTCAAAGTCGAGAACATATCAGTCATAGTGCTCGATGATATGTTGTTGAAGCTTGTAACTGAATTGGCGGGGTCTGGATTTGATGCTCAGGTGGACGATGAAGAAAAATTTGAGGAATTTTGCCAAAAGTTCGAAGTCCCTGCACGAAGAGGAGATTATTATCTTCCATACGATTATTTGAGTTCGCTGGGAGTAGATGCATTTACATTTGATTATGTATGGAAAAGATGGGACCAAGGTCATGGTGCTCCGCATAACAATGACGAATTTGAAATTTGTTTCATAGGAAAAGGTGTCGAAAAATTGAATGGACTGGTGTCTGAGATTTACGTGGATGGTGAATCGTATGACAACAAAAACCTTGCCATTCAAGCCATAAAGGAGAAGCTCGATGATAAAACTTAAACATATTCTCATAGAAAATGAGGAGGAAGAGAACGAAGACAAAATAGATACTGACCGTCTCTATTGGAATTCTTCCTACCGTGATGAAATCCTCGAAAAACTTGGGTGGAACTTCGACTTTAACAAGATGTTTTGGGAATATCCCCGAACGCTCTATCATTGCACACCATCCAAAAACGTTCCTTCCATACAAGCCAGAGGGCTGACTCGTCAAAACCAAACTCGGGGTATTAACAATCGTTCGGTCGGGTCTGCTATTTTCACTACCCAAGAAGAGGAAAACGTAGAATCGGTTCGCCAATCCTACGGGCCAGTTGTCATCGCCATCAATACGAGAGCTATGAAGGCAGACGGATTCACCCCGTATGTTACTCAAGAGCCAGAAGTTGAAGAGGCCGAGGAGTTGGCATTCATTTTCAGGAAGATGGGTGAAGAAGTTGACATTGACCGCTTCATTGATTCGAGTGGAGGTATAAGTCAATATACAGTTATTGTTCATGAAAACATTCCCACCAAATATTTATCAATAGTTGAATCATGATAGACCTCAAGCCATTGGTAGAAGTAACAACTCTCGATGAGTTGAAGGTGAGAAATCTATCAAAAAGTGGAGACGAAGATACGAAATTCATTCTTGCTTTCCGTGAAAATCTCTTCATCATGGACAAAAACAATGAGAACATTAAAAAGGTTCGAATTGCTTTGAGTAAGCATCCCGCAATTGGACGCCGAAAGTTTACGGGGGATAAAGAAAAAGATGCTGAACAGGATTCTTTTGATTTCCTTTACCGAGCCGCAGAAACCGCTCCCGATATTTTGGTTGGTGAATGGTATCCCTCGGAAAAGAGGTTGGTGGTATGGGATGCTCACGGAATAATTCCTCTGACATCTCTACAAGTCAAAAAAGTCGCAAAACAACTTGGAGTGGAATCGGTGACATATCGCTACGGGGATTACACTGGTAGTGATGATGACGCCAGTCGGAATATTCCTGCCAAAAAATTGATAGGTGCGGCTCCAAAAATAATGTATCACGGCACTTCGACGAAAGAATTAAAAAATTTGTTGAAGTATGGACTTGACCCCGGTCGTGGCCGTTCTCGGTTTGGAAAATGGGGAATCTTTCATCCCGAGCATATTTTCATGGCTGCAACGCTCGAAGCAGCTCTGTTTTATGCTGATAACGCCGTTGGAATTGAAAAGTCTGAGAAATCTGGATGGGATTCATTTCCTATCATTATTGAGTTTGAAGTTCCTGACCCCGATTTGTTGGTTCCGGATTTTGATGCGGATGTGACTTCGGGGGCAAAGCCTTACTATAAACACAAACAAGAGCCTCCTACCAAAACAGCGATGAAAGCGATGGGAGTGTCCCGAGAGACTGGAAAATGGGGATACAAAGGACGCATCCCATCATCATTTTTCCGTTGGATATATTTTTATAATCCATATCACAAGAAGTGGCACAAGTCTCGTCCTGATACTTGGAGAAATCTTCTTTGGAATTATGATATGGAAACCATTTCTTGGAAACTTGGACTGCAAGGATACAAAGAGGAGCAGCCCAAGTATCGCCAATTCTGGCAATAGGTATTTTTAATCCAATTATCGCAATGTCTGCCTATTTATAGGTATGAATGGTCCATATACCACACAACAATTTATTGAAAAAGCGACTCATATACACGGGTCCAAATATGACTATTCTTTGGTAGATTATAAAAATTCCGAGAAGAAAGTTTCTATCCTATGCAAAATTCATGGTCAGTTTAATCAATCTCCACACTCTCATATACAAGGGCATGGATGTCCGGAATGTAAGATTACAAAAGTTAAAGAAACACATCAATATGCTTTAAATGAATTTTTACAAAAAGCGATTGAAATTCACGGGGATAAATATAATTATTCGAAAGTGGACTATCGGCAC
>VFSW01001514.1_pt1 | contig 35455 bp, 31 predicted proteins | sample 5358111 | NCBI WGS metagenome assembly VFSW01 (sample SAMN11554181, study PRJNA540505) | mine drainage metagenome | isolation source: sediment from site ElyBrook_90M | place: USA: Ely Copper Mine, Vershire, VT | collected 2017 | reverse complement strand
AACTTGCAGCCACGATGAGGCCGACGATGAGTAATAGTTTATCAGATTTCATAGCTAGGGTCGAAATTGAATTATACTGTAAATCTTTTTAGCCCCCTCTGCAACCTATTTTTTGCCCCCTGTCAGTCGGATACCGTCGGGCTCGCCGGCCGGTTGGTTTGGAATCCCCGGCAAGATGAAATCCCGATAGTTTAGATTGATACCTGTTGACAAAAAATCATAAAACTGATAAATTGACTTTTGCTATAATACTTGATTTTATTGAATTATTTAACAGCTGTTAACGGAGAACATCGTGAAAGTCGTTATCCTTGCCGGCGGTTTTGGGACCAGAATTAGTGAAGAATCTCACGTAAAACCAAAACCCATGATCGAGGTCGGCGGAAAGCCCATCCTCTGGCATATCATGAAGATCTATTCCCATTTCGGATATCACGATTTCATCGTTTGCCTGGGATACAAGGGATATATCATCAAAGAGTTCTTCTCTAATTATTTCCTGCACTCCAGCGACGTCACCTTTGACCTGAAACAGAATACCATGGAAATCCATGAGCGTTATGCCGAGCCCTGGAAAGTGACGCTTGTTGATACGGGCGCCCAAACCATGACGGGCGGGAGAATAAAGCGGGTTGCGCCGTATATCGGCAATGAAACGTTCATGCTGACCTATGGCGATGGAGTATCCAACGTGAATATCACCGATCTGGTGCGATATCATCAGAGCAAGGGAAAAGCGGCAACAGTGACCGCAACACAGCCATCCGGCCGTTTTGGTTCGCTCAGCATCAAAGCGGGAGAGATCGTAGACTCATTCCAGGAAAAGCCGGCCGGCGACGGGTCGTGGATAAACGGAGGGTTCTTCGTTCTTGAACCGCGCGTGCTCGCGACGATTTCCGGAGATGCAACGATTTTTGAAAAAGAGCCGCTGGAAAGCCTTGCCCAAAGCGGCCAACTTGTGGCCTATAAGCACAGCGGTTTCTGGCAGCCCATGGACACTCTTCGCGACAAGAACCATCTTGAAGAGCTTTGGAGCTCAGGGAAAGCGCCGTGGAAAGTATGGGAATGATAAATACAGTTCATAGATCATTGCCGATGGCTCGTGAGAAATGCTGATAGCTCGTGATTTCTGGGCGGGGAAGAAAGTTTTCCTCACCGGCCATACCGGTTTCAAGGGTTCGTGGCTCAGCTTGTGGCTTCACTCCCTCGGCGCTCAGGTGCATGGCTATGCCTTGGAACCTCCGACAAACCCCAGCCTGTTCGAGCTCGCCAACATAGGTCCCCTTGTTCAATCAACGATCAGGGACATTAGAGACCGGGAGTCCTTGACCCGCGCGCTCGTGTCCGCAAAACCGGATATCGTCATTCACATGGCGGCACAACCCCTCGTCAGGGATTCGTACAAGATCCCCGTCGAGACCTACGAGATCAACGTCATGGGCACGGTCAACCTGTTCGAGGCGGTCCGATCGTGCACAACCGTCAAAGCGGTCATCAATGTCACGACCGACAAGTGCTACGAAAACAAAGAGTGGGTATGGGGATACCGGGAAGGCGAGCCGCTCGGCGGCTACGATCCCTATTCGAACAGCAAGGCCTGCTCTGAACTGGTAACTTCCTCGTATCGCAGTTCCTACTTTAATCCGAAAGACCATGCGTCTCACGGGGTGGCAATAGCTTCCGCGCGCGCCGGAAATGTCATCGGCGGCGGGGACTGGGCCACGGACCGGCTTGTCCCCGACTGTGTGCGGGCGGTCCTCAAAGACAAAAAGATCCTGATCCGAAATCCTTACGCCGTACGGCCATGGCAGCACGTGCTGGAACCATTAAGCGGCTACCTGGTCCTGGCGCAAGAACTGTATGAAAACGGCCCGCGATATGCCGGGGCCTGGAATTTCGGGCCTGATGACAGTGATGCGAAATCCGTGGAATGGATCGTGAAAAGCCTGTGCGCAAAATGGGGCGATCGCGCATCCTACGGGATTGACAAAGGGGAGCATCCTCATGAGGCTTATTATCTGAAGCTTGATTGTTCAAAAGCCAAAGCGGAACTCCGGTGGCGGCCTCAATGGAATTTGGACAAAGCCATTGACAGTATTGTTGCGTGGACGCGGATCTACAGACAAGGCGGGGACATAGGCAGGACATGCAGGGAACAGATTAACGAGTACTCAAAAACCCAGTCTGAGGGGCAACGTGGTTGACAACAACATAATGGATCAACAATTGCGGGAACAGGTCATTAGCGCCGCGCTAAAGTATTACGAATTCAAACATAAAGAGAAAAAATCATTTTCACCCGGCGACCGCATCGCTTATGCAGGCCGTGTGTTCGATGAAAAGGAAATAGCAGCCCTCGTCGATGCTTCGCTCGATTTCTGGCTCACGACGGGAAGGTATGCCGAAAAATTCGAGAAGGACTTTGCGCAGTTTCTCGGCGTCAAATACTGTTCCTTGACCAATTCCGGTTCGTCGGCCAATCTTCTTGCTTTCATGGCGCTCACCTCGCCAAAACTGGGAGACAGGAGAATCAGGCGAGGCGATGAGGTCATCACCGTGGCTGCCGGCTTTCCGACCACCGTTGCGCCGATCATCCAGTACGGCGCCGTGCCCGTTTTTGTCGATGTGACGCTGCCGACGTACAATATCGACTGCTCTCAGCTCGAACAAGCCCTTTCCGGGAAGACCAAAGCGGTGATGGTAGCGCACACGCTCGGCAACCCTTTTGATCTCAGTACGGTAAAGGATTTCTGCGATGCCCATGGTTTATGGCTTGTGGAAGACAACTGCGACGCGCTGGGATCGAAATACAACTACAAGGGTGAATGGAAATATACCGGCACTATCGGACATATCGGGACATCCAGCTTTTACCCCCCGCACCACATGACCATGGGAGAGGGCGGCTCGGTGTATACAAACGACGGTCTGCTCAAACGCCTAGTAGAATCCTTCCGGGACTGGGGAAGGGATTGCTGGTGTCCCTCGGGCCATGATAACACCTGCAAGCAGCGGTTTACCCAGCAGTTCGGAGCGCTCCCCAAAGGCTATGATCATAAATATGTTTACTCGCACTTCGGGTACAATCTCAAAGTAACGGACATGCAGGCCGCGATCGGGTGCGCTCAACTCGAAAAGCTGCCTCAATTCATCGAGGCGAGGAAAAGGAACTGGAAAACGCTGCGTGACGGCTTGGAAGGCCTATCGGATACGTTTGTCCTGCCCGAGCCGACCCAAAACTCCGATCCCAGCTGGTTCGGTTTTTTGTTGACCGTTAAAGACAAGTCCGGCGTGACCCGTGATGAGATCGTGTCCCATCTCGAAAAGAACGGGATACAGACCCGGATGCTGTTTGCCGGGAATCTCATAAAGCATCCCTGCTTCGACGAAATGAGGCAGGAAGGTAAAGGTTTCAGGGTAGTCGGCGATCTGGTGAATACCGACCGCATCATGCGCGATACCTTCTGGGTCGGCGTTTATCCGGGGATGACCGAGGGGATGCTGGAGTACATCGTTCAAAACGTCTGCATTTTTGTCAAAAAGCGCCAGAGGAAATGACTGGAGCGATATAACAAAGACGGAGATGGGTTCCCGTATTGTGGAGGATGGTTATGCTTTCAGACCTATTGAAAAGCAGACAGTGTTTCAAACTTGTCTGCGGTGCCGGAAACGAGGACGTGATAGAAGTTGAGAAACTCGTTGCCTTATATTCCAAAGCGGGCGCACGGTATTTTGATCTGTCTGCGAGAGCTGACGTGGTTGATGCGGCCCGGCGCGGTTTAGAACGGGTGATTCCTGCTGCGGAACGTGCAAATTATTTTTTAAACGTCAGTGTCGGTATCAAGGGAGATCCTCACGTCAGTAAAGCACGAATTGACGAGGAAAAGTGTATTGCATGCAACAGGTGCATGGAAGTATGTATTCATAGAGCAGTTCTCCTGAACGAGGGGAGGTATTCCGTCAATACCGTTCGGTGCATCGGTTGCGGGGCCTGCATCCCTGAGTGTTCTGCCGAGGCGATCACTGCCTACTCTCAGAACAAGCCGCTTGAGGAAGTATTGCCGCCGCTGACGAAACTCGGCATCCATTCTATCGAGCTCCACGCTGTCACCGATGACGAGGAGGGGGCCGTGGAACAGTGGCGCACCATTGAAAGCATTTTTCGCGGGCCGTTGAGCTTGTGCATTGACCGATCGCGTGTCGGCGATGTACAGTTAATACGACGGATCAAACGCATGATTGCGAATCGCGCTGACTTTTCGACAGTCATTCAAGCCGATGGGGCTCCGATGAGCGGGTGCGACGATAAATACGAAACGACGCTTCAAGCTCTTGCCACGGCTCAGATCGTGGAGCGGGCGAACTTGCCGGTATTTCTCATGCTCTCCGGCGGCACGAATTCAACGACGGCCGAACTCGCAAAAATGTTCGGCATTCGTGCCCACGGCGTTGCTCTGGGCTCCTATGCCAGGATGATCGTTCGTACGCATATTGAGCGTGCAGACTTTCTCGATAACCCGAAGGTGTTCGATGCGGCCCTCGAAATCGCAAAGGGGCTGGTGGATAAAACGCTGAAGTACATGGGCTGATAACGTATCTATGATAACCATACAAACAGATGTCTGGAAGGTAAGCGGCGTTAACGGGGTGCTTTTTGACAAAGATGGGACGTTGATCGATAGCCACCTCTACTGGGGCAGGATCATCGAGAGAAGGGCGCACGCGATCATTCACTATTTCTCGCAGAGGAGTGATCTCTATCCCGATTTATGCAACGCGATGGGGTATTCCCTGACCGCACGGAAGCTTCGTCCTGAAGGCCCGATTGCCTTGGTGAGTCGTGAAGAGGTGATACATACGGTTGATGCTTTTCTCGCACAACAGGGTATCCCGTCGACTCCAGAGATCCTTTCAGATCTTTTTGTAAAAGAACATAAGCTGTTTTTGGCTGAACTCTTTGAGTATATAGAATTGCTTCCCTCGGTGCTGAAGTTGCTGGCATCGTTAAAAGAGCATTCTATTAAAACGGCTATTGTAACAACCGATACGATCGCGAATACGGAAGCCGCGCTTCGTCATTTGCACATTGATCACTACTTCGATGCGGTGATCGGCAAGGAGTCGACTGATGAGCCGAAGATCACCGGGAAACCGGCGCAGAAGGCATTGCACATACTCGGCCTTGCCCCGGAAGAATCGATCTGTATAGGCGATGCTCCGATGGACCTCATCATGGCCAAGAAAAGCGATCTCAAAGCGGGGATCGGTATCGCATCAGGCCAGATCGGGCTCGACGAGCTGAGAAAATATACACCCTATGTATCGATGACAATGGGATCGTTGTCGATCGTGCAGGATTAACTAGGAGCAATTTATGAAAATACTCGACTGCACTATCCGCGATGGCGGACACCTGAATAAATGGAAATTCTGCACCTTCTGCGTGAAGGCGTCTTATTATGCGGCCCTGAAGGCGGGCATCGACTATTTCGAGTTCGGGTACCGGAACGCCGACACGGTGAAGAACCTGGGGGACTTTGGATATTGTCGCGACCACTTTCTCCTCGGGCTTGTGCCTCCCTCGGGAAAATGCAAGCCGACTGTGATGATCGATGCCGGGAAAAGCGACAGCAGTCTGTTTTCCGACTGCAAACCCGAACATACGCCAATCCACGCAGTTCGCATTGCTGCCTATCCATATGAGCTGGAGAAGGCGATCGGCCTTGTAGAGGCGCTCCATGGGAAAGGATATGAGGTTTTCTTGAATCTGATGGCCGCTTCGGAGATCACTGGGCGCCAGCTCGATGTCCTGCGGAAGTGGAATGCCAAGGAGATACTGGAGGCCGTCTATTTTGCAGACAGTTTCGGCTCCTTTCTACCTGCCGACATTCCCGGACACCTCAGAACGTTACGGGATATCGGCTTCTCCCGAATAGGTTTTCATCCCCACAACAACCTTCAACTGGCCTTTGCCAATACCCTGAAAGCCATCGAAGAGGGGGCAACTCATGTTGATGCTTCGATTTACGGCATGGGCAGAGGGTCGGGAAATCTTCCTATAGAAGTGCTGGTGGGCTATTTGGAAAAAAGCGGTCATGCACAGTACAACCCGATTCCCTACCTTGCCGTCATCGAGCGGTATTATGAACAGCTCTTTAAGGATCTCGATTGGGGATATAAGATAAAGTCCCTTCTCGGGGGGCTCAAGAATATCCACCCCTACTACGTCGACGATCTCTTTGACAGACGCAATTATACCGTCGATGAAATATGGAATGCCCTGGATGCTATCAAGGAAAAGTGCCCAATATCGTACTCCGCTGCAAAATTGGACGAAACCCTCGACTCGAGGTTTTATAAACCGCTGAAAGAAGAATCGGCAAGCGTCGCCTGTCAGGAGGTTCAGGATCAGCTCAAGATTATCCCCGCGTCAGACGCATTCAGGGTGGGTGATTTTGCCTTACGGAACAAACATGTGAGGAAGAAGTTCATCATTATCGCAAACGGCCCTTCGCTCCTGGCCTATAAGAGCAAGATCCAGAACCTTATCGCCGATGAAGGATGCGTGACCATCGGGGTGAATTATCTTCAGAACACGATCACTCCTGATTATCACCTGTTCGTGAGTCGCAAGCGGTTCTTGAAATATGTCCAATTCGTCAGCAAGCAGAGCGTTCTGCTGGTCCCGTCTTTCTTCGGCAGGACGATCATTGACGAAAACTATGAGGGAGACCGGTGTTATTTCGATGTCGATACGGTGAGCGATCGGAGCATACCACCGGTTGTGGGAACTACCCAAAAATGCTGCAATCTGAACGTAGCCGTATCCTCGATCCTGTGTGCATACCTGATGGGTGCATCCGAGATCCTCACTGTCGGCATGGACGGCTATGTCGACGAGCTGAATAAAAAAATGGTCTACTTCTACAATGAGAACGACACACCGGACAATAAAGAAGTCGCTTCGTACCGGTATACCATGCTCGCGGAAGAGCTGGAGAGGGTCAACCTTTTCTTACAGGACAAGTCCGTACCCTTTGCCATCATCACTCCGACGACGCATGTAAAATATTACCGCAAAATGCTTTCCTAAGCTTGTTGCGGAAAGGAATGCCGTTATGAATCTGAAAAAACGTTTGCAAAATGGTTCCTGCGTGTATGGAACGTGGTGTGTGCTTCCGTCGCCGGAAGTGATAAATGTCCTGGCGAAAGCAGGCTTGGATTTCGTATTGATCGACATGGAACACGGTCCCATGGACTATGCACTTGCACAACGCATGGTGATGGCTGCGGAAGCAGATAACTGCGAGGCGATCATCCGTGTTTCCCATAATGAGGAAGCCGGCGTGTTGAGGGCGTTGGATACGGGCGCAAGCGGAATCATTGTGCCACATGTTGAGAGTCCCGGCGACAGAAAAAAGGCTATTTCATTCATGAAGTATCCCCCCGTTGGCGTACGGGGCTTCTCGCCCTATGCCAGAGCGGGGGGATATGCATCGACCTCCGGCCATACAGCCCGCGAGAATTCGCGCATCGTGAGCGGAATCATTATTGAAGGACAGGCGGGTTTTGCCGCTCTGCCAGCCGTCATCGATGATCCGGAACTTGACCTTGTCTATATCGGCACCTACGATCTTTCATCTGCATTGGGAATACCCGGCGAGGTAAAAAATAGAAAGGTCCTTGACGTGCTTGAGAAAGCGGTGAAGACCGTGCGAGACCGCGGGAAGGCGGCAGGATGTCTGTTCCACGACATTGACGAGCTGAAGTATTTTCACGATATCGGTGTCCAGTTTTTGGCATATAAGGTTGATTCCAGTGTGTTGTATGATGGTTTTTCTTTTCTCAAAGGAATCCGGGAAAAAAACAGGTGAGAGATATGATACGTTTATCAGACTATGTCATTGATCGTGTGGCAAAAGAGGGTGTAAAGCATGTGTTCATGGTATCCGGCGGCGGCGGCATGTACCTTATCGATTCACTTGGACGGAGAAGTGATGTGGCGTACGTGTGCAATCATCATGAGCAAGCATCGTCCATGGCGGCTGAAGGGTATCAGCGGATTTCAGGCAACCTGGGCGTTGCGCTGGTGACAACCGGCCCCGCCGGTACCAATGCGATCACCGGAGTGCTCTGTGCCTGGAACGATTCAATACCGATGTTGGTCATTTCCGGGCAAGCCAATTCAAAATTTCTTATTGATGATACCGGCTTGAGGCAGCGGGGCGTTCACGAAGCGAACATAACGAAAATAGTCGAATCCGTAACGAAATATGCCGTCACGGTCAAGGATGAGAAAAAGATACGGTATCATCTCGATAAAGCCATCTATCTCGCGAAGAACGGACGCCCCGGACCTGTGTGGATCGACATTCCCCTTGATATTCAATCAAAGATGATCGATCCGGAAACGCTTGAACCATTCTCCCCCGAGATCGAGTATCCGAAAATCGCTGAGCCAGATAGTACGAACGACATCCAATGTCTCGTAGGCTTGCTGAAAAACTCTGCCCGCCCAATCCTTTTGGTCGGCCATGGCATCCGTCTGGGAAAAGCACAGCAGGAATTCCTGCATTTTATTGATAAATATAATCTACCGGTTGTTACTTCAAAGAACGCTTTTGACATAATTCACGATGACCATGAATTGCTCGCCGGTCGTATCGGCATCAACGGACAACGTGCAGGCAATTTTGCTGTGCAGAACGCAGACCTTGTTCTTTCCCTTGGCTGCCGGCTTGCTTTTCCTACCGTGGGATATGCCACCGAGCACTTTGCCAGAGAGGCGAAGAAGGTCATTGTAGACATTGATCCAAACCAATTGCAACATGCTACCATAAAAGCCGATCTATCGATCCGAGCAGATCTGAAAACCTTTCTGGGAAAACTCGATGCGGCATTGGACCGTGAACCGCGCGTAGATCACTCTGCCTGGATCGCTCAGTGCCACCACTGGAGGGAAAAATATCCTCCCGTTCTGCCGGAGTGGAGAAACCAGAAGCAGTATGTGAATCCATACTATTTTTTTGAGGTTCTGTCCGAGGAGATGGACTCCCAGGACATTCTCGTAACTGATCAGGGAGCTACCTTTTACTGTTCGACGGTCGCATTCAAAGTGAAGAAGGGACAGCGAGCTTTCACCAACGGGGGATTTTCTCCAATGGGGTATGGGCTTCCCGCAGCTATAGGAGCCTGTTTCGCCAGCAATCGTCAGCGAGTCGTATGTGCTCATGGAGATGGCGGACTGGAGATGAATATTCAGGAATTGCAAACAGTTGCTCACTACCATTTGCCGATCAAATTGTTCGTGTTCAACAACCTGGGCTATCTAAGCATCAAACATACGCAAACCGCGTATTTTAACGGCTTTTTTGTTGGAAGCGATCCCGCGAGCGGTGTTTCTTGTCCCGATACGCTCAAGATCGCAAAAGCCTACGGGTTACCGTCCTTCAGGATCAAGAACCACCGGAACCTGCGGGAGCACATACGAGCCGCTCTTACGAGTGAAGGACCTGTTATGGTCGACGTTCTCCTCGATCCCTTGCAGCCATTCCTGCCGAAAGCTTCTTCCGAGAGAAAACCTGACGGAAGAATGGTGTCCAAGCCGTTGGAAGATATGTATCCGTTTTTGGACAGAGATGAGTTTAACAAGGAAATGATTGTGAAGCCGGTAAAAGAGTAACAATGCGAAATCGGATCATTGAAGAAGACCTGAAGTATATCGTTGCCTCCGGAGTGGACTGGAATCGTCTTTACGGGAAAACGATCTTGATTTCAGGTGCGAACGGATTTCTTCCTTCGTACCTTGTCCATACGCTGCTTTTTCTGAACGAACGACGCCAGAACGAGCCCATCAAGGTAATCGGCGTGGTACGAAACAAGGAAAAAGCACAGTCACGCTTTACTGAGTACCTGGACCGGCCTGACTTTCGCCTTATCGTGCAAGACATCTGTCAACCGCTGACCTGTTCGGAAAAGATAGACTATATTATTCATGCAGCCAGTCAAGCGAGTCCGGTATTCTACAGTAAGGATCCGGTCGGCACCTTGAGCGCCAATATCCTGGGGACGTATAATCTTCTGGAGCTGGCGAGAAATAATCGAGTGGAAGGTATTTTGTTTTTCAGCAGCGGGGAAGTGTACGGAGAGGTACTCCCTGCACAGATACCGACAGCTGAGGATTCCTATGGCTACGTTGATCCTGCGAATGTTCGGTCCTGTTATGCGGAAAGCAAGAGAATGGGTGAAACGATGTGTGTTTCGTGGCACCATCAATATGGCGTACCGGCAAAAATTGTACGACCCTTTCACACCTATGGCCCGGGGATGAATCTTGATGATGGGCGGGTTTTCGCTGATTTTGTTTCTAACATCGTTCACGGGCAAAATATCATCATGCGAAGCGACGGAAGTGCGACGCGGGCCTTTTGCTATCTTGCAGACGCCACGGCAGGTTTTTTTACGGTGATGCTGCGCGGCAAACCGGGAGAAGCGTATAACGTCGGAAATGATCAAGGGGAGATAAGCATCCTTAATCTGGCAAACATGCTCGTGGGATTATTTCCCGAAAAGAACTTGGCCATCGTGCGAGAGGAACAATCTCTCCGGGAAGGCTATGTAAAAAGCAGGATATCGAGAGCCTGTCCCGATATTTCCAAAATTCGAGCGCTTGGCTGGCAGCCTACTCACTCAGTGAAAGAAGGTTTCAGCCGAACAATCAGGAGCTTTCTATTATGATATTAGACCAGTTGAAAAAGGATTTTCTCAAAGGGATTCTCAGCAAGCAGGACTATATCGTCAAAATGCATGAAGTACACAAAGTCCTGTTCGAATATGCCGAATTCATTAAAGGGTCCGATGTATCGAAGATCGAGATCGTGGATAACGCTGTCGTTCTCACGTCGCGCTCCACTGGCGTCAAGATGCTGTGCGATAAGGATGATCAACGAACGATCCTCATTGAAACAATGAACTTCGGTTCCTATGAGGCCTCCGATTTAAGCATGATCTTAAATCTCATCAACGAAGGCTCAACAGTATTTGATATCGGCGGGAATATCGGCTGGTATGCTATTAACATTGCAAAATCAAAAAAAAATGTCCATATTCACGCCTTCGAACCGATTCCCAAAACATTCAACTACCTGAAGCGAAATCTTGAATTAAACGATATCCATACTGTCCATCCGCACAACTTTGGCTTTTCCAACAGGGAACAGGACCTGGCATTTTATTACTACCCGGAAGTATCCGGAAACGCTTCAATGGCAAATGTTTCAAACAACATCGCGGCTCAGCAAATTACCTGTCATGTTCGGAAACTGGATGATTATATTCTTGAAAACAACCTTTCCGTCGATTTCATCAAGTGCGACGTCGAAGGAGCGGAGCTGTTCGTGTTCCAGGGCGGAATTCGCTCTCTGCGACAGCATAAACCCGTAATCTTTGCAGAGCTGCTGCGCAAATGGGCCGCCAAATTCAATTATCATCCAAACGAAGCCATTGAGCTGCTTAAGAGTTTAGGATACCGCTGCTTTATTGCCAAAAATAATAAGTTAGATGAGTTCACTGCCATGAATGACCAAACAAAGGAGACGAATTTTTTCTTTTTGCATGCTGAAAAACACCAGGGAGAAATTGCATCACTAGTCTCAGCTAGTTAAAGACGTATTTACCATAAAAATATTGGGAAATAGCGCTATTAAATTTAAAAATATTTCAGATAAGTGTCTGTTTTTTCGCATGGCTGATTTGTGTCATTTTTTCAGCCAGCTTTACAACGGCAATGTTCGCTGCCAGAGCACCGATTTGAACTTATCGAAAATGGGTCTTTGCTTGCCCTTTATGAACGTAAAAAGTGAGATATATGATTTCGAAAAACGTTGATTCCGGAGTCTTATTTACCAGCTTGAATCAGTTATGGAAACTGTTGTCCGGCCTCGTGACGATGATCCTCATCCCGCTCTATCTAACGAAAGAAGCGCAGGGATACTGGTTTACGATCATGAGTCTCGCTACTCTGGTGATGCTCGCCGATTTGGGCTTTTCGAGCATCATAACGCAGTTCGCCGCCCATGAATTTGCCTATCTCAGGCTTGATGATCGCGAGATCACGGGCAGTGAGCAACACCTGAACAGGTTGGCAACATTTTTTGTATTCAGTACGAAATGGGCTTTCGGCATCCTTCTTGTAGCCTTTCCCGTCATCGCGTGCATTGGGTTTTTATTGCTCACCCAAAAGAGCGGCGCAGTCAAATGGGTCTTGCCGTGGATCGTGTATCTGACCGGTGCCGGGCTCACGTTCTTCAATAATTCGCTCTTATGTTTTTTTGAAGGCTGTAATTTAGTCGGCCCAATTCAAAAAATCCGCATATACATTTCCATTGTGACTTTTACGTTGATGTGGCTTGGTCTTGTTTCCCATCTCGGCTTGCACGCGCTTTCTATTTCATTGCTGCTCAGCGCTGTGTTCGGATCACTTATTTTGCTCAGAGGTTTTGGGCATCATATGCGTACCTTTTACGCTATCTCGAAAAAGGTCGTTTATTCCTGGAAAGACAAATTTCTGGGGCTGCAATGGAGATACGCGATCAGCTGGACAAGCGGATACTTTATTTTCCAGATGTACACGCCGGTCATGTTCCACTTTTACGGGCCTGTTGAGGCGGGCAAGGTCGGTTTGAGCATCGCACTATGGACGGCCGTTTTCAGTATATCGAATTCCTGGATGTATGCTATAATTCCAAAGCTGAACATCTATGTATCGCAGAAAAGATGGGACGACCTCGACGCCCTTTTTTACAAGCGTCTTTTTTTTGCGAGCATGACGTTTTTGCTTGGAGCCCTGACGGTTTATTTATTTGTCTCTTTTTTCCAGGGCAGGGTGAAACTCCTCAATAGGCTGACGGATAATACGTCATTAGCTTTCCTGGGCCTTGCCTGGTTTTTCCAGATTATCGTGAACTCGCTCGCCGTCTATTTGCGGTCCCACAAAAAGGAACCCATGGTGATTCCTTCAATGGTTTCCGCCGTGTATATCGTGATAACCACGATCCTTTGCGCAAGATATTTGCCTGCCCGGTACTTCTTCCTGGGGTACCTGTCCAGTTACGCCTGGGGTCTGCCGTGGGTTGTATTCATATTCGTAAGAAGTAAAAAGGAATGGCAGGCTGATGGATATCAAATCGGATAAACCGCTTCTCACGATAGCGATTCCAACTTTCAACAGGGCCGGGTGGCTCGATCTGTGCTTGTCGCAAATTGCAAAGCAGGCTCCTGCACTCGGGCGACAGGTGGAGATCCTTGTTTCGAATAACAATTCCACGGACAATACAGATGACATTGTCAACAGGTATGTTTCGTCAGGTCTTGCCATAACGTATATAAGAAATGCCGAGAACATCGGGTCGGATAGAAATTTGCTCCAGTGCTTTAAACGATCGAGCGGCAAATATGTTCTCGTCATGGGCGATGATGACGTGATTCTTGACAATGCTCTCGGGAAAATAGTACGCATACTGGAAAAAGGGGATTACGGCGTCGTATTCCTGAATTCCTACGGATTCACGGACGATTTCCTCGCTGAACAGCCGAAAGCCCGTTCGCGGGGCCATAAGGTCTACGCAAAGGTCGATGAATTCATCAGCAAGGCCGGCTACCTCTTGACATTTATCTCAGTAAATATCGTCAATAGGAAGCTGGTGGACGAGGGATTGCTTGAACAGTTGGTAAACACAAATTTAGTCCAGCTGGGTTGGGTATTCTCAGCTTTGTTCAAGTCAGAGAAAAATGTCTTCGTGAACGAATATTCCGTTGCTGCACGGATGTTTAATTCAGGCGGATATAAACTTTGCGAAGTATTTGCGGTAAGGTTCAATAACGTATTCGATATTTTCATCAAGAGGGGCATAGATAAGAAAAAATTTCGCATCATTAATAATAAAATGCTTTTCAAATATTTTCCGGCTCAAATTGTCCGCTCTCGCTTGAATCTTTTAAATCTTTTCCCCGAAGACTTCTATCAAAGCCTCTATCCATTATATAAAACGTACCCGAATTTCTGGCTGTTTACCGTTCCGGCCATTTTTTTGCCGCTCTGGGTAAGTAAATTTATTTATGCCGCGGCAAAAGCCGTCAGGCGGTATACGCCGTTCCGATGACTATGATTAGCCTTATAATCCCCACGCTGAACGCAGGGCAGTGCCTCGGCCAACTGCTTGCATCTTTGAAGGATCAATCTTTAAAAATCGACCAGGTCATTATTGTTGATTCCTCATCTGACGATAATACTGCGTCTCTGGCGAGGGATTATGGCGCGACCGTGCTTGTCGTTGCGAGACATGCCTTCGATCACGGCACGACAAGAACGCTGGCAGGGAAAAAAGCCATGGGTGACATTCTTATCTACCTGACCCAGGATACTGTGTTTGCTGACGATTATTCTCTTGAAAATCTGATTAAGCCATTTAACGTCGATGAATCTATCAGCGCCTGTTTCGGAAGGCAGTTACCCCACCCGGACGCGTCTCCGTTTGCGGCGCATCTCCGGTATTATAATTATCCGGCTGCACCTTACGTAAGAGGCTATGATGACCGATCTACGTATGGCATCAAGACCGCTTTCCTGTCAAATTCTTTTGCAGCATATAGAAAAGAAGCACTGGCGAAAATAGACTGGTTCAAGAACGTAATATTAGGGGAGGACACATATGCGGGAGCCAATCTGCTGAAATCCGGCTACAAGCTGGCCTATGCATCCGATGCAATGGTTTACCATTCTCACAATTATACTCTTTTGCAGGATTTCAAAAGGTATTTTGACATTGGCGTGTTTCACGAAAAAGAAAACTGGATTCTTCAAGAGTTCGGAAAAGCGACTGGAGAAGGGGCCAACTATGTCAAGTCGGAACTTACCTATCTGCTGTCGAATAATCAATATCTTTTAATTCCCCTGTCTTTTCTCAGAAATGGTTTGAAATTTATCGGGTACCAATTAGGACGGCATTATGATAAAATACCACCGCGTATTGTCAGAAAAATCAGTATGCATGCCAGCTGGTGGACTGATAAAAATGTTAAAAGAAGAGGTCCGACATGAATGAAGAACGATATGCAGTATGCTCCGTGATCATGGCTGGAGGCTCCGGCACCCGTTTCTGGCCGTTGTCGCGGGAAAAGATGCCGAAACAGCTTTTGAAAATCGGGGGAGAGGATACGCTCATCTGCCAGACGGTAAATCGCATTTTGCCCGTCACCGGCCTTGAAAATATATTTATCGTCACCAACCGGGACCTTGTCGACGCGATCGGCTACCAGCTTTCAGCAAAGTTCAACAACGCCTGGGAAAAGAACGTCATCCTGGAGCCTGAAGCCAAGAATACCGCGCCCGCGCTGGGTCTGGCCGCGCTCCACCTCGAACGCCTGAACCCGGAAGGCATCATGGTCGTACTGTCCGCAGACCACTCCATTCGAAACACTCAGGAATTCCTACGCTTGATCGGGAACGCCTGCAAGGCGGCAGGTCAGGGACATCTCGTGACGCTCGGGATCAAGCCTGACCGGCCCGAAACCGGCTATGGATATATCAAGGCGGGGCCGATCTCGCAGGATGCAGGGGTTGACGGCGTTTATAACGTGGAAGCATTCGTTGAAAAACCGAACCTCGACAAGGCCAAAGAATACGTAAAGCACGGCGGCTACTACTGGAACAGCGGCATCTTTATCTGGAAAACGAAGGTCCTTCTCGGAGAAATTAAAAAGCACGACCAGGCCCTGTACGGCGGATTAATGGAGATCAAGCAAAGCATCGGCACAGAGAAGGAAAATGAGGTTATCCAGCAGGTTTTCAAGAGGCTGAAATCCGTCTCCATCGACTATTCGGTAATGGAAAAGACCGAGCTTGCTGCGGTCATTCCTGCTGATATCGGCTGGTCTGATGTGGGGAGTTGGACAGCGCTCGACGATGTGTCCGATCGAGACGCCGCGGGCAACGTTGTGAGCGGCAATGTCATCGATATCGGCAGCCATGACTCGATCATTTACGCGGAAAAACGCCTGGTTGCGACTATCGGCCTTAAGGACGTGATCGTCGTGGACACCCCGGATGCCACGCTGGTTTGCGACAAGCAGCGAGCTCAGGATGTGAAAAAAATCGTCGACGAGCTGAAAAAACGCAAGTCCAGCGAGCACCTGATCCACCGGACGGTCCATCGGCCCTGGGGTTCTTATACGATTTTGGAAGACGGGGACCGGTATAAGATCAAGAGACTCGTCATTAATCCCGGAACCAAGCTTTCCCACCAGCTCCATTATCACCGGAGCGAGCATTGGGTCGTGGTTTCGGGCACTGCTCGCGTCACGAACGGGGAAAATGAGTACGACGTGCACCCGAATGAAAGCACCTATATCCCCATGTCCACAAAACACCGGCTTGAGAACCGCGGCAAGATCCCGCTTCAGATTATCGAAGTGCAGAACGGCGAGTATCTGGAAGAAGACGATATCATCCGTTTCGATGATGACTACAACAGGCAGAATCAGAGCCAGCGCAAGTCTTTGCCGGCCCTCTCAAAAAGCGAATAACAGCACACCAGAAGGACGGTTATTTTGTCATGATCAATCCGGAAATCTTCAGAGAATACGACATCCGCGGCATCGCAGACCGGGATCTTACGCCGCCGGTCATTGAGGCCCTGGGGCGGGCCTTCGCTGCCTATGTCCAGCCGAAGGGCATTGGCGCCGTCACTGTTGGGTATGACGCGCGTGTCAGCTCCGCCAGGCTTTGCGAGAACATCGTGCAAGGGCTCACAACAGGAGGCCTTAACGTTACGATCATCGGCCTCTGCCCCACGCCGACGCTTTACTTTTCGCTTTATCACCTTAAGCAAGGCGCGGGAGTGATGATCACCGGCAGCCACAACCCGTCGGAGTTCAACGGGTTCAAGCTGTGCGTCGGCAAGGAAACCATTTACGGGGAAGAAATACAAAAAATAAAGCAGATCATGATGGATGGATCTGTTGATGTCGGTCAGAGATCAAGTCATGGCGCGGGGGGCTCAATTTCACACCGGCCGCTTCTCCCCGATTATATACATCACCTCACAACCTTGTTCACATCGAATAAGGGGCCGCGCCTTCGGGTTGTTCTGGATGCCGGGAACGGGACTGCAGGCCTGGCAGCGCCGGAAATTATCCGCGCTATGGGATGCGAGGTCATTGAGCTCTTTTCCGAGCCCGATGGAAGGTTTCCGAACCACCATCCCGACCCCACGATACCCAAAAATCTAGCCACGCTTATCGAAACCGTGCGTACCCGGAAGGCCGATATCGGCATTGCATTTGACGGCGACTCGGACAGGATCGGCGTGGTGGATGAAAAAGGGAGCATCCTGTGGGGCGATCAATTGATGGTCATCTTTTCACGGGACATTCTTCGCGAAAGGCCGGGCGCCGTCTTCGTGTCCGAAGTCAAGTGTTCACAGGTCATGTACGATGACATCCGGTCCCACGGCGGGAATGCCATTATGTGGAAGACCGGTCATTCATTGATTAAGGCAAAGATGAAGGAAGTTCATGCGGCCATGGCAGGGGAAATGAGCGGCCACTTGTTCTTTGCGGACCGTTATTTCGGATACGATGACGCGATTTATGCCGCGTGCCGCATTGTCGAAATACTGAAAAAACTCAAGACCAGCCAGGGCACTGCGGCTTCGCTCAGCAACCTGCTCGCAGATCTGCCCAAAACCTTCAATACTCCCGAGATACGATTCGACTGTCCTGACGCCATCAAGTTCAAGGTCGTAGGAAAAGCCCAGGAAATTTTTTCCCAGGGGAATGGTCTTCCTCAGAAACCCAAAGAAGTGATCACCGTTGACGGCGTGCGCGCTATTTTTGACAAAGGGTGGGGCCTCATACGGGCATCGAATACCCAGCCGGTCCTGGTCATGCGCTTTGAGGCGAAGGATCCCGCCTCCCTCGCGTCCATACAGTCAATGATGGAACAGGAAGTAAGAACGATCATTTCCGGCCTTAATCCTTGAAAGTCTCGTAAAAAGTCATTTCCCATTTTCCCCCACCATTGCATCGACCTCTATCAGCTTGTTAACCAATGATGTTTAATTTGGTTGACAACTGTCCAGGTATCGGGTAAAAGCATATCCATGACTAAAGGGATGAGAAAACGGATATCGGCTGTTCTGGACGATATTTTGGAGGGCGCGCATATCGATGTAGCTGCGGCTACCGGGCTGTCGCAAGCCGAGGGCGTGGATTTGTGGGACCTTTTTGCCGCGGCGGGAAGGGTGCGTGAGCACTTTCGCAATAAGACGGTCGATGTTTGTTCGATCGTGAATGCAAAATCCGGCGCCTGCAGCGAGGATTGCGCGTACTGCGCCCAGTCAATCCATCATTCCACTGACGCTCCGGTTTATCCTCTTATTTCCGTAGACCGCATGACGGAAGCAGCCAGGAGCGCGAAAAAGAACAAAGCCAAACGGTTCTGCATTGTGACCAGCGGCCGCAGCATCAATTCCGAGGAAGACCTGGAAAACATCGCCCGCGGGATTGAACGGGTCCGCGAGATCGGATTGTCTCCCTGCGCCACGCTCGGCACGCTCACGAGGGAGCAGCTCGCGTATTTGAAACACGCGGGGCTGCACCGCTTTCACCATAACATTGAAACGTCGAAAGACTACTTTCCGCGAATCTGTACCACCCATACCTTCGGAGAGCGGCTCGAAGTTTTAAGCCATGCCCGTTCTCTGGGGCTTTCTACGTGCAGCGGCGGGATCCTGGGCATGGGAGAGAGCATGGAAGACCGCATCGAGATGGCCATGACCCTGCGCGAGATCAACGTGGATTCCGTTCCCATCAATTTCCTGATGCCGATCAAGGGGACACCCTTTGAGGAGCTCCAGGCCATAACACCACTCGAAGCATTGCATTCTCTCGCCTTGTTCCGCCTGATCCTGCCTGATAAGGAAATCCGCGTTTGCGCAGGCAGAGGCACCACTCTGGGACAGCTTCATCCTCTGATTTTTGCGGCCGGCGCCGACGGGTTCATGATCGGCAATTATCTGACCACCTCGGGGTTGAATCCGGAAGACGATCTTAGGATGATCCGGGACCTGGGGCTTGAAACTTGAAACCATGACGGATGAGAATCTTTACAATATTCGCATGCGGGCGAGTGCAGGCGGCAATCATCTTTCAGGCGCCGAGCGCATCGTTTGCGCTGAGAACATCGATGAGATTGCGCGCGGCCTTCTCGCTCGCTCAAGGTCGAAAGAGAGTTTCCCCGATCAGGTGACGATCCACATTGAACGTCTTCAGGATCAGCCGATACGTTATTTGACCGCTCTTAACGTTCTGACAATACGTGTCTCCGACATGCACAGCGGGCGCGATGCCGCAGCCCGTATCCTTGAGTACGCAGGAGTTTCAGGACTTGCAGCAACGAAGGCGCTAACTCTTCTCAGCGCAGGCGCTTCGCCCTCAGGCAAAGCGATGCGCGGCGCAATTATCATGGACGCAGGGAGCGGTGAACGCCTGGAGCCTGACCAGGAGCGGGGCGTGCGGGCTTCGCGGTTTGACTGGACCGGTGAGGCTTTCGCAACAGTCGATTCACGGCTTACCGCGCTTTCTCTTGCACATCATCGCACTCGTGAAGCGCTTTCCCTCGCAACAAAAGTCGCTCATGCTCCCGCTGTCGTTGCCGAACTGTGCTGGTCAGACGACCCGGATTATATTGCCGGGTACGTGGCATCTCTTCCTACGGGATATGTTCGCATTCCCGTGCTTAAACAAAGTCAGGATCCGAAGGGCGGCAGAGTAATTTTTGTTGACCCTGCAGTCTTGAATCTTGCTTCCTTGATCAATTATCTGGAAACTGACCCCGTTTTAATCAATGCTGTCGGAGAAATCAACAAAGAGATGTCGTTGCCCTTCTATTTTGAGCTCCTGGCTCAACGCTAAAGAGACACCATGTTTGAAAACGCATTGTCACAATTGGAACAGCATCATCTTCTCAGGAAGCCCGTGGTCATTGAATCATACGATGGACCGAGGATAACGATCAACGGCAGGAGCATGCTGCTCATGTGCTCTAATGACTATCTCGGCCTTTCGCAGCATCCCGCTCTCCGCGAAGCCGCGTTATCGGCTATGGAACGGTTTGGGTTCGGTTCCGGCGCGTCCCGGCTCGTATCAGGCACATCCCCTATGCACGAGGAACTGGAGAACGCGCTAGCGACGTTTAAGAAAGCCGAAGCAACGATCCTGTTCAACTCCGGTTATGCCGCAAATACCGGAATCATTCCAGCGCTCGTGCAGGAAGGCGACGTGGTCTTCAGCGACAGCCTGAACCACGCCAGCATTGTCGATGGATGCCGCCTGAGCAGGGCAGTTGTCCGGGTTTATCGGCATAAAGATATGAACCACCTCGAGACGCTGCTCAGGGAGAACGGCCATGCCCGGCGCAAGCTGATCGTCACTGACGGTGTTTTCAGCATGGACGGTGATATTGCACCTTTGCCGGATATCGTTGCACTGGCAGACAGATACGGCTCGCTTCTCATGGTTGATGATGCTCATGCCACGGGCGTTCTCGGGAAAACAGGCAGGGGAACGGTGGAGCATTTCGGACTGGAAGGCCGCGTTCCGATACAAATGGGAACTCTGGGGAAAGCTCTCGGGGCCTTCGGCGCTTATGTCGCGGGAAACAAGGACCTCATCGATTTTCTCATAAATCGTTCGAGAAGCTACATCTACAGCACTTCTCTGCCTCCCGCAGTATGTGCCGCATCGCTGGCAGCACTGAGGATCATCGACAGTGAGCCTGGGCGGAGGGAGTCGCTCTGGCGGAACCGGAAGCGTTTTGTTGAAGGTATCGAGTCTCTCCGGATCAGTATTGGGAGTTCGGAAACGCCTATCTTGCCGCTCATGATCGGTGGGACCGAAAAAGCCGTCAAAGCAGGGACCAGATTGCGCGAATCCGGCATTTTCGCAACAGCCATCAGGCCTCCTACGGTGCCGGAGGGGACATCCAGGATACGGATGACGCTCATGGCAAACCATAGTGATGCTGATATTGATAGGGCGCTCGACGTTCTTCATACTTTGCGGGAAGAAGGTTTGTTCTCGTGAACCTTTCCAAAAAGAGCCGGGTGGTCATTGTAACCGGCGCTGCGCGCGGTCTGGGCAAGGAGATCGCCCTTTGTTTCGGCGGAGCGGGGGACAAGGTCCTGGTGAACTTCCTGTCCCGCGAGCAGGAAGCAATTGGGGTCGTTGAGGAGATAACGCGTTCGGGAGGGGAGGCACTTCTCTTTCGCGCTGATGTGAGGGCTCGCGTTGACGTTGACAGGATGATAAACGAAGCAGTAGAGCGATGGGGTAGCGTGGATATTTTGGTAAATAACGCAGGCATGGCGAAAGACGGCGTACTTCTCCGGATGTTGGAAAAGGACTGGGACGACGTGATTGCAACGAATCTCTCGGGGCCGTTTCATTGTGTTCGAGCTGCAGTTCCGGTCATGTGCAGGCAACGAGAAGGCCATATCATCAATATTTCTTCAATTACGGGAATGCACGGCAGGGAAGGCCAGGCAAATTACTCGGCGTCAAAAGCCGGCCTCATCGGTTTCACCAAAGCCTGCGCCAAAGAGTTCGGTTGTTTCAATGTAAAGGTCAATGCCGTGCTGCCTGGATATCTCCCCACGGACATGGGGAGTGCAGTATCCGAAAGCGTTCTTGATCGAATACTCAAGGAAAACTCACTTGCCAGGCCCTCGGACCCGAAAGAGGTTGCGGCTTTTATTTACCATCTATCTTTAATGAACAATGTCTCGGGACAGGTCTTTAATCTCGACAGCAGGATTCTGTAACAAGCGGACAGCTCTTAGCTCATGGCTCATGATCAAGCCGTAACCATCAGCCAGGAGCTATGAACGATGAGCTATATATGACCAGAGGAATTTTCATAACCGGAACCGACACGGGTGTTGGGAAAACCTACCTTGCCGAGAGAATTGCGGCGGGGCTCAGGCAGCAGGGGGTAGATGTGGGTGTGATGAAGCCGGCGGAGAGCGGCTGCCGCCTTCGCAATGGGAGATTGCTCCCTGCGGACGCCCTCCGACTCATGAGCGCTGCGGAGTGCAAAGACTCTCTCGAACTCGTGAACCCCTACCGCTTTCGACAGCCCGTCGCCCCCGCAGTGGCCGCCGGTCTTACGAGAAAAAAAATTGATCCGAAAAAGATCGTCTCGGCATTTCGGACGCTTGCAGCCAGGCATGATTTCATGGTCGTCGAAGGCGCCGGAGGCATCCTGGTACCGCTTTCAACCAGGTACGCCTACGGCGACCTCGCTTCTGCAATAAAACTTCCCGTAATAATTGTGGCAAGGCCGGGCCTGGGAACCATAAACCACACACTCTTAACTGTTTCGGCTCTTCAGCTCCGGCGCATAGCGATTGCAGGGATCATTATCAACCATGCTGACGAGCGGCGGGCGGGACTCGTGGAAAGAACCAGCCCTCCTGTTATCGAGGAAATATCAAAAATAAAGATTTTGGGCACGGTCCGTCACGGAGAGGAAAAACTGGAAGGAATAGTTGAACAAATCCTGTCACTTCCTTTCTCAAGGGCAGGGAAGTGACGGAGAAGAAGTGAGTGAAGGGTGGGTCAGCATCCTACTGACGGTTTTGTTGCTGCCGGTTGTTTCGCGCCCAGGTTTTTGATATAGAGCAGCAATGATTTCATTTCGATCGATTTAGGGTCCAGGGCCTTGCCCTTGATGGAGTGTGTAATGCAGGCATTTACGATCTGATCAAGGTCGGTTTTGTTCCCGGCTTTTTGGAGGTCTTTCCCGTCACGATGACAGGTATTGCAGGATTTCCCGTTTGTCCCGAGTTTGGGGTCGTTAAATAATGCCTTGCCTTTGTCCACGGAAGCTGTTTCTGCAGCAGAGAGGGCGCCGGCTGCCACTCCCGTTACCAGAACCATAAGCAAAACCAGTTTGAGACCCTTCATGAAACACCTCCCGCAAAGTAGTGACGAAATTTAGTAAAGCATAACACATCCACCTGCCTTGTCAAGGAGGCTTCCAGCTTTGGATTGACAAAGCAAACATGTACTGATATTATTCCTACAGTTTTTCGCTTATCCTGTCCCAGCAGAGGATTCAATGCCCGCACTCATAACCCTTACGACCGACTTCGGCGCCAAAGATGCCTTCGCGGCAAGCATGAAGGGGGTTATCCTCAAAATAAACCCTCAGACGCAGATAATCGACATATCCAACGAGATCACCCCGCAGGACATCTGGGAGGCGGCTTTTACGCTGAGGTCCGCTTACAGCCATTTTCCAAAGGGAACGGTTCATCTTGCCGTTGTCGACCCGGGTGTGGGCAGCGGCAGAAGGCCGATCATCGTCGTTACCGAAAGCTTTTACTTCGTCGGGCCCGACAACGGGTTGTTCAGCCTCATTTACCAGGATGCGGAGAGAATCAGGGTGCACCACATAACATCGACGCATTACTTTCTCCCGAATCCGGGCCCCACGTTTCACGGCAGGGACGTTTTTGCTCCTGTCGCGGGCTGGCTCGCCAAGGGCATTCCTTCCGGTAATTTTGGGGAAGAAATTACCGATTACACAAAGCTCAATATCCCGGTTCCCAAAACAGCAGGCAACAGCATTGAAGGACATATCGTTCATATCGACCGCTTCGGCAACCTGATTACGAATATCACGTTCAAGGACGTGCAGCCTTTTATGGCGGAGGGCCCGGATCCGGGCGTCGCAACGGTCGCCGTTGCCGGAAAAGAAATAAAGGGACTGAAAAAATTCTATGCTGAAGCGACGCCTGGGGAACTCGGAGCCATTTTCAACAGTTCCGGGGCCCTCGAAATATTCATGTATAGGCAGAATGCCCGCACGGCGCTGCCGGCAAAACGCGGGGAAGTCGTGCGCCTGACCATGACCCGCTAAGACCCGATTTCTGCCGCTCTTTCCATGGTTTTTCCGAGATACCTCTTGTCTAACTCCTATCAGCGGATTATAATAGGGCCATGAAATCGTTCCATATTATCACCTTCGGATGCCAGATGAATGAGCACGATTCCGAACGGATGACCGGCATTCTTGAAGAGCGCGGCTGCCTGTCGACTTCCGACGCAGCACAGGCGGATATGATCATTTTCAACACCTGCAGCATTCGTGAGAAAGCGGAGCAGAAATTTTACAGCGAGCTCGGCAGGCTGAAGGAGCTGAAAACCGCCCATCCGGGGCTCAAAATCGCGGTTGCAGGGTGTATAGCCCAGCAAGAGGGATCGCAGATCCTGTCCCGTGCCCCCTACGTGGATCTGATCTTCGGTCCTTCGGACATCGGACGTTTGTCGAACCTCGTCGATCGGAATCAGGCGAGAACCGCCCCGCTGGTCGACATTACCGGGGATCCCGGGTACCACCACAAGCAGATCCCTGCGACCCGCGTTGATAAGCTCAAGGCCTGGGTTTCCATCATGTACGGATGCGACAATTTCTGCACCTACTGCGTTGTGCCCTATCTTCGCGGCAGGGAACGCTCCCGTTGTCCAGGCGACATCGTAGCCGAGGTCCGCGGGCTTGCTGAAAAGGGTTTTAAGGAAGTGACGCTGCTGGGCCAGAATGTGAACTCTTACGGCAAGGGGCTGGAAGAGCGTACTGATTTTCCAGGGCTCCTTAAGCTGCTGAACGACGTGCACGGCATCGAACGGATCAGGTTCATGACTTCTCATCCCAGGGACCTTTCGGACAGGTTGATTGCCGCTCTTCGCGATCTCCCCAAGGTCTGTGAAGCACTGCACCTGCCGGTCCAGAGCGGTTCAGACGCCGTTCTTTCGTCCATGAACAGGCGATACACGCGGGATGGCTATCTCGATAGGATAAAGAAGCTGCGAACCGCGGTCCCCGATCTTGCTTTGACCACGGACATCATCGTCGGGTTTCCCGGAGAAACGCAGCAAGACTTTGAAATGACCATGCAATTGCTTGAAGAAGTGCGCTACGACGGCATCTTTGCTTTCAAATATTCAAAGAGGCCCGGTACTGCGGCCCTCACGTTAACTGACCACCTTTCGGAAGACATTAAGGAGAAAAGGCTTGACCGGGTCCTTACGCTCCAGAAAGAAATATCCCGTCAAATCAATAAAGAACAGATCGGGACGGTCAAGGAAATACTCCTGGACGGAATCAGCAAAAAGGGCGGGAAACTCGCCGGCAGGACGCGGGGGAACAAGACGGTGAACGTTGAAGCGCCTGCCTCGCTCATCGGTTCGCTCGCCCGGGTGACCATAACCTCCGCAGGATTAAGCTCTCTCACCGGCCAGTTATGCGAATAGCCTTTACAACCTTTGGATGCAAGATCAACCAGTACGAAACGGACCTTTTGCGCCGGGATTTCGAGACACGGGGAGACACGATCGTTCCGTTCGATGCCGAAGCCGATGTCTATATCATCAACACCTGCTCGGTCACCGCGAAAAGCGACTACCAATGCCGCCAGACGATCAAGTCGACGATACGACGAGGCGGCGGCGCGAAAGTCGTCGTTACCGGCTGTTATGCCGCGACGCAGCCGGGCGAGATAAGGAAAATCCCGGGCGTAGATCTGGTCGTCGACAACAGCAACAAGTCAAAAATTCCTGAACAGGTAATGACCTCTCTCGATTCGGGTGGTCCCGTCATTACGAGCAGCGCCCCGGCAACGTCCGTACGACGGAGGACGCGCGGATTTCTGAAAATCCAGGATGGTTGTAATAACCGGTGCTCCTACTGCATTGTTCCTCTTGCTCGTGGCAATTCCCGAAGCGTTTCTCCAACGGACGTGATCAGGGACTTCGATCGCCTTGTAGCAGATGGTTCCCCCGAGATCGTACTCACGGGCATTCATATCGGCACGTATGGCGTCGATCTTCCCGAACAATGCGATCTTACGAGCCTGCTGATAAAGCTTGTTGAGAAGCGCGGCAATTCAAGAATTCGGCTGAGCTCGATCGAGCCGAGGGAGATTACCGATAAAATGATAGCCATGCTCGGAAGGGGACTTTGCAGGCACCTTCATATTCCACTCCAGAGCGGCGACGACGGCGTCTTAAGGTCCATGAAGCGCAATTACACCTCGGGTTTCTTTCTCGAGCTCCTGGAAAGGATAGCGAAGCAGGTCCCCGGCGTTGCTTTGGGGACCGATATCATGGTCGGTTATCCCGGTGAAGGGGACGCTGAGTTTGAAAATACGAGGCGTCTTGTGGAAAGCTCTCCCTTAACGCACCTCCATGTCTTCAGTTACTCTCCCCGGCCCGGAACAGCGGCCGCTGCCATGAAAGAACAGGTGTCTGCGAATGTCAAAAAGGAGCGTAGTGAGGTGTTGCGGGACCTGGGCAAGAGGAAAAATTTAGATTTTAGAAAAAGTCTTATCAATGCAGAACTAAAAATGGTTGTTGAAACTAAAACGGATGCATGCTCGAATTTGGTTTCAGGGCTGACGGATAACTATATCAGGGTGCGTATTCCCGCTGTAAATGCGGATTATATTGGGAAAGAGATTGCGATACGCATTAAAGATGCGAATTCAGAGGAAAATTTAGCAACAATTTTATAACTATTTGTTTTTGTTTAATTTTTGCTGTATATTTTTTGTGCAATTTGCATTTTAAGCGCAAAGAGGGCATCCAAAAAAAAGATATTCACAGACTTAATAACAGGTTATCAACAGCAGTTGTGCAAAGTTCCGGTAAGCCTTTAGTTAAACGATGTTTTTCTAGTTAATAATCCGGCCGGCAAAAAATTTAGTACGAAATATCGTGCATGCAGAAAAATACTTCAGGAAAAATGTACTCACGGTGATTGAAAGATGTTACCTTTCTTCCGCGCTCAAGCTACAGTTGCATGTCATCTCTTGCCAGGATTTTGTACCTGGTGTCACGCTGCGCCGGTACATATCCCGCATCCCTGATGACATTCAGGATCTCCTGCTTCGTCATTCTGAATGAAACACCTGCAGCTGCGACGACGTTTTCCTCGATCATGGTGCTGCCGAAGTCATTCGCGCCGAACTCAAGCGCCACTTGAGCGATTTTCGCGCCCTGTGTTACCCAGGAAGCCTGAATGTTATCGAAATTATCGAGCATGATGCGCGATAGGGCAAGTACCTTCAGGTATTCAACCGCAGTTGCCGACCTTCCTCCGAGCTCTGTGTTGCCGGGTTGATACGTCCAGGGGATGAAGGCGGTAAATCCTCCGGTTTCATCCTGGACCTCCCTGAGCCTGACCATGTGCTCGATAATTTCCTTGTCTGTCTCCAGGCTGCCGAACATCATGGTTGCGGTCGTGGGCATGCCGATTTTTTGAGCGGTCCGCATCACCTCTGCCCACTGCCGCCACCGGATCTTGTTCGGGCTCACTTTCTTTCTGACTCTGTCTACGAGGATCTCGGCGCCCCCGCCGGGAATCGAGTCCAAGCCGGACGCTCTCAGACGTTTAAGCGTATCCAAAACACTGATAGCGCCTTTTTTGGCCAGAAAAGAAATCTCGGCAGGGGAAAGTGAATGTATCTGGATGGTGAAGCGGCTTTTAATGGACGAAAATAAATCTTCGAAGTATTCAATCCCGAGATCAGGATGCACGCCGCCCTGCATCAATATCTGCGTGCCTCCCTGGGCAAGCGTTTCCTTGATCTTTTTAAAGATTTCTTCTTTTGACAGGATGTATGCTTCAGGGCTGTCCGCATCCCGGTAGAATGCGCAGAATTTGCATCTATTCACGCAAATGTTCGTGTAGTTGATGTTCCTGTCAACGATAAAGGTAACGAGTCGTTCCGGGTGGAGACGCTTCCGCACGGCGTTCGCGAGTTCACCCAGGGTCAGGAGCCCGGCATTTCGAAACAGGTTCAGACCTTCATCAGGCTCAACGCGTTTACCTTTCGAGACTTTGGTGGCTATCTTTTTTAAATTCGCGCTCATCCGTATTCATCCGTGTCCGGTCAGCTCTTAGTTCGCAGCAATAGATCGTAGGTTTAAGATTTTACTATAAACTTCCTGTTACTTCCAAACTTTCACGACGTTGTACACCGTGTCCCGCTCCACCGGTGTTCGCCCCGCTTGCTTGATAAGGTAAATGATATCATCCCTGGTCATGCTGCCGTCAGTGGTCCCGCCCGCTGCCTTGGTGATCCGCTCCTCGACCACGGTCCCGTCGAGATCATCAACGCCGAAGTTAAGAGAGACTTGTGCTATTTTTTCGCCGAGCATGACCCAGTAGGCTTTTATATGGTCGAAGTTGTCGAGCATGAGGCGTGAGAGCGCGAGGGTCTTGAGATCGTCGAACCCCGTTGTATATGCTGATTTTTTTATCTCTGTATTCTGTGAGTGAAAGCTTAATGGAATGAATGCCTGGAAGCCGTTGGTCTTATCCTGGAGCTCACGAAGTTTTATCAAATGGTCGATCCTGTGCTCATACGTTTCGATATGGCCGTAGAGCATCGTCGCGTTTGATTTGAGCCCGATCTTGTGAACTGCTTTGATCACCTCAAGCCATCGGTCGCCGCTGATCTTCTCTGCGCAGAGCGTGTTCCGCACCGAGGAATCGAATATCTCCGCCCCTCCGCCGGGCAGGGAACCGAGCCCGGCTTCCTTAAGTTTTAAAAGCGTGTTGGCAAGGCTGAGACCGGATAGTTTTGCCAGATAGTCTATCTCAACTGCGGTAAAAGCCTTGAGGTGTACTTTTGGAAATTCTTTTTTCAGTGCTCCCAGCATGTCCAGGTACCAGGAAAAAGACAAATCGGGATGGAGACCGGAAACAATGTGGAACTCACGCACGCCTTTCCCGGCGCCACGCGCCTTATTCAGTATATCGTCGATGCTCATTTCGTATGCGCCCGGTTCGCCCTTGCTTCGGCTAAATGCGCAAAACTTGCAGCGATTCACGCAGATGTTTGTCGGGTTGATGTGCATGTTCTGGACGAAATGGACCCGTTTGCCGTTCTTCCGTTGGGCAACATGCGTGGCCATGCGACCGAGCGAAAGAAGGTCGTTCGATTTGAACAATTCGATGCCGTCTTTGCGCGTAAGGCGTTTGTTGGCTAAAACTTTATCTCTAATACGTCCTATCGTCATGTCTCTTCTCGTTTTATTATTGATATGCTCGGGAGGATGATATTTTATTTTTGGTACACAATCTTACCGTTCACCATGGTCATAATACAGGATTTGGTTTCCCTGAGCAAGTCGGAATAGAGGTCGCCGGTATTTTTTTTCGGCAGCGGCACGGCAATAATATCCGCCTTCCTGCCCGGTTCGAGGGCGCCGATTTCCTTGTCCCAGCCAAGGGCTTTCGCGCCTCCGATGGTTGCGATTCTGAATATGTCTTCTGCTGAAACGCCGTCTCGATGATGAATTTTATAAGCGTATCTCATCTCGTCCCACATGTTTAGGGTTGGTACGCTTGCCAGGCTGTCCGTGCCGAGTCCCACGGTTATGCCTGCATCCAGGAATTTCTTGAGCGGCATTTTGCCGACACCAAGTTCCTTATTACTGCGAGGGCAATGTGCGACAGATACCTTTGCCCTTTTCATAAGAATGATATCGTGATCAGTGACCTGCACAGCATGTACCGCGAGCAGACGAGGGGAGATAAAGCCGATTCGATTCAGGTATTCAAAGGAGGAAGTTCCTTTCGGAGCCAAGGAAAGGTCCCAGTGAGCGAATTGGTAGAGTTTTTCGAGGCCGTTTTTTTTACGCTGCAGTAACCTGATCTCGTCTTTTGATTCGGCAACATGCACAGCAAGCTTGAGGTCTTTTTTTGCAGCCATTGCAGCAACTTCGCGCAAGACCTTTTCTGAGACCGTATAAGGAGTGTGGGGAGATAGGCCGTGTTGTAAAAGACTTGATTGGCGCAGGCCTTGACTTTGAACTTTGAAATCTGAACTCTTCCCCTCCCTGTCCTCCATGCGTATGATCTCATCAAATACAACGGTCCGTAACCCGGACTTTTTCAGGAGAATCGGACTTGTTCCGTGTGTACAAATTTCGCCGACCGTGGTTGTCCCAGTTTGCATGAGGGCGTTAATATTGTCTTTTGAAGACAAAACATAGTCGCTTTGCTTCAGTCCTTTTTTAGCCTGGATCAGGTTCAATACCCATCCAGAAAAAGAGTTTGCCCGGATAGAATTTCTGAGAAAAGGAAGTTCGAGATGTGCATGGACGTTGACGAGCCCCGGCATGAGAACAGCACCCGGGAACTGAACAATCTTTTTCCCGGGAAAACGCCGGATGATGGCGCTCGCCGGCCCTGCGTCTATGATAGTCCCGTGGCTGATGAATACGGCGCCGCCATACAGTGCGCGTTGATGTTTGCCGGTCACAATTATCGAAGCACGTACTATCATAGGAGGATGAATGCTATCATTCCTGTTGATTATTGTCAAGAAGCGACCAACTGACATTTTTTGTCATATATGTTTGACAAGAAAGGGCAATTACTGTAGCTTATAGCTCGTAACTAGTTAATAATACATGTATTTTTATTGGCATATATTCTGCAATACTTTTGTCTGAAATAATGAAAGCTTAAGGCCTTTGAAAGGAGGTGAGACATCCCATAGCAGGCCTTGAGAAAAGTGAATCAAGAAAAACGCTGTTAATTTTAAGGGAGGAATAACTATGAAGAATCAAAAAGGTTTTACCCTCATCGAACTCCTGATCGTGGTGGCCATCATCGCCATCCTCGCAGCCATCGCTATCCCGCAGTTCTCGTCGTATCGTCAAAAGGCGTATAACTCCGCGGCAGTTGCTGACCTCCGGAATAGCAAGACAGCGCTCGAAGCATATTTTGCAGACAATCAAACATATCCCTATTGATTCCTATGATATGAAAGGAGTAACATGAAAATGAAAAAAATAATGATAGTATTATGTTTCATTGTTGCATTTGCCATGATATCCACGTCGGTTTTTGCTGCTGCAATAACTGATGCTGGTTATTACACAGGTGCCAATACTTTTGGAACCGCTACTCCGCTTTCAATTTCGACTTCCAAAAATGTATTTTTATCTTTGTCTCTTGGAAACACTTCCGCCCCGGTGAACAACTACGTCCTCGGAGCTTATCACCAAACAGGATCCAGAACTTTCAGTTCCGCAAATTTTGATACAAAGATTTACTATCAAGACACCACAGGGGTAGTTGCGCCAACAGCTGACAATGCGAGCCCCACGACCAAGACTTATACGGGAACTGCGTGGATACCCCTTTAGCCTAAAAATGCACGCATAACGAAACGATATTATATTGTACGTAACGGGGTGCATTTCGGTGCACCCCGTTTTGCATTCATAAGTTTTCAGCTGGAATATCAATGACATTTCTCAGACGTAATTATAAAATCTTGTTCTTGCTTTTTGTCGTATTCGGCACGTACTATCCCTCTATTTTTGCCGGATTTAATCTAGTGGATGACTTTGAGGTGTTTGGCCGCCTTGAGGATACTAGGCATATCGACCTTATCGGCCAGTTCTTAACAGCCGGCAACGGGTATTATCGGCCTCTAACCAACCTCACGTTTTATTTTGATAAAATCATCTGGGGGCTTAATCCGAGTTTCATGCACCTGGAGAATATCATCCTCCACGCGCTCAATGCCCTGCTTGTGTTCCTGCTTGCTGAAAATATTTTTGTCCGGCCGGAAATGAGGAAGCTTGAACTTCCGCTTTTATCCGCCCTGATTTTTGCAATCCATCCCATTAATACCGAGGCCGTAAACTGGATCTCAGGAAGGTTTGACCTGCTGGCAACCGCATTCGTGCTCGGTGCCGCGTTTTTCATTCAGCGTGGATTGGAAAAAAAACAATTCAAGTATTTTGCTTTTTCCGCTTTAACTCTTCTATTGGGTTGTTTTGCCAAGGAAACAGCGTTATTTTTTTTCCCAGCAGCGATTTTTCTCGTTTTGTCATCTTCTGGGAACAAAACGTTACCGAAAGAACAAAGCGGGTCTTCTTCTCAAAGACTAAGGGCGATCATCACTTTTTCGGCGGTTTTTGCCTTCTATATCCTCTTTAGATTAATCTCCTCGATAACAACAGCCAATCCCGGTCTTGGACAGGCTGCAGGACGGGCTGCTCAAGGATTCTCCTCTAACATGTTACAGAGCGCGGCAATTTCCATCAAAGCTTTCGGTTTCTATGTTAAGAAGTTGTTTGCGCCTCTTCCGCTTAATTTTGCGATCATCAATGTTTCTGATATCTACTTTTGGGTAGGCGTTGCGTTTATCATCATTGTTGTTGTTTCGCTGTTTCGAAGGAACCCTGTCACTGATTATCTTATCGTAAGCCTCTCTCTTATCTCATCATGCATTGTCGTACTGTTTGCCAGAGCAGCCTGGACCCCGGTTGCGGAGCGCTATCTTTATATGTCCTCGACTTTTTTCGCAATATCGATCACCGGGCTTGTTTTTATGATGTTAAAACGATATTATAAAGAGGCGCTGATTACAGCGATTGCACTGCCCGTACTGCTTTGTGCGGCGTTCGTGACGGTAAAACGAAACATAGTTTGGCAGGATAATCTCAGCCTCTACGAGGACACTCTAAGGAAATCACCGGGTTTTATAAAACTTCAAAACTCCCTTGCGCAAGCGCTCAAGGAGAAAGGCAGACTCGCGGAAGCGGATGTTGTACTCAGACGTGCCATTATCGAAAATCCCGGACAGATCAACCTTTACATCAACCGGGCAGATCTTTTTCTCCGTCAGGGCGACACTGATGGAGCCCGTTCCATCCTTGGTCAAGCATTTAAGGAAAAAAAGTTTGCAGACCCGGAAGTTTTAAAGATGCTTGCGTACATCGATGAGACAAAGTTGATGACAACAAGCAGCAAGCAGGAACAGAACCGAATTTCAAATGATCTGATCGAAACGTATGATATTCTTTTTATGAAGACGAAGGACGCTCTGTTCCCCTACCGAAGCGGACAATTGATGCTTGTTATGGGAAAGAAACAAATCGCAGGCGACTATTTTTTTACCGCCTATAATGCCGCACCCGAGGGAAATCGACTCAGGGATCCGGCTAGAAAACTTGCGGAGAAACTTAAGAGGACCGTAAAATGAACAGAATCGTCCTCTTGCTTACTGCTCATCAACATCAACTTCGCGTACGACGTCCGTTTTTGATCCTCCTGCTGATAGCAATTGTCCTAGCGATATACGCTCCTTCCATGTTCGGAGAAGTTTGCAGCGTAGATGATTCTAACCTGCTTCAAACCTTGCAAAACTCAAAAGGGATAGACATTAGGGAGGCATTCTTGCCCCGGGCTGGAGCAGTCTATTACAGGCCCATCATTATGATGAGCTTCTACCTCGACCGCGATCTACTGAAACTTTATAGCGGTTTCATGAAGTTCGAAAATGTCATTTTCCATATTATCAACTCTCTCCTCGTATACCTTCTAACCTATCAGTTGCTGTCTCCGGAGAAGCGGAGTAAAAGCATGGTTCCACTGCTCAGCGGGTTGTTTTTCGGGCTCAATCCCGTGAATACTGAATCCGTGAATTGGATTTCCGGACGCAGTGATCTGCTGGCGTGTGTATTTGTTCTGTTAAGCGCAAATTGCCTGATAAAATTCAAGCGGACGCAGAATTATGTTTATCTGCCGCTCATCGCCTTATTCGTGGTTTTAGGGGCATTGACAAAGGAGGCCAGTATTGCCTTCACAGGGGGTGCTTTCCTGCTAATAGATGCGCAGGGCTTACCGGAGGACAACTTAGGGTTACAGAAACCATCGATTGGGCAACGCAGGTTGTTTCTCGGCCTCCTTTTTGTTTCGGTAGCGTTATTCCTGGTGCTGGCACACAGAGCCTATATGTCGAGTAGTGACAGAATTGCAATAACACTAAAAATCATTTTCTCGAATATCCCGTATTCTTTTTTTGTCGTTCTGAACGCGCTCGCCTTCTATGTAAAAAAAATATTTTTTCCTTTTCCGCTCAATTTTGCCATCGTGGAACCGGAACCTTTGTATGATTTTCTCGGTCTGCCGCTATTGCTTTTTTGCCTTTATATTGTTAAAAAGCGAACGGAAATAGCGGCTCTCTTCATGACGGGCATATTGCTGATAACCCCCGCTTTGTTGATTGCCTTCAAGCAGATTGCCTGGGCAGCCTACGCAGAACGATATGTTTACATGGCATCGTCTTTTATTATAGTAGCCTCAACTTTATATGCGCATGATCTTATTATTAAGAAAAGCATTCCTCCTTTATTGACAAAATACGTCATAGCAATTATCCTTGTGATCGCGACGATCGGGACACTGCAGAGAAATATCATCTGGATGCACAATATCACTCTCTATGAGGACATGGTTGATAAAAGTCCCAATAATTTTTTAACCAGGACAGGATATGGTTATTACCTTGCCGATGCCGGTGATTATTCCAATGCCCGCATGCAATTTTTAGTGGCCAGCAAGGAGTCATCGTACGGGAAGACATTTGCGCGCACTCCCCCAGCTTTTCTGCGAAGAATGTTTGGATACGCAGAAGACGCTGACATGGGCCTTGCCTACGTTCTCGAAAAGGAGGGGAAGGTATTAGCTGCGGCAAAGGCGTATGAACGAATTCTTGAAAGGAAAAGAGGAAAATCAGTTCCCGCATTAAATCGATTAGTGCCACTCTATGTATACCTGCTGTCCCAGGCTAAGCGACGCTCGGAGATTACATATCCCCGGGAGAAACTGTTGCTGTTCACCGGAAGCAAGTATGGTTATGACGATGCGCAGGTCCTTTACTCGATAGGTAAGATGTTTCTCGCCCGAGGCGAAAAGGCGGATGCCATGGAATTTTTCAGGAGAGCACATAACCAGTTCGGGGTTAATGATGAATACAGAATAATTACAAAAAAAATACTTGATAGGTTGGGAAGCACTCATGATACTCTCATACATAAGACTCTTGCGCCCTCACCAGTGGCTTAAGAATCTATTACTGATGTTTCCTCCTTTTTTTGCGGGGACGATTATTGAGCCGTCAAATCTCAAAACCATCTTTCCCGCGCTGGTCGTGTTCTGTTGTGCGTCGAGCTGTGGTTATATCATAAATGATATTAAAGATTTGGAAATGGATAGGAAGCACGACGTCAAGAAAAACCGAGAAATTGCAGGCGGTCGTATTCCCGTCCCAGGAGCAATCGTTGTCGCTGTTGTTCTTTACTTGACTGCAATGGTTATCGCATTATCAGTACACGGAGAAGACCGGCACTTTCAGTTTTTTATGGTTCTCTATTTGCTGAATTCTTTGCTTTATTCATTTTTTTTTAAAAATATTGTCATCGTAGACATTTTTTTCATTGCCTTCGGTTTTTTACTCAGAGTAATGGCGGGTGGCGAAGCGTTTAGAACATCTATATCCAACTGGCTATTTATGACGGTATTTGC
>VFSW01001513.1_pt1 | contig 35468 bp, 33 predicted proteins | sample 5358111 | NCBI WGS metagenome assembly VFSW01 (sample SAMN11554181, study PRJNA540505) | mine drainage metagenome | isolation source: sediment from site ElyBrook_90M | place: USA: Ely Copper Mine, Vershire, VT | collected 2017 | reverse complement strand
CGTCAGCTTCCCAAGCTGAATGTCGCCGGTTCGATCCCGGTCTCCCGCTCCAATTTCATTGCTATGGCAGAGCTTATGCGGTTCTCTTCCCCTTCTTACTGTTTCTCCTCAGCCTTCACCACAAAATAGGTCACGGTCTGGCCTTCTGCCAGCAACATCTGGTGCGGCATGCCCGCAGGGATGTGCACAATGTCGCCGGCCTTGAGCGGCTGGCGAGTGCCTCCTTTTACAGAGGCGCCCCGAATCTCATCCGGCGCGGTTGTTTTGGGGTCGATGACTTCGCCACCGGTCACCACCGTGGCTTGACCATCAATGATGTAAAAGAAGTCGGCCACTTTTTCGTGCACCTCCGCGCCGCCGTTGCGGCTACGAAAGGCAAGCATGGTGAGGTGGTGGGGATACTTTATGAGTGTCTCGCTGGCCAAGCCGTCGCCCTGTGCGGCCAACTGGCGCAGATGCTGCGCCTGCTCCATCAACTGGGCGGGAGACCAATGATCGGATTTCGCGGCTTGTGGACTTGCGCCGACGGAAAGCAAAAGGAATGCCGCCGGGATCATTGCTTTGACTAGCATTTTCATAACGAGCCTCGTGTGCCTCAAAGTAGATCCGCGATAGCCAGCGGGTCCATATCGTTGTAGACCTGGTTTTCGCCGCCCATGCCCCAGCAGAAGGTATAACTCGCGGTACCGACGCCGGCGTGGATCGACCAGCCGGGTGAGACGACGACCTGCTTGTTGGCGACGATGATGTGCCGTGTTTCGTGCGCGGGTCCCATCAGATGAACTACGCGGTCAGCCGGTTGCAGGTTGAAGTAGAGATATACCTCAGACCTGCGCATGTGGGTGTGCGGGGGCATGGTGTTCCACACGCTGCCTGTAGTTAGCTGCGTAAAGCCCATGACTAACTGGCAGCTTCGCGCGCCTTCAAGGTGTATAAGTCTGTTGACGCGGCGATGGTTAGCCGTTTCAGGGGATCCAAGCACCGTTGACTCCGCCGCGCCTGATTCAACCTTTGCAACCGGATAACTGGCATGAGCCGGATAACTTAGAAGATAGAACTCGGCTGGAGCGGAGCCGTCAACGCTGGAGAAAACGATGTGTTTGTTACCGCGGCCTACATAGAGGGCGTCGAGATTACCTAACTGATAAGTGGCTCCATCTACCTTCACCGCTCCGGCCGCACCGATGTTGAGGATACCCAACTCGCGGCGCTCAGTGAAGTAGTCGGCGCGCAGGTCGGGGTCCGTCTGAAGGGCGAGCGGGTGTTCAAGCGGAACCGCTGAACCGATGACGGTGCGGTCCAGGTCGACGTAGGCCAAGTCAATCTGGCCGGGCTGAAAAAGCCTGTCTACCAGGAATGCGGCTCGCAGTTCCTCGGTGGTCATGCGCGGATAGCGAACGGCATCGGCAACTTGAATCAATCGCATCGAACGGAGGATTCCTCTCGAAGCGGCAATTCTATTCGATTTACTTCCAACTTGTCTCTAAAGGATGAGCAAGGCGTTGACGGAACGCTTCGAGATAGTGATTCCACGCGGCTTCATCGGGAATGTCAGCTTTTGACCACGCCGCACCGGCGTAGTACGCGATGGGCGTGCGGGGTGTTGCAGACAGCAATACGAGTGCGTTGCCTTGTGCCTGCGTGGTGGCGGCGGTGCGGCCCGGCTCCAGCACAATCGCGGTTCCATCCATGCCCGCGGTGGGGAGGGTGAGCGGTTCCCACACGGAGAGGATGCCGCCGCTATTGGAGGTGTTGAGATGAGCGCCCGGGTGCATGGCCAGGCCGGCTGCCCATTGCGCTGCGTCCTTGCTGAAGGGCTGGCCGCCGCTGAAAGAGAATGTGGATTGGATGCGATTGAGATGCGAGCCTGCATCGAGAGTGACGATCTTCTCTTCAGAGACCTGGATACCATCGGCTGTCCATGGCGCGTAACGCAGACGGAAGCGGAGGCGGATTGGTCCGGCGGATAGCACCTCGGCGCTTACGTAATTCTTCGAGACAAAAAGATGGCCGTCTTTCCAGAGTCCGGTGCCGCCGCAGCCGCGTGTCGGGCCCACGTCGTAGGAGTCGAGCCCCTGGCCTGCATCCTTGTGATAGGAGAGCGCTGGGTTGCCTGTGCGCTGGCCTTCAGCGTCGCGGTTGTACCACGCATTCACGATCAGGTCGGGCCCGCGCTTGGACCAGACATCGATGCCGGAGGTGATTTCGCCTGTAGCCTGGAGCGCCGGACCGTAGACGCGATAGGCCACTTTGTCGTTTTCCCATGCAAAGTCATCTTTGCGCTCGGGAACGATGCGGCCATAGACCAGCGGCGTGAACGTGGCCGGTTGATGCGAAGTGTTAAAGGCAAGGCGAATGGTCTGGCGCGGGGCCAGGCTGACCAGAACCAGCAGCCGGTCTGTTGGCGCGCTGGGTGTGCTGCTGTCGAGTTGCACGGGCAGGGACTTGTGGGTGGCGAGGTCTTCCACACGAAGATCGGCGGGCGCTGCGCCGGGGAGCTTCGACTGAATGGCTGCCAAAGAGACTTCGAGCACCTCTTTCGTCCGCGCCGTGCTGGTGGGATTTGTAACGGCGAGAACGGCGCGCTGCGGGCCTGCCGCATGGGCGATTGCACTGGCCGGCAGAAGCCCAGCGGCAACCGTCAGAGATGCTAAAACGAATGGTCCTACTCCACGAAGCGACATGGGAAGGTTCTATCATGTCGGCGCAGGATGTGCATCGCAATGACTTCAGGGCAGGCCAGCGAGTTGCCGCGCCCGGTGGAAGACGGAGAGAAACATGGGTCGCGTGAGCTTGCCGGTGTTGGTGTTTTGCAGGGACGGGTGATAACTGGCAATCACGGTGAGGCCCCCGGGCAGCGTGTATTCCGCGCCATGTGCGAAGAGGTATCCGGAGCGCGAAGTCAGTTGTCCGGTGCGTTGCATGTGGGCCAGCAGGCCATCGAAAGCGATGCGGCCCAGGCAGACGACGACGCGCAGATTGCTGAGCAGGCGCAACTCCTCGTCGAGCCAGGTGGCGCAGTTGTGCTGCTCTGCGGGTGTGGGCTTGTTGGCAGGCGGGGCGCAGCGGACGACTGCGCAGATCCAAAGGCTGGTGAGCTTCATGCCGTCATCGCGTGAAACAGAGTTTGGCTGCGAAGCGAAGCCCGCCTCGTGCAGCACGGGAAAGAGGAAATCACCCGAGCCGTCGCCGGTGAACATCCGCCCGGTGCGGTTGGAGCCATGCGCGCCGGGAGCCAGACCGAGCGCGAGAACGCGCGCTTTGGGATCGCCAAAGGAGGGGACGGGACGCCCCCAGTATTCCTGGTCAGCATAGGCGCGGCGGCGGACGCGGGCTACTTCAGCGCAGTAGGCTCGCAGGCGCGGACAGCGTTCGCAGGCGACGATGCCGGCATTCAAGACGTCCAACGTGACGGGGGAAGAGGCCATTGGGAAATTCTAGCTAACCAAGGGATGCCCCGGCTTTGCCGAGGGATATTTACCTTTTCGTCAGCGCTTTGATTCGCTTTGCCTGCTCCGGCCACTTTGCGGCTAACTCCGCGTAGCTGCCCCCGCGGTAGTCGGCAAAGTCGAATCCGGGCGTTACCGTACAGCCCAGCAGCGCTACCGTGCCGTCGCCGATGAGCCGAGTGCCCTGCCAGACGCCGGCCGGAACGATAAGCTGCACATGCTGACCAGCCTGTAAATCAGGTCCAAGAGTGAAGAGCGCGGAGCGCCCGTCGGGGTGGAGTTGCAGCATTTCGACAGGGTCGCCGAGATAGAAGTGGAAGATTTCGTCCGAATCAAGGACGTGCATCTCAGAGAAGGTTCCCGGCTCCAGCAGGTAGTAGATTGCGGTGCCGGTGGGGCGCTCGCCGCGCGGCAGTTTCACTGAGCCGGCAGACGTGTAGGTGCGGCGGAAGGAGCCGCCCTCAACAGGATGCGGTTCCAGGTTCAGCAGTTTCTTCAGCTCGCCAGCCGTCATCAACCCCGATGTTAGCAGCGCGAACACGGTAAAATATATGCATGCAGGTAAAGGTTTATACGACTTCCTGGTGCCGGGACTGCCGGGCGGCCAAGCAGTTCCTTGACTCCCATGGCATCAAGTACACAGAAATTGATGTAGACGCCGATTCGGCCGCATCGGCTGAAGTGATGCGCCACGTGGGCAAGCGGGCTATTCCGCAACTGGTTATTGACGGCGAATGGTTCCAGCCGTACAAGCCGGGGCGCGGGTTACTGTACGACGAATTGCATCTGCGTCTCGGCATTCCGCGCGGCCAATGAACTGTGGTTGGCCAAGTTTCCGGGCTTTCCGCCCTTTCACTAGAAAAAAGGGTGAAAGGATGGGGCGCCCAAACGTTCTCCTCGTACAATCAAGTGTTGGCGCGGGCCGTGGAACGCGGTCCACACTAGGAGTTTGCCTTGATCGAACGCTATACACGCCCGGCGATGGGCCGCATCTGGACTGAAGAGAACAAGTACCGCTGCTGGCTGCAAGTGGAGTCGGCGGCGAGCGCGGTGCTGGCCGAGGACGGCGTGATTCCCGTGGCTGCGGCAGAGGCCATCGCCTCAAAAAGCGCATTCTCCGTGGCTCGCATTCAGGAGATTGAGGCGGAGGTGAAGCACGACGTGATCGCCTTTACCACCGCGGTGTCTGAGAGCCTGAACGCGCAGGGCCTGGGGGCTGAATCGCGTTGGCTGCACTACGGGCTAACTTCGAACGATGTGGTGGACACCGCGCAGGCGCTGCAGGTGAAGGAAGCTTCGGCATTGATTCGCGCCGGGCTGATGGCGCTGTTGGCAGTGCTGAAGCGGCGCGCGATCGAATTCAAGCACACGCCCACCATTGGCCGCACGCACGGAATTCACGCCGAGCCGACGACCTTTGGCCTGAAGCTGCTGAACTGGTTCGCGGAGATGGAGCGCAACCTGGCTCGCTTTGATGCGGCGGCCGAGGATATGCGCGTGGGCAAGCTGTCGGGCGCGGTGGGCACCTTTGGCCACCTGAAGCCGGAGCACGAGGAGCGCATCTGCGCGCGGCTGGGGCTGACGCCGGCTCCAGTGGCTACGCAGGTCATCCAGCGCGACCGGCACGCGGCGTACATCAGCACGCTGGCGATTATCGGCAGCACGCTGGACAAGATCGCCGTGGAAGTGCGCCACTTGCAGCGGACCGAGGTGCGCGAGGCGCAGGAGTACTTCAGTGAAAAGCAGAAGGGCTCCTCGGCCATGCCGCACAAGAAGAACCCGATTACCTCGGAACAGATCAGCGGGTTGGCGCGCGTGCTGCGCGGCAATGCGCAGGCGGCTTTCGAGAACGTTGCGCTGTGGCACGAGCGGGATATTTCGCACTCGTCGGTGGAGCGGGTGATCTTTCCCGATTCGACCATTCTGGTGGATTATCTGCTGGCCAAGACGGAGAACCTGATCGACCGGCTGCTGGTCTATCCCGAGCGGATGAAGCGGAACCTCGAAAGCACGGGCGGGTTGATCTTCAGCGGCCAGTTGCTGCTGGACCTGGCCGAGGCCGGCATGTTGCGCGAGGATGCTTACCGGCTGGTGCAGTCGCATGCCATGCGCGCCTGGAAGGAAGATCTGGTCTTCCGCGATGAGGTTGCGAAGGATGCGGCGATTACAGCATTGCTGAGTCCGGAGAAGCTTGTGAAGACGTTTGACTATACGCGCCAGTTGGGCAACGTGGACGCGATCTTCCGCAGGGTTTTGGGCGAGTAGGGCAGGGAAGGGAGCCAGTACCGTGGAAGCCATGAACCTGACCGTTGCGTTGACCGCTGCATCGGGAGCCGTGTTTTGCCGGGAGTTGCTGTGCGCGCTCGAAGCCGACGCCCGCATGGCACGCGTCCACTTTGTGCCTTCGGAGAACTCACTGCGCGTGCTGGCCGAGGAACTGGGCGTGCATGGGCGTAACGGTCTGCTGGAAAAGCTGCTGGGCGCGGCGCCCACGAAAACCGTGCAACTCTCCGATGCGGATATCGGCGCAGGCATCGCCAGCGGCAGCTACCCCTCGAATGGAATGATCGTGATGCCGTGCTCGATGGGCTCGCTTGCGGCCATTGCCAACGGGTTGGCCAACACCCTGATCACGCGCGCCGCCGACGTTACGCTCAAGGAGCGCCGGCCTTTGGTGTTGTGTGTGCGGGAAACGCCGTTCAACCGCATTCATCTGCGCAATATGACGCTGGCAGCCGAGGCGGGTGCGGTGATCTTTCCCGTGATTCCTGCGTTTTATAACAAGCCCACCGATTCGACGGAGATGGCGCGCCAGTTCGTGTACCGGGTGCTGGGGCACATCGGTCTCAACCAGCCAGGGGCTTATGTTTGGAAGGTGGAAGAGTAGCCGCGCTCGGCTTTTTGTGGCGCTTTTTGCGGGGTTCCAGGCGGATCCATTTGACTTTGCTCCCGGCTTCCGTCGATACTGCCTCTAATGCTGAACCCAAGGCAATACGGAATTGAGGTCATGGCCATGTGCATGTGTAGCTCATGCGGACCCTTCCGTGCGGCTCTTGAGAGGCAGATGCGTTAGACGCAACCGATCTCGAAACCAGCGGCCCGGGTCCTCAAGAGGATTCGGGCTTTCGTTTTGTGCCGCGGATGTTGCAGTATGGATGCGATCCGTTGCTGTGGTACTTCCCCGTCAACCTGCGATAAGCAAAAGGAGTTCACCATGTCTGAAACGAAACAGCGCCAGCTTGCCACCCTTGCCGTACATGCCGGCCAATCACCCGACCCGGCGACAGGCTCGCGCGCCGTGCCCATCTACCAGACCACCTCCTACCTCTTTCACGATGCCGACCACGCTGGACGGCTGTTTGCGCTGAAGGAGTTCGGCAATATCTATACCCGCATCATGAATCCCACTACGGACGTGTTTGAAAAGCGGGTGGCGGCGCTGGAAGGCGGCGTGGCGGGACTGGCCACGGCTTCAGGGCAGGCGGCGGAGACGCTGGTAGCTACCACGCTGGCCGCGGCCGGCGACGAGATCGTGTCCACCACCTCGCTCTACGGCGGCACCTACAATCTGTTCCACTACACGCTGCCACGGCTGGGCATTACGGTGCGGTTTGTGGATGCCGACGATTTTGACGGATTGCGCGCGGCCATCAACGGCAAGACGCGGGCGGTTTACACCGAGACGCTGGGCAACCCCAAGCTGGACGTGGTGGATATTGAGAAGATTGCGGCCATTGCCCATGAGAACGGCTTGCCGCTGGTGATCGACAATACCTCAGCCTCGGCGGCCCTGGTGCGGCCTATCGAGTGGGGAGTGGACATCGTGATCAACTCGGCCACCAAGTTCCTGGGCGGCCACGGCACCACCATCGGCGGCGTGATTGTGGACGCGGGTAAGTTTGACTGGGCCGCTTCAGGGCGGTTCAAGGACTTTACCGAGCCTGATCCCTCGTATCACGGGCTTTCGTATGTAAACGCGTTTGGCCCCCTGGCCTTCATTCTGAAGGCGCGCGTGCAAGGTCTGCGCGACACCGGCGCGGCGCTGTCGCCTTTCAATTCATTTCTGTTGCTGCAAGGCATTGAGACGCTGCACCTGCGCCTGGAACGCCATTCGCAGAACGCGCTGGCCGTGGCCCGGCACCTGGAGCAGCACCCCGGCGTGGAGTGGGTGAACTACCCCGGCCTGGAGTCCAGCCCGTACTATGAGCGGGCAAAGAAATATCTGCCCAACGGGCATGGAGCGCTGATCACCTTTGGCATCAAGGGTGGTTACGAGGCAGGGAAGAAGCTGATCAACTCCCTTGAGTTGTTCTCGCTGGTGGCCAACATTGGCGACGTCAAGTCGCTGGTGATTCATCCGGCATCCACTACCCACCAGCAACTCACGGTGGAGGAGCAGGCCGGAACAGGCGTCACGCCTGAGTTGGTGCGGCTTTCGGTGGGTATCGAGGATATTCGCGACATTCTTGCCGACCTGGATCAGGCCATTGAGGCCGCCAACGGTCAGGTGTTTGCGGGCAAGGCGGAGGCGGCGGGTCTTGCTGCACAATGAATGGTATGACCGAAGCCCGAACCGGGACTGAATCCACGCTGGCTGGATCTCGAGTCCTGGAGCCAACATATGAAGGCGATTTTGTGCTCGACCAGCACCTGGTGCTGGAAAGCGGGCGCACGCTGGCCAATCCCACGCTGCACTATGCGGTGTATGGCCGGCTGAACGCCGCGCGGGACAACGCCGTGCTGGTGTGCCACGCGCTTACGGGCTCGGCGCTGGTGGGTTCCTGGTGGCCGGAGATCTTTACTCCGGGGGCGGTTTTGTCGCTGGATCACGACTTTGTGATCTGTATCAACATGCTGGGCTCCTGTTACGGTTCCACGGGGCCCGGCTCGGTGAATCCTGAAACGGGGTTGGCGTATGGCCCGGACTTCCCCCTGGTTTCGATTCGCGACAATGTAAGGGCACAGGCGCAGCTGCTGGATTCGTTAGGCATCCGCCGGCTGCGCCTCGTTTTAGGGGGCTCCATTGGGGGCATGCAGGCCCTGGAGTGGGCCATCCACGACCCGGCGCGGGTGGAGCGGGCGCTCATTATTGCCGTGGCGCCGCTTTCGGCCATGGGGCTGGCGTTGAACCATTTGCAGCGCCAGGCTATACAAAATGACCCGGACTGGGCAGGCGGGAACTATCTGCCGCAGCGGCCCCCGCGGCAGGGGTTGGGGCTGGCCCGCCAGATCGGCATGCTGAGCTACAAGTCCGCGGCGCTTTTTGATGAACGTTTTGCCCGCAATCCCAATCGAAATGGGGAAAACCCATGGGAGCATGATGACCGTGGAGGAGGGCTGATTGGCGGCCGGTTCGACATTGCCGGCTACCTGGATCACCAGGGCCAGCGGTTCATTGATCGTTTCGATGCCAACTCGTATCTGGCTATCCTGCGCACGATGGACACGTGGGACCCGCTGAGCGGCTATGCCTCGCCGCAGGAGGTTTTCGGCCGGATACGGGCCCGGCTCAGCTTTGTGGGCATCAGCTCCGACTGGCTGTTCCCCCCGGAGTCGGTGCGCGCGTTTGCCTCAACCATTCGCTCCGCCGGGGTGGACGCCGATTACCGGGAAATGGTCAGCGCGCACGGCCACGATGCATTTCTGGCCGAACAGGTGGAACTGGTCCGCCTGCTGCAATGATCGATTCCTTTGGCCAAAATAACCAGAAATCGTTTTCGCTTGCCAGGCGTCCAAGCCGGTATGCTATGCAATGGGGGTGGTTTTCCAAGCCTTCGTTGATGGGGTGGCGCCTAGTTTTGCCCGGGTGCTTCTGGAAGGTTTGCAGGCCGGCCTGCACGACTGGATCAGGGACAGCATAGCCAGGCCTAGTTGGGAGCTGTGCCGGACTGATCGGATTTTTAACGAACGACAACGCTTGTCATGAGGGGCGTGGCTTTCTATAATCCTTCCAACACCGCATTGGAAACCGTGGCATTGCGCATCTGTCAACCCGGTACTCAACCGCCAAGCAGAACGGTTGGACATTCCGCAAGCGAGTGCTTGAGTCTTGACCTCCATTTCGGCATTTCCCAGGAGCACTGAATGAAGAAGTTTGTTTTTGTATCTGTGATGGCGTTGGCGAGCTTGGGCCTGCTTGTTGCACCCACGTTGCACGCACAGGACCAGATCACTATCAAGGATCCGGCCGAGTTCAATGCCTACCAAAATTCAATCACGCAGAACGATCCCAAGGCTAAAGCCGCGGCTCTGGAAAGCTTTCTGCAAACCTATCCGCAAAGTGTGGTGAAGGGTGCGGTTCTCGACACACTCGTGGATACTTACCAGGCGTTGGGCGATCCCGACAAAACTCTGAGCGCGGCCAGCCGGCTGCTTCAGGTGGATCCGAACAACATGAAGGCCATCTTCATTTCGGTCTTCATCAAGAAGAACCAGTGCGGCAAGACTCAGGATGTCCAGACGTGCGATGACGCTGCGGCCCTTGCGACCAAGGGTCTTGCGCTGCCAAAGCCGGCCACCGTTTCCGACGATGACTGGAAGAAGCAGACGGCTGCGGTATACCCGGTCTTCCACTCAGCGATTGCCTGGGACGACGCATTGGCCAAGAAGGACTTCAAGGCTGCTATCGATCAGTACAGAGCTGAATTGATGCTCTATACAGACGATCAGAGCAAGACCGCCGGTCTGGTGGACACCCTGCAGCTTGCGGAAGCGTATACCAAGCCCGGCGTCAGGGATCTGGTGCAGGCGGTCTGGTTCTACGCGCGTGCATGGAACTTTGCGCCGCCGGCCTACAAGGCCCAGATCGAGCCTAAGCTTGAGTATTACTACAAGAAATATCACGGTTCTCTGGACGGACTAAACGACATCAAGACGCAGGCTGCGGCTACGACCTTTCCTCCGGGAACCCTCACGATCACGCCTGCAAAGAGCCCTGCGGAGCAGATTCACGACCTGATCACGACGACTCCTGACCTGAACACGCTGGCTCTGGCCGACAAGGAAACGGTTCTCGCCCTCGGTACCAAGGACGACGCCGACAAGCTTTGGGCGCTGTTAAAGGACAAGGCGACACCGGTTCCGGGAATCGTGATCGAGGCCAGCACTACGGTGATCAAGGTTGCCGTGACGCAGGACGCCAAGGACGCCAAGGTTGCCGACTTCGTCGTCAATATGAAGGAGCCCCTGAAAGACAAGGATGTTCCCGCGCCCGGCTTCGAGTTCGGTCTGCAGCCCGCAACCGAATTGGATGGAACCTACGATACCTACAGCCAGATTCCGGCCACGGCGACCACCGCGCAAACTGCAGTGATCGTACTCCGCGAAGGATTTATCCAGCCGGAGAAGAAGAAGCCTGTTGCGCGCAAACCGGCAGCGGGACGTCGCAAGGCCCACTAAACCTGGGTAGGTAAATTGAAAACACGGCGACGAGTTTCAACGAAACTCGTCGCCTCGTGTCCCGTTCCTGGGACCACTGAGGGCAGCCTGCGGCAGGTTGCCCTTTTTGTTTGGTTCGTTGCAAACCGCGGCGCGTCCAGTGGTAGTCTAGGGGCAAGATGGTGCGATCCAGACTTTTCCCCCTCGTTCTGGCAACAGCGTTTACTGCGATGCTCTCCGTCCCGCTGCAGGCTCAGACGGCGGCCGAGGAGAAGCCAGCGCCTCCCTTGCATGGCAAGCTTGTACCCCCGGCCGTTCTCCCGATGCCGTTTTCAACGGACGCGCGGGACCGGCAGCCCGACTTGTCTATTGAGTTCCGTTCTGCCAGCCAGATGACCGAGAAAGATCGCAACCTGGCCGACGACGCGGAGGCTTCAATCGCGGAACACGCCGGTTTTTCCGGTTTTGAATTGGAGCAGGGCAAGTGGAGTTATCAGCAGATTCTGTGTCCGGCACTGCCCAACCACCTCTTCCTTCAATACCGGCGCAACAATGGCACCGGCGACGTGTCGGTATTCTCGGCCTCTATCCCTCGGGGGACTGACGGCAGGGTGCGCATCATCCCCATACTCCGCCGCGGATACTCGCTGTTCTCGCCGGCTCCGATCAACGCGCTTACCATTTCGGCGTTTAACCATATCCGGGCAGAAGAGCCGTCTGAGCGATCCTCAGACTGGCTTGGGACAGGACTTTGCTACGCCGCGCTGGCCGGAGCGCGTCCGCGGATTGATTTGCCAGACAGGGAGCCCGGCAACGGGAAGCTCATATCAGCTATGACGGCTATCCTGGAGGTCCCGACCCACAGCGGGGAGATCATCAGATTCGTCGATGCCGCGGCGACTCCACAGCCGATGGAGTGGTCCATGACATTCACGGCCAAGGGGAAGTTGATCAAAGCAACGCATATGCGTGCGCCGGTGATCACAACCCGTCCCGTTCCGCAGAACTCGGCTGGGCTCAAGACCAGGCCCGTCCCACAAGTCGCACAAGATTAGAACGGCAGCAGGTATCGCTGCACCGCCAGCGCTCAGCCCTGGGGCAACCCAGGGCTGGAGCCGGTGTCACTCTCCCAGCATGAATCGCTGAATCGCCGAGGCGCGCCCGGTGAGGGGATCGCAGGCAACAAGAGTCGCGCACATCTTGGGGTTGCCCTTGGCGGCCTCGAACTTGCCCGGCATGCCGGTCAGGAACTTGTGCAGCACCATGTCCTTTTCGACGCCGATCACGCTGTCATACGGACCGCTCATGCCCACGTCGGTTTGGAAGGCTGTGCCGCCCGGCAGCACGCGCTCGTCGGCGGTGGGGATGTGCGTGTGCGTGCCCAGCACCGCGGTTACGCGGCCATCGAGGTGCCAGCCCATGGCCACCTTCTCGCTGGTGGCTTCGGCGTGGAAGTCGACAACGATCACCTTGGCCTTGATACCCGCCAGCAGGTCATTGATGGCGTGGAAGGGATCGTTGCTGGCGTTCATGAACACGCGGCCCATCAGGTCGACAACCGCATACTCCACGCCGGTCGCCGTTGTTCCTTCAAAGACGCCATAGCCGGGCAGGCCGGGCTGCATGTTGACGGGCCGCAGCACGCGGCGGGGACGCGCCTGGCTGTCAGCGGGCGCCGAGTTCAGATACTCCAGCAGTTCACGCTTGTCCCACACGTGGTTGCCGGTAGTCAACACGTCCGCGCCCAGGTCGAACAGGTCCTCGGCAATCTGCGGTGTTACTCCAAAGCCGCCTGCGGCATTCTCCGCGTTGATAATGAGCAGATCGACGGCGTTCGCTTCGCGCACATGGCCGATGTGTTCGCGCACAATTTTGCGTCCCGCGCTACCGAAGATGTCGCCGACAAAAAGAATGTTCAAAGGCAGCTCCTGGCTTCTAGCCCCAAGCTTGAGTGCGTATGCACCGTGAAACGTCCCGTAGATCAGTGAAAATCCTTTGAGCAGGGCCCAAAAGCTAGAAGCTAGGAGCCAGAATCTGGTGGCTGTTTTTCCTGTTTTTCCTGCTTTTCAGGCCGCATCAGCGGAAACAGAATCACGTCACGGATCGATTTCGAGCCTGTCAGCAGCATCGTCAGGCGATCCACGCCGAGGCCTTCGCCGCCGGTTGGCGGCAGCCCGTAGGCGAGCGCGCGCACGTAGTCCTCATCCATCTGGTGGGCCTCGTCGTCGCCGCGATCCCGTTCGCCGAGCTGCTGCTCGAAGCGCTTGTGTTGTTCGAACGGGTCGTTCAACTCGCTGAAGGCATTCCCCAGTTCAAAGCCGCCGGCGAAGAACTCAAAGCGTTCAACGTGCGCCGGATCGTCGGGCTTGGACTTGGAGAGCGGCGAAACCTCAACCGGATAGTCGTAAATAATGGTCGGCTGGATCAGGAACGGCTCCACAACCGCCTCAAACAGGTTGTAGACCGACTTGCCCAGCGGTGCGCCCTTCATCGAATCGTAGTACACGGCTGTTACCGCGTCGTGGATGGTCTTCAATTCAACGATCCGTTCCGGAGTGAGCCGCGTTGTCTCGCCTGCTGCCTTCTCCATCGAGCCAATGGCCGCATGGAGCCGCGCTTGCAAGACCGGGGCGGACTCGAAGGCAGCCTGAGCAGGCTTGGCGCCGGCTTCCTCCGGCCAGAACTCGCGGATCGCCTCGCGCATCGTGAGCCGCTGCCACTTGCCCAGGTCGATCGTGTGCCCGTTGAACTCGGTTGTCGTGGTCCCGTTCACCTCGCGCGCCACAAACTCGATCAGATCTTCAGTGAGCTGCATCAGGTCGTGATAGTTGGCGTAGGCCTGGTAGAACTCCAGCATGGTGAACTCGGGGTTGTGCTGCGTGCTCACGCCCTCATTGCGGAAGTTGCGGTTGATCTCATAAACACGATCGAGGCCGCCTACGACGAGCCGCTTCAGATACAGCTCAGGGGCGATGCGCAGAAACAGATCCATATCGAGCGCGTTGTGATGGGTCTTGAAGGGCCGCGCCGCCGCGCCTCCGGCGATCTGCTGCATCATGGGCGTTTCCACTTCAAGATAGCCGCGGTCGTCGAAGAACTGGCGCATCGCCTTGAGCACCCTGGCACGCTTTACAAAGACCGCTCGGCTGTCGAGGTTGGTGAACAGGTCCACATAGCGCTGGCGGTAGCGCAACTCCACGTCGGACAGCCCGTGATACTTCTCGGGCAGCGAGAGCATGGCCTTGGAGAGAAATGTCAGCCGCTCCACGTGCACCGTGAGCTCGCCGGTGCGGGTGCGGAAGAGGTAGCCCGAGACGCCGATGTGGTCGCCCAGGTCGAGCAACTTGTAGAGCGCGAAGCCCTGCTCGCCCACCGCGTCAAGGCGGACGTAGATCTGCAGCCGTTCTCCATTTTGCTGGAGCGTGGCAAAGCCGGCCTTGCCCTGGGCGCGAATGGCCATGATGCGTCCGGCAACGGCCACCGTCACCCGGTTGGCATCCAACTCCTCAGCGGTTGTTTCGCCCCACCGGGCGCGCACCGCGGGAACGGTGTGGGAGGCGGGGAACTGGTTGGGATAGGCCGCCTGCCCCAGCTTCTCGATTTCTGTCAGCTTTGCCCTGCGCAGGTCGAAGAGACTGCGCTCAAACTCTGAATCAAACACTGTGTTTCCTTCCATTTTGTCGCCAAAAGCCCAAAAGGGAAGTATACCCGCTTGTTCGATGACCCTGTATGCTTGTGGTAGCTTCCATGCCTTTCAACCGCCCCATCTCGGACCGCCCGCAGCGGAGCAAGCTCTCCAGCGGGATTGAAACACTGGTGCAGGCCGAAAGGCTGATGCAGATTGCGCTCCTGCTTCCCTCGGCGGTATTTATTGGCTGGCTGGGTGGCGCCTGGCTGGACGGCCGGCTGCACCAGACGTGGATCAGTCTTGTTGGCATGGTTTTCGGCGGCATCTCCGGGCTGGTCTACGTGGTTCGTATGGTGATAGCGTCGGGAAGCAATTCCGGCTCCGGCACCACGACTGGAAGCGGGACCGGAAAGGGAAGCTCAGGTACAGCGAACAAACCCAAGCCATGACAGAAGAAACCCATCCTCTTGCCGGCCTTACCGATGAGGCCCTCGCGGCGCTGCTTAAGCGGGCCATTCGCAACACGCTGATTCTGGGACTGGCACTGGCACTCGTGCTGCTGGTTGCCTCGGGTTGGCGCAACGCCGCCATGCTGGCCACGGGAGCCGCGATCTCGGCCGCGAGCATTCTGGAATGGCAGCGGTTGATCCGGCTCATCAATGCCAAACTCGATAAGCAAAAGACTCCCAGGAGTGCCGGGGTGGTGGTCCTTTTCTTTGTGCTCAGGCTCACCGTCTTTGCGGCGGCGATTTATGGTAGCCTGAAATGTTTCCAGGGTTCAGTGGTAGCACTTCTTTGCGGCCTCGGCCTGGCGGTTATAGTCACGGTCTGGGAAGCGCTGCGGTTGCTTCGGGATTGAGAACCCGAGCGGTCTGGTCCGGAAACAGAAAGTATTAAGTCTTCATGCCGGAAACTCTTGCAATCACGCGGTTGTTGAATCAATTATTCGGCGGCATTGCGGCTTCGGCGATGCACGCCGTAGGTATTCCTGCCAATCCCGCGACGGCTATCGATGATGCGTTTGCGTTGGAACTGCTGGTGGCCGCCGGCCTTATCGCGTTTTTCGTCATTGTGCGACTCACACTGTCGGTGGAAAATCCCGGCTCGGTGCAGCAGGTTGCTGAACTGATTCACGAGTTTACCGGCAGCCAAGGCGACCAGATCATCGGCCACGGCGCCGAGCGCTTTCAGGCCTTTGTGACCTGCATCTTTCTGTTCGTCGTGTGCAACAATCTGCTCGGTTTAATCCCCGGCACCGTCACGCCAACCAGCCATCCGGTAGTCCCTCTGGGCATTGCGGTCCTGACTTTTCTTTACTACAACTTCCACGGCATTCGCGTGCAGGGGCCGGTCGGCTATCTCAAACACTTCGCCGGACCGTTGTGGTGGCTGGCGCCGCTTCTGTTTCCCATCGAGATCGTGTCTCATCTTGCGCGCATGATGTCGCTCACCATTCGTCTTTACGCCAACATGCTGGCCAGCGATCTGGTTACATTGGTGTTCTTTTCGATGATCCCGGTAGCGATTCCATCCCTGTTTCTAGGGCTGCACTTTTTTGTTTCACTCATCCAGGCTTTTGTCTTCATGCTTCTGGCGATGATTTATCTCTCCGAAGCGGTTGCGCACGAGCACTAGAGCGCATTTGCACGTTCCCTCGTCACAGGACGAGTAAAAGATTCCGCCGGAGAGAGCTTCCGCTTCGGATAAACGGTAAGGCCGCAAGCGTGAGGGGGCCAGCACGGTGAGCTTCAACCACCCACTGGCGGCCAATTCATAGGGAAGCTGGAGAATTATGCGGAAACTTCAATATGTGTTCATGGCCTTGGCGGCTTTGTGCTTCGCCATTCCGGCCTTCGCGGATGGCGGTTCGGCCGTCATCAACATGGCACCCATTGGCGCAGGCATCGGTATGGGCCTGGCTGCCGGTCTCTGCGGCATGGGGCAGGGCCGGGCTGTTGGCTCGGCTACTGAAGCGTTGGCCCGCAATCCTGGGACCCGCGCCGGCATCCAGCTCCTGCTGGTTCTCGGCCTGGCCTTCATCGAGTCTCTTACCCTGTTCACCCTGGTCGTTATCTTTGCCAAGATCAAGTAAATAAGGCTGGTTTTTAGGATCGAGAAGCGGCTCTGCCCGGGAGGGTGGGGCCGCTTTTCGTTTTGGTTTCAGTCGTAGTATCCTGAAACGGCTCTGGATGTACGAGGTCACTCAACATGAAAAAAGCAACCCTTCTCCCCCTGATCGTTTTGATCTTCACCACCGCTTTCGCGCACGCCGATGTGGTGATTCTGCGCGATGGCAAAAGCTACTCCGGCACGTATACCGGAGCGGCCAGCGGCAAGCTTGCTTTTCAAGATGATCAGGGAATCCAGTACACGTTCCCTTTGATCGATGTGCAGTCTCTGGTGTTCGCCAATACTGGAGACCATATATCCCTGCGCAACGGTCAGTCCTACTCCGGACAGATGATGGGCGCCACAACAATCGCCTTTCAGGGGTCGAACGGAGTCTCGTATGTTTTCCCGCTGAGTGATGTCTCTTCACTGGTGATTACAGGCGGCTCGTCGGGAACTCCCAGCGGCTCGTCGGCGATTCCCAGCGGCTCGTCGGCGATTCCCGGTGGTCCGTCGACGCAAGCCGGTACTCAGGTTCCGGCCGGGACTCAGTACACACCCCAGGTACAAACCCGCAGATTCGCCGCACCGGCCATTGCTTCCAACTCTATTCCTTCCGTCGTGATTGCCATGGGCACGCAGATCAGTGTGCGTACGGATACCGCCATTGACAGCACGCAGGACGCGGCCGGCAAACTTTATCCTGCCCGAATCAATCAAGATGTCATGGACAGCTCGGGCGCAGTCGCCCTCCCCGCCGGGACCAGCGCCCAATTGCAACTGGTGGATATGAACAAGGGCGGAGCCGCGAAAAGCCAGAACCTGATACTGGATCTGTATTCTGTCGATCTCAACGGCACACAATATCGTGTCGATACGTCGTCTGTGACGGAGAACGGCAAGTCGGGTCTTGGTATGAATCGCCGCACAGCGGAGTTTACGGGCGGCGGCGCGGTGCTTGGGGCGCTCCTTGGTGCAGCCTTTGGCGGGGGAAGAGGAGCAGGGATCGGTGCACTGGCCGGCGGTGGCGGCGGCGCACTTACCCAACTCTTCACACACGGCAAACAGGTTCAGGTTCCGGCGGAAACCATACTCAGCTTTCAGCTGACACAGACGCTGGTTCTGCATCCGTGAATGCGCTCCGCGTCTGACATCATCTGCAAGTCACGCAATTTCACGTGTCGGTAGCTATGTCCGCATATCCCTTCGGGCATCGGCAGCACGGAACACAAATGCCAAGTGCGAGAGTCAGATCAAATCGCTCTGGCCACGATCAAGAAGCGGCTCTTCCCGAAAGGGTGGGCCGCTTTTTGCGTGTGGAGCCTACCGGCCATCTTGTCCGGCGTTTCCTGTGCCTGCGCGCAGCATCTGAATGGCTTGCACGTAGCCCAAGCCCACGGGAAGCGGCGTAAAGTTGGACTGTTCGGACATGGTATCAAAGGTCTTGTTCTTGAAAAGGACACGGCCGCTCATGGACATCTGGAAGCGCACGATCCGCCACTGGTGCTCACCCACGTCGGCCTGCTCGATCACGATCCAGCCTCCGTTGTTGAGACGGCCCAGGATGCCCCAACCGAAGTCCACATCCTGCTTCAGGTGGCCTTCCAGCCGAACCACCCGCTCCTGCGCAGTATCAATCCAGATTTCACCGGTCATGACGGTGAGCACCTGGGTCTCCAGGTCTGGAGGTTCGAAATGAGGGTTCGGCCTGAAGGCGAACTTCTCCACCCTGCCCGCGGGCCCCATTCCGAAGCCCGCAAACTGGTAAAGGAATGCATCTGGCAGCGCGCGCAACACCTTCATGGCGCGACGCTGGTCCTGATCCTCGGCCAGTTTGCGATGCCGCTGAAGGTTCGGATCACTCAGCAGCGCATCGAGCCGGGCCTTCTCCCTCTGTTCGTCCGTTGGGCTCAGGGGCCGGTCATTGACGGCCACGAGGCGGGCGACGGCCCCCTCGCGGGTTTCGACGATCTCCTTGGTCGAGGTGAAGCGAGGACTGGACCTGTGCAGCCGATAGCGCATGGGGTGCTGCGTGTCCTGGGCGGTGCGCAATTCAGCTGCCAGCACCCGCAATACCACGCCGTTGCCCGGCGCAGGGGCCATGGCGGCCTGGCCCTGAGACGCTCCGGCCATCGGCAACAGAAGCAGGAGAGGCAGAAAGCAGCGCACAAGCAATAGTTTAGCGGTCATTTGCCATCCGCGCTGTGTCGCTTCGAGTCATGTCCCATTAGACGCTGCCGTCTGGCTCAGGTTTCTGGAATTGAAGTGGGTTGAATTGAAGTGACTAGGCCGGGTTGCGTATAGTTCGGGCAGGGCCCCTGGCGTTTTCAGAAATCAGGAAGAGCGAGCACAACGCGATGAGCCGGTGAAGCCTCAAGGATCGCCGGACCGGCACGCACTCCATGCAGCCTGAAAAATGCCCGAATGAATGCCTCGGAAGGACAGGTACCATGGCAACGGATAATGGTCTCGCTCGAATCGGGAAAACCGTAGTGATTCGTGGCGACGTAAAGGGTAGTGAAGACTTGATTGTCGATGGGCACGTGGAGGGGACCGTCAGCCTGTCTGAAAACCGGCTGACCATTGGCCCAAATGCCAATGTTGTCGCCGACCTGGCCGCCAAGGACGTGCTGATCCTTGGTCAGGTCCACGGCAACATCGTGGCCAGTGGCCGCGTGGAATTGCGCGCAGGCAGCGTGGTCGAAGGCGATGTTCGAGCACTTCGCCTGGCAGTGGAAGACAACGCGGTCTTTCGCGGCAAGGTGGACCTGACGCAGGGCGCCAAAGGAGCCGATAGTGCATCTGGTTCCAGCGCGGGCGGCACACACTAAACTTCACGCTGCGAGCGGGCCCGCTATGGCGTCGCCGGCCCGGCCGTAAGGGGATATCAGGATGCTTCGCCGCTGGTTTGAAAAAAAACACGACAGCAATCCATCCGCTTCCGTTCCGGGCTATGTCGGCCCCAAGGCGTCTCGTCATTCAGGCGGTTGGGCGGCGCTGCGAAAGCGCCTTCAGGCTGAACCCGGGCTTCACGTAATCGATATCGGCAGCACTTCGCCTTCCAACATCAATTACCTCACCAGCCTTGGGCACAGCATCTTTCTCGCTGACCTGGTGGACGAGGCGTGCACCGGCAACTGGCAGAGCGGCACGGACGAAGACGGAAACTCGATCTGGAACGTGGAGGGCTTTCTCGAACAAACGCTCGAGTTTTCAGGGCGCACGTTTGATGTGGTGTTGCTGTGGACAACTCTTGACTACCTGCCCGAAGCGTTCGTCGCTCCTATCGTGGAGCGCCTGCGCTCCGCCATGAATCCCGGCGGGCAGGTTTTGGCATTTTTCCATACCCGCCTTCAGGGCGAGGGGACGGCGTACTGCCGCTTTCACATTACCGAGGGCGATAGCGTCGAGATGCAGCTGATGCAGCCGTTTCCTATCCAGCGCGTTTTCACCAACCGCAGCATCCAGAGTTTGTTTACCCGGTGGTCGGGGTTCAGGCAGTTTCTGGCCAAAGACAATGTCTCCGAGGTCATTATCACGCGCTGATCCATTGTCCGGGATGATGCATGCCGCAGCAGCAACACGCGAGATGGCGTGCGCGCCCGATGGTCTTGTTTGTGATCGAACAGGGCGTAAGAACCATTCGTCGTGCAGTGAAGTGCAACTAACAGACGATCCTTTCAACGGCAGAAGCCGCAACGCGGAGGGAATATGAGTTTATTGAAGGGAACACGCATTACGTGGCTGGGACATGCGACCGTACTGATCCAGACTGTGAAGGGAACCAACATTCTGATCGATCCATTCATCGCGCAGAATCCAAAATACCCGAAGGATTTTGTTCTTCCGGCAAAGATTCATTACATCCTTCTCACGCACGGCCACGGCGACCATATCTCCGACACCGTGCCCGTGGCCGCTCAACATGGCTCGACCGTGGTGGCAATCTATGAACTGGCAGCCTATGTTGCCGCGAAAGGTGTGGCCAGCACGATCGGGATGAATCTGGGTGGCACAGTGGAACTGGACGATGTGGCAGCGACTATGGTGGAGGCAAAACACTCGGCGGCTGCACAGGACGAACATGGGACGCATTATGTAGGTGTAGCGACAGGATTTGTTCTGACTATTGCGGACGGTCCCGTGCTCTATCATGCGGGAGATACAGCGGTTTTTGGTGACATGAAGCTTATTGGCGAGATATATCATCCTGAAGTTGCCATGTTTCCCATCGGAGGTCATTACACGATGGGGCCAAAGGAAGCTTCGGTGGCGACGAGGCTCGTGAAGCCAAAGTTAGTTCTCCCCTTGCACTTTGGGACCTTTCCGCCGCTCAAAGGTACTCCGGAAGAGTTGGCAGCATTAGTCGATAGTAACGTGAAGGTAATGCGATTGAAGCCAGGAGAAGCCATTTAGTCGGGTAGTAGATACTTATAGCTTAGAAATAGATTGGGCTGGCCCCTAGAGCCAGCCCAATTTATTTCACGGGTTGAGTTACTTCGCGTTCGCGGCCTTCTTCTGCTCAGCCCAGCGCCGCTTCACAGCTTCAGCAATACGCTTCCGCCCTTCCGGTGTGAGATTCCTCTTTTTCTTGGTGACCTTCCTGGCTGCAGGGGCTGCCACAGCCTTCTTGATAGTCGTCTTGGCACCACCACTTAGCAGTGCTCGCGCCTGTTGCAATTGAGCAATCTCACGATCAATTTGCGCTAGAATTTCTGAGACTCCCACGATTCCTCCCGTTACTTACTCATAAGTGGTCCAATCTCCATTGGTGTACTTCATAGCAAGTACACGCGGGTGGCCACCTAATCTGTAAAACACAATACGCAACTGTAGACTCTTTTACAAACAAAAAATAAATATTTGTTCATATAGAAAGGCAATTGCAGCGTGGACGGCGACTGTTACTCAGAAAGTCTCAGGGCTCCAATTGAACGCAAAATGCTGTGTGCTGGATTAGAGCGCCACATGGCGGATCTTCCAGATGGATGCTGCCAGGTCATAGCACTACGGAGTTTCCGCGGGTGTCTCGCCAGGCATACACTTCATGGCGCGCAAGGGTGGCGGTCCGCAACAGAAATACCGGCAACAAGTTAGTCCCTCCATCATTTGCTTATGTGGTTCTCAATTTCGCGCATTGTTATGTGTCGCACTGCGCGTGGAAACCTCCGCATGGAGGCGGACACGGTGCGTGTGCCACAATGCGCGTGCAGGGACTTATCGTTCGATTGTCTTTGTTGCGGCAGGCGAACACCATCAACCCGAACGCTGATTACTGCGGGTTGCGCATTGGCGTATTACGACTCCTGCCGTACTTAGCACCTTGCCTGGGTGCCCGGAAAGAGATCTTCCACTCACATCGCTGCAGGTTGAAGACTTATCATCTACAGTGAGCCGCTTACCTTCCGCCTTCGTTACGGCCTGAAGGCTATGTGTCAGTTGGGTGTGTGGCTTTGAAACCGTCAGGCACATCGATGGGAAGCTGGTGTGGGTTTTCGGCAAGCGCGCGCGAGATACCTCTCAATATCCTTCGTTGCCGATCATATTGGGGGCCTTCGATGTCAAACGCCATCTGCCGAACATGCCTGCTGGTCGAGATCAGGACTGGCCAGGGCTGCTTATCAACAACGCAGTAGACATCGCAATCGTAGGGTTCAAGGGAACACGTCGTGAAACCCGCTTATGAACTTTCTGGCCCAGTATTCATCCACGAGGTACTCTTTGCCGGAGTCGAGGCGCAGCTCCTTTGCAGGTCAGAGCCTGTTATTAACTTCCGGTGAGTTGCCTGAAGAGCGCTGCCAGCGGCTCGTAGTCCCGCGCAAGGCGGCATGATCTGGCGGACTCTCGATCGCGGCCATGTTGGTAGAATTGTTGGCTGAACAAGGGCAGCAATGATTCGTTGCGCAGGCAATGTGAGGAGTGAAATCAGTGAGCCGTAATACTTGCAGGGCAATGCTTTTTTGCGTATGTATGACTGGGAGTTTTAGCGCAGGCGCGCAGCAGCCGGCAGTGTTGAATGCCTCGGCTGTCGCAACGCCCTTGGGAAAGGGGCTCGCACAACATCCGTTTCTTTATTGCGGGGAGTGGCAGAACCAAAGCCTTGAACAGCAGACGATGTACATTGTTCGCGACGGCAAGATTGTGTGGAGTTATACGAACCCGCTGAAAGGCGAACTCGGTGACTGCACCATGCTTTCGAATGGCAATATCGTCTTTTCCCGCCAATATGGGGCAAGCGAAATTACGCCGGAAAAGAAGATTGTGTGGAATTACGACGCTCCGCCGGCGACGGAGATTCACACCGCGTATCCCATGGGCACAGATCGCGTGATGGTCATGCAGAACGGAAGTCCCGCAAAGCTTCTGATTCTGCGCAAACAGGACAATCGCGTGGAGAGACAGATCATCTTGCCCACTAAATCGCAGAGCACGCACGCCCAGTTTCGGCATGTTCGTCCCACTGGGGCGGGCACTTTTCTGGTTGCCCACATGGACTTTGGCAAGGTGGCAGAGTACACGGCTGAGGGAAAGGAAATCTGGTCAGTCGATGCCCCTTCAGCGTGGGCGGCGGTTCGCCTGAAGAATGGCAATACCTTGATAAGTGGCAACAGTGACGGCTATGTCCGGGAGGTAAATCCAAAGGGCGAAACGGTGTGGGAGGTGAAGAAAGGCGATTTCCCAGGCTATCCGCTGTATACCGTGCAGGAGGTGTCGCGGTTGAGCAACGGAGATACGCTCATCAACAACTGGACGGCAAGCCTTCCGCGTGACAAATGGGCATCGACATTTCAGCTATTGGAAATTACCCCGGACAAAAAAGTTGTGTGGGCACTGTCAGACTGGAAGGATCTTGGCCCCGCGTCGTCGACTCAACTGCTGGATGAGCCGGGCGTACCGGAGAACGGTGACCTTCAGCGGTAAGTTTGTGCAGCTATAAAAACCATAGATTGGGAAGATGGCCCTGGCCGCAAGCACCAGTGTGCGGTGCGGGGGCATAGGCTGAAGGGCTCGCATGTGCTGGGTAACATTCACGCGTAAAGTTATTCGCCGGGGAAGTGGACACCCAGAGCAGTGCGAGCGGCTTCAAGCAGGCGGGCCATATCGAGCGAGAGGGCGTGAGTGATTTCGGGACTCTCGCGCTGGCCGCGGCGAATGAGGTTGCAGAAGTGGTCCGTCTCATAGTTGAATCCACCGCCAGTGAACGGCTCGTCGAGTTCGACTTTGCGGCCGTCGATGTAGCGGATGGTGGCGCGATTGGGATTCCACCAGTTTTCATGGATGGTGACGAATCCGCGCGGGGCCGCGAGCAGCGCATCGCCGCGGCTGAGCAGGTCGAGGCCGGTGTGGAGCTGCGCCATGCCGCGTTCGTGTTCGGTTTGAAAGAGGGCAAGCGCATCGACGCCGGCCGCGGTAAGCCGGCCCATGGTCTGAACGCGCTTGAGGGGGCCGAGCCAGTCGAGCGCCAGAAACGCCTCGTAGGGGCCAATGCCCATGATGCCGCCGCCACCGAGTTCAGCAAAGTGCAGAGGGTAGTCGGGTGCCAGGGTGGAGTCGGCGTGGCCGGCGCGCACATAGCCCACCGGGCCGATCGGGTCAACCTGGAGGTGCTCGCGCAGCCGCCGGTAGAGTGGGAAGAAGGGCGGCTTCATGGCTTCCATGAAGAGACGGTCGTGCTTACGGGCGGCGGTCAGGACTTCAGTGAGTTGGCGTTCGTTGAGCGTCGCGGGCTTCTCACACAGTACATGCTTGCCGGCGGCAAGGGCGCGTAGGCAAAGGTCGGCGTGGGTGTCGGGGTGGGTGGCTACGTAGATGGCGTCCACGTCAGCGGCTATGAGTTGGTCAAGCGTTGCCGCAACCTGGGGCACGCCGAAACGGAGCGCATAAGCCTGTGCGCGGTCGGGAGTGCGCCCCCAGATGGCGGTGAGCGAGGCTGCCGGGACAGCGCGCAAGCCCTGGGCGAAGCGCGCCGCCGCACGGCCTGGACCGGCGATGCCCCAGCGGATCAACGATATTTCATGGTTCGGAGTAGTCATGGAGTCAAGGCGTCGCGCCACCTGGGCGGAGTGTGCTTTCAACCTGTCTGTGTGCGTTGCGCGCTCCCACGCTCAGCGCAGCAGATCCTCAAGCGTGGTGCTCAGGTCAGTTTTTTCGTCGCGGTATTTGACGATGACTGGCGCATAGAGGCTGAGTCCCCAGTCCCGGCTCCGCTCATGCCCCTTGTCTTTGGAGACGGCGCGGGAGCCGGGCACGACCACTGCGTTCTCAGGGATGATAAGGGGCAGCTCCTCGGTGGCGCGCAGAATGGTGCCGTTAACCAGATCGTAGACGGGGGTGCCGCGGGTGAGGATGGTTCCGGCGGCCAATACGGCACCCTGGCGCACGATGGTTCCCTCGTAGACGCCGGAGTTGCCGCCTACCAGCACATCGTCCTCAATGACTACGGGACTGGCGTTGACCGGTTCCAGCACTCCGCCGATTTGCGCGGCAGCACTCAAATGGACGCGTTTGCCGACCTGGGCGCATGAACCGACCAGCGCGTGCGAGTCAACCATGGTGCCCTCATCCACCCAGGCGCCGGCGTTGATGTACATGGGCGGCATGCAGACCACGCCCCGGGCCACATAAGCTCCGGCGCGCACTGAGGAGCCGCCGGGGACGATGCGAACGCCGTCGTTCAGGGTGAAATGGCGCAGCGGGTAGGTGTGCTTGTCGACGAAGGAGAAGCCGGCGGCGGAGTTGTCCGCAAGGCTGCCGAGCCGAAAGCCCAGCAGGATCCCCTGCTTGACCCAGGCATTGACCCGCCATCCGGTGGGCGCACTGGGGTCAGGTGAAGCGGCGCGCGCTTCGCCGCGTTCCAGGGCGCCGCGCAATTCGAGGAAGACATTCATGGCGGATTGGTCGCCAATGGAGGCTGGGCCGGCGGCGAAGGTGCGCTCAACGGCCTTTTGCAGCTGTGTGATGTTCATTGCATCCTGAGTTTATCAAGTCAGGGAATAGGGAATTGCAAATCGGGAATGGAGATGGGGATGGTAGGCAGTACGCGAAGGGAGTGGCGGGGCACACTCAGGCCTTCCACGCGCTGCTTCCGGTGAGGAAACAGCGCGACCAGTTTCCAGACTCAGGCTACGGGCTGGGGCTCCAGTCTGGTTTTGGTGTGCCCGTTCAGCCTGATGGGTTGCAGCCGGAAGGAATTCTTGCCTGCCGGAATCATTGCCAGTGGGACGGGAGATCGATCATATCTGCCGTGCAGATGCTTGGCTTCGAGCCAGGCACAGAGCCTGGGATCGTTGATCTCCGGCTGGCCCTGCCAGAAGCCGGGTTCCAGCCCGCACTGAATCTGAAGATGATCCAACTGCAACTCGATGACGGAAATGTGCTTAGGAAAATAGCGCCGGACGTTGTTATTACCCACATGCAGTCCGGTCACTCCGCGGCCTTTGCATTGTGTTTTGACCACCATAAGTACCTGCCCTTCAACGTTGGGTGTATCAGTTTAGGGAGCTAGGTTGCGGGAAGCCGTCGTTTAGGTCAGGAAGCCGCCGCGCGAATTCCTGATTTGAACCCTCACGCCGGAAGGCCATTTGGGGTAGATAGTGCGCCGGTTTTTGATCTATGTCAAGAACCATCCGCGATTCGCCTTTACACGCTGCTCCTGCGTAGTTACAAACACCCTGACGTTTGTGGGGTTTGCTGGTAAAATCCCCCTCCAGCAATAGATGCCGATTCCTGCGATTTGGTGAGCGAGGCTATGGAAACTTTCCTGTCCGGCTTGTGATACAAGTTACAGCCTGTAAACAAACGAGGGGAAAGGTCGATAACTTATCAACGTTTACTTTTGCCTTACTTCAGGGTATGGATAACTTCGAAAAGAGCGGTGGCGACTTCCTGCTGCTGGGCTACGGCGATGCGGTTAAAGAAGGGCAAGGCGAGGGTGCGGGGGGCTATAGATTCGGTGACCGGAAGCACGGCCGAGGCGGCGCTGGGGTGGCCGCGCCAGGCCGGCTGCAGGTGAATGGGCGCGAAGTAGCGGCCGGTGGCAATGCCGCGCCCGGCGAGGGCGGACTGCACGCGGTCCCGGTCTACGCCCTCGGGCAGGCGAACCACGTAGACGAACCAGCTGATGGTGCGGCGGGGAAGCGAGAGCGGCGGAAGCTCAAGGCCATGGATCTCACTGAGCAGTGCATGGTAGCGTTCGGCGGCGGTGCGGCGCAGAGCAAGCATTTCATTGATGCGGTTGAGCTGAACGCGGCCCAGGGCGCAGGCCATTTCGGAGAGGCGGTAGTTGTAACCGATTTCAGCGTGGTCGAGCCAACTGGGTGCGGGTTGGCGGCCTTCCACCCCATCGACCGAGACCTGTCGCTGGGGACCCCGGCCTTCCACCCCATCGACCAAGACCTGTCGCTGGGGACCCCGGCCTTGGTTGCGCAGGGAACTCAGGCGTTCGGCGTGGGTGGTGTCGCGGGCCAGTACAGCGCCGCCTTCGCCTGTGGTGAGCTGCTTGTTAGGGTAGAAACCCAGCACGGCGAGGTCGCCAAAGCCGCCGGTGCGCTGCGCATCGAATTCGGCTCCGATGGCCTCGCAGGCGTCTTCGATGAGGGCCAGACCGTGGCGGCGGGCGATGGCTTGCAAGGAATCCATTTCTGCCGGGACGCCGAAGGTGTGCACCACGAGCAGGGCGCGTGTGCGGGGGGTGATGGCTTGTTCTACGGCAGCGGGATCGAGGTTGAGGGTGACCGGGTCGATTTCTGCAAAGACCGGGGTGGCGCGAACCTGAAGGACGGCGTTGGCCACAGCGATGAAGGCGAACGAGGGCACGATGACTTCGTCACCTTCGCCGATGCCGAGGGTGAGAAGCGCCATGTGCAGCCCGGCGGTGCCGGAACTGACGGCCACGGCGTGCGGCACTCCGTGATATGCGGCCAGCGCTGTTTCAAAGGCCGCGAGTTCCGGCCCCAGGCTAAGGTGCGGCGTACGCAGGACTTGGGTGACGGCGTCAATTTCGGCCTGGGTGATGTCGGGCGCAGAGAGCGGAATGCGCGGCGTCATGGGCGCTCCACGGGTGATTCTTGAGCTGGATTCAATGGGCGGCATCCCCAAATGCAGGTCCTTCGACTCCGCTTCGCTGTGTGAAGGATGGCATCTCTGTTCTTCAAGTTACTTTCCCGGCGCGACATTGATTCACTCACTCTCATCGGGCAACGGAACGGGCTGCTTGATGAGCAGGCCGTCGAGCGGAACAGTGGTGAGCACGCGGGCGATGGTGGTGGCCGCAGTTCCGTTGCCGTAGGGGTTGGTCATGCCGGCCAAATTGGCCCGGAATTCCGGACTGAGGGCGCGCTGAAGGGTGGCGAGGATGGTGGCGGATTCGGCGGGCGCATCAAGGATGTTGCGGGCGCGCTCACGGCCCTGCTGGCGCATGCCTACGTTGACCACGGGCAGGGCAAAGGAGGCGGCCTCCATGATGCCGCTGGACGAGTTGCCCACCATGGCGTCGACTTGGCCGAGCAGGCTCCAATAGGTGACGGCGTCGAGGTTGACGAAGACGTGCGTGTGCGGACGAGTCTCGGCGAGTGCCTGCGTGCGTTCGATGAGCGCATAGCCGCCGGCGTCGGCGTTGGGGTAGACGAAGATGAGTTGGCCGGGAGCCTGGGCCAGCGCCGCGAACAGAGCGTCGGCTTCGGCGTTGGTGTCGCGCAGAATGGTGACCGGGTGCCAGGCGGCCAGCAGGACGGGCGGCGTGAGGGTGAGGCCGAGACGAGCTTCGAGACCGGTGCGGGTGAGGAGTTTTGATCGGCGCAGGTGGTCCAGCGACGGCGCTCCGGCACGGTGCACGCGTCGTGGCTCCTCGCCCATGGCGATGACACGGCGGCGTGCGGTCTCTGTCGATGTGAAGTGGATATGAGCCAGTTTGGTGAGGGCGTTGCGGACGTGGTCGTCGATTGCGCCCTGGCTTACTTCGCCGCCTTCGATGTGGGCGACGGGAATGCGCAGGGCCAGGGCGACGGAGGCAGGCGCCAGCATCTCATAGCGGTCGGCGATGAGCAGCAGCAGATCGGGACGCCAGGCGGTGAGTGCGTCGGCAAGGCCAAGGATGGCGAGGCCGATGGTCTTGGCCATGCCGGTATCGGTGTCGGAGCTGAGCAGGCACTAGATACGCGCCTTGATGGGAAAGCCGTCGCGCTCGATTTCCTGGATGGTGTTGCCGAACTCGGGCGAGAGATGCGGGCCAAGAGCGAAGACGCCAAGCTCGACTGCCGGGTTCGCGGCCAGCTCGCGCAGAGGCCAGTAGAGATGGCTATAGTCCGCGCGAGACGTGGTGACCACGCCCCTGCGCCGCCTGGTGCTGGTGGCTTCACTCATCGCGACGCTCGTGGGCTGTATTGTCCGGTCTGTGCGAGCAAGGACGGGCTCGGCGTGTAGCTGGGAACCAGTGTACGCAGCCGGAAGATCGCGGCAGCCAGGTCGCGGGAATCGAGTGCGGTACGCAGGGCGGCCAATTCGCTCTGCAATTGGCCGTCAGGTCGCAGCGGAGATTGAACGGAGAGCAGGCCGGCCTGGCTTGCGGGGCGCACGTTTTCGCTGGATGCCCACAGATGCTCTGTCTCTTTGTCGCCGGGACGGGGGTGGGTGAAGTCGATTGGAATGGTGCGGTTGGGCGCAAGCTGGCAGGCCATGAAGTGCGCCAGGTCGGCAATGAAGTGCGGCGCGGACAGGGCGGGAGCGAGAAGGATGGGAGGATCGGGTTCGGCCGCGGCAATCAGGAGCAGGTTGGCCGCTTCGTCGAGTGTGAGAAAGTAGCGCCGGGCCGCCGGGTCCGTCACGGTGAGCGGACCGTCCACAGCAATCTGGCGGGCAAAGACCTCGGCCACGCTGTCGCGCGAAGCCAGCACATTGCCGAGACGCAGAACGGTACCGCCGGAGGCCAGTACGATGTGCTCGGCGACGCGCTTGGTGGCGCCCATCACCGATGTCGGCTCAACGGCTTTGTCGGTGGAGAGCTGTACCACGCGGGCGCCGTGCGCTGATGCCGCATCGACAAGCGTCTGGGTTCCGAAGATGTTGTTGGCGATGGCTGCCAGCGGCTGCTGTTCCATGAGCGGAACGTGCTTGAAGGCGGCAGCGTGGAAGACGATGCGCGGCGTGTGCGCGGCAAAGATATGGTCGAGCAGGGCACGGTCGGCCACGCTGCCCAGGAAGGGCGCAGTGGACGCAGCGATACCGGCTTCGACCCATTTGCGCTGGAGCGTGTAGAGATGGCTCTCAGAGGACTCGAGCAGCACCAGTTTTGACGGAGCCAGCGCCGCGAGCCGCAGGGCCAGCGCCGAGCCGATGGACCCGCCCGCGCCGGTGATGAGAATCGGTTGCTGGTACAGCGCGTCGAGCACTTCCGGCGCGGGATACGGCAATTCCGGACGTGCCAGAAATGCGCGCCAGTCGAGACGTTCGAGGGACGGGATCACAGCAAAAGTATAAATTGCGAGGCAATTGCAGGTGTAGGCGAACCAGAGGCGAGCCTTTGGCCCAGAGCAGAACCGGAAGGCAGAGCGGCTTTTATTGCAGCGAATCGGTAGCAGGCTGGTCCTGACAGGGGACGGTCTGATACCAGGGCGCGTGGAGGCTGCCCGGATGCAGGCCGAGACAGATCTGGTCTCCTGGATTGGTTTCACCATACTCCCGAGAAGAGACGCGCACCTGATTGGGCGTTTGAAACGGTCCCCACGGCTCAAGGCGGAGGTAATACGTTGTTGAACGGCCGCTTGAGATGTGCTTGTCGATGACCGTCACCGAGTAGATTTTTGCTGCTGAATTGTCGGGCAGCGTGTCTGCCACCTCAGCCAAACCGTAACTGTATAAGGCTACGAAGAAGAGCAGGCCGAAGAGCCTGCCGCGAACGGCGGAGACTTTGCGGGTTGAAGTGTAGAGCATTGCGCCGTAGGCGAGCGCGACCACCACGATAATGAGCAACAATGGCTGGATTGAGACAAGTTCGAACCCGTGAATACGGAGAATGAATCCGAAGCTGGCCACCATCAAAGCAAAACTCATCTCGGCGCGGGGATCGGATTTCGGCTTGAAGATGGCGTAGAGCAGAGGCGACCGCTGCACCAGGAACAGCACCGCCACTGGCACCAATGCAAGAACCAGCGCAGAGGGCAACTGAAGCGCGGACGGCCCAAAGTTCAACCCTATCGCAGTTGTAACGGCGACGATGAGCGAGAAGATGCTCCAGGTTTTGGCCGTGGCCAGGGCATCGAGACGCTCCTGTGGGGTGGCTCCAAGGTCTTCCTGGCGCGATATTTCATCGAGCAGCGCCTCGCGATCGTGCTTGTCCAGGTCAGTGAGTTGCTGGAGCCACGCGCGGTAGTCGTCATCGGTGGCAAAACCCTGGGAGATGGCGATGGTTCCGCGGCCCTCTTTGAGGCAAAGATACGTATAGGTTCCGTTACGAGAGCTGGCGATGCGGAAGCCTTCAATCTCGCGTAGGTCGGCGGTGCGCTCCTTGAAGGCGTAGCGGACTTCAATGCGCGTTCCATCGATGACCAGGCGCGAGCGCAGCGCCAGGGTAAACATGTAAATTCCGGCTGCCGCCAGAAGGATGGTCATCATCGGGCCCATGCCCGAAAAACGATCCGGAGAGGGAGCGGTATTTGAGAGGGAGTGGAAGAGGAATCCGCCGGCAAAAAACACCAGCCCCACGAAGAGGTAAAGTCCTCGCTGCGTTCCCTTTAATCGGTACTCGTGGCGGGCCGTGTTCCCTTGTAGTGTCGGGTACATCGCGGATCCTCTCCCCGCCTTTTTACCACAAGATAAGTGGTTGCGCCGCATTTGACTTGAATGCCCGCAAACCTCGCCGATGCATCCCACCTGCCTGCTCGCATACACTGAATGGTTCCGCGGTTTTTGGGGGTTGCAGGACATAGCCGCGTTGGAGAAAAAGTTGGGGAAGAGACGGATGCGAATTGGCGGGCGCGTAGCCCTCGTTTTTCTTGTGGCAGCGGCTGCGATGGCAGGAGCAGAGACGCACTACGACGCGGAGGCGATCCGGCTGAACAACCGCGGCGTGGCATTGATGGGCCAGCAGTTCACCGAACGGGCCGAGCAGAGCTTTGCCGGGGCGTTCAAGAAAGATCCTAAACTGGCGCAGGCCGCCATCAACGAGGGCATCGCGTTGATGACTCTGCAAAAGCTGCCCGAGGCCAAGAAGGCCTTGCGGGAAGCGCTTGCCCTGGACCCCGGCAACCCTCAGGCGTGGTACAACCTGGGTTTGGCACAGCACTCTGACAACGAGGTGGACGCAGCGCTGGCCAGCTTTCAGCAAGCGGTGAAACTCGATCCCCGGGATGTGGACTCCTACTACTTTCAGGGCGTCTGCTACCAGGAGATGAAGCAGTTCGAAAAGGCTATCGAAGTTCTGAAACAGGCGCTCGCCATCAACCCGCTGCACGCCTCGTCGGAGTTCGCCATGGCGCGCGCATTGCAGCGCTCAGGTCACACCGCAGAGGCGAGGGAGCACTTCAAGCTCTTCCAGCACATGACCGGCACCAAGATTTCCGCGGCCATCGGGCTGGCCTACGGCGAGCAGGGACATTTCTCGACGGTGACGCCGGTCGAGGAGCCACAGGCGGTCCAGCAAGCCATGATTCCGGTGAAGCTGGAGGCGCAGCCGATGATCGGTGGCAAGGGCTACGCGGGCGAGACGGGCGGCGCGTGCATGATGGACGTGACCGGATCGGGCAGCATGGACCTGGTAGTGATGCAGTCGGGAGCGCAGGCCATTGGTGTGTTGCACCGGCGCAGCGATGGCAGCTTTGAAGAACTGGACGCGGCGGCAGCGGGGCTGAAGGCTCAAGGGCACGCGGTGGCCTGTGCCGTAGGTGACTATGACAGCGACAACCTGAATGATTTGGCCGTGGCGCTGGACGACGGTGTGCGTCTGTTCCGCAATCTCGGCAAAGGGAAGTTTCAGGATGTAACGGCAGAGGCTGGGCTCGCGCCGCGCAACCATCCTTCCGGTATCACGTTTGTGGATTACGACCATGATGGCGACCTTGACCTGCTGGTGACCGGGGCGCCTATCAAGGCTGGTGATGAATCAAACGTGCTGTGGCGCAACAACGGTAACAAGACCTTCACGGAATGGACGGGGCCAACAGGGCTGGAAGGCAGCGGCAAGACGGCGGCTGCGATTTTGACGGATTTCAACAACGATCGCGCTGTGGACCTGGCAGTGACCGGCGACAGCGCTTCGCCCGTGATGTACGTGAACCCGCGCGAGGGCAAATACCCCACGCAGCCGGTGTATGACGAAAAGCTTCCGCCCAGCGTGGGCATTGCCGTGCTCGACTACAACAAGGACGGCTGGATGGACATTGCCGTCACGCACGCCGGTGCGCCGGGACTGACGCTGTGGCGCAACGTTGCGGGGCCAAACAATGTGGGCCGGCGTTTTGAGCGCGTGGAACTGCCCCTGCACGGTGCCCTGCGTGGATGGGGCGTGACGCCGGTGGACATCGACAACGACGGATGGATCGATCTGGCGGCGATTGTGGACACCAAGGCCGGTCCGCGCGTGATTGTGCTGCGCAATCGCGGCAACGGCAGCTTTGAGGATGTGAGCCATGCGCTGGGGCTGGACCGCGTGAAGCTGGAGTCGCCGCGCGGGCTCATGGCCGTCGATATGGACGGCGACGGTGCTGCGGACCTGGTCGTAACGCAGTTGAATGCGCCGCCGGTGCTGCTGCGCAATGTGGGCGCGAACAAGAACCACTTTGTGCGCCTTGATCTATCAGGCTATGCGGACAACAAGACCGCGCTCGGAGTGAAGGTGGAAATCTTTTCGAGCGGTCAGTGGCAGAAGTGGGAACTGGCAGGCGCCTCGGGGTACCAGACGCAGGGACCGCCGCAACTACTGGTTGGGCTGGGCAAGGCCGAGAGCATTGATTTGCTGCGCATTTTGTGGCCCACCGGTGTGCTGCAGGATGAGATCGATTTGCCGCACACGCAGGTAATTGCCATGAAGGAGGCCGACCGCCGCGGCAGTTCATGTCCTGTGCTGTTCGCGTGGAACGGGCACAAATACAAGTTGGTGACGGACGTGATTGGTGCAGCGGTGGTGGGGCACTGGTTTACGCCCACGCGGCGCAATACGCCCAACCCCGGCGAGTGGATCAAGGTGGACGGTGGAGAGATTGCGCCCGTGGATGGCAAGTTGAGCCTGCGCTTTATCGAGCCGATGGAGGAGGTCAACTACATCGATCAGTTGCGATTGGTGGCCGTGGATCATCCGGAAAATGTCGAGGTCAATCCAGATGAGCGGTTCCTGGACGATCCGCCATTTGCCTCGGGCCGCGTGGTAGCTTCGGCGGGTACGCGGCTGCCGGCGGGCGCGTGGGATGGCGAGGGCCGCGACGTGCTCGATCAGGTGAGCCGCCGCGATCACCAGTTCGCCAGCGGTTTTACGCCGCTACCCTATGACGGCTTCGCCAACCAGCACGCACTCACGCTGGACCTGGGCGAAGTGCAGCCAGGAGCGCCACTGCGGTTGCTGATGACCGGCTACGTGAACTACTTTAGCGCGACGTCGCTCTATGCCGCGTGGCAGGCGGGGGTGAAACCGATTTCGCCGTATGTCGAGGCGCAACTCGCAAACGGCACATGGCAGCGCATACCCGGCGAAGCGGGCTTCCCGGCGGGCCTGGAGCGCACCATCGTGGTGGACCTGACAGGCAAGCTACCCGTGGGCACGCGGCGCATCCGGCTGGTGAGCAACCTTGAGATTTATTGGGACCAGGTGCTCATTGATAACCATGCCCAGGGCGAGGCGCGTACTGCGGAGGTGCCGCTGGCGCTGGCGACCGAACAATTCCGCGGATACCCGAAGCAGATTGACGGCGTGAGCCCCGGAGACCTGGACTACGACTACAACCGCGTGAGCCTGACCGGGCCGTTCCAGCATCAGCGTGGCAACTACACACGTCTTGGCGATGTGACCGCGCTGGTGCAGGGCATCGACGATCGCTACGCCATTTTTGGCAGCGGCGAGGAGATTGCCGCGGAGTTCGACGTGAGCAGGCTGCCGGCGTTGCCTGCGCACTGGAAGCGCGACTACTTCTTCTATGCCAATGGATACGTGAAGGACATGGACTGGTGGGATGCGTCGCCGTTCACCGTAGCGCAACTGCCGTTCCACAAGATGAGCACGTATCCGTATCCGGCGAGCGAAAAGTTCCCGGACGATGCGGACGCGCTTGCCTACCAATTGAACTGGAACGACCGTTTCGACTCGGGTGAGCCGGTGCGTTCGTACCGCTTCGATTACCAGATTCTGCCATCGTCCCCCAAGGACGACGGGGCGTCTGCGCCCAGCGTGGCAGATCGGCCATGACGGTGGGCGGACGCCGCTTGCGCGGCACGTGGGGTTGCCATGAGTGAACTGATATTGAAGCCGGCGGTGCGACAACTGGAACTGCTGCGCTCGGGCGAGATTTCAGTGCTTGAACTGGCCGAGGCGCATATTGCCCAGATTGAGCGTCTGAACCCCAATCTGAACGCATTCGCCGACTTTGATGCAGAGCGTGTGCGGGCCGAGGCTCGGCGGCTTAGTGAGGCGCCAGAACCACACGGTCCGCTGCATGGATTGCCCGTCACGGTGAAGTCGTCGATCGCGACAGCAGGGTACCGCTGCGAGATCGGCAGCCTTCTGCACAAAGGCGAGGTCCCGCACGAAGATGCCGTGGTGGTTGGGCGGCTGCGCACGGCGGGAGCGTTGATTCTGGGCACCACCAACTGCCCTGAGTTCCTGATGGCCTACGAGACGGCGAACCTGCTGCACGGGCGCACGCATAACCCGTGGGCCCTGGCCCGCACGCCGGGGGGATCGCGCGGGGGCGAGTCGGCGGCCCTCG
>VFSW01001512.1_pt1 | contig 35486 bp, 30 predicted proteins | sample 5358111 | NCBI WGS metagenome assembly VFSW01 (sample SAMN11554181, study PRJNA540505) | mine drainage metagenome | isolation source: sediment from site ElyBrook_90M | place: USA: Ely Copper Mine, Vershire, VT | collected 2017 | reverse complement strand
TGGTAGTAGGCAAGCGGAAAAAGCGATAGCAGCGATCACCGCAGCCGAACCGGTGAGTATTGCAGGACTATAGGCGGGCACATGAAACAGAACTGCCCGTATGGCTTGGCTGGTTATCCAGGCTCCAATCAACCCCAAAATCGTGCCGGCGGCCAGAAGGCGCAATGCGAGCCATAGGAACTGGCCCCCAATCTGTCCCGGCCGCGCTCCCAGTGCCATGCGCAGGCCGATCTCGCGGCGGCGCTGTGACACGGCGTAACTCAAAACACCGTAAGTTCCGATGGCAATCAGCAGCAGCGCGATCCCGGAGAAGGCGACGGCGAGCATCACCGGTGAGCGCCGCGCCACGAGGCTATCGGCGATGCGATCGTCCATGGTTTGAAGGTCTGCCACCGCCAACTCGGGGTCGATTTGACGGGCTGCCCTGCGGAGCGCCGCCTCCAGGGAGTCCGGCTGGGCGCTTCCGCGCATGGCCACGAAGAGATTGCTCTCGGGGCGATAGATGTAGGGGTAATAGACTGCGCCCTGGGCTACGTCCTCAGTGAGACTGGATTGTTTGACGTTGCCCACCACGCCTACTACGGTGAAGGCCTCGGCATCGGAACCCGCGTCGACGCCCTGGAACAGGCGATGACCTAGAGCGCTGCCGGTCGGCCAGTTGTACAGCGCAAAATCCCGATCAACCACACACACGCGCTCTCCCCGTCTTGAATCCTCGCTGGTCAGGAACCGCCCCTCTTGCAGTGAAAAACCCATTGCGCGGAAGTAGGCGCCGGCCACGCCATAGGAGTAGTTCGACCGAACCGACTCCCCGGGCCGGAGAACATGGCCCACCACCGTAGCAGCGCTCTTGCCGCTGGAACCGCTAAAGGGAATATTGGTTGCCACGCCGACGGACAGCACTCCTGGCTGATGGCCGAGTTCGTCCCCCAGTTTTTCCGTGAAGGCAAGGGCGGCTCCCGGCGAGGGATAGGCGCTTCCCACGAGCGATATCTGCCCCGCAATAACGCGATCGGACTGAAAGCCCGGAGACACGTCCATAGCGCGCTTGAGGCTCAAGCCGAGCAGCCCTGTCCCTGTCAACAGAACGAACGCAAGCGCAATCTGAGCAATCACGAAGCTGTGCCGAACGGTTTGCGCCGCGCGGCCCGCCGTTCCGCCACGAGATTCGGATTGCAGCCCGCCAGACGGCCGCAGTCGCATACTGAACCAAGCGATTGGTGCCGCGAGCGCGACGCCCAGGAAGACGGCCATCCCGAAAGCGACCATTGCCACCCGGGCATCGAATTGTATGTCAGTCCCAAGCGGCAAACGATTCGCGCCCAGGGCTGCCACCAGTCGAACGCCGCCAGCTCCCAGGGCGAGAGCGAACACTCCTCCCGTCAGAGTCAGCAGAGTAGTCTCGACGACGGCTTCGGCCACCACGTGCTTCCAGCCCGCGCCGAGCGCTTGCCGGACGGCGATCTCCTTCGACCGACCACTGGCGCGAATCAGAAGCAGATTCACGAGATTGACGGCGCCGATTGCGAGAAGCGCTAGTACGCCGGCCTGGAGCAGCAGCAGAGTGGGACGAATTGTCGCCACCTGGTCGGCATGGAGCGACGTCACGACCGTACGAAAGCCGGCGTCAGCCATCATCTTGGCTTTGGGATCATCCCGCTCCAATGCCGCGTTCTGGGCGTCAATCTGCGACTGCGCCTGCGCCAGAGTCGCTCCCGGTTTGAGCCGGGCAATCATTTGGATGACATTCCCTCCCGAGTGCCGCTCCGACGGTAAGCGGTTTTCCAGGCGCGATGCAAGGGGGAAGTACAACTGAGCCTTGGAGGAGAGAAAGCGGAAGCCGGGAGGCAGGACGCCGACAACGCTCCTCAGACCGCCGTCAGCCCGGATCTTTCGCCCAATCACGTACGGGTCGGCGTTGAAATGGTCTCTCCAATACGCATCCGTCACGATTGTGACATCGTCCGTCTGATATGTGGTCTCCACGTCGGTGAAAGTCCTTCCCAGGACAGGAGCCGCGCCGAGGGTGGTAAAAAAATCGGGAGATACCGCCATTATCGGCTTGCGCTCAGCCGAGTCGGCCTCGCCCACGATCGAAGTGCCATAGCGGTAGATCGAAAGCGAGCGGAAGGCGGGAATCCGGCCCCGGCGTTCGTAATAGTTGGTCACCGAAGACCCGTCGCGTTCCACACCTGCTTTCGGATAAGTGTTATATAGCGTCGCCAATTCGCCGGTGTTGGCAAAGGGCAGCGGGCGGATCAAAATGGCATCGATCACAGCAAATATGGTGAGATTCGCTCCCAGACAAAGGGCGAGGGTGAGCAGGGCGGTGGCCGTGAAGCCAGGGGACTTTCGGAGTGACCGAAAGGAGTAGCGGAGTTCCCTCACAAGCTCATCGAACAGGTTAAGACCGCGCGCCTCCCGGCAGTCCCCTCTGACTGCGTCAAGGGCGCCGAACTCCATTCGGGCGCGGCGCAGCGACTCATCCCGAGGGACGCCGGAGCGCGTCAGGTCTTCCGCGTATTGCGCAATGTGGGAGCCCAGTTCCTCGTTCATGGCGGCTTCAAAATCACGCCGCGAAGTCAGCACCCGAAAGAGAGAACGAACGCGCTGAAACATCTCAAACCTCGTCGGACGTTGTGTTCAGGGCCGCGGCAATGGCGGCAGCCAGCCGGTTCCAGCCGGCGGTCTCCTCGCGAAGGCGGCGCCGTCCGGCGGAGGTCAGGGTGTAGTATTTTGCCCGGCGGTTATTCTCGCTCTGCCCCCAATCGGCGGCGATCAGGCCCCGGTGCTCCAGCCGGTAGAGCGCCGGATACAAAGATCCTTGCGGAATTTCAAGCGCATCGCCGGAGATCTGCCGTATGCGGAGCAATACGCCGTATCCATGCAGCGGCTTTAAGGAAACCGCCTTAAGGATCAGCATGTCCAGAGTGCCCGGAAGCAGGTCTGCAGTCTTGCCCACTAAATTCGGCTCCTAGCCTGCCTAGGAGTATACACTCAACTCTCCTAGTTTGGCAAGGAGAGAGATTTCGCTGTGGAGCGCGGATTTTCGGGACACGCCGTAGCGTTTACCTGACCTTGGCGCACGAGTCGGTCCCGCGGAACTTGGCCGCAATGATCGTTTAGAAATATCGAACTCTGAGCCACTCAGGTCATTGTCTACGCAGCTATGCGAACCGAGCTTCCCGCCGCCGTTTCGATGTATCAATGACCCACAGATTCCTCTGACGAGGCTAAATTTCTAACCTCTCCGGGGGGATGACATATGCGTTGCATTCTTACGCGCTGTCGATCCGCCGCGAACATCCCGGGCTTTCCACATAACATTGGACTCAGCGAATTCGGTCGGCGTATTCTCATTGGCGGAGAGACTCCAGGAGGCTGCGGGAAGCAACGTGGACACCACCTTCAACGCCAAGCTCGAAGAAATCGTCGATCGCGTTGCGGCCTTGATCGCAGCGCGACTCGAGGCGAGAATCGCATCGCCTGGCGGGAAAGGAAAGGTCACTCCGCGACTGCTCACGGTGAAAGAGGCTGCTGCGTACGTCGGCCGCACGGAGCAGGCCGTCCAGCACTTAATTCATCGTAAGGAACTCGTGGTCGTTCGCCGTGGCCGCCGCGTCCATCTGGATCGCGCCGACCTAGACCGCTGGATCGACGGGAACAAGTGTTGAATCCTGCTTGCCATCGCGTTCCGATGAGGCTGCGTGACGACGGACCATTTCCTTTGCGGACTTGATATCGTCGATATCCACGATGTTGTAGCGCCGCTCCATCGAATCCGTTCTGTGGCCGGAAATGCGCATTCGTACCACCTGAGGCACGCCGGCTCGCCGAAGATTCCGAACCGCCGTCCGGCGCAGGTCGTGGAACTTCAAGTCCGGCACGCCGGCCGTCGTGCACGCGGTTTTCCAGGCGCCGCGAAATTCTTTTATCGGAACCCCGTCCCGATGAAATACGCGCTGGCAGCCCTCGGCATTGTCCCTCGACCAAGCAAGCCACGTCTTCATGTCCCCATCGAAGATCGGCACTGCCCGCGTGTGCCCGTTCTTGGTTTCCCCGGCGCGCAACGTGATGAACTCCTGCCGCCAGTCGACTTGGTCCCACTCGATCGCCAGCAACTCTCCCAGACGGATGCCCGTAAAATACGCCGTCACGAACAGCGGCTTAAGGTAATCGGGGAGCGCGTCGCGCAGCCGGGAATACTGTTCGTCGGTCAAGAACCCTTGCCGAACATTCGTCTCGGCGACCATCGGGAAGTAGGGCATGTTCCGAACCTTGGGCGGAGTACATTTGCGCCCCAGGTTGAAAGCGATCCGGAGCAGGGACAACTCACGATTGCAGGTTGCCTCGGATCGACCCTCCGCCGTCCGCTTTCGGCGATATTCCTTCAGCTTTTCGGTGGTGAGCGCCTCAGCCTTGAGATGGCCAAAAAACGGCCGAAGGTTCGACTCGATCACGAGCCGCCAAATCTTCGCCGTGGAAACCTTCGCGTTCGCCTCGGCGTGCTCGAGTAGATCATCGAGGAGTTGGCCGCAGGTGGTCCGCTCGACAGCGACGTTGCCAACCTCGCCTCGCACCTTGCGCCCAAGAATCTCATCTCGCAACCGGCGGGCATCCCGGACGTCCGAGGAATGCGACGACTTCTGGTACTGTTTCCCGTCGATCCAATACGAGACGTACCAAATGTCGCCCCGCTTGCGAAGGGTCCCGACCCCGTAGTGGCGTCCCATGCCAGGAGATTACCACAAAACCGTACCAAAAACCGTACCAGTAAAACAAACAGCCATCCGCCTCGGTAGGGCGAATGGCCGTAAGCTGTTGATTATACTTGGTGCGGAGAGGGGGACTTGAACCCCCACGGGATTACTCCCGCTAGCACCTCAAGCTAGTGCGTCTGCCAATTCCGCCACCTCCGCGTGACGTAAACTCTGCCTTACTTCTTGCCCGGGACGACCGGGACCGGAACCGGCCTGGCGTTGCCGCCTTCAGGAGTGACGGTCACGTTGCCCAGCGGCTTGCCCGGTTGGACGGGGGCCGGCGCGGCGGGCACTGTCTTTGTCGCCGTCGCTTTGGTCCGGTCCAGCACGCTTCGGTCGCCGCTGCTTCCCGCGTTGCGATTCGCAAGGATCGCCAGCGTCAGCGACGTGACCATGAACAACGCCGCCGCCAGCGTGGTTGCCTTCGAGAGCACCGTCGCCGAGCCGCGAGGCCCGAACGCGGTCTGCGAGCCCATGCCGCCAAAGGCGCCGGCGAGGTCCGCCGCTTGTCCGCTCTGCAACAGCACCACAATCACGAGAAAGAAGCAGACCACAATGTGGATGATCGTAAAGAAAACCGTCAGCATGCTAATCCTTCACGCTGGCGCAAACTTCCCTCAACGCGCCCGGCCGGCGCACACACGAATCTTTTCGAGGGCTTTCCTTAGTATAAATCAGCCGGGCTGCTGCCTGCTCGGAAGCGCCCCTCACTGGGTGCGCGGCATAGGAATGGTAATTCGTCCGGATTCCTTTTTTGTAGCGGTAGGCTGAGTGTTCATGTACACGCAGTATCAGGAGGCTGCCCCTATGCCAAATTTTCTGCAGGAACTGGACGCCAAGCGCTCCAAGATCCTCCGTCAGCTCACTCCCTTCGGCGATCCGCGTCTGGGTTCGATCTGTGCTGTCCCTCGCCGCTGCGGAAAACCCACTTGCCCCTGCGCCAAACCCCACGATCCGGGACACGATCCCCAAATTCGACTGACCCGCAGAGTCGACGGGAAAACCGTTGCCGAATTGTTTCCTTGTCCCGCCGCCTGGCGGAAGGCACAGTCGGAAATCGATGAGTATCATCGCTTCCATAAACTGAGCACGGAGCGGATGACGGTCAACGAGAAGATCTGCCAGCATCGGCCGCTGGAGTCGGAAAGCAGCCCATGGACACCTGAAGAAAAAAACGGCTGCTGCCGTCCTTGAGGAGGTCGCCCGCAAAGTAGGTCAGTGGCTGCAGGTCCTGTTCAACGGCCGGCGCAAGACGGGGCGTATGGACATGGAAGCCAGTGAATGATGACGCGTTCGGCCATGCATCAGGCCGGAGCCGCATGCCTCACTCAACTACTGCACTTCCCCGTTCCGCCTGCTGAGCAACGGACGCTGCCTTACTCTTGCGGCCATACCGCTCACTACCAGGAGTTACGTTCCAAACCCGTTCTCACGGCGGTCGGCAGCGTGGAAGTCTCGCGTCCCTACTCCTATGTGCGCACCGCCACAACGGCCAGTTCCCGGCCGATGTCGAACTGGACATCGAGAACACGGAGTTCTCTCCCGGAGTGCGCCGCATGCAAGCCACGGTGGGCCAGGATGCCCCTTTTGAGCACCGTCGCCAGCAAATGAAAGTCCTGGCCGGATTGGAAGTGACCACCAAATCGGCAGAGCGTTCGGCGGAGACCATTGGGGCCGATATCGCTCAAGGGGAGCAGTAGGAGATGCAGCGGGCTATGCAGTTAGATCTGCCAATCGTGTTGGGCAAACCGGTTCCGATCTTGTCTGTACAAATGGACGGAACCGGAGTGCCGGTGGTGAACAAAGAAACGGACGGACGGATGGGCAAGACGGAAGGCCAGCCATCCCACACCCGTGAAGTCAAGTTGGGATGCGTCTTCGCCCAGACCGCCTGGGACGAGGAGGGTTTCCCCATCCGCGACCCGGATTCCACAACCTATACCGTCGCCATCGAGACCGCCGCAGAGTTCGGCAAACGAATTTACCTGGAAGCGCGGTTGGAGCTGCGCCGAAAAGAGGGTGGTCATGAGCGACGGGGCCGAATGGATCTGGAACCTCGCGGAACAGCATTTTCCGGGTGCGGTTCAGATTGTCGATCTGTACCACGCGCGCCAGCACCTCTGGGACTTAGCCCGCAGGTTGCATCGTAATGACGAGGTGAATCAGAAGGCTTGGATGAAGCTCCATCAGCGGCGCCTGCTCGACCACCTCAAAATCGAAAAGCTCGTAGAGGCGCTTCGTTCCCTTGTCTCCACCAGTCCCGATGTGGTCGAGAAAATCCGAACCGAGACCGAATACTTCCAGAGAGACGCAGCGCGGATGCGCTATCCCAAATTCCGACGTCAGCACCTCTTTGTCGGCTCGGGTGTGATCGAGGCTTCCTGCAAAACCGCAATCGGTTCCCGCCTCAAGCAGTCAGCATGTGCTGGACTTTGCGTGGAGCCAACTCCATCATTGCCCTCCGATGCTGTCACCTTAGCGGCCAGTTTGAGGGCTACTGAGAGGCGCGCCGGGTTGCCTAACCTCCACTTCTTAGGTCGCATACCCCCCTCATGTAACGGACCGCGATATTCACCGCCGCCATTGCCGAATTCGTCCCCCGTCATTCCAGTCGAGGTCTTTCCCCTCATCCCAGGAAGTGTTGTTGGGAACGGCACAGAGCCGTCAAGGGCGCGTTCGCTGTTGGCGCGGCGAAGCGGGCACTTGACGGCGAGGACCGTTCCGAGACAATCGGGCAAGAGGGGAAAGACTGTGCCCGGTTAGCCGGAGAATAGTCTGACCCGAACACGGCGAATATCGCGCTCCGTTACACCCTCACTTGGCCGCGAGGCTCGCGCCGGCGGGGATGGCGAACTCGATCCGCGGGAAGGCGAACTTGCGGCCTGCCTCGTCGATTAAGTTCACCTGGCAGACGTATCTCCCGGCGGGCAGGCCCTTCAGTGGAAGCTGAAAGCGAACCGGCAGCACGTTCTCACGATCTCCCTCGGGGCGGCTCAGATGCACCGCCGGTGTTTCGCTCACCTTGCTTGTACCGCGATAAAGCGCGAGACTCGCCGCGACGCTGACCATGGGGAGCACGTCGCCGTTCGAGGATTGCGGGTGAGTTGGGTCATAGACTTCGAGGTAGGCAATCAGGGTCTGGCCGTTGCGGAACACGCGCGTGACGTTGGGCACGAGTTTCCGGCCCTGGCTGTCAATGAGCGGGTCCTGACCGAGAACCTTCTTGCCATTTTTGACCGTGGCGATCTGCTCCTTGAGGGCCTGCTCCTGGTTGCTCAGAATCAGTGAGCTGACACGCATCGCGCCGCCGGAGCTGAGGTCCGGAACGATGAAGGGTGCGGTGAAGGTGCCGATTTTCCCCTCGCCGTTTTCGCGCGCCACGAACTGGATGCGATACTTGCCGGGCGTGAGCGTGAAGCCGGTGTCGTATTGGATTTGGCTGCGCGTCACCTGGCCGGCGGTGACCGCGTCGAGCTTGAGCGGGATCGAGTCGCGAACCGCGGTCACCGGCTTGCCGGAGGGATCGCTCACTTGGGCGATGAAGTCGAGTGCGGTGGCTTGGTGCGCCCCCTTCCCGCGAAACTCCAGCGCGGAGCCGGGAATTTTGACGGACACGGGCACGAAGTACTTCGAGCGCGCCAAGCGGAAGTAATCCACTTCGACGGCGATAGGCAGGTCCGTCACGGGGTTCTTACTCTCGATCGCCTGCTGCAGCAGCGACTCTTTGTCCGCACTGTTCATCCGCGCGAAGGTGGTGGAAGCGTAGTAGCCCTTGCGGTAGTCGAGTCGCGCGCGAAGGCTGGCCGACCGCGGCGCCAGGCGCACCTCGATGCGGCGGTAGCGTCCGTCTTCGGCCTTGTTCGTGCTGACGTAGCTGAGCGTGTAGTAGCTCGCGATGTCCTGCTGTACCTGTCGGATGCCAAGCGTGAGGTCGTTGGAGTCGAGCAAGGCCTTGCCGCCGGTGTCGGAGGCGAGCGTGAACAGCGTCTCCTGCTGGTTTTGAAAACTGTCTTGCAGCGACTTCTGCCCCGCGCCGCTATAGAGCTTGTTGCCCACCGCCCCCGTTTGGCTCGCGTCGCCCCCGGGGGCGCTGGCCACCAGGCCGCGTGCGTCGCTCGGGTAAAACGCCCCGTTGGCGCGGACCGCGGTGTTGATGGTCGCCTCAAGCTGGCTTTGATTGTCGAGGCCCGTCTTCTCGACGCCGCTCGAAATGTAAACGAGCGCCTTCTTCTCCGGATAGGCGGCGAGCGAGCGGGCGGCGTCCTGCAGCGCGGAGAGTTTGCGGTCGGTATTGAAGATGTTGAACTCGGTCTCATCGGCGGTGAACATGCCGCTCTGGTCCTGCGCGTCGGCGCCGGTGTCGCCCATCGAGGCGAGCTCGCTCGAATCGCCGATACGCAGCTTGTGGATCGATGCGATGAGCGCCTCTCGATCGGAGGTGAATTCCTGTACGGTGTCAAGGCTGCTCGACAATACTTCGATCGAGACCAGGTCGCTCGAAGTCATCTGCGTGTTGAGGAATCGGATGGCGGCGTCTTCGGCGCGGAACTGCTCGGACGGCTGCATCGAGGAAAAATCGAAGAACAGGACGAGGAGGCGATGGTCCCGCGCCTGGTGGATGTCGAGCTTCGGCTTGGGAGGTGTCTGCGGCTTCGGCGACGCGCGGGACTTGAGGGTGGGCTGCTCCAGGGGAGGAAGCGTGTCGTTGGCCAGGCGCTGGAAGTCGCAGTTGAGGATCTGCTGCGGCTTGCCGTCTTCGAGGAGCACGAAATCGTCGCGCGTCAGGTTCGGCACCGGCTTGCCGTCGCGGCCGACGACGTTGACATTGACGTTGACCAGCGTGGTGGTGGCCTGAAATGACGCCTGCTGCGGTGCGCCGGGGCGGACGAGCAGCAGCGCGGCGAGCCAGACGGAAATTACTAGGGTGCGTCGTCGCATGGCGTTAGAACCGGAAGCGCATCACGGCCACGACGGTGCGCATCGAAGCGGCCTGTTCGGGAAGCCCATAGTTGGTCGCGTTCACCACCGTGTAGAGATTGAGGAAGCTGACCTGATTGAAGACGTTGTTGCCCTGCAGGCGCAGCTCGAGGCGGCGGCGCGATTCGCCGAACTGGAACGAGCGCCCGAAGTCGAGATTCACCGAGAGTGTGTCCGGGCCCGGGATGGTGTTGCGGCCCGCATTGCCGAACTGATTCGGCGGAGGGACGGTGAATGCCCCGAGGTTGAAGAAGCCGGGGCCGGAGCTGATACTCTCGCCCGTCGCTTCGGCGCGCCCGCTGCCTACGCCTCCGGTTTGCGCCAGCTGTGCGGTGTTGCCCAAAACGCGCGCGGTGAGCGGAAGCCCGGAGGCCGCGGCAAGGGCAGCGCCAAGCTGCCAGCCGCCGAGCAGCCTTGCCGCGAAGCCATGCGGTGCGAAGCGCGACCCGTCGCGGCCCACCGGTGAGGTGAGGACACCGTTCAAATTCAGCGTGTGCCGCTGGTCGAAGCTCGACAAGCCGCGCTCGGCCGCCAGATCCAGCCAGTTCTGCGCGACCGTGTTGCCCGCGCCGCCGAAGGTGGAGGAATCGTCGATCGATTTCGAGTACTGATAATACGCGCTGAAGGAGAAACCGCGGCGGAAGCGCTGCGTGGCGCGCACGTGGAGCGCATGAAATATCGAATTGCCGATGGATTGATTGTAGGTGTAGCCGAGCGCATTGCCGAGCAGTAGCCGCTCGGAGGCCGACAGGGACGGTCCTTGGTTGGGAACGGTCTGCAGCGCGAGATCCGTGCCTTTGGTTCCAACATAACCCACATCGACGAAGAAGCCCTTGGGCAGTTCCTTCTGGACGGTGAAGTTCCAGGTCTGGGCGTAGGGCGTGCGGAAGTTCTTGTCCACCGCGTACGTGTTAGTCACCTTCCCCTCGGTCACGGGAAGAAAGCCGGTGGCGAGCGTGAGTGAATTGTTGAGCGTGCTGAAGGCGTTCGCCGAGACAGCGAACGGCGGCTGTTGGTTGAGCTGGGTGGCGAAGGGAATGTAGGCTTGGCCGTTGTAGTAGAGGCCGTAGCCGATGCGGATGATCGTCGACTGCTTGCCCCACGGCGCTTTCCAGGCCAGGCCCACGCGCGGGCCGAAATTGTTGTAGTCCGGGTTGATCAGCCCGGCGGGAAACGCGCCCGTGTACGGCCCGACTGCGTCCGGCGTGACGGGGGCGACGGCGGTGAAGCCCGGCGCGATGTCGAGGTTCACGATGCGGTTGTATTTTTCCGAGTAGGGTGAGAAGTACTCGTAACGGAGGCCGAGATCGAGCGTCAGATTCGCGTTTACTTTCCAATCGTCCATGGCGAAACCGCTCCAAACATTTTCACGGAAGTATGTAGTGGTGTCGCCGAAGCGAACCGAGGCCGATTCGGGAAGTCCGAAAAGGAAGTCGGCGAAGTCGAAGCCTGAGCCCGGAACCGGGTTGCCGTTCGCGGTGAAGGCGCTGGTGGCGAAGCCGGTGAAGTTCATCGTGCCTCGGCCGTTGATGTCGGTGAGGTAGTTCAAATCGTTACGGGTGAACTGCACGCCGAGCGTCACGGTGTGGGGGCCGCTCGAATAGATCACGCTCTCTGAGCCGCTCTGGCTTTGGTTGCGGGTGAGCAGCGGGTTGCCGTCGGACAAAGCACCGAAGTTGGTGAAGTTCAGCGTCGGAGGCCCGTAGTTCAGTGGATTGGTGGAGGTACCGGCGATACCGAGTTCGGAGGCCACGTTCCCGCCGCTGGCAAAGAACGGCGTGGCCTGATTCGTGTTGCGGTTGAACGTCACGATGGCGTTGTTGATCACGCGCGTCGAGATCGTGCGCGTCCAGGTGAGATCGTTGCGGAAGCCCATGCCGTTGGTCGCGTCGGTGAAGGCGAACGGTTGGATCGTGTTGCCGTCCCGATGCTGGTAGTTGAGGTGATAGGCAAGGCGGTCCTTCGAGGTGATGTTGCGCTGGATACGGGCGTTGAGGTTATCGTTGTTCGCGGCGGCCGCGGCCTGCAACTCGTAGTTATTTACGGTGCCGGGCTGATTGGGCAGAGGAATGTAGCCCAGCAGCCCTTGCGAGATGGCGCTGATGCGCGAGGCGGAGATCACGTTGCCGGGAAGCGGTACGTGCGTGTTGGGGTCGTAGAGTTGCACGGGCAATCCCAGCGAGGCGCCCGCCGATTGCAACGCGCCGGCGAAATTCCCCGCGCGTTCGGCCGCCGTTGGCACCGTTTCGACAAAGGCGTCCGGGTTGCGCCCGCGGATGGCGAAATACTGAACGAAGAAAAACGTCTTCGAGTCGTTGACGATTTTCGGAATCATGAGTGGACCGCCGAGGACGAAACCGTACCGCGCCTGCGCGTAGGCAGGCTGCGCGATGTTCTGGCCGGTGAAAGAGTAGGGCTTTGCGTTCAGCGCCGAATTCTGGAGCGTGGCGAACGCCATTCCGTGGATCTGCGTGGGTCGGCGCCGATTGCCAAACTGGGGCCGCGCTCCCGGAGGTCCGCCGCGCCTCGGCCCCCCGCGTCCGCCTCCGAAGCCGCCTGGCCCGCCGCCGAATCCTCCTCTTCCGCCGAAGCCGCCGCCTGGCCCTCCACCGGGACCGCCGCCACCGGGAGCCCCGAAGCCCGGAGCATTGGCCGCTACCTGCGCGCCGGCATCCATCCCCATGCCCGGTCCAAAGCCCGCGCCTGGCGGAGGTCCAAAGCCCACATCCGGCGCCGCGTTGGCTTGCAGGCCCGGGCTGAGGCTTCCACCCACCAGGAACGCTTCGTTGCTATTGGCCGGCGCTGCTGCGGCAGGGCTTGTGGGCGCCGCGTCCGCGCCGGCGGCACTCATTGCCGACTGAATCTGGGTGTCGAGCGAATTCGCGTTCTGGCTCGCAGCCCGCTGCGCGAGGGCAGTGATGCGCCGCATCGCCTCTGATTCGCGAAGCTTCAGATCGAAGTTCCACTCACGGTTCGAACTCGGCACGGCGACGCCGTGGTGCTGTGATTCGAAGCCGAACATGGTCACGTTGATTGTCCAGCCGCCGGCAGCGATGTTGGGAAACGCGTAGCGGCCGTCGGAGTCCGTAATCGCCGTGAGCGTTGTGCCGTTCTGCACCGCAGTTACGGTTGCGCCGGGAATCGGCTGGCCGCCCGAGCGCACCACGCCGCTCTGTGCCCGTGCCGCCGCAGCCAACGCCAATGCGCCGCATGCGAGCCGGAGGGAGAAGATCGGCCACCGTAGCTCCACAACTAATTCTGTCGCCGGCCCTCGGTCCGACGTAACGCCACGGGCTGTAAAGTTTTGTCATTCTATGAGATGGACGCTATCGGCGGCGCGCCCGCGTTACGCAACTTTACGCGGCCCGCGGTAACTTCGCCCGGCCGAAGGGCATCGTTTTTCCGGAAGGAGAGCAGTTCATGAAAGTAATGCGCGTATTTGTACTCGCCCTGTTGTGTGGGGCGATTGTGCTGGCCGCCGACGCCACCGGCAAATGGAGTGCGGAAATGCCGGGCCGGGGCGGCTCATCCCGCGAGATGATTCTGAACCTGAAGGTCAATGGCGACGCGCTTACCGGAACGATCTCCGGACCGCGCGGCGACTCCGACCTTCAAGACGGCAAGGTGAACGGCGATGACATTTCGTTCAGCGTTGTCCGCGAGTTTAATGGCAACTCGTTCAAGCTTCTCTACACGGGCAAGGTGAGCGGTGACGAGATTCACTTCACGGTGAGCCGTGACGGAGGGAACGCGGCGGGTCGCGAATTTACCGCTAAGCGCGTCAAAGAGTAGCGGGGCGGCACGCGGTGCGCCGTTACAATGGTCTGAGCGCATGTCTTTGTTGCTCGGCTGCCAGACACTCGGGAAATCCTTCGGTGCACAACGCCTGTTTGAGGGCGTGTCGCTCACCATTTCCGAGGGCGACCGCATCGGCCTCATCGGCCCGAACGGTTCCGGCAAGTCGACTTTGCTGCGCATGCTCGCCGGGGAACTCAGTGCGGATGAAGGCGTGGTGGTGCCGCGGAAGAACCTGCGCTTGGGCTACGTCGCGCAGGACGACGTGCTGGCCGAGGAAGGAACCGTGCGGGACGTCCTCGTCTCGGCCGCGGGCCAGACGCACGAGACCGAAGCCGAGCGCGATGCCAGCATCCACCTGACGCTGGGCCGCGCCGGCTTTCCCTATCCAAACCAGCCGGTGGGAACTTTATCGGGCGGCTGGCGCAAACGCCTCGCCATTGCGAGGTGCCTGATCCGTGGCCCTGAGTTTCTGCTGCTCGACGAGCCGACGAACCATCTCGATATCGAAGGTGTGCTATGGCTCGAGAAATTGCTCACTGCGTCTTCGTTTGCCTCGCTCGTTGTCACGCACGACCGCTATTTCCTGGAACGCTTCGCCACACGCATCGTCGAGATCCGGCGCTCGTATCCGGGCGGGATGCTGAGCGTGGATGGCGACTACGGCGATTTCCTTTTGCGCCGCGACGAGTTCGAACAGGCGCAGGCGCAGCAGCGGCAGACGCTCGAAAACAAAGTGCGCCGGGAAGTGGAGTGGCTGCGCCGCGGAGCCAAAGCGCGCACGACCAAATCGAAGGCGCGGATCAGCGCGGCCGGCCAGATGATCGAGGAGCGGGACGACCTCGCGGCACGAAGCATTTCCCGCACCGCGACCATCGACTTCACAAGCACCGGCCGGCGTACCAAGCGGCTGATCGAGGCCGAAGGACTTGCAGCGAAGGTGGACGGACGGCTGCTCTTCGAGGGCGTTTCGTTCACGTTGTCGCCTGGCTCGCGGCTTGGCCTGCTGGGTCCGAACGGCTGCGGGAAAACCACGCTGCTGCGCATCCTTGAAGGTACGCGCGAGCCCGATGCGGGCGCCGTCCGGCGAGCCGACGGGTTGCGCATTCTGCACTTCGATCAGCATCGGGATACGGTCGACGCGCGCCTGCCGCTTCGACGTGCGCTTGCCCCGCACGGTGACAGCGTGATTTTTCAGGGCCGGACGGTGCACGTGGCCGGTTGGGCCGCACGTTTTCTTTTCCGTAACGATCAGCTTGATCTTCCTGTGGAACGGCTTTCGGGCGGGGAGCGGGCGCGCGTTCACATCGCCCGGCTGATGCTCGAAGAAGCCGACGTGCTGCTGCTCGACGAGCCGGCAAACGATCTCGATATCCCAACGCTTGAAGTGCTTGAAGAAAACCTCGCGTCGTTTGCCGGAGCCCTGGTGCTGGTCACGCACGACCGCTATCTTCTCGACCGCGTGAACACGGTGATTCTCGGCCTGGACGGACGTGGCGGCTCCGGGATGTTTGCAAGCTGCGAGCAGTGGGAGCGGGATCGCGGCTCGCTGTCGGCGCAGCGGGAAACCCGTGCGGCCGCGCCCGCGCGCAACGGCCGGACGAAGGAAACCGCGACGCCGAAGAAGCTCTCATATCTCGAGCAGCGAGAATGGGAGCAAATGGAGGCGCGCATTGTCGAGGCAGAAGGGCGGCTCCAAGCCGCCGAAGCCGAATTGCTGACCGTCGAAGGCAGCCACGACGCGCGCCGGATGCGCGAGCGTCATGAAAGCTTCGAAGCGGCCCGCGGCCAAGTAGACGCGTTGTACGTACGATGGGCCGAACTCGAGGCCAAGCTCACCATCTAATGGCCGCCGTCAACCCGAGGCTCTACCTGTTCCAACCAAGCGGCGCGTCGCGCTTCTGGGGACTCCTGCGCCGCGCACTCCAGGCCGCCCAGCAGGACAACTGCTTCGGGATCGCCAAGGGCGCCGCCTATTCCGCGTTGCTGTCGTTCTTCCCCGTGCTGACTTCCCTCGCCGCGATTCTGGCGCGCACGAAAGCCGATGCGGTGGCGCGGGTCATCTCGCGCTTCCTGTTCGAGGCGGTGCCGCCGGGTTCAGAGGACCTCGTCCGGTACGTTTTCAGCGTGAAGGGCCAGCGCCCTGTCTCGCTGCTCGTCGGCGCAACCGCGTTGTCGCTCTGGGCCGCCTCCGGCGCCATGACGAGCCTGATGGAAGGTTTTCAGGCCGCTTACCGTCTGCCCACCGGCCGCCCGTTCCTCCAGCAACGCAGCATGGCGATCGCGCTCGGCTTCGTTGCCGCGCTGCCCGTCCTGGCCGCCTCGGCCCTGGTCTTGTTCGGCTCGCGCTTCGAGCGCGAGTTCCTTCAGGGATTCGGGATGACGCCGGAGGGTGCCGATCTCCGGCCGTGGCTGGTGCTTCTGGGACGCCTGCTCCGCCTCGGTGCGGCGTTCCTCACCATCGCCGGGGTGAACATGTTGTTCTACTATCTCGGTCCCAACCGCCCGATGCGCCTTCGCGGTCTCTGGCCCGGTGCGCTGCTCGCCACGGTATTGTGGTTCCTGGTCACGTTGGGCTTTGCCTGGTATGTGCGCAACATTGCAAATTACAACGTGATTTATGGCGGCATCGGCGCATTGATCGCATTGCTGACGTGGATGTACCTGCTGTCGGCGATCGCGCTCGTCGGCTGCGAGTTCAATGCCGAGCGCGAGCGTACCAGCGTCGAGCCCGGCCACGCGCCTGTGTCCTGATCAGGTCCACTGGGCCCAGCCTGAGCCCCTAAACTGCGGGGCGAACAACTCCGGGTGGAGCATTTCCGCCAGAATCCGCACGCTTTCGACCACGCGTGGGCCGGGGCGGTGAAGGAACTGGTCGCCATCGGCGAGGAAGACTCTGCCGGTCCGCACCGCGCTCAGCTTCGCCCACTCGCTGCGCCTCGTGAGCCAAGGCATTTCGGCCCGCGCGCGCGCAATCGAGTAGCCGCAGGGCGCCACCACGATTACGTCCGGATCGGCCGCCGCAAGATCCTCCCAGCGCAGCCATGGCGAGTGGCGTCCCGCCTCGCCGAAAAGGTCTCGTCCTCCGGCGATGGACACCAGTTCCGGCGTCCAGTTGCCAGCGGCCATCAGCGGCTCTTGCCATTCGATGCAGGCCAAGGTGGGCCGGCTCGGAGCTGCATCCACACGCGCGGTGATTTCGTCCAACCGCGACGTTAGCGAACCGACGAGACGGTCTCCCGCAACGGCCGCGCCGCAGGCTCGGGCGATTTCGTGCACGCCGTCCCAGATGTCGGACAGTGAGTTGGGTTCGAGGGCGATGACTTCGGGATGCGACGTCACCGAATGGGAAAGTGCGTCGCGCACGTCGCCGGCGCTCACGGCGCACACCCGGCACTGCGTCTGGGTGACGATGTGCGTGGGCCGAAGCGAGTCGAGCAGATCGGGGAACACCTCGTAGAGCGAGGCCGCCGAGCGCAATTTTTGCTTCACCTGCCGGTCGATCTCAGCGCTGTCGCCGTCCACCGGAAATGTCGGTCGGGTGCATGCGGGAAGACTTGTCACCGCCAGCGGGTAGTTGCACTCGTGCGACCGTCCCACCTGATGCTCGCCGAGGCCGAGAGCATGGACGATCTCCGTCGCGCTCGCGATCAGCGAAACAATCCGTGGCATCGCCCCATGGTACCGGTCCGGCGCTATCGGTTCAAAGCCACCACCACAGTGGCAACTATCGCCGCATGCTGGCGAAATTTTGTCAGAACTTTAACCACGCGCTGGCCGCGGAGTGGGGCGAAAGCTTCGGAAATTTAGATCTCAAGGAACCGGCCGGGTAGGTCTTCTGGGGAGTTTCTGGGGGTTTCAGGGGTTTTGTGCGTACTTGTGGGGTCGTTGGTAGCGGTGCGGCCTGGTTCCTTGAGTCATCCCTGTTTACTACGCCGCTTTTATGTGCATCCGGGATGCCAATCCGTTTCAGGCCGCAAACGCACGAATTCCGGTGCCCAACGGAGCAAACGCGGGAAGCAAACTTTCCCGTTTTCCGGTAAGACGTACAACTTTGAAACCCCTCCGTTCCAGACCGGAACGTTGCCGATGCTTCGCGCTATTGCGGCTTCGGCAGATTGGCCGGCAACTCGGTTGGGGCCTGTCTCACAACGCCGCTCCTGGCGTCGTCGACGTCCACGCGGTAACTCGACAGCACCTGGCCGGTGGCGACCTGAAGACTCACCGTGGCCTTCTGATACGCACTCGCGGCGGCCACTTCGTTCGACTCGGCCTGGGCCAGGTCGCGCTGGGTTTGAATCACCAGAATCAGTGTGGAGGCCCCAAGCTTGTACTTCTTCTGTTCGGCGTCGAGCGTTTCCTGCTGCAGGATGCGCTGCTTCACTGCCGCCTGGTAACGCGAGCGGGCCTGCTCTACGCCGATCATCGCGTTTTGAACGTCCACCATCACCTGATTCCGCTGTTTCTGAGTGCTGATTTCGGCCTGGCGCAGGGTGAGCTGGTTATAGACGTAGTCGGCCTGCGCCGAACGGTTGCGGAACGTGACATTCCACTGGGCGCCGATGTTGTAGTCCGGGAAGTTGCGGCGGAAGGCTTGACCGAGGGCAGTGCCATAGCCTCCGACAAAGTATGCATCCGGAGGCCCGAGCCTCGCCACGCCGGGCGCGTAGGGTTGGCCGCTCTGCCCGATGTTGGTCATTTCGCCCACCGCAGTGAGCGTTGGCAGCAGCGCATTGTGCAGGCCTTGCAGTTGGATGCGGTTGTTATCGAGGTTCAAACGGGACTGTTCGAGCTCCGGCCGCGTCTTCATCGCGGTCGAGACCAAGTCCCCGAGCGGCGGCAAATTGTCCTTGTCCGGAACTTGAATCTTATCGATCGGCACGACGCGGGCCGAGGCCACTTCCGGCGCCGCCACACCGTTCTTGCTCAAAGCGTTCTTAATGATGGTTTCCTGTTGCATCTCGTTGGTTTCCGCCACCGTCACGTCCTGCTCCCGCGCCGCCACCTCCGCTTCGGCGCGCGTGACTTCGATCGGGGCCAGCGTGCCGATCTCGACTTGTTTCTTGTTGTCGGAGTACGTTTGCTGGGATAGTGCGAGGTTTTGCCGGGCGTAGCGTACGTTCTCGTTATAGCTGACCAGGTCCCAGTAGAGCCCGACGATGTTGGAAATCGTCGAGATGAGCTGCTCGCGGAACGTGAGGTCGCTGGTTTTCTGCTCGTTTTCCGAGATGCGAATGTTGCGGTTGTTTACCGACAGGCCGAAGCCTTGGAGGAGCTGCTGGCTAACGGTCAGGTCGAGCGTGGCATTCCACGAAGGGTTAATGGTGTTGGTCGTCGCGTTCTGGTTGAGGTAACGGTTGTCGAACGAGAGAGCGGCCGTGGTGCCGGTGAGGAAGCCCTGCGTGAGGGTGAAGTTGGCCAGATAGGTTTTGCTGATCAACGCGGTGGTGCCGGTAAGGAAGTTGCTCGTTTCGGGCGTGGTCGAATGAGAGTAACCGGCGAAACCCGTAAGGATAGGATCCAGGTTGGGCGTGGTTGGGCCGAGCTGGCTGATGATGCCGTTGACGTTGGCCGACGGGGTGGCCGAAGCTGCGCTGACGCTGGTGAGAGTGGCTGAGCCAAGCGCGCCGCCGCTGACGCCCTGGCCGGCGCTGCCGATGCCGGTCTGCACGCCTTGGGGCACCCCACGCAGCAAGCCGCCGCTCTGGGCGCGCAACAGGTCGGCATCCGCGATCAGCGGGTCGTAGCGCTGGACCTGGATGTCCAGATTGTTTTCGATCGCCAGCGCGATGGCGTCCTGGAGCGAGAGGTAGATAATGCCGCCGCGGATCAGTTGATCGAGCCGGGGGCTATTGGCGAGGTTCAGCGGCGCCACTTGGTGGCCCTGGTACTGGTGGAGAAAGCCCCTGAACGGTCCCCCTCCGGAAGGACCCTGGATGGTGATTCCGTTCTTGGTCTGGTCCGACGGCAGCGCGGGTGGCGCCGCCACCAGCAGCGAGCACAGCACGGCAACGCACGAGCGCGCCGTCTGCCACCGCGATCCGATTTCCGGCTTCAGTTGTTCCATCTCGACCCTCTTCCCCATCCTCAATTACCTTGCCGGCGGCAAGGACGACGGCGCCCGTGACACCGTTCCCTTCCGCGCTTCCTCAATGTTGATTCCGTACGTCGAAAGGATCCGGCCCGTCGCCACGTCCAGATTTACTCTCGCCTTCTGATACACACTCTGGGCAATCACCTCGTTCGATTCGGCCTGGGCGAGATCGCGCTGGGCTTGAATCACGAGATAAGTTGTCGAAGCCCCGAGCCGGAATTTCTTTTGTTCGGCATCCAGGGTCTCCCGCTGCAGCACGGACTGGCGCGCGGCGGCTTCGTATTGCGACCGTGCTTGCTCAAGCGAGTTGACCGCGTTGACCACATCCTGCCGAACCTGTTTTTCCTGTTGTTGATAGGATAGTTGGCTCTGGCGCAGCGTCAACTGATCGTGCACGTAGTCCGATTGCGCCGCCCGGTTCCGGAACGGAATGTTCAACGAAAAGTAAAACCGGTAGATCGGAAAATTCCGTCGAAGGACCTGCTCCCAGGCCAAGCCGTTTCCCCCGAGGAAATACGGATCGGCCTCGTTGACGAACCCTGAGCCCGGAGGCGCCTCGATGGAGTTCAAAAAGCCTGCCAGGCCGCGATTCATTAACATGCCGACGAGGCTGAGCGAGGGAAGCAGCTCGTTGTGGGTGCCCTGCAACTGGATCTTGCTGTTTTCCACGGTGAGCGCGCTCTGCCGCAACTCCGGCCGGTAGGTCATCGCGTCGGCCATGAGGTCCCCGAGAGGCGGAATATTGTCCCTTGCCGGAACATGAATGCTGTCGGTGGGCACGATGCGCGCCTCGGCAATTAATGGGTCCGATAACCCCCGGTGAGTCAGCACGCTCTTCAGGATGGTCTCCTGCTGTAGCACGCTGGTTTGGGCCACGGTAACGTCCTGCTGGCGCGCCGCCAGTTCCGCCTCCGCGCGCGTGATTTCGATCGGCGCCATCGTGCCGATCTCGACCTGCTTGCGGTTGTCGTTGTAGTTCTCCTGGGCCAGTTCCAGGTTCTGCTCGGCGTAGCGCACGTTCTCCGTGAAGCTCACCAGGTCCCAGTACAGACTGATCACGTTCGATACCGTCGAGATCACCTGCTGCTCGAACACCGTGTCGGCGATCTTCACGTTGTTCTTGGCGATGCGGATATAGCGGTTGTTCACGGCCAGCGACATCCCCTGCAGAAGCGGTTGAACGTACATCAACTGGGCGGACGCCGAGCGCGAGGGATTCAGGAAGTTCAGATAGGTGTTCTGGTATACGAAGTTGTTGGTAAGGCTAAGCGAGATGCTGCCGCCGTGGCTAAAGTTCTGGTTATAGCTCACCGAAGCAATGGTTGAGTTCGTCGTTAGAATGTTCGTTCCGTAGGCGAAGGGGTTGATCTGCGGGCTCGTGACGTGAGCCCAGTAGAGGTTGCCGGTGACGACGGGGTCCAGCGTTGGCACGTTGGGGCCGAGCTGCGAAAGGCCGCTGCCCACTTGGGTGACGACGCCCGTCGAGATGATCGCCGCCGGACTCGCCGTGCTGGCGCTGGCCGGGCCCTGTGTGACGCTCGTCGAGATGCCGCGCAAGAGGCCGCCGCTCGAGGCGCGCTTGAGGTCCGTCTGCGCAATGAACGGATCGTAACGCACCGATGCAATGTCCAGATTATTCTCCAGCGCCAGCGCGACCGCATCCTGCAGCGAGAGATAGATCTTCCCGGCCCGAATTAGCGCACCGAGCCTGTTCGAATCCTGCCAGGTGACGGGCGATACCCTCGATGCCCGGAACTGGTGCGTCAGGAAACCAAGAGCCCCACCTTGCGGGCGTTCAATCTGGATATCTTCTCCGGGCAGAAGCGGGCTCGCAATCAGTAGCATGCACGGGATTGCGACAGCCCTTTGAAATCTTCTCATACCCTCCCTAGCCCAGTTCCCTTCCTCAGTTCGATCCATCTGGCGGCACTCGCCGCCGACCGCAAAACCAATTACCTAACTTATATTAGGTAGGCTTGCATGTCAAGAAATGTAGGCCACTTACCAGCCGTCATCGTTCAAAATGCAGGTAGAACGACCACCCCTCCGGTGCCCCGATTCCCGTCGCAAAGTCGCCGCGCATCCCTTCGGCCGGCTGGCCCGATACGGCTGGGAATCGTTGGGGGCGCTGATCGATTCTCTGTATGACACGCAATTTGTCCTGCTCCGGTTCCCTCAATTCCCCTGAACCGACCATCGTAACCTACATCCCGTCCGCGGCTCTTCTCAGGGGCGTCTGGTGACAACACTTTCCCCGAGTAAGCGCACGCGGCCAGCCATCACCCGGCAACTCTAAATGACTGATCTGGCGTGCGGGGGGTTACGCCGACCACCTCGGAGGTGTCCGATTTTGGGAATTTGGTTTTCGGGAGCGGGAAACGGGCTATGGGAAGCGGAGGCGCAGAGTCCGGAGCGCATCGAGGCCTGCGGAGGCGACATCCGGATCCCGATCCTTCGAAAGTTTGTCGGCGTAGGGAATCGACTCCTTGCCGCCGCTGGTCTCGATCACCTGGGCAAGGCCGGTCTTCTCGTCGCGTGTGGCGCTCCCGCCGAGCGCCGGATAGATGGCCTCGCGCACCTTCTGCTGGCGGCACAACTCCACCAGATAACCAAGTGAGACGCCCCGCCAGGCGGCGGAGTTGAGCTGGTTTACAAGGTAGCGGAGCGGCGCGAATTCGGTCATGTCGAGATTGCCCAGGCGCGCGTCGCCGAACGCCGCCGCCATGCGGGGCGCCGGTTTGGTTTCATCCTCGAACATCGAATGCAGCTTGGGCTGGTCCGCGGCGATGCCCAAGCGCGCCACGCCCTCGGCGGCCGGGACGCGGTAATCGGGGTTCTTGTCCCGCAGAAGATGCTCGAGCAGATGACGATCCTGCTCTTCCGGCATGGTGCCGATCGCCTCCAGGGCGCCGGCCTTGACCTTCTTGTCATGCGTCAAAGCGAAGACGTCGCGCAGGTCCGGGAGGGCGGCGCGGTTGCGCAGCAGGCCCGTCACATCGATAGCAGCGAGCTGAATTTTCTTCGAGAAGTCGTGTAAAAGGAAGGCGACCGCCGGACCGGCCGAGGGATCGTTGATTTTCTCGAGCGCGATCAGCGATTCATAGATCACTCCCTCATCGTGGGCGTGCAAGCCCTGTTCGAGCGCCGGCAGCGCCGCTTTGGCGCGCAGCACTCCTTCGGCGCGCGCGGCGTTGGCGCGGCTGTCCATGCTGGCGCCGCCGGAAATCAGCTCCGCGATGCCCTGGACGACGTCGGGCCTCACCTCAACATAGGCGGGAATCATTGCGTCGTCGTTCGAGCCACTAAAGCGGCTGACAATACTTCCGCTGACGCGCCTAAACGAGGCCGTAAGACCGGTCTGCACATATCCCGGTAGGTAGAAGTTCACTAGTCCGTCGATGGCGCGGCTCTGCACTTCGGGGTCGTTGTCCTTCAGCGCTGTCACCAGTGGGTCGAGGCTCGCCTGGGTCCCGATGCCGTCGATCGCTTTGACGGCCTCGATGCGGACGTTATTGTCGCCGTCCTTCAAGTACGCGGCGATCGAGGAAATGTTATCCGAACCGCCCTGCTTGGCCAGATCGCGCACCGCCTTGATGCGCTGCTTGGGGTCGGACTGCGGCGCCTGCGATTGCGGCCCGGCCGGCCCGTAAACCGCCCCGGCGGTGAGTAGCGCCAGGAAGAAGATCGCGGACTTAACGGACGAACTCAACCTGCACCTTGTTTGGAATGATCCCGGCTTCATAACCCATGTCGAGCAGCTTTTGCGCCGCCGCCGGCACGTCGTCCCCGCAATCCACCGTGTGATGGTTCACGTACATGCCGACAAACTTTTCCGCCAGCGGCTGCTCCATGTCGCGCGCGAACTGCATGGCGTAATTCAACGCCTCTTCGCGATTGTCGAGCGCGTACTGGATGCTTTCCCGCATCAAATGGCAACACTCAGCGCGGATCTCCGAGGAAAGCGACCGCAGCAGCGCATTGGCGCCCAGCGGCAGCGGCAGGCCCTGCGTCTTCTTCCACCACTTCCCAAGGTCGATAACATTGTGGAAACCGCTCTTGCTGTAAGTAAGCTGCGCCTCGTGGATGATCAGGCCTGCGTCGACCGAGCCATCCTGCACCGCGCCGAGAATTTTGTCGAACGGCGTCTGAACCGCCTCGAAGTCGGGCTCGAACAGACGCAGGGTGAGGTAGGCGGTGGTCTGGCTGCCCGGCACGGCGATCCGCTTGCCCTTCAACTCATCTGCCGCCAGAGGCCGCAGCGCCGCCACGATCGGACCGTAGCCGTCGCCGACGCTCGAACCGCTCGCCATCAGCACGTACTTGTCCGCCACGTAAGGGTAGGCGTGATAGGAGATCGCAGTCAGTTCATAGACGCCCTCCATCGCCTTGCGGTTCAGCGTTTGAATGTCATCGAGAACGTGCCGCAATTGCACCAGACGCGAGCGCACTTTGCGCGTCGCTAATCCGTAAAACATATAGGCATCGTCGGAGTCCGGACTGTGAGCACAGACGATTTCTGTGACGGAAGGTGAAACCATAGGGGGGAATTCCATCCAATGATACCAAACGCCCACCCCGGTCCCGTCGCATTTCAGTGGATCCGGTGCGTCACACTAAATACACTGATCGGCTTGCCTTTGTCGTAGCCCACTCGCAGCACCACCGGGGCGCTACGATACGAGGGACCCGCGTCGAAGACCTTCGTATCGAAGGAGATCCAGCAGGCTATTATCGAGCAACGAGCGGATCAGGAATCCGGAGGTTTGGCTGCGGTCCCCGAAAACGCTCAGCATTTTGCCTTCTTTGCCGAGCCGGATGCTCGAGATGAGGGCGAAGTCCGGCACATCAGTGCAGTAGCGTGCTGTCTTCCCGGGCTTGCGTGCGGAATTCATGAATCCGTCGGCGTTGTCGCCTGGCGGACGCACCGCGACAGCGAAGTTCTCGTGACTCCGCAACCCGGCCTCCTCGCAGCTTCGTACGGATCTTGTCAACCCCAGCGGGAGCCTGCACCTTTCGCGGATGACGCGGGCGGGCATCGGCACGCTCGGCGGCGGCGTAATCCGCGCGTCCGGTGAATTGGATCTCGATGTTGCGGTCGGCCGCGAGTTTGCGATTCCCGGGCGGGTCCTGATCCGCGCCGAGGCGCTCAACGCGCCCAACTTCGGCCTGATTGCCGGGTCGGAGCCGCCTCGCTCTCTCCAACTCGTCGCGGGTTTCCATTTTTAGCGCTGGAACGGCACTTTCGCGCGCCGGTGGCCTTGACCGCAGAGCGGAGTTTCCCTACATTGAAATTACAGGGGCGAAACGGCCCAGCCCGTTCGGGCGGAATTGTATTCGCTGTCTTATGTCCGAAAGCGCGAGACTCAAACCGCGGCACGAAGAAGTTCTGCACGCGGTGGTGCGCGCCTACATTGCGACAGGCGAACCAGTCGCCTCACGAACCATTTCCAAGGAACGGGCCGATCAGCTCAGCCCGGCGACGATCCGCAACATCATGTCGGACCTCTGTGACGCTGGCTACCTGTCGCAGCCCCACACCTCGGCCGGACGCGTGCCGACGCCCAAGGCGTTTCAGAACTACGTGCTCGCGCTGCAAGACATGCACAGTCTGCATCACGCTGCCGCGCACGGCTTGCGCAACGTGTCGGCCGAACTGGCTCGCCTGCGCAATGAGCTCTCCGACGCCGATTCGTTTGAGCAGCAGGTGGAGCGGGGCTCGCGGATGCTGACGGAGCTGACCCGAGGCTTCGGTATCGCGGCCGCTTTCCCCGACACGAGCCAGGTGCTCGACGCGCTTGAGCTCGTGCCGTTGTCGGGCCGGCGCGTGCTGATGGTCGTCGTGACCCGCGACCGCATCGTGCGCAACCGTGCCGTTACCCTCGATGAACCGGTGGATGCGACGGAGTTGACCTCGATCCGCAACTATGTGAACCGAAACTTCGCCGGCTGGAGGCTTACGCGGATCCGCGCCGAGCTCCACTCACGTCTGGCCGAGGACCGCGCGGCCTATGATGACGTTCTGCGCAAGCTGGCGCTTCTTTACGCCAAAGGCCTGCTCGAGATCGACCTCGCACCGGAAGTCCATGTGGAAGGCGCTGGGAATCTGGCTGCGGCGATGGTGCACCTGACCGAAGAGCGCCTGCGGGATCTGGTCCGTGCGCTCGAAGAGAAGAAGCGGATTCTCGAGATGCTGGACCGGTTTCTTGAACAGCCGGCCGGCGAGATCGCCATCCACGTCGGCTTGGGCGAAGCCCACCCGAGCATGGCCGGTCTCTCCTTTATTGGCACTTCGCTGTCGCTCGGCGGAGGGCTACCCGCCAAGATCGCCGTCATCGGCCCGATGCGCATGAACTATGCCAAGGCCATCGCCGCAGTGATGAATTTAGGCGAGGCGCTGCGGAGCCTGCCCGCCTGAGAAACCTTTCGAGCCGTCCCAATCCGCAGGGGACGCCAGATCGTACACTGAGAGTTATGGAAGAAATAAAACCTGTCGCCGAAGCCAGCCCCGAGCCGGCCGCCGCTGCCGAGACAGTCTCGATCGAGACGCTCACCGCGGAACGGGACCGGTTAGCGGCGGAAAACGCCTCCCTGACCGATCGTTTGTTACGCCGGCAGGCCGAATTCGACAATTTCCGGCGCCGCGCCGACCGTGAGCGCTCGGAGTTCCTGGAGTACGCGAGCACGGAAGCGGTGCGCGCGCTGCTGCCCATTCTGGACGACTTCGAGCGGGCGCTCAAGGTGGAAACCGGCGACCGTGACTACGCCAAGGGCATGGACCTGATCTACCAGCGGCTGCGCGACAACCTGGTGAAACTGGGCCTCGAACCGATCGCCAGCGTGGGCGCGGCATTCGATCCCAATCTGCACCACGCCATCCAAAAAGAAGAGACAGAAGAAGTCGCCGACCACACCATTCTGGAAGAATTCCAGCGCGGATATAACTTTCGCGGGCGTCTGCTGCGGCCGGCAATGGTAAAGGTCGCGGTGCGGAAAGCGTGAGCGTGGCGGGGAAACGGGACTACTACGAGATTCTCGGCGTCGGACGCGACGCCGGGGAACAGGCGCTGAAGTCCGCCTACCGCAAGCTGGCGATGCAGTACCACCCGGACCGCAATCCGGGCGACCATGGCGCCGAAGAACGATTCAAAGAAGCGGCGGAAGCCTATGCCGTGTTGAGCGACCCGCAGAAGCGCGCCGCCTACGACCGCTTCGGCCCCGAGGGTCTGCAAGGCGCGGCCTAGGCCGGCGCGGGCGGATTAAATCCCGATGCTTTAGCCGATTTAAGCGACATCCTCGGCGACCTGTTCGGCTTTGGGGATATCTTCAGCGGCGGCGGCGGGCGGCGCAGGACCCGCGTCGAGCGCGGCGAGGACCTGCGGTACGACCTCGAAATCAACCTCGAAGATGCCATCCGCGGCCTGAGTGCCGATATCCAGGTGCCGCGCATGGAGGCCTGCTCGCAGTGCGGCGGCACGGGAGCAGAAAAGGAAGACGGCCTGGTGACCTGCTCGGTCTGCCGCGGCCGGGGCGAGGTCATCTACCAACAAGGTTTTCTGTCGGTGCGGCGCACCTGTGGCCAGTGCAACGGCCGCGGCCAGATCATCCGCCGGCCCTGCACGCAGTGCCGCGGCCAGGCTTATCAGCGCGTAAACCGGAAACTGAAAGTGTCGATCCCGGCAGGCGTGGCCGACGGGAACCGGCTGCGGCTGCAAGGCGAAGGACAGCCCGGTCCGAACGGCGGGCCTGCCGGCGATCTTTACGTGGTCGTCAAGGTGAAGGAGCATCCGATCTTCGAGCGCCACGATGACGACCTGCATTGCACGGTGCCGGTGAATCTGGCCCAGGCCGCGCTCGGCGTCGAGGTGCCTCTGCTCACCTTCGACGGTCTGCACGCGGTGAAGATCCCGGAGGGTACGCAGCCCGGCGCACAGGTCCGTCTGCATGGGCTCGGCGTTCCCCACTTGCAGTCCCATGGGCGCGGCGACCTCTACGTCACCGTCGAAGTTCGTGTGCCCTCGCACCTCACGCGCGAGCAGAAGAAACTTCTCGAACAGCTTCGCGAAACTCTACCGGAAGAAAACGAACCCAAGGAAAAGGGTCTGTTCGAGAAGGTCAAAGATTACTTCCTGTAAGCGGAAATCTCGATCGGCTTGACAGCCTTGCGCTACAGGTGCTCCGATAAATACATGTTACGCCGTCTGTTCTCCGTTTCGTTGCTGTGCGCCGCATCCTGCTGCGCCTCGGAACGCCCCGCCATCGTAGGTGTCGCGCACATCGGCCTGAAAACCGCCGACCTCGCCGCCTCGCGCCAGTTCTACGGCCATATGCTCGGGTTTGCGGATGCTTTCTCGCTCGACAAACCCACCGGCGGGCTGATGTTGACTTACTTCAAGATCAACGACCACCAGTACATAGAAGTCTTCCCGACGCTCGAGAGCCAGACCGAGGACCGGCTGTCGCACATCGCGTTCGAGACGAACAACGCCCAGCAGCTTCGCGACTACCTCGACGAGCACGGAGTGAAGGTTCCGGCCGCACTGAAGCCCGGCCTCGACGGCAACCTGAGCTTCATGGTGAAGGATCCGGACGGCCACAACGTCGAGTTCGTCCAGTACATGCCCGGCTCGCTGCATTCGAAGAACTTCGGGAAATTCCTTCCCGTCACGCGGATTTCCAAACGCATCATTCACGTCGGGGTGACGGTGCGCGACCAGGCGGCGGCCGACAAGTTTTACCGCGAGATCCTCGGCTTCCGTGAGACATGGCACGGCGGGATGACCGACACGAGAACCGATTGGGTGGACATGCGCGTGCCCGACGGAACCGATTGGCTCGAATACATGCTGAACGTCAACAATCCGACACCCAAAACACTTGGCGTGATGCACCACCTGGCGCTAGGCGTACCCGACATCCAGGCGGCCTACAAAGAAGTGCTCGCGCGCGGCATGACGCCGCCGAAGGGTCCGCAGATCGGCCGTGACGGAAAATGGCAGCTCAATCTGTACGATCCGGATGGCACGCGGGCAGAATTGATGGAGCCGCGGCCAGTTCGGACGCCTTGCTGTTCCCCGATGGGGACCTACTAAGGGTGCGCCTGTGCGATCTAGTATTTGCGTGTTATGGCGCACCGCGCGGATGGGGGATGCCGAAGTAGGCGGATTTTTCCAGTCTTGTCATAAACTTGCATTTTCTCAGGGCGGCCTTCGGTGTGGCATGCCAACTGCCCTAGGTTTCGCGTGACTACCGACATCGTGAATCCCACCCCCTATCACGACGATCACGCTGCACGCCGTAAAGCGCCGCGAGACTACTCGCTGACTCCGTTGAACGTCTATTGGGAGACCACGCAGGCCTGCGCGCTGGCCTGCCGCCACTGCCGTGCCTCAGCCATGCCGGAGGCGGACCCGCGAGAGCTGAGCTTTGAAGATGGGGTGCGGCTGCTTCACCAGATCAGACGCTTCGGGGATCCGCTGCCACACCTGATTCTCACCGGGGGTGATCCGCTCGCCAAGGCGCACTTGTTTGACCTGATCGACGAAGCGCACCGGCTAGGCATCGAGATGTCCATCACGCCGGCGGCGACGAAGGCGCTGACGCGTGACCTAGTAGTGCGGCTGAAGGAACACGGGGTCAGCGGCGTCGGCCTGAGCCTCGATGGCTCCTGCCCGGAGCGCCACGACGCCATCCGCGGCGTCCCGGGCACATTCGACCGGACGCGCGACGCCATGCGCTGGGCGGCGGAGATGGAGATGCCGCTGCAAATCAACACGCTGGTTTCGGCGGAAACCGTAGACGATCTCCCGGCGATTTACCGGTTTCTGTCGGCGGAGACGGTGTCGCGCTGGAGCCTGTTTTTCCTCATCACCGTCGGCCGCGGCAAAGTGCTGCAGCCGCTGTCGCCGGAGGAGGGCGTTGCACTGATGGAGTGGATCCACGGCATCGCACGGACCGCGCCGTTCACCGTCGCCACCACCGAAGCCCCGTCCTACCGCCGCGTGGCGGTGGAACGAATGCGCGCCGAAGGCTTCACCGGAGAACAGATCGCGCGCAGCGCCACCGGGCGCGGATTCGGCATTCGCGACGGGCACGGCATCGTGTTTGTCTCGCACCGCGGCGATATCTGCCCGGCCGGGTTCCTGCCGCTGTCGGCCGGCAATGTGAAAACGCACGAGCTCTCCGAGGTCTATCGCTCCGCCCCGCTCTTTGAAGTGCTTCACGATCCTTCGCATTTTCAGGGCGCCTGTGGGGAGTGCCGGTACCGCTCGCTCTGCGGCGGTTCCCGCTCGCGCGCCTATGCGGCAACCGGAGACCCTTTCGGCTCGGACCCGCTCTGCCCGCAGGACGTGAACTGAGCCCAGCACGCCGCTACGGCCGCTTGCGATAAAGATCGTACAGCCGCGTGTGGCGCGTGGTGAGGTCCACTTCCTTGCCGCGGATGATCACCTTCTTCACGTTCGTTCGTGTCTCGAGCGGGTCGCCGTCGGTGAGGATCAGATCGGCGATCTTGCCGGTCTCGATGGAACCGATACGGTCCGCCACGCCCCAGATCCGCGCCGCATTGATCGTCACCGAGCGCAGCGCTTCGTCCTTCGGCAGGCCGAACGCCGCCGCCATCGACGCTTCATAAGGAAGATTTCGGGCGAACTGCACGTCGAAGGTGCCGAAGGCGAACGGAATGCCGGCGCGGTAAAACTCATTCGGCAGCGCGTAAGCCTGGTCGTACGGCATGTCTTGTTCAAGCGGAGTATCGAGCGTCGGACCGAGGATCACCGAAGCGCCCGAGGACTTGATCTCCGGACTCAGCTTGCCGAGTTCGCGGCATCCGGCGAGAATCACCTTGATCTTCTCTTCCCGCGCGAACTCGATCGCTGCCTTCATCTCACGCTCGCGCTGGGCGACGATCATCACCGGCGTTTTGCCGTCGAGCACGGAAATCATCGCTTCGAAGCGCAGGTCACGCTCAAAGCCCGCCTCGTGCCCGGTCTTGGCGGTCTCGTAACGCCGCGCCTGTTCGAGAAATTCCCTCAGCCGGCGGATCTTTTCGTCATAGCTCCGCTTGATCTCGCGAAACGGCGTGGGCGCGCTCGGCGGCGCGAAGAACGCCCGGCGCGGGGCGCGCAGCGCAGGGAACACGACCTCGAGCGCCGCGTCGCGCACGATCTGCATCTCGTCCCACGTCCAGCCGTCGAGGTGTATGAGCGCGGCCTGGCCGGTGATGATTCCTTGTGCGTTTTCGGTCGCCGGCAGCGTCACGGCGGAGGTGATGCCGCTGGCGCGCGTCACCGGAATATGCTCGCTCGCCGGATTCACGGCCACCAGGGCTTGCAACTGCGGATCGAATTCGCCGAGTTCGTTGGTGTCGTTGGTTTCGCGGATCGAGGAGATCTCACTCAGACCCAGTTCGGTGGCCGAGTTGATCATGCCCGGATACACGTGTAGTCCCTTGCCGTCGATACGCCACGCGCCGCGAGCGTTTACGTGTGCTCCAACTGCGGCGATCTTGCCGTCTTTCACCAGCACGCTGCCGTCGGCGATGTCGGGAGCGGTCACCGGATGAATCGTCGCGTGCTCAATCACGAAGCCCGCGTCTTCGGCGGCCCAGGCGGCGATCGTTGCCAACCAGAGAACCAGCGCCGCGCGCCTCATTGTTCCGCCTCCGGACTGTTGCGGTGCGGACCCGCCGGCGCTGCTGCCTTTGCCCGCTGCTTTTCCTGGGCCAGCAGGCGTTCCTTTTCCTTCTCTCGCGACGGCCGTTCCGCCAGATCCTTCGCGCGGTCGAAATACACCTGGCCGTCGATGATCGTCTTGACCACCTTCGAATAGTTTGACAGCGGGTGCCCGTCGAAGACCGCCAGGTCGGCGTCCTTGCCCACCTCAATCGAGCCCACGCGCGAGTCGATCATAAGCTGTTTGGCCGGGTTGATGGTGATCATCGACAGCGCTTCGGTTTCACTCAGTCCCCCATACTTCATGACCTTCGCGGCTTCGTTGTTCAGATGCCGCATCAGTTCTTCGGAGTCCGAGTTGAGGCTGACGACCACGCCCTTGCGCGCCATGATCGCCGCGTTGTAGGGAATCGCGTCGTAGGCTTCGGCCTTATAGGCCCACCAATCGCTGAAAGTTGAGGCCCCGGTGCCGTGCGCAGCGATCTCGTCGGCCACTTTGTAGCCTTCGAGCACATGCTGCAGCGTGCGGATCTTGAAACCGTAGTCGTCGGCGATCTTCAGCAGCATCAGGATCTCGTCGGCGCGGTAACAGTGGGCGTGCACAAGCCGTTTTCCTTCGAGCACTTCCACTAGCGGCTCGAGCTTGAGGTCGCGCCGCGGCGGGACGGGATGCTCGCCGCGCGCCACCGCGGCGCGGTAGTCGTTCCACTTGGCCTGATAGATCTTCGCTTCGTTGAACGCCTCCCGAATCGTATCTTCGACGCCCATGCGTGTTGCCGGGTAACGCAGGTTGGTGCTGCGAAACACCGACGGCGAGCCCTGGCGCTTGGGGTTTTCTCCGAGGGCGAACTTGATCCCCGGCGGCGCGCCGGCGAACGGTAGCTCAGAGGCGGTCTTACCCCATCGCATCTTGATGACGATAGTTTTCCATCCGATCGCGTTGGCGCTGCCGTGAAGAATGTTGGCCGTCGTCACGCCGCCCGCCAGTGCGTCGTGGATGTAGATATCTTCCGGGTTGAGCGTGTCTTTTTTTTATTGATTCGACGACAACGTTTTGCTTCACTCGTTCACCGCTTCGGTGGCAATATGCGAATGGCAATCGATGATACCCGGCATCACGTACAGTCCGCTGGCATCGAGCACCGTCGAGCCGGCGGGCGCGTCTACGGACTCGCCGACCGCGGCGATCTTACCGTCGCGAACGAGGATAGAACCGTTCTCGATCGTTCCCTTCGTCACAGTGAGGATCGTGGCGTTGCGGATGAGCATCGTCTGCGCGCAGGCGCAGAGGCATCCGGCGGCGAACATGGCTGCGGCCCAGCCGAGGGCTTTCATTGGGCTGCCTCCCGCTCGCGGCCCGGGCCCGCCGGCGGCGCCTCGAGCGCGGGTTCGAATTTCCTGCCATCCACCAGCACGAATTTCACCTTGGTTTTCTCCTCGAACCAATCCCCGTCGGTGACCAGCAGATTGGCAATCTTGCCCTTCTCGATGGTGCCCATGCGATCGGCAACGCCGTAAATTTCCGCTGGCGTTAGCGTCATCGCCCGCAGCGCATCCGCGCGGCTCAAGCCCGCATCGATCGCTCTCCGCGCGGCGCGTACCAGCGCCAAACGCGTGGTGAGGCCGCCGGAGTAAAACGCGAACGGGACGCCCGCCTTTTGGAGCACCGCGGCCGAGGATGGCGCTTTCTCGCGAACTTCGAGCGTCTGGAGTGTGACGTATGCGTCCGGGTCGCCCTCGCGCGGCGCCTCGGGCCAGTGGAGATTGATGAGCACGGGTACGCCCGCGGCCTTGAGCAGATCGCCGGCGCGGTAGCCCTCTTCCATTCCGTAGAGCACCGTCTTCTGGTCGAGTTCCTTACCGAAACGAATCATGCGATCCATCTCCACCAGACGTGCGGCGGGAAGCAGGATGCGCGGAGACTCGAGCACGCCTTCGATCGCGCGGTCGTACGGCGGGCGCGGAACGCCTGGCTGATGTTGCTCATAGGCGGCGTGCACGGTCTGGTAGTATCCAGCATCGAGATAGAGCTGGCGGATGTAGGCAATCACGCCCATCAGCGAACCCGGATAGTTGGCGAAGCCCTGGCCACGCAGTGTGATGTACTGGCCAACGGGAGTGGCCACCACCATGTCGCCGGGACGCTCTCCGGCGAGATCGATCACCGCGCCTTGGCCGGCGAAGAAGCCGCGCACGGGGAAGGACACCGCGGAGGTGAAGCCCACGCTGCGCAACTCGCCGACGTGCGGGCCATCGGGGCGGACAAGGTCCGCGGCACGGAGCCAGCTTTCGATCAAAGGACGGTCGTCCGGGCCGCGTGCGGGCGGAGCGGGTGGGGCAGCAGGAGCGCCGGGCCGCGGCACCGCCATCGAGTTCGGCCGTGCGGGCGCTTCGGCGATGCCGGCATCGTCCAACGCATCGAGGAAGCCGGGATAAACCGTCAGTCCCTTGCCTTCAACAATCCACGCGCCCGTCGGGATGGCGGCACTCGGACCAATGTCTTCGATCAACCCGCCGCGCACCACCACAGTGGCTTGCGCCATCTCGGGTCCGCTCACCGGAACGACGTGCGCGTTCCGGATGGCGATCAGGGAAGGAACGCCGGCCGACGCCAGCACCGGGACAAGTAACCAACTGAGCAGCCGCGTCATGGGATTTTACCTATGGCGTTGACTGTGCCAGGAAAGTTACAGCCGCCGTCGAGGCCACCGGCGCGCAACGGAGCCGCATCGGCTGACGCCGGTCGGCGGCCATGTGCGCCTTCAGGGCAGCGTGACGGTGTAGATGTTCAGGCCTTGCGCGGTGGGTGCGAGAAGATACTCGGTGGTCCCATCGGTGAGCACAAGAATGCTGCTCAGGCCGAACGAAGTCACTATCGGATAGACCACCGGACTGGCCGGGCTCCGCGCGTCCACAATCAGCAGCGTGGCCGGGCCGTTGAGGTCCGTCGCCGGCGGCTGCGTTACAACGGCGAAGATCTGCCCGCCGAGGCCCTGAACATAGTAAGTGCCGTTGGTCTGAATGTTGGTCACCGTGGTGCCAATCGAAGTGATGTTTTCAAAATCCTGCGCCGTGCCGAAGTTGGTGAGGGAGGCGGTGGTGAGCGTCAGATTGCCGGTGTAGGCGAAGTTGGCCGCGCCGGTCGCCGGATCGACGATGCCCGGGTTGCGTATATTCGCCGTGTTGCCCGCGATGAGCAGCAGGTTCGGTTCGCCGGGGATGGCAAACTGATACCCGAAACCGGTGAAAACCGCGGCGGACGAGCTGACCAACTGTTGAACCGGTGTGGGCACCGTGATGTTCGTCAGGTCCACGACCGTCAGCAAGGCGTTGCCGTTGGTGGTCGTGGTCGCCGTCGTTCCCGTCACGTAAGCGGCGATCGGATTGTATAGCTGGTTCTGCGGCACCACCAGCGAATTGGGCTTCGGATTCTGCTCGAAGGTGGCGGGGAAGCCGGTGATCGGATTCAGGAAGGAAAGCACGGTCGGATAGGCTGGGCTGCTGAAGGCGAATGTGAAGAAGTCTCCGTACTGCGCGGTAATGTTCAGTTTGCTGTCAAAGTTGAACCAGTTGGTTGTAGAGACGGAGTAGGGGCCCGCAAAACTGAGGCTCGTCACCGATTGCAGGGCAAGGCCGGAGGAGGGGTTGGAGTAAAGCGGCGGTTGGGCGAAGAAAAGCGGCTGCAGGGGAGAAGCAAGGCTATAGACAAGATACGAAGCGACCCCGCTGATCTGTATGGCGTCTACCAGGATCGGTGTTCCCGTGGCGTTGTTGAGCGCGCAGATCCCGCCTCCGCCCAGCAGAGCCGAGTCTCCGAACTCCCCTGCGTAGGCGAATGACGTCAGATCCACGACTGTGACGCGCTGCGGCGAGCAGACGTAGGCCAACGTATCGAGAACATTCACGCTGCTCGTGAGACCGTTCGCAAATGGGACCTGGGAGACAAGCGAAAGCACAGAGAGCGGCGCCGTGCCGGAGCCGGAGACCGCCAGTTGCGCCGATGCGCTAACCAGTCCGCCGATGGTAATGGTGAGCGGATAGGCGCCGGTGGCGAGCGTTTTGGGGACTTCAATGTTGGCCTGCGCCAGGCCCGCGAATCCCGGCGAGAGTCCAAGAAAACTGACGGTCGCGCTCACGCCTCCGATGCTCGCCGAGAACTTCGCCGTCGCCTGCGCCAGCGGGGAACTCGGG